>Ga0181520_10002215_pt1 | contig 36840 bp, 42 predicted proteins | sample PEATcosm2014_Bin_29_FD_132451 | JGI IMG/M metagenome (GOLD analysis project Ga0181520, IMG submission 132451) | Peatland microbial communities from MTU Mesocosm Facility, Houghton, MI, USA - PEATcosm2014_Bin02_30_metaG | ecosystem: Environmental > Terrestrial > Soil > Wetlands > Peat | place... | reverse complement strand
TCTATAACGGGTATAAATACTGTCCCGCTCAAGAATCCCTGAGCAAAGCGTTGTCCCATTTTTCCAATAAATGAAGTTACCATATTCCTGTAATGTACAATAAAGCATCCAATTGTCAAGTTTATAAAATATGATCTCTGATCATTGGGCTTGCAAAAGCCCTCCCAATTTGCCATGAATCTTAATGAGCAAAGATGGGGTTCCAAGCCCTCACTAAGGCCTGACATGGAAGTTCAAATCAGAACAATCAAAGAGAATGATTACACATCATTCTACAAAATGCAGTACACATATCTAGATCGGGAGAGCTTTGAAGATTTCCAAACAAAGGCACAAAGGTTTCATGACTTGTATATGGGCGCGTTTGACCAAGACAAATTACTGGGGATTGTTTATGGTCATATTGGAGGCAAAGAGGGATACCCAGTTTTACAGGGCATTTGTGTTGATTTAGATCGAGGAATTGCCGGGCAAGGGATAGGAACAAAACTACTGAAAGCTTTTGAAAATGCTATTCAAGAAAAAGGCTATGCGAATGTAACCGTGGGCTCGACCAATGATTTCAAAGTAGAGCGTTTTTACATGAAAAATGGCTGGTATCCAATTCAGCTTGTTATCAAAGTGAGAGGGAAAGATGTGCCAGAAGATTACCAACAGATACTTGCAGTGGAAGCATCAGGTGCTTATATAAGCGAGCCCCATAAGGATAACACTACCTTTAGAATTGAGACTAATGATTACGAAAAAGGCCAGAAAGTTAGAGCGGTATTAATAGCGAAACTACACGCCCATGATGGAATCTTCATTTTCAAGAAAGATCTGTAATTGGCTATCTTTTATCCTCGCTACAAAAGCGGTAATCGCGCCTACTCTCAGACCAAAACCCCTATCGCTTATTTTAACGGTACTCCTGACCCCTCTGCGTTAGCTGATTCTATACCCACCGAACCCTTTTGAGCCGCAAGGCGTGTTGTTTTCTCCGTTGTTGCAACTTGTGTAATAAGGCTGGACATAATCACCAACTGCTAAGGTTACTGTGCCACTAACTGTGCCTGTGCCTGAAGAAGCCCAAGAAGAACCGTTTTTCAAAAGCGCAACGCCTTGAGAGAATGGAGTTATAAACTTAAAGTAATAAGTCCCAGCCTGGCCAGTCGGACAAGTGAACTTATTTGCAACATTGTTCCCTGTCGTGTCAAAGATTACAGTAAAGTAGTTTGCGACCTGATTGTAATTATTAATGCCCTGCCCAGCCGAAGCACAAGAAGCCATGCCGCACATAGGCATCGCAAGCAATCCCTGCAGAAAGCCGGTGTTGAGATTGAGATTTGTCCCGTCGGACGTTAACCCCAACCCTACCCCCAAAGAGCCGAGGGCTCCAAAGGTCGGCTTGTTTAAGAGATCGGTGTAGCTATTCGTTGCGGGGGTCGCAAAAGGCATACTGCCTTTTTTTACACCACTCAGATAGTAGTCCCAGGCATTGGTGGTCGTGTTGAACTCAAGATAGGCCGTGGCTGAAAGCGTCAAGCGCGGAAAGCCGGAGGTGCCATTGATTCCGAAGTTAAGACCGGTACCCAAGACAACGTTGCCGTTTGCGTCAACTTTGGCAAAGCCTCCGGCCACGCCAAGGCCTAGCAAAAGGTTATTTAGGTTTTGGATGGCCGCCAGAATGTCGGGGCGTGCGGCAGCGGGAGATTTCGTCCCTGCGTCGAGGTTCGTGGTGTTGGTCTGGGTGGAGGGGAATGAGTAGGACATAAATTAGAGGCCGGTGACGGCGATATCGACAGCGCAGTCGGCGAGGACATTGCTGCCGTTGTAAATATTGATCAGCGGGCCACTCGTGGCGTTTTTATCCATGACAACTGCCGACCAGCCCGCCGTGACGCTCAAGAGCATGACATTGACCGAGGTAATGACCTTGTAGCTCTTGGTAAGGGGCGCGCGGAAGACTCCTGCGCTGGTGTGAACGGTGGCGGTGTTGAGGTTTGCTATGATCTCGGTCTTGGGCGTGCCGCTCAGGATGATCTGCGCGGATTGCAAGGTGGGATTGGGGCCGTCGACTTGGATCTGAATTTTTATATACCGGGCGCTGTAGACGGAATTGATATTCTGCCAGCCTGTCCAGTTGATGCCGTCTTGCGATATTTGGATCTTATAAGTCGGGGTGCCGAGGCACACGCAACTCACAAGCGGCGTGAATTGCGTGGCAATCCCGATATCATAAGGCCCATAGACATAGGTGATCGGCGTAACCGCACCCGCCAGCCAGTTATTGAAAGCATCCCAAGTCGTCAGGGAGTCCCAAGTGACGTTGCTATTGGCCTCCAGCCAGCCGTTATTGTCGATGTGGCAATTGGTAAGGGTGCCAGGCCAGCCAATCTGGTCGGGGTTCAAGATGGCGATTGCTCCGGCAATTCGGGGGTTGGGAAGAATGGCACCGATGATATAGACCGGTGCAGATTGATTGCCGCTGGTGTCCACGGCAACGACCCCGAAGGAATAAGTCCCCGATGAAAGTTGATTGGTCTCGTAGGGCGAAGATGTGAGCGTACCATTGTTCAAAAGTTCCATCTGAGCGAAGGTCGCATTGATATTCGTCGAGTAGCCGATCAGGCAGCCGTTAAAGTCGAGGTCGGGCGGATTGACCCAACTGAAACTTCGGGTGCCGTCCGGCTGCACTACTACATTAAAGCCCGTGGGGCTCGACGGCTGGGCCGTCTTGCCAAGGACGATGTAGTTAGTAAAAGGAGCCCAATCGGATTGAACGCCCAGGACGCTCACGCTTTGCACCCGGAAGTCGTAGGAAATCCCATCGTCGACATCGGCAATGAAGACGCTGGAATTATCCCCCGTTACTTGGATCGTCGGCTTCCACGTAGCCGAGGCCGAGGGTTTGTACTGAACATTGTAGTAGCCTCCGTTTTGCACGGTGGCCTTGTTTGAGGGCTGCCAGGTCAAGAGCACACGGCTCATGACCGTGCCGTCATTCTTGATATAGAGCTGGGCATTCCCGCTGTAAGCTTGAAGATTGGAAGGCGGCAGGACAGCCGTCACCGGCGAGAGGTTTGTATAGGCCAAGGGGCTGATAGGTTGCTCCTCGTTGGTCGACCAGTCGTAAATCCAGCTTGCCGTTTCGCGCATCGTGAGATTGACCCCCAAGAGCGGGTTGCCGTTCTCGTCGTTATCCAAAGCAAACTGGAACTGAACAATCTCAAAGTATTTGTTTGTCCAGCCGTAGCGCGGAATGGTCACCGGCACGATATCACCCACGGCATACTGGATCGCCGCAAGGTTGGCCTGAAAGGTTATCGTGGTCGGCTGCCGGGTCTTCAAAAGCGCCATCTTCGCCAGCCGCTGCGCCATCGTTGGCGAACTGGTCATAGGTAGCGTATAGTCGTACCACTTTACAAAGCCATCCTGCGCCTGGTAGGCCGCCGATTGGACAGCCGGATAGTCGACGCTTTGATAATGGTAGTTGGGGTCGATATACTGCCCCTGAATGGCATTGAAGGTGTCGTTGATCGAAAGCGAGGTCTGAACCGCTAAAGGCCCACGCGCCATGCTTTCGGTGATAGGATTGGTGACAGGTGTGCGCCATACACCCGCATTCACGCTGAACATCCCGCAGCTGAAATAACTGTAACCCTGCATCGCGCTAAGGATGTTTCCAATGATGGTCTCCGGTGTCTGGCTCGTATCCATGACGCCATTGCAGGTATAGCGGCTTTCTGAACCGCCGCTGGCCAAGCTGACGATCTCGTCGCAATGGTTCGCCGCCGTGATGAAGGTGGGGTCGTTTATCTGTGCGACAGGCACGTTCATCCCGACCATCCCGTCTGTCAGATAATCTCTCAGGCAGAGTGCGGGGTTTACTGTAAAGGCCGTGGTACTGGTGCGCGGGTCGTAGCATTGCTTGCCGCGCAAGACGACATTGATGTTTGGAACGCCGCGCGGAAATACGCTGTTGTTGTACGTGAGGACAACGTAGATGTAGCAGAGGCCGGAAAGCGTGCAGGTGCTGTCCCAAAGCGCCGGTTGGGCGGCTACCAGTTTCGCATCGGCCACTTGCGTAGGTGAACCATTATGAAAATAGAGCGACGCGTAGCCGGTGAAATCCAGTTGATTGCCGTCTGAATCGGTGCCCATGCCCAGGGCTCCGGTTGTTGAGTTCCAAGTGACCAGATAGTCGTCGAAATAAACGGCGTCTATCCCATCGCACTGGTGGCCGGCCAGTACAATGACTTTGTGCAGGTATTGTCCCTCAGCGGTGATCAGCTGATAGCGGTAGCCCGCCGGAGGGCTGTTATAGTCCGAGGGCATGGTGTTGTAGGTGGCAACTACGTTCCCGAAAGTGTCCACCTTCTGGTAGTAATCAAATTCCCCTGTGGCAAAAAACACCTCCGTGCCGCCAACGCGCGAACGTCCGTAGACGATCGGCAGATAGGCTGCCGGATTGGTTCCGGTGATCTTCCTATCTCTGTTGGCAGCACTCAAATTCTTAGGTTGCAAAAGCATCGAGGCACCCGCTAAAGCGCCGTTTAAGAGCGCCATGCCACCCACAACCGCCCAATTGATGGCTGCCCCTGCAAAGAGCGCGGGAGCTGCCGCCATTGCCGCCCCTGCGATCACGCCGAAAATCACAGGGGGAGCCATTAACCACTGCACCGAAATGAAAAACAAGAGAACCGTCATGAACAAGTAACCACGTGGAAAAAAGCGGAACCTACCCATCGCAAAGTTTCGCGCCTTGTGTGAATGTCGTCTGCGGTCACGCAGCTTTCTCATGAGACCCTCCATATCTTTTTGACGAATTCCTTGTGAACTTCAGAGAGCCCGCGGTTCGGCATGGGAGCCAGGGCAAAGCGTCCCTCCCATATTCCACAGACGAGCTTGCCGTTGATCTCCAAAACCGCGACATCCCCGCGCTGAGCTAATAAAACGGGTGTCTCTATGGCTGCTAATGGCTCCAACAGAGCGCCGAGGGCGTCCTCCACGTTGCCATACTTGGCGATAAACTGTTCTGCCGTTTCTTGGTCGCTGTAGCGCCCCCGATAGTCCTTGAGAAAGTCGCAACCAGTAATTGCCAGTACGCAGTCGGCGGCGAAGCAAAAGCAATCGGTAGTTCCCCATGCAAAATCCACTTGGCGATTTCTCTCAATCACCTCGTACAAACGCGCTGGCCAGTTATCGACTCTCATCATGTCCCCCAATCCACCTTCTGATCTTGAATGGTTGCTACGTATTTAAGGCCGTTATCGTTCGGATAGAGCGTACGGTGCGATTGGTCGGTCAGGCGCAGGTTGCGCGGGATTAGGAGCTGATAAAAAGCGTTCTGCGTCGAAAGCGTGATGGTGGCGCTCGTTCCGGTGTCATCCCATTTGATGGTATCCATTGTCCCTCCGTAAATCAGGCTGGCGTAGACGATGCCGCCGACAACGGCTCCCAGATACATCTTTGCGGCGCGCCCTTGATACTGCTCCGTCATGACCAGCGAGAGCATCGTGCTGTCGACGCCCTCCAGCGTGAACTCAAACTGCGTGGCAGTTACATCCTGCGTCTCACCCATTGTCCCGACCTTGAGCAAGATGCCGGTGCCCAAGTAGGTGTTGCCGTTCCACACAAGGCTGCCCATGCCTGTCCAGGTGCGTACCGTACCGCCGGAGAAATCGAACTCAAAGAGTAATACCGGCTGCACCTGGCTGGAGGTGGCCGCTGCAAGAAGTGTACTGTCGAGTAGTCTTGGCATTAGAGGGATTCGCGCGCGCTGATTTTGAAAGAGAAAATTTGACCGGAACTGATATCGTAGCTGGGGCAATTAATAAGATAGAAAATGCCAACAGGATTGCGGGTAATGATCGTGGTGTTGTCGGCGACATTCGGCCTGATCATCGGCCAGAGGGAGAGCGTGGCGTGGCCGGTGGCATCAGAATTCACGTCTACCAGGTTGCGATGCAGGTATTGACCGACCTGCACCCAATCGCCTGCCTTGAGGATGCCGGGAGTGTTGGGAGTCCAGCCATCGGTTACCAAGTCCTGCCCCGTCTGATTGGCTCCATTGACCAGCGGCGTACCTGTGCCGATACCCAAGGGAATTGCGTCTAGGACAGGCCCGTAATAAAAGGTGCCCTCCGAGCCATTGAGCGATAGAAGAAAGGCCGCCACGGCCTGCGCGTTGACCCTCAAAAGCGGCGGCAGGGTCAAGTCGAACTCCCAATACTGCGCCTGCATCTTTTGAACCTGCCGTTGCCCCGTAAAGGGCGACATGGCAAAAGAGACGACGCTGACTTGCTTCCAAGTGACCTGTTGGGTCTTAAAAGGCGTGGGCGAAGTAACTGGAAAGATGATGGGCATGGGTCAGGATTGGCGGATGATTTTGCTAAGCCTTCCTCCGTTTCGGACGCTTTGAGCTACCGCCGAGGCCGCCTGTTGGGCGCTGGCAATGGTCGCTTGTTGAATGGCAGCGCTGATGGCCGAGGGCACACCGGCCTGCACGTTGATCGTCTGATAGACATGGGTGTCGTTGCTGCCACCGAGCTTGTGATTGGGCACGATTGAGCCGCTGAAGTTCGGGATAAGCATCTCCGGCCCGCGCTCGCCCACGATCATGGGGCCAGGGGAAAAGTCGCCGCCATCGGCGTACCAACTGAAGGTGGGCATAGGTGCCACATCAAAGCCATCGCCTACGGACGCCCCAATTTGGCTGACCGCTGCGCCTCCGCCAGTACCTGCACCACCACCTATAGCAAAGGGCAACGCACCCCTTAAAAAGGTCATCAGGGGCTCGGAAATCTCATATTGAATGAGCATCCGCTGAAGCTCTTGAACCACCGTGAGCCCAAAGGCTCGGAAGGCATCTCCTGCGCTCTTCGAGGCGTCGATGATCTGCATTAGGCTATTGGTGAAGTCGCCGGAGAGCTTGCGGGTTACATTATCGAGCACAGGGCCCCAGCCCTTCCATTCGCCAAAGAGAGCCGCCTCGTTCGTCTTGAATTTATTGACGGCAACGGTGGCCTCGGCAGCTGCTGCAGGTAGCTTATTACCCAAAGCCATGACCTCGTCGGTCAACGACTTCGTGGTGTCTTGGGTCGTTTTTGAAAGAGCGTTCTGTGATTGGTTGTAGCTGGCGATAGCGGCTGCGTTTGCGGTATAGCCCGCGAAAGAATCGCCCGTCATCATCGGCGACATTCCAGGCCTCGCCTTGCCGCCCCAAAGGCCGCTCGTCATGTCGTTCGTGTTCATGCCACGGATGCCCGCTTCCTCCTCCATCGACTTGTAGAAGCCCTCGCCGTACTTGACCCCGCCAAACATCAGATTATTCATCTCGCCGAACAAATCGTATTTCTTGGGATCGTTGTTGTAGTCCTTGATCACGCCGAGGGCGTAGTCGAGGATGGGAAGAATGCGATTGAGGACGGTATTGATAAAGTCCCCAAGGATGTTCGTTGTGCCCTGCAGGATGGCGGTGATCTTTTGCCAGCCGGACATTTCCTCCTGCGCGTCGCTGATCATGTCTCCGTGGAAGTCCTTCATCTTTTGGGCGAGTTCGCCCAAGCCGAGGTTGCTGTCGCGAAATATCTTCACGAACTGTTCGCCGGACTTTGCCCCGAAGATTTTATCAGCCAATTCACGCGCGTCCTCTTTTGAAGAACGCATATAGGCCGCAATCTTTTGGAAGGCTGCTGCCGGGTCTCCTGCCATTGTGGGCGACTCGCCGATATTCTTGAGCGCGGTGCGAAGCCCTCGAATAACGGCCTCGGTGTCGTAGCCTTTTTGCTCAAGCCTCGCTAGGAGTTCGGCAGATTGCAGAGCGCTGAAGCCGAAAGCCTGCATATAGGGCGCTGCCTGCTTCATCTCGTCATTGAGCTTGCCCATATCGACATCCGTCAGTTCCCGAATGCGATAGAGCATCTCGTTCCACGCGATAATGTCGGTCTGTGGTATTTTCCATTGATCCATTGCCCCCAGGGAGCCCACTTCAAGCTGTTTGGGGTCAATGCCCGTCAGCCTGTTAGCCGCCGCGGCCTGCGCCGCCGCTTGCTTGAACTGTTCTCCCATGAGGGTGGTTCTCCGCGCGAGGACATCGATGGCTTTAAGCGCCACATCCGCGCTGACAGGAACCGAAGATAGAACCGAATTAAACGCGCCCTTGAGGTCGAGCAGGTCGCGTCCGGTTTGTTGCGAAATAGCCGAGAGCCTGCCGAACTTGGCCTGCAGCTCGTTAAGCCAGTTCATGGTCATGGCAGCGCCACCCAAGGCCATCAGCGATTTGAACGCCCCTCCGATTATGGCGACATCGTCCGACATCGACTTAAAGGCGCTCTTGCTGGTCTTGGCCGCGCGACTGAGATTGGCCTCCCAGCCGTCAGTCTTGATATTCAGCGAGCCAGCAATCTCTCCAATGCTAGTTGCCATCGCTGCCTCCTTTTTGCGCCGGGGGCGTCGCGGCCTTGATGATAGATACGATCTCGCTGAACTCGGCGGGCTTGGGCGGCTCTTTGCCGATCATCATGAAATCCAGCTCGGTCTTGAAATTAGGGTCTTTCGCGAATGACTGCGCGAAGTTCCACACCAGCGAGCAAAGCCTTGCGGTCAGCATCTCCTGAAACTTCTTGTCTTCCAGCCACGCGTCGTGGATGTATTTGCAAAGCTCCGGCCCCACCGAGCGCGCCTGCTCCTCGGTCATGCCGCAATGAAACATCAGGAAAGCCGCCTGCTTGAGGTAGCTCTCCTTATTGTTTGTCGTCTGGCTTTTCTGCCGCACCTTTGAGGGCTCCCATGTATTCGTCGAAAGCGGCCGCCCAAATCTTCTTCACGTCGATAGGCAGCATCCGCGCGACTTGATCCACCGTCAGCTCGTGCTTGGCGACCAAACACGACCATAAAAGGTGCACGGTCATCCAGTGCACGCCGCGCTGATCGCCCGACTCAAAAAAAGACTGCACGCTCATGCCTGTCTTTTCTTCCAGCCTCCATAGCGAATAGCCCGTGAAGTTCAGCTCGTAGTTTCGGCCTCCCAATTCAATGTTCGTCATAGGTATTAAGAGGTGGCTGCGGTTTCGGTGAGGTTGCCGCTGACTTGGATTTCGAGCGCGGCGCTCTTGAGTCCGGCAACAGGGGCCTTGGGTTTGAAGGACTTCACAAAGCCGCTAAAGGAAACGCTGTGTCCTTTTGGCTCGGTGACGTAGAAGGTGTCTGAAACGCCGCCTCCCATGTGGCTCAGGGCAAGGCCGATGGCCGTGGTGAGGGTGGTTAGGTCGATTTCGTTATAGAGTACCTCGAAGGTAACTGTTCCGTAATCAACAAGACCGGAGGTGAATTGCTTCCCAAGTCCGATTTCGTCGTGCGTGGTGGAGTCGTAGGCATCCGCGACGCGATCAACGCCGCTGATATCTTTGACCCCTGTGAAGGGAGTCTTGACCGCTGAGATCATGATTCCCGCAACTGTGCCTTTTGCTACTTGTGCCATAGGTTTTTAGGGTTTGTAGATGATGTTGAAAGTGACCGTCATAAAAAACACCGTGGCGACGTCGTCGAATCCCTGTTCGGAATTCTCGTAGGAGACTTGGTCGACTTCGGTGCTTCCCATGAGGCCGCTAAAGTTGTGCAGCGACCCGACAAGCGCGTCGCAAAGCTCGACGAGCTGCGCGTAGGTGCGGGTGACAAAATCCAGTTGGACTTTGCGCTGATAAAGGTCTGCCGAGCCGTCTTGCGTTTGGAAGGGCTCACGCGCATTGATCTGATATGCGGCTGCGGGCAACTCGGAGGATTGTTCAATGCGTAGCGGGTGGATGCGGTCACCAATCAGCCCATAAAGGGCTTGAAGCGACTGCTGGAAGGTTGTGTTGCCTCCGGCCACCGGTGGATTGGACATCAGGTAAGTCCTAAAATCTGCCTCGAAGTTTGCCATCTATGCAGCCGCTCCTTCGTCGGCGGGCTTTTGGCCTTTGCAGGCGCCCTCAACGCCTTGTTTTACTCCCTCAATGAACTTCAAAATTACTTGGCTGGCGGTCGCGCTAAAGCTCTTGGTCATGAAGTAACGCCCAGGCGTGTAGTCCGAGGCGTTAGTATTCTTCTTGAACGTGTAAGTATTGGGGGTCTGCCTTACGCCTTTTGAAGCTGCGTACCTTTTTGCGAGCAAAGAGACGTGTTCCTCGGTCTCGTAGTTTTTATATACCTCCTTCGCAAAATAATCTTGGCCATTCTGATAGCCGCCTTTTTTCGCCAACCTGCCCAAGGCGATTGAATAGCCTTTCTCATAGACTTTTCCGTACTTGGTCTTTTTGGTGAGCATGGCGATGCGGTTCTTGTGGCCAAACTCAACCAGGTGTGCGTAGCGCCAGGGCTGATAGTGTCCTTTGTCGGTTCTCTTGAGTCGCCCAGAAGCCCCGTAGTCATAGGCAATGCCCTTGCGTTCGCCCGCAATGGCAAAGATCACGTGGCTGGACGGATACGCCTTGACCCTTATACCCTGTGATTTCTTGAGGGCTCCGGTCTTGAAAGGAGCTTCTGTACGCGCCTTGTCCATAAGCACGCGGATGGAATTGCGCGCGGCGCTGATAAAGGTCTTTTTCGGAACATCGGTCGAGAGAATATTCAACCGCTCCATCACCTGATTGATTTGGTTCTGGTCGAGATCAACCGCCAACTTTAAGTAGTCCTCCGCCATTTTATGCTCCTGGAACCTGCGCCGGTATTTTGGCCGACGCGTCGTCCTCGTTATTGGAAGCCTCCGCTGTGATCAGAAGCCCGTCATGGCGTCCGATTTCGTTGACCGAGGTGATGTTGTAATATTTCCCGTTATAAAGAATGCGGTGTTGCTGGCAGACATCGCTAAAGTATCGGGTCATGAACATGGCCGATGAGGTCTCGAACATCCGATGCTCGGCCACCATTTCGCGCCCGCCGGTGGGCTTCACATTGGCGGCGATATTCGTGTAAAGATTCGTCCAGGTGTCCATGCGGTCGCCGTTGACATCCAGCGCCGTGGTCTTGGCCTGTATCGTAATGCGCCTATCAAGTTTGCTTGGGTTCATATGGCAAAGAAGACTTTGACAGAGTCGATGAGGGCTTTGAGGGTGAGCGGCACCTCGGTCATGCCGTTGATTTGGACAAAGGGGGTGCGGTTCTCGAAGAAGTGAGCCGACAGGAAGATAATTGACTGCTGCAGCTCCGGCGGAATGGTTGATTGCGTGTATCCGGCCGTAAAATTGACCCGAACGGAATCCGCTGACATATCCGTCATGGGGTAGCATTGCCCAACCTGCAACCGGAGCCTTGAGGGCTTGGATTGGGCGAGCGCATAGACCGAAGGCGAGAGGGTCTGCTCGGCACCAGAGGGATCGCGGTAGAGGACAGAGTTGATCGTGGCCACCGGATAGCGCAGCAATTCAATCTCGCTGCCTTGGACAACGCTAAAGCCTTGGATATTAAAAAGGCTCGTAAGCCCTGCCGCGAAGCAACGGAAGGATTGAGTGTAGGTGCGCGACAAGACGGCGTGGCCGCTTATCCGCTCGATGTACTCGCTCGTGACCCGAATATAGGTGGCCATGAGCGAGTCCTCTGCGTCAGTATCGTAGCGCAGCTGCGCCTTCAGCTGATCCACAGTCACCGGGCAGCCAGGGTTCTGCGAGGTGACCGTCAGCGTTGGGCGATCGTCAATGTAGGTTCCCACGTCCATGCGTTACTTTGTCAGAGGGGGTTGAGCGGTGGCCGTTGTGGGTATTGTTTTCTTGGGCAAGAGCTTCTTGCGGTACCTCCAAAGCTCATAGGCCGCGCCTGCGATGACTAGCAGAGCCACAGCCCAAGCGATCCACACCCAAAAGAGCTTCAAGAAGAAAGCCCCTGCGAGCACTACCGCACCGGACAAGCCCGATGACCAGGCGACGCTAAAGGCCTTGAAAAAGAAGGCTGCAATGACGGCTGTCAGCAGGAATAGGCCGCCTATGAGAAACCACACGCCAAAGCCACCCAGGAAGTCCCAAAAGCCGTTAGACTTGAGCTTCACCTCCTGTTGTCCCATGGGGAGCTTGGTGATAGTGGCCTTTACGTCACCGGCGAACGACTGCACCTTGTCAATGGTCTTGCCGTCGAGGGAGACGTTAACCGCCGAGACGTTGGCCGTGGGTTTTACATTGGCTTCGAATAACTGACAGCCGGAGAGCAGTAACGCACCCAGCGCAAGGAGTGAGAATATAAGGATGTTTTTCATTTGGTTTCTTTGGGGTAAATCATGGTGGAGTGAAGATCGTTGTAATGGAGCGCCGCCAAGTCGGTGATCGTCGGCTTGATTGCATAGAAGTCGGTTTTCACCTGCATGAGGGTCACGTGGTCGGTGATAAGAAAAGCAACGAGGGCGACCGTCTGCAGGATGAGTGTGATGACGATCGAGAGTGCAAGTTTTGGTTCAGAGCTCATAAGTTTAAGTCATTTGTCGGACATCGATCCATTGGGTGCCGTTCCAAATCTTTGACCAGGTTCCGCGTTTGGGATTGAGGCCAGGAAGCCTCAAACTGTTGTTGAAGTAATAGGGAGTCGTCCCCGCCGGAGCATTGATAGCCGGTCGGATTTCAAACTTGGTGTTGCCTACGAATTGGTGTATCCAGGCCACAGCATCTGCGCCTGACATGGGCGCGGGCGGGAAAATCCAAAGATGGTAACCGCCGTAGTCATTTGAGCTTTCTAGGATGGTCTCATATGGGCAGTTTTTATAGAAGTAGAGGGCTGCCTGCAGATTAGCCGCCGCGCGCGCCGTATCCGTGTCGCGGCAGTCGATATCCAAGGCCATCCAGCAACATTGACCCTGAGAGTTTATTGCCGTGGCCGAAAGCGTCTCCGTGCCATCGCAATGCTTCTGCACCAAATCGTCGGAGTAGGCTTCGTAAAAGTAGCCGCGTCCGTACTGGCCGTTTGCCGCCGGAATTTCGGTGTCTTTCAACCGGAGTAGGGTTTCTTGGTAACCCGCCGGGAAGAAGCGTTGTACTATCAGGTCGTAGAGTTTCATGTTTTTATGAGGTAGTTGAGAACAGCGAAGGGTTGCATATTGTTGTGCGCTCCACCGCCACCGGTATTGCCTGTGGGTTGTGCGCTGGCATACAAAGAGCCGACAACCGAAGTGCCGCTGGCCGAAGATGAAATATTCGTGTAGCTACCGGTAGTCGTTGCTTGATAAGAGTGACCGTGAGAGGGAAGTTCGGGAACCGTAAGCGTGTGGCTTTCCTCTCCGCCATTGCTGGCAATCGTTCGCGCCGTGGGGCGACCCGTTAGCGATCCTGGGCTTGCGCCGACAGCCACGCGGCCACGCAGATCGGGAAGATTGAAGGTAGTGCTGCCATCGCCTGCGCCCCATGCGACGCCAATCGTCGCAAAAAGCGTGGCATAGGCGACCCGACTGATTGCCGAGCCATCGCAAAGCATCCAACCTGGGGGAATGACTGTAGCAGGCCACAAGAAAATCATTCCGGTAACCGTGCCCGAAGGCCCAGGGGGCCCCTGAATGCCGGGAGATTGCGGATTGACGCTATTACTCGGCTGCTGCTGAACGACCACTTGTGTTGTCGGGTCTTGAACTATGACCGCCCCATCGCTCATACCGTGATCTCCTGTTGAATGAAGAAGTTTCCATAGACCACGCAGACCACCGTGCTGGCATTGTAGATAAAGAGATCGTATTGATATTGTCCCGTTGGGAGCGCCGCCGTGGCTGCAGGCGTCATTGAAAGCAACAGGGTGCCACTCACGGGCGCGGCGATGCTGATACAACCATTCGTCGTGTTGAGTTCCGTCACAAGCGGGCCGCCCTCGTAAGGGCGTACCTGCATCCGAGCGGTGTAGCCGGTCAAATTAATCGGCGCTCCGGTCGGGTCGTTGTAGACGATCGGAAGATTGAAGCTCGTACCTTTTTTAAGGGTGATGTCGTACTCGTTAGACATTAGCGGATGGAGACTTGGATATTGGTGTTGGCCGTGGCCGCAGCGGTGGTGAGTTTTAGAACTTCGCCGACCGAACCGTCATAGCGAAGGCGATCGGGAGAGGTGAAATCGCGGATTTTGTTGAAGGTCGTGCCTCCGTCCGTTGAGGACATTAGCGAGACGGTCGCGCCATCAAAGACGCCGTCGAATTGAATAAAGGCACCGCTTTCGGAAATTGCGCCGAGGGCGGCCTCGCCGTTGGTTGAAATTTGTAAGTTTGATAGTAGACTCATGGTTTTGAAGGACCCCCGCACGGGATGAACCGTGCGAGGGCTTATTGTTGTTAGGACTAGGCAGCGATATCCTGAAGCGCAGCGAAAGCGGGCGGTAGTACCACCTTGGCATCCGCGAAAGCCGCAAAGTGCAGCTTGGTCTGGCCGTTGTCGGCGCCGGTGAGAGGATCGACAAGCACCTCCACGCCGTCTGACCAGAAGCCGATCCACAGGTACTCGAACGCCCCGAAGATGAGCGCCGAGAGGTTGGTTCCGGTGCTCTTGGTCAGGTTGCTCGGCACGCCGTTCGTGGCAAAGACGTTGTAGCCGTTCATCACGCCGTTGATGCCATCCTTGGCGATCGAATTTGAACCCTCCATGATCAGTCCGGCAGCAACGCCGCTCACGCGGAGAATCTGCTTGGCCGCATTGACCACTTTGATGTTGGTCAGGTAGTTCAAGTTGTCTCCGTAGATATCCGCGCCGACCACAGCAGTCTCCAGACCCAAGGCATTCGCCCAGGTCAGAGGGCCGCCAGTAGCGCCGCTTGTAAGTGAGCCTCCGCCGATACCGGCGGTTGCCAAAATGCCAGTAGGTTCGTTCGCGGAACCGCCATAGATGATGGCCTTTTGAAGTTTCGCGTTGAACTGACGATCCATCTGCTTCAAGACCCAATTCTTGATCGTAGATTTTTGCTTGAGCATCTCGTTCGACACAATGACCTTGCCGGGCAAGCGCTTGGGCGCCAGAGTAACCTGGCTTTCGGTGATCGGCGTTACATCGCCTTGCGCTCCGGTTTCCGTGTTGAACGCCGGATCGGTGTTCGCCTGGAAGCGCGGAATCGACAGGTTGTTCGTAAGGTTGGGGAAGATGGTCGCGCCGATCTTGTCGAAGACCTTCAAGTTGAAGGGAATATCGAGCAGATCAGAGACATCCGTCTGAATGGTGTAACCACCTGCCGAGCCGGTCGTGACGTTAATGTCGCGCCTTTCCTTGGCCGCAGCGGCCCTCAAGAGCCCCACCGGCAGCACATAGTCGGTGTTTTGGAATTTACACCCATTGCGCGTACCTCGTAGGACAGCCTCTTCGGAAAGTTCTCGCTCGCGCCCCTCAAGCGGCCTTCGGCTGCTGGCTGCATTGAAGAAAGCGACAACGTCAAATTTGTCGATCTCCCTCTTTTCCGCATCGGAGATGGTCGAGACGTCGCGGTTGGGCATCGCGCGCGCTTCTTCGACGGATTTCTTGGCGGCAGCGGCAACTTCCGAAACGTCCTTCTCCGTTTTGATAATGCCCTGAAGCTCTTTGCAGCGGGCTAGAAGTTTATTTACCGACTCTTGCTCTTCGGTTTTAACTTCGCGTTTTTCGGTGGATGCTTTTTCAAGAATGGCATCGGCTTCGTTGGCCCTCTTGGAAAGCTCCTCAGTATATTCTTTGAGTCTGTTAGACATATTTGTTGATGGTTTGTTGGATTTCCAGACGCCTACGAAGCAACTGGGAAATGGGTTGCGTGTCCTGTGCGGTTTGCTGGGCGAGGAAACGCTGAAAGTCGGGAAGTTCTCGGACTTCAAGTTTTTCGCGGGCTTCCACGGTGGCTGCCGGATAAGCCGGAAAGGCGACCACGCTAATCTCTTCGAAAAGATTAATCTCCCGAATCATGCGAAGGTTGTAGCCGTCGCGTTTTTCCCAAACGATGGTGTCGTAGTTGGGTGCGAAGCTGAAACTCATGCCGTCGATATTTCCGAGGTTAATGTTCTCAGTAAGGTCGCGCGCGACGGTCGTATTTGGGAGACTAATCTCAAACCGCAAACCGTAGTCATCCTGCGACAGATTCAAGGTACCGGCCTTCATGCGACCGATGACCAGCGAGGTATCGTGCGCGTAGAGGGCACGGATGTCGGGATTTTGACTCAGGCAGCGCGTAAAGCACCCTGGCATCAGCATTTCTCGCCAAGGGGCGGGATTGTGGCCAAGGACTTCGCTCTCGGAATTAAAGCGGGCGGCGTAGCCAACGAGCGTGGCGACGTCTTTCTTGTCTCCGCGATATTCGATCGCGAACTTCTCTGGCCTCGTTGTTCTAAATTCAATTTTGGGGTTCATCTTGAGGGTCGACTTTAGGTGCCTTTTTCTTTTTGCCCTTCGGGTCGTCCTGTTCGTCGGTGGGAGTCTCCTGGGGTTCATTGGCGTCGTTGTTGTTTGGTAAATCCTCGCCTACGGGCGCGGTATTGAGCGGGAACCGGTACACGTCGCCGCCGTCGATGGGGTTCATGTTCTCCTTTGCGCGCACCTCGTTGACCGACATCCAGCCGTTATTGAGGGCAGCAGCGTAGGCGGTGTAGCGACTCTGCGTGTCGCCGCGTTTGATAGAGTCCAGGTCAAACTGGAAAAAGTAGGTCTCTCGCTCGGTCGGCTGCAAAAGCTTTGAGTTGAGTTCGTTTTCCCAACGCACGATTCGCGGCAGGATGCAGTCAGAGGTGTATTCAATGGCCTGCTGCTCGATGTTGTTGTTGGTTGAACGCTCCAAAATGCCCACCTTGTGCGGGGGAATGCCAAAGATGCGGCAAATGTCCTCGGCAATGGACAGCCGGAAAGCGACCGTGTCAGCCTCGACGTTGGTATTTTGCAGGGGCTTGATATCGCCGCCATCCTCAAGAACGATCAGCTTGTAAGCGTTCTTTTCACCACGGTGAATAGCCTCGATGGAGGACTTTAGGTTTTTGATGCCGTCCGCGCCCAACGGGTTCGGGAACTTGGCGACCATGCTCGGACGGCAGCCGTTCTCGTAAAAGGAAACTGCGCTGCGGGTGATCTTGGCGGCAAGGTTCAGCGAGTCCTGCGCGACTGTGATCGTGTTGAGGCCGCCGATGCCGTCGAAGGTAATGCCTTTGAGGTGCAGTAGGTCTTTGCCATTATAAAAAACCGTTTGGGATTGGTTATCCTTGCCGTTAATGACCGTCAGCTCGTAAGTGGGATACTTGAGCGGGTCAGGATCGACCGTGATCTTGTAGCCCATGACATTCAAGGGCTCGATGTAGGAGATTCCGTCAGCTTTATTGCGATAGATACGGGCAAACGCATTGCCCATCAGCTCCACGTTGGTCTGCATTGCCACTCTGAAATCCGCCGCAGTTTGGATGGGGCTTGGTTGCGCGTTCAGAAGGAAATAGAGTGGATGATCTGTCGCCAACTCCTTGCCTCCATCTTTTAGCTTGCGGTAAAGGTGAAGCGGGCAACTGGAGATCGTGCCCGAAATGCGTGATACGCACGCAAAAACGATATTTACGCCGAGGGCGGTCGAACGGTCGCGCACAACGGTCGTGCCGCGGTCACCGATTGATTTCAAAACCGACTCTAAAAGCAGCGAGCGCGCCTCGGCTAAGGCGGCTTTTTCCGCCCTGCGCCGGCCAAAATCGAATCTGTCTAGAAGTCCCACGCCTATCAAGACTGGGGCTAAATCGCAAATTCGCCAGCTATCTAAGGTTTGCTATGGTTTGCCAAGGTTTGCCGGACCGCGTTCTAACCATTAACCTTCGAGTCTACCCAATAGAAATCCTCATCTTCGGCAATTCCAGATTTAATAATATATTTCAGATCAGGATTATCGCAATTTATAATGGTCAAGAACTTGGGCCAATGATATGCGGAAAATGTATTTTGGCCGATGAATACAATTGCGTTCTTACCTGAGGGAGAAAACCCATAACCAACACGGCGTATATGCTTGGCTAATATTTTTTTGACGTTTGTCTTTCTATCTAAAATATATAAGTCTCCCCAATCGAACCCCCACCCAGTATCACAAAAAATAATTCTGTCATTCTTACTATCCCATTTTGGGGCCCATCCCTTGCAAATCTCCTCCGCTTTGTTTGTGTGTAGATCAAGAATATATATTGACGGCGTCTGTCCTATATTTCCCTTGTGGTCATTTCTCCCGAATGCGCTATAGATGATTTGGTTAGAATCTGCAGACCAATCGATAGGAGCAAAGGAAGACAAGGTTTCAAGTTCATAAACTTTCTGACCATCGCTAATAGAAAATACTTCTAGGTAACCGTCATCATCGTTTATCGCTACATATTTCCCTCCTTTGTCTAGGGACAAACTAACTATAGAATAGCGGTAACGATCCTTGTTCAGGGGAATATCCCTAACAAGAGATTTATCGTCAAGATTCAAGACCGATATACTTATTGGCGATCGGACATTATATTGATCGGTGGTACCATATTTGAGTATAGCTGCCATACGACCAGATACAGTCCAATGCCCCTCCCAGGAATCTAATGCACCAGTATCCTCCCAATGCGTTGTCTCAATATTAAATCTACTTTTGAGGGTATATATATTTCCACGCTCTCCATCTAGAATTTCATTATGAACCCATAATTTCTCAGTAATTAGATCTTGAGCATCTGAGACAATTGGGAAGGACATAATTCCTACGTGCGCTAGGGCAAGGAATATAAAAGCTGCGATTACACCGATTATTAGAAGTTTTTTCATGATAGATATCTGGGATGGTCATCCCATATTTCCACGCAATCTAAAACTAATGTACTAGCCTTGCAACATCTTACTTCCTCCACACCTTCCTCGACGAAAATTGCGGATTAGCTTTCATCCATGCCTGCGCCGCCTGTAGATCGTCCATCGGCATACCGCTTTTCTTGGCCGCGCAAACCCAAAACTTTGATCGTTTCAATTCGTACTGCATCAACTTGACGCTTCCATCCCGCATAAATTTAAAGGTCGAAGACCAGCACTCCTCTCGTTGCGTAAACGCTTTGTTTGGCCTCCGGCACGCTCTTCGCACGCGACAAAGCCATGATGGAAGCCACGACACCGTCGATTCTCCGGCTTGATTTAAGCCTGTCGGGCTTCACCGGACGGCAATTGCCCATAGAGTCCTGTTCGAGCGTTGCACAGCTGACGTTCCATGCGAGAATCGGGTTCTTGTTGTGATAAAGTTTCTTTTGCAGCACGAGGCGCTCAAACTCCAGCGTAGGTTCTTTGAAATTCGCAAATCCCTGCTTGAAGGTGCCAAGGTTGACGCCATTCTTCGTCCAAAAAGACACTGTCTCGCCTTTTTGATCAAGTCCCCACTGGTCGATGATTAACTCTTTGCAACGGAAACGCTGATAATCATCCAGCACTCGCGCGGCTACTTCCTCCTTTACGATGGTATCGCCGGTCGTCGTCAGTAGATGACCCTGATCACGCCACAAGGTATAGGGCACCTTGTCGTTGCGGGAACGCTCAATGATGCCTTGCTGCGGCACCCAGAAACGAGGTACCAGCAGGTAGCCATCCTTGTACTGGAAGCAAAAGACCAAAGCCGTAAGGTCTCGGACGGTAGAGAGGTCGAAGCCGCCGAAGCAGGGGAGTCCGATAAGTTCCTCATCCTTGATATCGACGCCGTTGACATCCCACGCGTCCTTTGTGATCCATGCCGTGGCCGATTCCGTCCAGATATTCAAATGCAACCGCTTAAAAGTGTTCAGGTAGCTCGGTGTATTTATGGCTTTTTGAATTTCCTGCTGAAAGTAGTCCTCTTTGATGCTCACTCCAAAGTTCGGGTTGGCCTTTTTCCAAACGGCGGGGTCTCGCCAGTCGTCCTCTTTATCGGCAGCGTAGATTGACACATACATCGATTCGTCTTTTTCTTCGCCGCTCTGTACCCGCAGAGCGTGTTCCCATTCCTCGTAGCAAAAGCTTTTCACATTATCGCCTGCGGTCGTGATCACCACGGTCAGAGGCTGACGCCTAGAGCCGGTCGAGGTTGTCAGCGTGTCGAATAGCTCACGGTTGGGTTGGACGTGCAGCTCGTCCATGATAATGCCGTGGGCATTCATCCCGTGCTTGGTGTAGGCTTCCGCGCTGATAGCTTTGTAAAAGGAGATGTCGCAGGTGTCGGGATGCTCAAATTCGATGGAGGAATAAAGGGGTTTGCCGAAGCGGCTTAAAAAGGGGCTGGCCTTCAGCATTGCCTTGGCAATTCTAAAGACAACCTTGGCCTGTTCGGTGTCTCCGGCCGCCGAATAAATCTGGGCGCCAGGTTCCCCATCATAAAACAGCAGATAGAGGACTATGACAGCGCAAAGGGTGGATTTGGCATTTTTCCTTGGCACGGCCAAGAACCAATAACGATAGCGTCGCGTGCCGTCCGGACGTTTCCAACCAAAGACCTGTCGCAAATGCCAGCATTGCCACGGCTCAGGCTCAAATTCTCTGCCCGCCCATTCGCCCTCGACCAGTTGAATCCTCTTGTGGCAAAAAGCTATAACACGACGAGCTTCCTCCCAATCAAACCAGTACCGCCCTCCACAGCTGGAAAGTGATGCCCATAGCTCTAGGGAGCGCCATGCATGACTCATAAACGTAAGGGAAATTAAGATTTTTGATTTCTCGGATGGCTCCGTGACAGTACACAGACCATTGCTTGTGGCACCGGCAAACAGCTTCTTTTTTCTACTGGATTTACGTTTTTTCATCGCCTTGGGTTTCCTGATCTTCGAAAGAAGTCGAGAATGTCGGAATCTTCGTCGCGGTCGGGGGCGTCCACACTAATGCGTATTCGGTCAGAGGGGCTCATCCCGAACCGTGTAATGCATTGCTGAACTTTATCCGTGGCTTCGCTGGCAATTCTAAAGGCGGGATTGACTATCGCCTGACCGGCGGAGCCCTTGGTTAACATCCCGAATTTCTTCACGACCTCCATTGCTTCCTGCATTTTCGAGTACCAAAGGCAGTAGATTTCCAACTGCGTCCTATCGATAGAGGTAAGTAAGCCCAAGTGATAGAGCTGCACGCTGATTCTGTCCCATTCAAGTGAGGCGCGCAGGTCTAACCCCGCAGGCTTGTGAGGAAGCTCCGGTTTCGGTTTGGGTTCCTTCGGGTTTGAAAGACCAGGAGGCAATGGCCGACCTCTGGCCTTTCTCAAGGCCGTTGGCATCGGTGCTGGCCCGCGTTTTCCCATAAGTTAGATTTTTTTGACCTTTAGTCCGTAGTTGACGCAACGCTCCAAGATCACACCGCAATACTTCTCGGAGAGTTCCATCGCGTAGCATTTCCGCTTCATGATCGACGCGGCGATTATTTGACTGCCGCTTCCAGCGAAGGGCTCGTAACAGATAGCGCCTAGGTCGGTATGCTGGCGCATCGGGATCATAAAAAGCTGCGGAGGTTTCGGGGTCGGATGTTCCGGGCGTTCCTTGCCGCTCAAGCAGTCGATCTCCCAGACAGTCGGGAGCGCGTCGAAGTCGACCTCCTTGTTTAAGTCGCCGCCGTCCTGTAAGAACTTCCATACCGTGGGCCCGCTGTACTTTGTCTTGCGCTTGGGTTTGCATCCCTGCTTCCAGCCCATCAGACACGGCTCATGCTGCCAGGCATACCAGCTAAAGCTAATCACCGGCTTGTTTTTCACCCAGATGATGGTCAGGTGCTCCAAGATGCCGTTGGCGGCGAAAGCCTCACGCAAGAGCTGCGATCCAGCCTTGCCAGCGTGCCATACGTAGAGCGGCGCGCTTTCGACAATTGCGTGCGAGTACGCCACCTGTAGGAAGGTCTTGTAAAGCTCCACGTTCTCCGAGGAATCCCAATCCTCGCCCTCTTCCCAAAGGACATTGTTGTCCGGACGCGCCCCCGTATAGTTCACCAGGTATGGAGGATCGGTCATGAGAAGCTCGGCCTGCTTGCCGTCCATGAGCGACTCCACGTTCGCCTGAGAGGTGCTATCGCCACACATCAAACGGTGCTGTCCTCCGATCTGATAAATGTCCCCGCGCTTTACGCCCCACTTTTCTCCTAGCTCTTTTGACCGCTCCACCAGGCTGTTCGGGTTTTCCTTTTCCTCGACAATCTCTGGCTGCAAAAACTCGCTTAGATCAGAATCGGCCATACCCAACGCGGCAAGATCGATTTGACCGTTCAACTCCAGGACGAGGCTCTTGAGTTTTTCGTCGTCGCCCACGGCCAACTCGGCGATTTTATTGTCGGCGATCATATCTGCGTATTCTGCAGCTTCGGTCTCGTATTCCTGAATCTCCACCGGAACCTTTTTCCAGCCCGCAAGCCTCGCTGCCTGCAACCGGCCGTGTCCCTTCGTGATAAAGCCCGAACGCTTGCTGACAACAATCGGCGCTCGCCAGCCGTTCATCTCGATAACTTTGACGAGCTTCTGTATTTGCTCGTCGGGGTGGGTATTAGGGTTCCTCGGATGCTCGATAAGGGCGTCCGTAGGCTGCATTTCGCTGAACCTGCAGTGCGTGGGTGGGGTTTTGGGGTAAGTTGGCATGGCAAAAAAAAGTTTCAAAACTCGTTAGTTTTTAAGCGTGGGAGCATAAGCCGGTTTTTTTAGGTTTTCGTCCAAGGATTCGACCCCCTTACCCCATAGTGCCGTCCAGCCCTGGGCTCTGGCCTCGGTTTCCTCGCTGGCGGTCTTGGCTGCGTGGCAGTCACGGCAAAGAGGCTGATGGTTCTTGGTGTCCATCCGTGAGCCTCCAAAGCGCATCGGTCGGATGTGGTCTACCAATGCCGCTAAGCGTCCACAGAGGGCACAGAAGGGATTGTGTCTTAGATACCAGATGCGGTATTTGTTCCAATCGTGGCCATAGCCTCGCTCATATCCCGTTGGGCGCGTGGCGCGCTCCCGATCGGTTGGTTTGCGGTCATTGACGCATGGCAATCGACTCAGGACTCGTTTGCTTCCTTCAAACGACTTGAATGACCTGATCTGCCCGCGAGGCGGTCTATTGTTACCGCCTGAGTATACTTCGGCTGCCATAGCTCCTTGCGGGGTTATGTGTAGCGGAAGTTCTTGTGATGAAATTATCCATAGACTTTAAATCAAGAGATGTCCTATTTTGTCGGTTAGTTCTATCATTGTCTGATCCCCGATATTACGGAAGCAGCGCAAACGCTGAAGCTCTCCAATGTCCTCAACCGTTACGATATTGTTTTTAGTCAATATCTTTTGAACCCTATCCGAGAGACGAAAAGATGAAACTGGAATATCCAAAAAGCCTACAGATGTTTCGATACGAATCCTCTCGGCGGCCATCTTGTCAAGTTCTGTGATAATTTCACGAAGTTCAAAGCGAAGAGTTTCCGTCCTTTCGTTGAGTTCAACCAAGCGTTTGTCGATCCTTTGTCGGGTTTCGGGTTTCATAAAATTATTTGTACCTTTCTGATTGCAAGAGGTCTAGAACGGATTCTCCGCGATCATTCCTATAGTCCTTTAGAATAGGATCAACAAAGGCTTCGATCCATAATCGCTGACGGTTCAATTCTTTGGCTAAGTTCCTACGATTGGCGCTGACCCTGTCATTTGTACGGGTAAGTGATGTTCTTATCCCTTGTACCTCTTCGGACAATTTGTTGACCTGCTCCTGTAGGAGATCGGTCGGGGTTTTGGGCTTTTCTTCTGTTTTAGGTGTTTCAGGCATAGGGTTAAAAATTGAATGCAGAGCCGGGTGTTTCAAGAAAGCCTCGCTCGTCGCTACACGGGTTAATGCTTCGTCGATGGATCTCCCACCGCACCATTCCGCAAACTCTGCAAAGTTGTTTCTTCATTTTGATTTATCAGAAATTGTTTTGATTTTCTTGAGGATTTCATAGGCGACCTGCGGCACGATGGCGTTTCCCAATGCTTTAATTCTGTGTGTCCGAGCGGGTAACCCATTACCCATTCCACAAAGGCCGGTTGCAGCCTCAAACCAGTTTGAGTTGCGCCAATGCTCGAATGGATAACCTCGCCAAAATTGCTCTTGCCACGATCCGTTATTGCAGCCCTGCAATCCTGCGCCTTGGGCGTCGGGAGTAGGTTGATCACATTGTTGATTCCCTTCTGACGGCAGTTGTTGCTCCTCCGATCTCCCGCCGTGGGCGTCGGCAACAAGGATACGATCGTCGCAATGTTCGGTGAGTACCCCGGACTTTGATAAGGCGTGATTTCCTTGGCAAGAGGCGTCGGAAGAAACTGATTTGCCAGTACGTCCCGCAAGTTGCTCAACTGCGTACGACCGGGGCGCGTTAAGGTCATTTCTTTTTGCAGAGCCTTCAGACTTTTTGGTGGCATCGAATCCAGGGTGTTCGGTGTGGGCAATAATCCACACTCGGTCTCGTCGATGCGGGGCATTAACGGCGCAAGCTGGAATAACAACCGGTTGGACTTCGTAGCCTTCGGACGCCAAATCAGCAGCCGCGCTGTCGAGTTCCATGTTGACGAACCCAGCAACATTCTCACCAAGCACCCAAGTGGGCCTGAATTCTTTAATAACGCGCAACAGCTCCGGCCAGAGGAAACGGTCGTCCTCCTTGCCTCTGCGCTTTCCAGCGGTGGAAAAAGGCTGACAGGGAAACCCGCCAGTAATGAGGTCAGGTCTTTCGACCAGCGTCTCTCTTGTGATTTGTCGAACGTCTCCATAGTTTTTAATTTTCGGCCAGCGCTCCTTCAGAACCGCACAGGCGTAGGGATCAATCTCGCTAAAGCCGATGGTGGTTATTCCGCACCACTCAGCAGCTAAAGCAAATCCGCCAATTCCACTGAACAGATCGAGATGATTCACTTGCCTCTAGGCTTGAAGCCCCCTTGCCAAGGTTACCTTCAGTTGCAAACTCTCTTCGGATAGGCGCAGACGGTCGGCGAGTTGTCCTTTACGAATGGAATCTCGGACGATCTCCTGCGCTTGAGCTTCGCTTCTGGCAGAGAGCAGCAGATCAAGGTTCTTGACCGACACTTTGTAGGTTTTCCACTCGTTATTCATTGTTCGCCTTTCCTGTAAAGTAGTATCTGAAAATTCTATCGCCATCGTAGCCGGAAGGGATATCAAAGCCGCCGAACTTTGGCTTGCGTAGGTCTCGGACACTGGACGAAACGCTGGTCTGCGAGGGCTTGATGCCTGTTGCGGCGATAATCTCGTCCACGCTAAACTTTCGGTTGGGATTCTTTCGGAAGAACCGCAGGATCGCTATTCGCTGATTCTGCGTGGCCTCCGGATCGTGATTGGCGCGGGAGTTATACACTCCGCCAAACAAGGGGCGATTGCCCCCGCGGGTTCTAACTGGCATTTCGAGTTGTTGAGTCATAGTTTGATTGGGTCAAAAGCGGGAAACACGACCAAATACCCTCGCTCGCAAGAATAGTATTTAAGTGTTGTAAGTATCGCAAGTGTTTTTTCATATAATCATTTTTCGTCCACGGCCCGTTGAAGCTTTTCAAGCATCTGGGCTACCGTTGGCTGAGCAGTTTCAAAGTAGGTCATCCATTTGCTAAAGTTATCAAAGAGTTCATCCCGCTGTGCCTGACTCCCGTCCGCCATTATGGCAAGGGTCATGTAGTTGTATTGTTTCTTGAGGGTGCCCACCTTTATTCTATTCCCTCCCTCTACTACCTTCACTCTATTCCCTTGGGTGAACGGCTGTTCATACCCCCCTGAACGTACATTCATACCCCCACGAACCCCTGTTCGTACCCCCATGAATGGCTGTTCATGGCCCTCTATCTTCCCAATTTGTATCTTGGAGATGATCTTGATCTCGCGCCTATTGCGGTTGACCATTGAAATCGTAATGAATTTCGAGTCCTTCAATTCCTCGATCCACTTCTGCACAGCGCGGGTTGTGCTTCCCATGTAGAGAGCCAGCCGCCCGTTGCTGATGTAACAGCCGTCCTTGGTGGACGCAAAGCTGTTCAGGATAACGAATAACAAGCGGGCGTCCCGCGAGAGAGCGTTATTCCTGACGACAGCGCGGTGCCCTGCATCAAGTCCCTCAAAATCCGTAGGTATGTATTCTGCCACCGGTTTAACCCCCTCGTCTTCGGCGCTGGAAAATTGTTGATGAGCGCCAACAACCGCCCTTTCGGGACACCGAAGACTTGGGGGAAAGTGTTTTTAATTGCTTTCCGCCTTCCACGGCGAACTCTTTTACGCTTACGGTATAAAGGAATATTAAATCACTTACGATACTTCAAGGTTATTTTGACTTTTTACGATTTTAATTGCAAAAAAGTTGTAAAAATAAACACTTGCATTACACCGATGATACAGATAGTATTTTAAGCTTTCCCCTGGAAAGGAAATATATGAAGAATACAGATAGCACAACAGTCGTATCGGACGATACTAAGTTCTATGTTGACGGGGTTAGGATCTATAATGAACCCAGTTTTGTCACTTATCGCAGCCCTACGCGGAAGTTTTTCTGCAAGGACAAGGATGGTAAACTCATCGCCGCGTTTATTGGAATGAGCAAGCTCACGGCCTACGTATGCAAAAAGACAGGAAAGAGCGCCAGCTACGTCAAGCGCTGCGTCTACTTGAATCTTAACAAGAAGACTGAATTCCTCGGCTATCACTGGTCTGACAAGTGAGGAGGCTTCGCCTGAATGCCAGGTTGGCATTCGCCGTTGTGAGCATTATGGCATTAAAAAAGGCAGATCATTGATCTGCCTTTATCATTCGCTGGATTTCTGCTCCTCAGACAGATTGTGCAGGTACCCGTCCAAACTTGGCAGATACAGGAGGCGTATCCCACGGATCGCTCCCGGCTTCTTAAGAACAACCGACCGGAGAGTCCCCCGGAGACAAAGTTGATCCAGCGTGCTTCGGCACAGACCATAAAACCGGTCGCCCGGTCTCGGTAGTCTTACCCAATGTTCATTTGCAAGTTCAGCTTCCTTCAGTTTGGTGTCCATAGTATAAGTAAGGGTCGCAAGGATTATGTCAGCAGTATTAGTTTCCGTCAAGTACCTTTAGTGTCATTAAGCGACAAAAGGCATTTTCGCTATGGACTCGCGCAGGGTATCAAGTTCCATGTGGGTATAGTTCTGATGCACGTCAGAGGTATGTCCCACCAGTCGCCGGCGAATCTCTTCTGACACGCCGCTATTGGCCATGATGGAAACACAGGTATGCCGCAGAGAATGGAAGCTAAGCGCGTAAAAGCGTTTAATGCCCACCGTCTGGCGTTCCATGCGGTTAATTTTGGCTTTATCCAAAAGTCCGGCGAATTGGAGGCTCAAGCCTGTCTTACCTGCGGTACGTTGCCCGTTGAGATTCGGGAATATCGCCAGCCCCTCAATATCAAAGCGAGAGCGAATGAACATGGCCAGCTGAGAGCTCATGGGAATAACAATGGCTGGCTTGCCTCGCCCCTTCAGCTTTTGAGGCATGTAGGTAATCGTCCCGCGCTCCAAATCGATATTCTCCTTTGTCAGGTTGGCGGCGTCGCGCATTCGCATTCCACAGTAAAGCCCCAAGAGGATCATGCCCTTCCAGTCGTCATTTGCCACCTCCAAAAGGCTCTTGATCTGCTCGGTGCTAAAGACCTCACGAGTGTTGGCGTAGAGCCTTACAGGCTTTATAAAGGCCGCTGGATTGGAAAATATCATGCCCCGCTTGTGAGCCTCACTAATCGCCATCCTGGCAACCTTGATCGCCACGTTGATCGTCCGTGGAGCCAGCTTGGCCTCCACCATATAAGCGCGGTAGGCCTCAAGTTGTTTCGACGTAAGCGTAAAGAGAGGCAAGCGGGCTTGATCACCCAGGGTAGTAATGAGCCGCTCGCAAGTCTTCCTGTAGGTACAAAAGGTGGTATAGGCCACCTCCACCGACTTGCGTTCATACCAATCCCGTAAATATTCCTGAACGGTGACTGTCTGAAGCCGACTCCCGCAAACCTCCTGCAACATTTTGTCGAGATAACGCCGCGCATTCTCCTCGGTCATGATTCCATCCTTGGCTTCCTTTTGGGATTTTTCCAAAGACTGAGCAAACACAAGAGCGCTTTTTCTATCGGTTTGCTTAGTACTGACCGTCGATCTCTTTCCACTCGGCAGCGTGTAACAGCAGAACCAAAACTTGGTTCCGGGGCGACGATGGATGCTTGCCATGTGTCGTACGTTACCTAATATACAAAGACCGCGCAAGTAGTATCTGAAGCCTTTGTTTATGCGGGTTCGTGGGTGTAATCGGTGTACGTAATAGGCATCTGTGTTATCTATATAATCAAAGAAAATTAAGACAAAAAGAGGTTTCACGCGTACTTGAAACAGACAATAGGCTACCGTGAAAATCTAAAGCCAACCTTTAGAAATTCACGGTGCCAGCAAAGCACCGAAATTTTTTCAGATGCTGTCTGAAAAAATCCGAGACGCCGACAAATTCATTTATCAATTCTGACAAAAATTATTGTCGGCATTAAATTCAAAAGGCTTGCGGATTGACCTCTCTTAATGGATCGGTGTAGTATTTAGAAGGTCGTGCGACCGGCGAAATCTGGAAACCCTAAAACTGATAGCAAAACTGATAACAACACCGACAAATAGGGGTGGTACAGAGCCTCGCCAAGCCGCGTTAATCCGTTGTATCGCAGTATCTTACATCATCGAGGGTTCGATTCCCTCTGCCCGCAAAGTCGCATAAATACAGAGAAGATAGGCCGAGGTCATAAGAAAGTCATAAGATTCCGCAGAAATGGGAGCTTCACGGGGCTTACGCCGAGAGAGATTGCACGACTATGGACAGAAGGCTATAATCTTGCCTAAGAGAAAGAAATTATGTTTTCAAAGGCGGAATTAGCAAAAGATTTCAAACGGCTGGGGCTTGAAAATGGTGATACTGTCATGCTACATGCATCGGTAAAATCGGTAGGCCTCATTGCCGGGGGGCCAGATCGGATTCATGAAGCCCTTCTGGACGCAGTCTGCCCTGACGGAACAATAATGATGTATGCAAGCTGTCCACGATATTATGACGAAGTAGGTAGAGGTAGACTTTCCCGTGATGAGGAAAAAGAAATTTTGGAAAAGCTACCGTCCTTTGACCATAAAAGTGATCGTTCAGCAGCTGACAATGGTGTTCTTGTAGAATTCTTAAGAACTTATCCTGGAACATTGGCCAGTGAAAGAGTAGCTCGTTTTGTTGCTAGAGGCGCAAAAGCCGAGAATATTATCTCTCACCAGCCGCTGAACTATGCCTACGGTAAAAACTCTCCCCTAGCGAAATTATTAGAATTCAACGGGAAAATTGTTTTGCTGGGCTCTGATCATGATGCCGTCACGTTTTTACATTACGTAGAACATGTAGCCGATTTCCAAAACAAAAAAATTGCTCGCTATAAAGTCCCCCTATTAGTTGGTACTGAGCGGCAATGGGTGGACGTGGAGGATGTTAATACTGCAGGAGATGGTGCTCATGATAACTGGCCTGACCGATTCTTCGCTCAAATAGTAGACGGGTTTTTAACAAAGACAAGGAACCAAGGCGGCAAAGTTGGTCATTCACAAACCTACGTGCTCCCTGCAAAAGAGTTATTTGAGTATTCAAAGCCAATAATGGAGGGCGTCGCGAAAGATGGAGCTAAAGTACTTTCAAAACTGATTCTATAACCTCTTGAAGTTATGAAAGCATTCAAAAACGGTCTAGCTACAGGGCTAATTCTCCAATTGGCTATTGGACCTGTGTTCTTTTTTATAATAAACTTGGCATTACAGAGAACAGTCATGGACGGCTTGGCTGGAGTTTTGGCGGTCACAACAGTTGATTACTTCTACATCATTCTGGCTATCGTTGGGATTGGGAAATTACTAGAAAATGATAAGGTCAAAAAAACTTTCGGGATTATAAGTTCGATCATTCTTATTGTATTTGGACTAATTATGGCAGATGGGGTTGCGAGCAAGGACATATCAACATCTGGAATCTCAAATTCAGCGAACCCATTCGCCAGTTTTGGGGCAGTTTTTCTACTCACAATTTCTAGTCCTATGACTATTGTCTTTTTTACAAGTCTATTTACTGCCAAGGCCGTGGAATATAACTATTCGAAGCAAGAATTGGTTGTATTTGGACTTGGAACTGGCATGGCTACCTTTTTATTCATGGGCATTTCCGTTCTTCTATTCTCTCTGATCAGGGGTAACATCCCTATGTCCTTTATCCAAATATTAAATTTGATTGTAGCATGCTTACTTGTGTTATACGGCGGCATAAGATTGCTTAAAATTATGAGCCACAAAACACTTCTTTAGCTAACCCTATAGCCGCCGAAGCCTTTAGACGAGGTTCCGTTCTCACCGCTATTTGTATTTCCGTTGTAATAGGGATTCACATAATCGCCCACAGCCAATGTCACCGTGCCAGTCACCGAAGTTGTGCCTGTGGCAAAGATGCTGCCGTAGTACCCGTTGCCAGCCCCGCCGTAAAGAGGATATGCGTATGCATTGGTCGCGTATGTGGACCCTTCGTCAAAGCTAAAATTTCCGTTGATGATGCCGGCGGGAGATTGCTGATCCGCGTATATCACCGGCCCGGAAAAAGTGAATTCAACAGGGCCTGGCGCTGCTTTCGCCTGACTGGGGCTTATGGCGGTTCCAGTAGCAACTGTTGCTGCTACTATTATTGGGGTAATGGGATTTCTCATATCGGAGAACGATAGTATCACAAGAAACAGGAAAAAGTCAATCTATTATTTAAGTCTAATCGTATTATTGTCTTTCCTTGCTAACAGGCCGACCAAAACAGGCATAATCAAGGAAACAGGACTTAGGGTAAGGCATCAGGCTTTTTGGTAGATTTTTTCGCCTCTGAAAGAAGGCGGCGTTCAACCTTTCTGACATCCTCTGCGGCAGGCAACGTCTCTGGACGAATACCACGCTCAAGCAATGTCCTGCGAACAGCCATGTTATTTGTCATGTGCTCCCTTGAAATGGACGATTCACTTTTCATACCGTGCGCACGGGCGTTGAAAACCGTGATCTCAGCCGCAAAGTCTTTGGCCTTGAGAATAATGGTAGGAGCAAAGTCTGCCAATGGGCGGTTATCGGGAACTTTCCATTGTGCTTTCATGGCTTGAGTAGTCTTGCCAAACAAGGCTTGGTCTCCCTTGCTGCGAATGACTCCGAAGTTCTCATTGCCGCCAGTCTGCTCAAAAATCACTTCGGAAAGCTCCTTTTCGGTAGTACTCAGCTTTTGACGGGCTTGGACGCGCTCGTATTCCAACAGCCTTTTCTCTATCACCTCTGCCCTACGGGTCTGAATGGCAAAATACGTCTGTGCAAATGCTATCTCTTCCTTCTTGGGGTCTCCATTCTGAGCAATCAAATAACAGGCATAACGTGTAAGCATCATGTCCTCTATCTGCCTCTGGCTGCCTGACCCCAAATCAACCATTTTCCCGACATCGGCAAAATGGTCTGCAACCTTGTGGCCAGAGCCTTCACAAGCAGTCTTGGCTTTTGTGATAACATTCAGAAAGTTATCCCATTTGCTATAGCCCAAAAGAAACTGAATGTCTCTGGCCAGCCAGTATTCAATCCCGTTTATCTGTTGTGCATGAGACTCGAAGTCCGCCGTTAATGATTGGATAAGCTCTGTCTTCATGTGCCCTAGCCTACTCGTGATATTTTCCGAAATCAACGCATTTTCGGCCAACAATCAACCCCAGCCCGATATAAAGGCCAAAGACTTTTAATATCGACAAGCACCGTCTGTCGTAATCAGTCAATCTTCTACTTGTGAAAGACTGGCCAAGTAATTTTGCAAGAGCCAAGAAGACACTCATTTTCCGAAGAATCCTCTGATACGCAAAAACCCTTTCTAATCGTCTTATTGTCTTTCTTTTGCGCTTCCCCGTAAGAAATTTATCAAAAAGCAAGTATAGGCTAAAGATACCCTATTAATCTCCGATTCCGTTCCTAGAATGGATCTGGGCAGCATCACTCAAGTCATCATTACCGCGGCCACTCCGCACTTTAGCGGGCGCCCGCGCTTCATCACGGCGGCCATCCGCCGAAGCGCGGTGGTGGCGGCGATGGGGATGCGTGCCCGGGCGGGAGAGCTGCCAATCATCGCTGCGGCGATGGGAACGGCAGCCGTCTTCATGGGGCTCTCACGGGAGCTCCTGGAGACGAGGGGAATTTGCGAGGAACAGCTGTCCCATTGGATGTGGACGGCAGTGGTGGGGGCTTACGCGCTCTTTTTGATGGCGATCACCTGCCCCGTGTGGAGAAGGATCAAGTGGCTCTTTTGAAACTCTTTTCTTCAAACTTTAAGAGCAAAATTCATCAAGAAAATGTAAAAGTTATATATTGGTACATAAAAATACTCTTTTTACTATATTTTGCATTTTACGTTGTATTAACGCTTTATAAAATTCAGAGAGGGTCAAAAACGTAGCGTAGCGGATGTTTTTACAAACCGGAGCTTAATTTCAAGCGTCCATAGGCGAAATGTAAAATTAACAATTGTAAAAACAATCAACAAACTGGCATTTGCGCTGCTCTATCTTGACCCGTTGCAAGGGCGAGATTGAAAAGCCGGAAGCCTCCCCGAAAACAACCTATGATCGCCGCCCTCGCAGAGAAACAGAAGAAAGCCTCAACTCGTTCCCATAACGTCACTTCCCGTTCGACCCATTCGACAAGCTCAGGGTCTTCGACAGACTCATTGTCTTCGACCGCAAAAGATACGGTCATGAACATTGGCATAGACCAATTCCATGTCCTGCCCACGCCGGTATTCAAAGTCGATAAGCGCCACCGCAAGGTGGAACACTACAGGTACGTCTCCAAGCAACTCGTCGATTACTACCGCCCCCTGGTGCGCTCTGTCGTCAATCGCCTGATGGTGCATCTGCCCTCCCATGTAGATCCCGAAGATCTTTACAGCGTGGGACTCATGGGGCTGATGGCCGCCACCAAGAGATACAACCAGTCCTCCCGCGACACTTTCAAAGCCTACGTCAAGACCCGCATCCGCGGTGCCATCTTTGACGAGCTGCGCCGTCTGGACTGCCTGCCGCGTTCGGCCCGCGCCAAGGTCCGCAAGGTACAGGACGCCGCCACCAAACTGGAGCAGTCACTGGGCAGGACCCCCACCGAGCACGAGCTGCGCAAGCACCTGAATTTGAACGAGAAACAGTTTTATAGGATGGTCACCCGCGTCAAGCCGATCAGTCTGGTCTCCCTTGACGGGGCCTTCCAGAATACCGACCACGAGATGAAGAGCCTGCACGAGGTGGTTGCCGACGAGTCGAGCACTCCGATGGTGGAAGGCTGCTGCAAGCGCGAACTGGTGCAGCTTTTGGCCAACCGCATTGAGAGTATGCCAAAGCGCCACAAGCAGATCCTTTCGATGTATTACTTTGAGGATATGCGCATCTCGGAGATAGCCAAGCTCTTCAAAATCACGGAGGCGCGCGTCTGCCAGATACAAAGCTACGCGTTGAGCAGGCTTCGCAAGTACGCCAGCGCCATCGTTTGAACATTTCAGAACGTTCCCTATTGGTTTGCCCCTTCCTGCTCCTCCAGCAGGAGGGGGTTTTTGTTTATGGACACAGTGGACGGCGACAAGCCGAAGACCCACCATTAAAATGGCGGGCTACCCTCGCTGCTGCTCGGTGGCGACACTACCGTCCGGACGAAGTCGGGACTAACGTGGCGCAGATATGTGAAGAGAGGGTAATACGGGGGCAACCCCGACCCTGTTCGGGGCAGGGGGTGGGTGCTGTATCGTGTATTTTTACAATTCCTTCATTTAAGAATAACAGGGAAAAGTCGATGCTATAATACCAACACGAAAGCAACGTTGCTTTCCAAAACAAATAAAATATATGGCAGGAGAACCCACCGCAGAAACACAGGTCGCAAGTCTCGCCGAGCTAATAGCTCAGCTTGGACGTCAACTAAGTGATCCGGATAATCCGGAAGCAGCCGGGTTCGCCACCCAGAATCCTGCAATAGCCCAGCAGCTCATAGCCCTTAATACAGGACCGGAGTCGCTGGAGCTGGTACCAAATCAGACGCTCTCGGATATTACATCAACGCAACCGCAACGCATGGAGCAAGACCTGACTTCTCCACCCAAATCCGGAACCCCTGAAGCTCTGGAGGCCGCCAGAATCAACAAGATGAACATCGGGGAGAAGCTTGCTGAAGCTCAAAGGAAAGTTGCTGAACTTCAAAAAATGTATGGCACGGCTACCGGACAGGTTGGAAAAGAGTGGGTGCTCAATAAAGTAAACCCCGTCCTTGAAAAAGCCAGCACCGCGTGGGGCAAGATGAAGGCCTTCGGTAAAAAGGATTATGAGCGGACAGTCCAAGATGTGCAAAAGGGCGTAGGAGCGGTCAAAACCGGAGCTGTGAAGCTGGGTAAGTTTGCGGCCAATGATATCATGCAGACAGGGCGGGATATTAAAGCGGTCGGCGCTGCGGCAGTAGGGGGAGTCAAGAAAGCCACCTTCTGGGGCGTTGTGGCAGCGGCCACGGCAGCCATCCTGGGATACAAGGTCGGCAAGAAGGCTGTGGATTTAACGAACGAGCACATCGTCAAACCGATTGACGCTTGGGACCAGAAAGCAACAAAGGCCGTCAAGGAGTATGCCAAGGAAAAATGGGAAGGCGTAAAAGAAGGAGCCAATACCGTTAAGGACAAGGTCGCTGGAGCCTATCATACGACCATAGATACTGCCGACAAAGTGCTTGAATGGGGTGCCGAGAAGGCTGTAAACGCCGCCGACAGGGCGCTTGAAGGAACCGCAAATCTTGTCGAAAAAGGCGCCAAGATGGCCAAGAGCGCAAAAGACGGTATCGTCAATGCAGCCGGAACCCTCAAGGACAAGGCTGTCGGAACCTTCAAAACAAACGTGGCCAGGGTCAGCAGCTTCTGCGGCAGAGTCAAGGAGTTTGGCAGGGGACTCATGCACAGTGGGCTCTCACAGGTCAGCACCTCCTTTGGCGAGGCTCAAGGTTGGACCAATCGACAGGCCCAAAAGTTCGAGAAGCCGCAAGCTGATATTGGTGGCGGAATCTAAAAGATCTTATCAAAAAGCCCCCACGGAAATCGCGGGGGCTTTTTTGTGCTAGGATCTTAGCGCCTACCCTTGACCCTTTTGGCCTGCGCAGGCGCGCCCGCTGAGAGTTCCAGCGAGCTGGGGCCTCCCAAAAGCTGGCTGCCATCCTTGACATAGATCTGCAGTTTGGCCCTTGTATCTGAGATGTCCAAATTCCGCATGGTGAGCTGCCCGATCCTATCCTCGGCGGAAAAGCCCTCTTTTTTGTTCTTTTCCATCGTCAGCCTTTCGGGCGCGTAGGTCAGATTGGGGCTCTCTGTATCAAGGATCGAGTAGTCATTGCCGCGGCGCAGTTCGAGCGTCACGGTTCCCGTCACCGGTTTGGCAAAGGCGCGCAGGAGGCTGTCGCGGATCATCTGGGCCTGCGGGTCGAACCAGCGGCCGTGATAAAGGAGCTTGCCGAGCTTCATGCCGCTCTCGCGGTAGTAGTCGAGGCTGTCCTGATTGTGGATGCCCGTCACCAGCCTCTCGTAGCAGATGAAAAGCAGCGCCATTCCGGGAGCCTCGTAGATGCCGCGGCTCTTGGCCTCGATGATTCTATTCTCGATCTGATCTGACATTCCCAGGCCGTGACGCCCGCCGATCTTGTTGGCTTCCATGAAGAGCGCGACGTGATCGCTGAAGTTTTTTCCATTGATCTGCACCGGCCAGCCCTCCGCAAAGCTCACCGATATTTCCTCCGGCTTTATCGCCACGTTGCTTTTCCAGAAAGGCACTCCCATGATGGGATCGACGATGCGGATGCCGTTATGGAGAAACTCAAGGTCCTTGGCCTCGTGGGTGGCTCCCAATATGTTGGAGTCCGTCGAATACGCCTTCTCGGCGCTCATTCTAAACTCCATTCCTTCCGCGGCCATAAAGCGGCTCATCTCGGCGCGCCCGCCCAGCTCGTTGATGAAAGCCCGGTCAAGCCAGGGCTTGTATACGCGAAGGGAGGGATTGGCCAGAAGCCCGTACCTGTAGAAGCGTTCAATGTCGTTGCCCTTGTAGGTGCTGCCGTCTCCCCAGACGTTGACGCCATCCTCTTTCATGGCGCAGACCAGCTTGGTGGCTGTTACCGCGCGGCCCAGAGGAGTGGTGTTGAAATAGAAGTTTCCGGCGGTGGAAATATGGAAGGCCCCGCACATGATCGCGAAAAGCCCGTGATCGACCAGCTCCTTCCGGCAATCCACGACGCGCGCCTTTTCGGCTCCGCACTTCATCGCGCGCGCCAGGACGTCCCGCAAGTCTTTTTCGTCCGGCTGAGCCAGGTCTGCCGTGTAGCAGTAGGGTATGGCGCCCTTTTTTCGCATCCACACCACAGCCGCGCTGGTGTCGAGACCCCCGGAGAAGGCAAGCCCGACGCGTTCGCCGATTGGCAAAGAGCTCAGTATGGTAGACATGGGATAAAGGCCCCCGCAAGCCCAAGCAGGCAGCAGGGGGCACAATAATACTCAAATCAATGGCCGGCTAAGTCAACGGAAAATGGCGGACCGTTATGGCAGGTTGCATTAAGGTGGGAATATTCTAATATACGGCAAATCCCCCATTAGCCACGGGTTAAAACCCGACCCCGACAGATCGGGGTTTGATCGCTCCGCGATGTTAGCGGGAAATTTTAACGGCGCAGGGGTTAAAAAGAGGAAGGGAGTGAAACCCCCGAATATTATCCCCCCTACCAGAATTGTAGGCGCAAAGCCGAAGACCCACCAATGAATAAAGAACCCCGCAGCAAGCTACGGGGTATTGGGGAACAGAGACAGCTCCAGTTGCTTGTGTAATACCTGATAGTCACTCGTGCTTCCTTGGTTTTTCACATAGGTTGCAATCGTATT
>Ga0181520_10002214_pt1 | contig 36844 bp, 37 predicted proteins | sample PEATcosm2014_Bin_29_FD_132451 | JGI IMG/M metagenome (GOLD analysis project Ga0181520, IMG submission 132451) | Peatland microbial communities from MTU Mesocosm Facility, Houghton, MI, USA - PEATcosm2014_Bin02_30_metaG | ecosystem: Environmental > Terrestrial > Soil > Wetlands > Peat | place... | reverse complement strand
GTGGCTCACGTTCCTCGATCATCCGCACATTCCGCCCACGAACAATCTGGCCGAGCAGGCGGTGCGTGCCCTGGTGATCCTCCGCAAGCTGACCTTCGGCAGTCGCACCCGGGCGGGCGCAAATGCCCAGACGATGGACGGCCGCCCACAGGTCAAGTTGGGTTCCGGCAGAGTGGCAGCGGAAGCAGCGGTAGCGATGGCAGTAGAGATTTACGGAGAAGACGGTGCTGCGCAATTGTGAATCGCCATGAATGGGGCACGGTCCGCGTAGGCGGGGGCCGCTGTGTGCCGTGGGCGCAAAGCCCAGGAGGTCGAGGACCTGCTGGATGGTGATCTGCGAACGGACCTGCTTCAGATCGATTCCGGGCATGGATGGGCCGGGTTGGCTTTCTGTCCGAACAGAGAAGAGGCCCAGGTAATCATCCGGTCGATTTGGGATGTCGTTTTGTTGGGGGATTCTCGTCGGACGGCGGAGTGGCGGGCTGCTTGGCACGATGGGCACGGTAGGAGCGGCCTTCGATCTTCAGCACGATCGCGCCGTCCACGAGGCGGTCGAGGATGGCCATGGCTAGCGGGGCATCACCGAGGTAATCGGCCCATGCCTCGAAGCTGATGTTGGTCACCAGAGCGGTGGACCGTTTGGGACCACGGCTGTCCACCACTTTGTACAACAGGCTGGCCGCCTGGCCGGACTCGGCCCGTTCGATGCGATCGAACCCGAACTCGTCGATTGCCAGGAGATCGAAGTTGCTGTAGTGCCGCAGTCGCTCGGGAAGCGTGTGATCGGCGAGCGAGGCGGTCAAGTCTCGCAGCAACTCGGCGCTGGTGGTATAGCGGACGCGGTAGCCTTGAGCGCACGCCGCCCTTCCCACCGATTGCACGATCCTGCTTTTTCCCACGCCGCTTTGGCCCGCGATGACGAGGTTGTCGCCGCGACGAATGAACTCCCCAGTGGCCAGGGTTTCGATCTGCCTGCGGTCGATGGCCCGGGCGTTAGACGCAGTTCCTGCCGTAGTGCGTGGAGACCATCGCCTCGTAGCAGGGGCGCACTTCGTCAGGGACGAACAAGCCGAGTTCACGAAGGCGCTTGAGCGAGTAGAACCCGTGGCGTTCAGCTTCCGTGTACGAGGCGAACCCGCGGACGTAATCGGTTGGATTTTTTCGAGCTGCTGTGCTAGATTCAGTAGGCATCAATCCTTTCAGCCCAGCCGGGTCTGGCAACCAACGGCTGGGCTTTTTGTTTACGGGTATCTACTCACGGACGGACGGGTTTCGGCGGCTGCATGGACAGCTGCCGAAAGGCACGAGTCTTGTCCCTCGACCCTGTTCAGCAGTCCGACGATGATCGCCGCCCAAGCAGCATCGACGGTCCAGGCAATTACGCCCTCAGGGCCCACGATCTCGCACCCCCTCGTACCGACCCGGCTGAAGGTGAAGGTCTCAGGCTGCCGATGCAAGGCGAGCTCGTCCATGTAGCTCTCGAACTCCGACATCTCGTTCCCTCCGGTTATTCCTCGTCGTTTCCGCAGTACCCTGCGTCGAGCCGCATGCGCGGCTCGTCGGCTTCCTGTCGGTCACTGCCAGCAGTCATCGGCGATCTGGGCGATCAGCGCCTTCGCCATCATGTCACGGTCCCACTCCAGCTCCCCGTACGGCAGGCGGCACAGCTCCTGGAGCACGGGCAGACGCTGACACTCTTCTACGCCCTCCGCGTCCTCCTCCATCGCCCGGAGACGCTCTTTCGGGGTGTAGTCGATTTCGAGGTACTCCAGGTGTCGCATGATGTCCTGCGCGACGAGCGCCGCCGGCACGCCTCGCCAACGCTTGGCGGCCGCCTCCACATAGTCCTTCTTCTTGCACATCTCGTTCCCTCCTCTGTTATGCCGGGCGGTGCCCGACTGGTTATTCGTCCTTTCCGCGGCATCCTGCGTCGAGCCGCCGGCACTCCCTGTACCACTTCTCGATGGTCTCCGCCTGCTCCTCGGTCCATGTCTTCCGCTTCCATCCTGGGCGCATGGTGCCGCCCGGGATGCGACCCGTGCGGACCCAGTATTCGATCTGGTAGTGCTGGAGTCCGAGCCGACCCGCGAGGCAGGGCAGCGTGACATAGGTCTCTGTCTTGGTCATGGTTCTCCTCCTGCTTGATGTAGTGCTGTCATCATATTTTTTTCAGGAGCAGTGTTTCAAGTTTTTGTGTTGGTGCGGGATACATACCCCAGGGACTTTGACCGGGGGTATCGGGATGGACAGGAGAGAATGGTATGCGGAGAAGTACCTCCGCTCGGACCACTGGCACTCGGTCCAGAAGGTCGTCTATGCCAGGAACAACGGGAGATGTGAGCGGTGCGGGAAACACGACATCGACCACGTCCACCACGTCCATTATTATTCGATGTGGCATGAGCTGGAGGATCCGACCGCCGTCATCGGTCTCTGTGCCGACTGCCATGCCTATCTGCACGGGAGATCATCCTACGATCCTGCGGCGGAGGAGGAGCCGATCTGTCCTCAGGATCGCCCCGACTGCGAGCGGTGCGGGCTGCCGGCGGACATCGAGATCGAAGGCAAGCCGATGTGCAGGGAGTGTGCTGCCGAGATCATGTCGCCACGATCTGCCCCTTCGATGACAACCGCAGGGGCTTGGGGGTCATGGACAGGGGATGGGGATGATGCCCGCCGAGATCATGACCTGCCTCGTTTCGACGATGTCGTGAACCGCCTGGGCGACCCGGAGGCACTTCCCGATGTCGTCTCGAAGGGGGTGCCGCCGCCCGGCGAGTCGTCAACCGGAACCTACTTCCAGGACATGGGCATGGGAACGGGACCGGCACGGAAGTCCCGTCGCGGGTCCGAGGCGGGACGACCCGAAAAGGGCGGGCGGGAATTTTCTTGTCCACCCCGTGTTGAGCTTGAACGGAAGAAAGGAACCCGGTAGGACATGAGAAACCGCTTCCATGAAAGGAAGAACGATGGAAAGGTGGATTACGACGGTCGCTTTCGGCGGTGACGGTATGGGCGAACCCGTCCCGGGCGGCGATGGCTACGCTGGCGACACCTACTGGTGCCGCGCATGCCACGAGGCGATCGAGCTGTCGCCGCAGGTCGAGTAGTATCGCATCCGAGGGGCGGGGGTCGTCCCGCTCGCCCACTTTTTGGCAACAACACTTATTTCATTGACCATGCAAGTCACAAAGGAAATCTGACCATGAGTGTCGAGACCATCTACGTTGAGTGGTTTGATCCCGCCTGGTTCGGCAGGCTGGGCGACCGCCCCTATTTTGCGGTCGTGTTTGAGGACGAAAACGGCAGCAGCACTTTGTACAAGAGCCGCTCCGAAAAGCGTGCGGAGAAATGGAGGGAACACTACCAACAGGTGTTGGACAGCGGCAGGTTGCTCCGCGAGCACCCCAGCGTTTGGAAATTGTAGAACTGGTACCAGCGATTGCCACCAAGGCCGTCGAAGACTCACGCTGGTAGAGGGCATCGTGCAAGCCCGGCGAACCGAACTGCAACGACGGCAGGACGAGGAGGAGGATGGACCGGATGATGTCGCCCGGATGTACCTCCCGATGTCACGCCGATGGGCTCCCGAGCCGCACCCGAGCCCGCCCGGGGAGCGGTTGGATGGGGCGCCCCTGGGAGACACCGGGAGATGTCATCGGAGGTCGTGGACATGGGACCGGGATCGTTTCCAAGGCGATGGTCACGCTGTGCCGGATGCGTCATCGAGATCATGTTGCCCGATGGCTGGCGGCGAAACGGCACGTCCACCAGGATGTACTTCCCGATGTCGGCTCCATAGGGTCGCCGCCGCACCTAAGCTTGCCCGGGGCTGCCCATCGGCGACACCAGGAGGGTCGTCGAAAGCGGTGATCGTCCAGGATGATGTCGCCCGGATGTACTTCCCGATATCATTCCCAGGGCACCCCAGGGCACCCCAGCCGCACCGAGCCCGCTCGGGGAGCGGATGCCGTTCGAGGACATCGAAAAGGCGTGGTGGGTCGTGGGGGCGGGATCGGGATGGTGCTTCGCCGAGATGATGGTCGCCGTGATCTACCCCGCCTGGACATCCCCCAGGGGTCGTCGGAGGTCATGGGGATGGCATCGAGGCGGTGCCGCACCGAGCCCGCCCGGGGCTGCCCTTCGAGGACATCGAAGGGGCTTGGTGGGTCGTGGGGGTGGGAGTGAGATCATCGTCGCGGTGATGGTCGCCGTGATCTACCCCGCCTGGACATCCCCCGGGGTCGTCGGAGGTCATGGGGATGGGATCGAGGCGGTGCCGCAGCCAAGCCCGCCCGGGGATCTGTCTGCCCTTCGAGGACATGGGCGAGGGCTTGATGGGTCTTGGGGGCGGGATCGGGTGGCGTTGGAGGACGCGATGTACACGAACTGCTACACTTAGTTGAGTGTGGACTTATTTCACCTCCGCCTGTTGAGCCGCCCTTCGGGCGTAAGTTGCCCAAGTAAGCACTTGCCGCCGCCACCAGATGATGATAAGTTTGGTGGTGTGCTGATGATGTGCGAAGACGACGTACAAAGCGGGCGAAATTGTAGCAGAAAACGTAGCAGATGGTCGGTGTAGCAGAGAGGGCGGTGAAAGAGCACAAGATACAAGTCGTTTACTAGAAACAACTTACGACAATTTGCCAGCGTAGCTTCAATCGGCAGAGCACCGCATTCGTAATGCGGGGGTTAAGGGTTCGACTCCCTTCGCTGGCTCTTTTTTCTAGTCTCTATCTGCGGGCCGCGGCGAGCGATCGTCGAACGCCTCGTCGAGCGCTTGCCGGGCAATGCGGCTGACGACCACCACCACGGCGATCGCGGCCACCAGTCCCAGGGCCAAAAGGATTTCCGTCGCCCGGCCCAAATGGACGCGGCCGGTCACTACCTCGACCAGGCTCTTGGCGCTCGACCCGACATAGGCGTAGACGATCGTGGCCGGAAGCCGGCCCAGCCAACTGCCCAACAGGAATTGCCCCAGCGGGACCTTCGTCAGCCCAAACAGATAACTGGTCAGGGCGTAGGGCGACAGGGAGCAGAGCCGAACCAGGGCCACGATGCGGAACCCGCGGGTGGCAATCGCCCGATCGAGGGCCAGGAAATAGGGGTGTCCGGTCAGCCGATGTTCGATCCACGGCCGGGCCACGCTGCGGGCGATGAAGAATCCGGCCGTCGCGCCCAGCACGCTCCCCAACGAAGCGGTGACCGTTCCCCACAGCATCCCGAACAGAAAACCGGCGGCCAGGGTGATGAACCAACTGGGGAGCATCAGCGCGCAGGCCGCCACGTAGACGCCCACCAGGAGCAGCGGCCCCCAAGCACCTAGGCGCTCGATGTATTGCAGGAGCCAGAGAAGATACTGCTGGAGAGGCAGGAACGCCGCGCCGGCGATGATGGCCGCCAGCAAGGCCGCCGCCGCCAGGATTCGCAGGACATTCGACGATTTCACGGGCGAGTGCTAGATGACCTTGCGTGATTCCGGGAGGCCGAAGAACGAACGGGGTGGCAGTACAACTGCCACCGCAACAACATCCTCTTTCTTCCCAGATCACGCAAGGTTATTCAGGTCATTTCGACCGTTGCTGGAGCATCGCCACGACACGGTCGGTGATGGCTTGGATCAAGGCCTCCTGGCCAGCCGCGCCGAGGGGGGCATCGGCCGCTGCGGGGGTCGGGCCATTGCCCGGGGCCGCCGGCGAAGGCGTTGCCTCGCCAAAGCGCGGGGGCTGGAAGGCCTTCGGCGCTACGCCAGCCGCCCGCCAGCTCTCGCGGAACGTGTCGTTGGCGCAGATATCGCAGTTCTTCATTTCCAGGCGGGGGTCTTTATAGCCCCATTTTTGCTTCATGTCCAGCAGCGCCTTGGCCTCCGGCTCGCTGAAATAGTTGACCGAGCCCAGCCCGCGGGAGAGCATCAGCATGCGGCAATAGGCGTCGAGAATCTCCGTCCACCAAAAGGCCTTTTCCACCGTTTCGCCGAAACTGACCGTGCCGTGATTGGCCAGTATGATCACGTTCGACTTCTTCACGAAGGGCAAAATCGTGTCGGCGAACTCCTGGCCGCCGGGAATCGCGTACTTGGCGATGGGCACGTCGCCCAGGAAGATCTCGACCTCGGGAAGCACGCACAGCGGCACCGGTTCCCGGGCAATGCCGAAGGCCGTCGCGTGCGGCGGATGGCAGTGAAGCACGGACTTGATTTCCGGCCGCTCCTTCATGATCGTCAGGTGCAGCTTGATCTCGCTGGTGGCTTTTCGCTTGCCGGCCGTCTGTTTGCCTTCCATGTCGACGACGCAAATGTCGTCGGGCTTCATGAAACCCTTGCAAATCAAGTTGGGCGTGCAGAGAATCTGGTTGTCGCTCACGCGGTAACTGATGTTGCCGTCGTTGGCCGAGGCGAAACCCTTCTTATACAGACGATCGCCGATATCGCAAATCTCTTGTTTGATCTTTTGCAGATTCACCATGATGAAAACACGCTCCTAACTGCGTGGTTCTTACGTTATCGCTGCACGGGGCAGTCATTCTGAGCGCAGCGAAGAATCCCCCTTTGACTTGCGGCGAGATCCTTCGCTGCGCTCAGGATGACTGCGCTCAGGATGACTCGACGTGCTCAAGGCGACTCGCTGCCCTCAATACCTAACGGTTCCCTGGGTTTTCAAAAAACTTCGGATGGCTCGTATTCCAACCGGTTGAGAATCGCCGCATTGTAGGCGTCGACGGGTTTGATTTCCGGATGAAAGGGCATGGCGGCCTCGCGGCCTTCGCTGATGGCGATGCGGTGGCCGATGCCCGCCCCCAACTGATCCAGCACGGCAATCTCCTCCAACGGCTCACTGCTGCGACCGGCCAGGTTGTCCCAACTCAACGGCGCGACCAGTTTGAAACTCGCCCCCACCAAACTCGGGTGGACGCTGTTCAAAGTAACCGTTCCGATCACGTCGCCGATCCGCATGATCGCGTTCCTATGCTAACCGAGTGCGAAAGACGGCCGGGCAAGGGCGAGCCCCGCCCCGGCAGAACTCCGCCACCATTTGTTTCAACTGGAAGAACGTTCCCGCCCGCGGATCGAGCACCAGCAGGTTGGCGCCCACGGCGGCGGCCGCCACGGCCACGGCCGGCGCGTCACTGCCGGTCACCGCGCGAAGCCCGCGTAGCCGATTGGCCAGGCACAGCCCGGCCGCCGTATGAGGCGTTATCAGAACGCCCAGCGTGTCGGAGTGGGCCGTCTCGGCGGCCAATTGCTCGCTCGCCTTGATGAGGCAGTCGAGCGTCACCGGCTCGACGGTTGCCCCTTCGCGGGCCAATCCGGCAGCCAACGCCGCCGGATCAAAGTCGGTGCCCACCGTCACCAGGACGACCCGCAGGCTGGCTGCCGGGCGGCCGTTCGACGGGTCGCCGCACGCCAGCATGATGCCGCGGCGGAGCAATTCGTCGCGGACCGCCGGCGTGACGATCGCCCCGCGCGAAACCAGCAGCCGCCGCACGCCATCGAGCCGGCCGGCCACCTCGGTCATCGTCACCACCCGGGCATTGATCGACAAATCGCCGGGAACAGCAGCAGCGGCGGGGGGCGAGGGACAGGGGGCGGGGCCAGCCGCGTTCCGCTCGCGGCCATCGCCGTCGGCCTTCGGTTTCCCGCTTTCCGCGTTCGAAAGGCCCATCTCCGCGAGCACTTCGCGCACCACGCGTTCGATGTTGACGGTCAGTTCGTTCATTCGTCGCAAATTCCCAACACGGACCAGCGGACGGGCGAGTTCGGGCTGTGGAGCAACTCGCGGGCTCCGATGCCGTCGCTGGTGATCATCACCAGTTCTCCCTTGCCGGCCCCCAGCGAATCGACCACCAGGATCGGATCGCCCTCGATCGCGCGCCCGTCGGCCTGCAGGGCCTTGACCAGCAGCAACTTCCAGCCTTCCATCGAAGGATGTTTGACCGTTGCGGTAGCACTGCCCATGACGCGGCCGAGAAACATCGCTTATCTTCCTAAAATCCGCAAGTTGTCAATCATCGAACAGCGCCGCTCGCGGGTGAACGTGAGCGGCGTGGTAACGCCCTCGCCCGTCGGACCGGCGATGGAGTACGACCCGTAGCCCTCGCCGCCGTTGCCCAGGCCGGCCATGCACGGCCCGTTCTTGATGAAGAGCGTCGTATCCAGGGCCTTGCCCATCTTCGTCATATTGTGGACGTTGGCCGAGTGGATCAGCGCCGTGTGGCGGAAACCGTGCTCATTGATGCGGGCTTTCTCGATGGCCTCGTCGACGTTGCGGCAACGGACGAAGGGCACGAACGGCATCATCTGTTCCACCGGTACGAAGGGATTCGCGTCGTCGGTCTCGCCGAAGAGCAATTCCACCTCGGGGGCCACGCTCTTGCCGGCGGCCCGGGCCAACACGGCGGCGTCCTGGCCGATGAAGTCCTTGTTAGCCACGTCGTGCCGCTTGTCCCCCTCGCCAACGGTGGCGATGGCGGCCTTGGTCAAGGCGGTGATCTCGGTCGGGCCAAGCCGCACGGCGCCGGCCCGCTCCATGGCCGACATCAGCCGGTCGAAGATCGACTCGACGGCAAAAACTTCCTTCTCGGCGATGCAGAGCAGGTTGTTGTCGTAGGCCCCTCCCTGGATAATCGAGCGGGCGGCGCGATCCAGGTCGGCCGTTTCGTCGACGACCACGGGCGGATTGCCGGGGCCGGCGACGATTGCCCGCTTGGGCTGCTGCATCGCCGCCCGCGCCACGGCCGGACCGCCCGTCACGCAGATCAGATTGATGTCGGGGTGCTTGAACAGTGCATCGGCCGTCTCGATCGTGGGCTCGGTGATCAGGCAGAGCAGGTTATCGATGCCCAGGTCGCGATAGATGGCCTCGTTGAAACGCCGCACGCCCTCGGCCGCGACGCGGCGTCCGCTCGGATGCGGATTGACGACCACGGTGTTGCCCGCCGAAATCATGTTGATCGCATTGCAGGCGATGGTGGGGAGCGAGTGCGTCACCGGCGTAATGGCACAGATCACGCCGAAGGGGGCGTGTTCGATGACCGACAGGCCGTGATCGCCGCTGAAGACCTCGCTGCGGAGGAATTCCACGCCGGGGACCGAGGCCGCGCCGACCAATTTCTCGATTTTGTGCTCCAGGCGGCCGATTTTCGTCTCTTCCATTTCCATCGTACCCAGCTCGACGCGCTGGTCGACGCAGATGCGGCGGATATGGGAGACGATTTGCTTCCGGTCGGCCAAGGTACGGCGGGAAAGCCGCTCGAAGGCCTCGCGGGCCGCCGAGACGGCCTGGCCGGCGTCGGTAAAGAGGCCAAAACGCCCCTGATAGTTGCCCCCGGCGGCGCCGTTGCCGTTGCTCCCCAGCCGCGTCAACACCTGCTCTACCACGCTTCGGATCAAGGTTTCGTCTACGTGCATGATCAATCCTCTTTGTTGTACACACAGGCATGATCGACGTGGACGGTGTCGATGATGCCGATAACCACGGTGTCGACCGGCAGGGTCTTGGTCTCGGGGGTCAGCCGGGCGCTCGATCCTTGCGTAAGCAGCACCAACTCGCCCACGCCGGCCCCCAGCGTATCGACGGCGACCATCGATCGGCCGGTGGTCACCAGCTCGCCGCGGCTTTTCGGATCGAGCCGGTACGGTTCGACCACCAGCAGCTTGTGGCCGACCATGGCGGTGATCTTCTCCGTGGCCACGACCGATCCGGTAACTTTGGCGATTAACATGCGATTGAGTCCTGATAATCAACGACGGAATCAACAACTCCCGGACAACAAGTTGGCGGCCAGCCGGGCGACGATCAATTCCTCGTTCGTCGGGATGACCCAAATCTGCACGCGGCTTTGCGGGGCGCTGATCTTGGCCTCGCGAGCCTTGACCGCCTCGTTGGCGGCCGGATCGAGCACGATGCCCAGCTCCTCCAGGTTTGCGCAAATCGCGGCTCGGAAACGGAAGTCGTTCTCACCGATGCCGCCGGTGAAGACGATCGCGTCGGCACCGCCGAGCTCGACCAGGTAGGCGCCCAGGTAGTGCCGCGTACTGCTGGCGAACACGTCCAGGGCGAGTTTCGCCCGCGGGTTGCCCGCCGCGGCCGCCTCGGCCAGGTCGCGCATGTCGCCGCTGGTGCCGCTGAGGCCCTTCAGCCCGCCCTGACTGGCCAGGATGGAAAGCAACTCGGTGAGCGACTTTCCCGTCAGTTTCATCAGGGTTGGCAGGGCGAAGGCGTCGAAATCGCCGACACGGCTGGCATGTGGCAGGCCGCTCTGGGCGCTAAAGCCCATGCTGGCCGCCTGGCTTTGACCATCGCGGATCGCGCACAGCGAACTGGAGCCGCCCAGGTGGCAGGAGATGATTCTCCGGCCCGGCCCGAACAGCTCGGTCGTCCGCGTGGCGATGTAGCGATGGCTGGCCCCGTGGAACCCGTAGCGGCGTACCAGCCCCTGCTCGGCCCACTCGAAGGGAATGGCGTAGTAGCGATTCCGGTCGGGAATGGTGCGATGGAAATCCGTCTCGAAGGCCGCCACCAGGGGGATCTCGGGCAGCTTCTCGCTCAGCAGCCGCATGGCGTTGATATAAGCCGGATTGTGGGCGGGGGCCACGTCGTTCATCGTTTCCATGGCCGCGATCAACTCGGCGTTGACCCGCTGCACGCCGCTGATGCGCCCGCCGTGAACCGCCTTGAAGGCGATGGCCGACACGTCCGACGCGTCCTTGAGGCAGCCGGTCCCACCGTCGGTCAGTTGCGCCAGGCACTGGTGGACCGCTTCGGCATGGTCCGGCACGCAAAGGGTCTTTTCTTCCCGCCGGCCGCCGATCTCCACCACGCAGCGGCTCTCGGGCGAACCGATGCGCTCAATGCCTCCCCGCGCAAGCTGCGCGCCGGCGGCCATGTCGTACAGCCGGTACTTGAAACTCGTCGAGCCCAAATTGGCAACGAGGATTTTCATGGGTACTTCCGTGTAGTAGTAAGGGGGAAGGTGAAAGGCGGAAGGCGGAGCCAGTGCTCAGCGGCCGGAACGACTCGTTCCTGAACCCTGAACCCCGACCCCTGAACCCTTCTTACGCCAAATACGCCTCGATCACGCCGTCGGCGGGCCGGGGAATAATGTGGCTGGCCACCAGCTCGCCGACCTGCGAGGCCGCGTTGGCGCCGGCCTCGACGGCCGCCCGCACGCTGCCCACGTCGCCGCGGACCACGGTCGTGACCAATCCGCCGCCGATCTGCACGCGTTTGACAATTTGCACGTTGGCCGCCTTGGCCATCGCATCCGTCGCTTCAACGAGCGCCACGAGGCCCTTGGTCTCGATCAATCCAATGGCGTCTTGCATCGCTATAGTTCCCTTTCTTCTCGTAGTGGTTCTCTTGCTTGATTTCATGAAACTGGTGGCACAGCCGCGGGCGGCTGTGCTACGGGGGGCTTAATCGGCGGCCGACTTCTTGGTCGACGGCAACACGACGTCCAGGTCTTCGTGCGGGCGCGGAATGACCTGCACGCTCACGACTTCGCCGATGCGTCCGCCGGCGGCGGCACCGGCATCGGTGGCGGCCTTCACGGCGGCCACGTCGCCCGTGACGAAGGCCGTGACCATGCCGCTACCCACCTTGTCCCAACCGAGAAACTGTACGTTGGCCGCTTTCAACATCGCGTCGGTGGCCTCGACCAGGACCACGAAGCCCTTGGTCTCAATCATTCCCAACGCTTCCATCGCTTTTGCCATGGTGGTTCGTCTCCAATAAGAAAAAAACTGCCGGGTAAAATCAGGTAAGACTATGTCTTCAACAATTCCACGCTCGTGGCGTGGTCGATGTCGCAGGCGTTGCCTTCATCCGTGTCGAGGTGGACCTCGAGCTTGATATCCTTGCCCACCCGCACCAACAGGTCGTTAAACACCGTGCCGCAACCGGAGGCCACGCGCAAACTCATGCGCTCCTTGTCGCGAACGCCATAAAACTCGGCATCGGCGGGGCCCATGTGCACGTGCCGCTCGGCGCGAATCACGCCCCGCTTCAACTCGACCACCCCCTTCGGTCCGACCAGCACGCAACCGGGCGTGTCCTTGATGTTGCCGCTGCCGCGGACCGGCAGGTCGATGCCGAGGGAAATGCCGTCGGTGAAGGCCAACTCCACTTGGCTTTCCGGCCGCGTGGGCCCCAAAATCCGCACCGTCGGCAGCATGCGCCGCCGCGGGCCCACGACCATGACCGTCTCCTCGGCGGCAAAAAAGCCGTCCTGGTACAGGTCTTTGGCCACGGTCAGCTTTCGCCCCGTGCCAAAGAGCGTCTCCACGTCCGCATCGGTCAGATGGACGTGCCGCGCGGAGACGCTCACCACCAGGTTCGTTTTGCCCGGCGGGCCGCCAACCTGGGCGAGCACGATCTCGCGCACAATCTGTTCGATCAGCCTTCGATCAATGGGTGGGACGCTTGTCATATTCTGTGGCACAGCCGCCCTCGGCTGTGAAAATTGTTCGGCACAGCCGAGGGCGGCTGTGCTCCATGTTCTATACGGTCATTTGCCTCTGGCCGGTGTGGGCCACAACCAGGTCCACCCCTGCCGCCCGCACCTTGTTGGACCACGCCTCCGAAATTCCGTCGTCGACCACCAGGTGCTGCACGGATTCCAGCGGGCACAAGTGGGTGAGGCTCTGATGGCCGAGCTTCGTGCTATCGGCCACCACGATCACCTCGTTGGCCGCCCGCATCATCACCCGTTCCGTCTCGACCAACAGCAAATCGTTGTTAAAAAAACCTTCCTCGTGAATCCCAGCCACGCTGAAAATGGTCTTTCGCACGCGGAGCGTCGCCAGCATGCCGTCGGCATAAGGCCCCCGGGCGACGCCAGTCCGCGGGCAGATATTTCCGCCAATCAATACTAGGTCGCTGTTATTATCCGACGCGAACAGATTGGCTACCGGCAGCGACGTGGTCACCACGTGCAGCGGCCGGCCGACCAGCAGGCGAGCCACCTCATAGGTTGTACTACCACCATCCAAAAGGATGGAATCGCCGTCCTCCACGAGGCTTACCGCAGCGGCCGCGACGGCCTTCTTCTTTTCCCACTGGGCCGACTGCTGGGCGTCGAAATGCGGCAATTTAGGCGAAATTCCGGTGTACAGGACCCCGCCGTGGATCCGCCGCGCCGACCCTTGCTCCTCGAGCTGGTCCAGATCGCGGCGAACCGTCGATTCCGACACGGCCAGTTGTTCGGCCAAATCGGGCAAAGAAGCAAACCGCCGCAGGCGGATCAGCTCCAACAAACGGTCTCGACGTTCTTCGGCCAGCATAGGGTTGGCTTCACGGCAGCAAGGACGACTCATCTACCCCAGTATTCCATAAATCGTGAAAGAACGCAAGCATATTCTTGCATGATATTGCAAGAATATGGTTAGAATTTAGCAAGACATACCACCAATGGGGCATCCCTCGCCGTTTAGCCGCCACGTCCACGCGGCGTTGGGCTCACGAACGCCGCCCAACGCGAGGTCAGCGGGGTAGGCTCAGCATCGTGACGCATACCGGCATGGAAACGTGGGCCGTGCTCCCCGTGGCGCGGAGCCTGCCCGTGACGGCGTCAATGCGAAAGACAACCACGTTGTCGCTGCTCTGGTTGGCGGCGAGCAAGTAGCGGCCGCTCGGGTCGATGGCGAAGTTGCGGGGCTCTTTTCCCCGCGTCGGCTCGTGGCCCACGAAGCGGAGCCTGCCCGTCGCGGCGTCGACGGAGAAGATCGCGATGCTGTCGTGGCCGCGGTTCGAGCCGTAGACGAACTTTCCGGACGGATGCACTTGAACCTCCGCGCAGGTGTTGACGCCGTGGAAGCGGGGGGGCAAGGTGGAAACCGTCTGCAGCGGACGGAGCACGCCATGTTCGGCGTCATAGCTCATCGCGGTGAGGGTCGAGTTCAACTCGTTGATCACGTACGCATAGCGGCCGTTGGGATGGAAGGCGAAATGCCGCGGTCCGGCCCCGGCCGCCGTGGCCACGAAAGCCGGATCGTTGGCGGTCAGCATCCCCGCGTTATCGTCAAAGCGATAGATCATCACTTTGTCCAGTCCGAGGTCGGGCACGACGAGAAAGCGGTTGGCGGCATCGAGGTACACGCCGTGGGCGTGCGCCCCTTCCTGCCGGCGATGGTTGATGCTCGAACCCTTGTGCTCGACCAGGCACACGACCTTGCCCAAGCGGCCGTCGGCCTCGATCGGCAGGCACGACACGCTGCCGCCAGTGTAGTTGGCCACCACCACGTACTTGCCGTTGCGATCAATGGCCAGGTGGCACGTTCCGGCGCCTTGGGTCGATTGCTGGTTTAAGAGGGTGAGCTTGCCGTCGGTGGGATCGATGGCCAGCGCGCTGATGGCCCCGCTGCTCTTGCCACCCACCTCGTTCAACTCGCCCACGGCGTACAGGAACATGCCCCGGGGAGCGGCGGCCAGAAACGAGGGGTTGGACACCTCGGCGGCAACGATGGCGGGCTCGAGCGTGCCGCGGCTAAGATCGAGTCGCGTGAGGTAGATGCCTTTGCTGAGGCCCTGCGTATACGTGCCAACGTAGACCAGCAATTTGGCGGCCTGGTTGCCGGCCGCCGCCGGCTCGGCCGCCCGGCCCAGGGCCGCAGACGACGCCAAAATCACCAGCCACGGGATAATCCAACGATACCTGCTCACGATTCACCTTGCCTTTCTGTTGCCCCAGGGGTGCTCAGTTCTCGGCCGCTTTCGGATTCTGCATTCGGCCCAGGAACAGCATGCTGCCGTCCCGATTGTCGGCGATGAGGAACACGAACGGATGATCGGCGCGGAAGACGGGGATCGGCTTGGGCATCCGCGCTGCCATGGCCCTCATGCCAATCGCCGTGGCCGCGGCCGCCTCGGTCCCCTGCTCGTTGACGTCCACATACGCCTTGTGCAAGGCGGCGGAAATGTAAAGGTCCCGCCGCCCATCCATGGCCGAGAAATCGGCCTTGGTGTCGGAGAAGGCCAATTTCATTCCCAGGGCCCGCAGCGCGTCGCCCAGCGAAAACGATGCCTCAAGCTTGAACTTGGGCAGATAAACATCGACCTTTTGCTGGCGGAGTTCTCCCCGCAACGCGGCGATTTTCGCCGCCGACAGCGATCGTTCCAGCTCGGGCAATCCGTCCGGCGCCCTCGGCAATAGCACGAACATCGACAACTCGTTGCCCTTATACGGAATCGCCAAGATTTGCAATGACGCGTCCTGAGCGTACGAATATCGCGTCTCCTGGTGCATCAGCGGGACCGTCACTTTTTGCCCCGCGGCCGCGGTAAAGTCCGCGTCATGCGTCTGGCTCGCTGGGAACGCGCTGACCCAGTCGCCCTTGAAGTAAACGGCGTTGGTCAACACCAGCCTGGTTTGGGCATCAAGCTGTCCGCGCGGGATCAGGTCCTTGATCTTTTCGGCGGTCTGCTGTTCGACCCAGGCATTGATCGCTGCCCGTGCGGCCTCCGGCTGATCGGTAAAATCCACGATACCCAACTCCGCCGCGTAGCGCTCGCGCGTCAAATCCAGATAGCTGGCCAGAAAGGGAACCCCCTTTTGGCCCCAGAGGCGATTGGCGACGCGAAGCTGATAGCCGCGATCTTTCTCCTCGCCGTTCCACCGCTTGAGGAGTTTCTGATATTCGGCATGGGCCTGCGGCCAGCCCTCGCCCAAATGCAGCACGGCGGCCATCTCCGCCTCGGTCTCTCCCGTGGCGCCGGCGGCGGTCATCGCCAGGGCGATCGACAGGCTGGCGGGCGAGAAGAACAAGTTCTTGCCCGACTGAGCTTTGCTCAACTGGCCGTAGAGGTCCACCGCGAACTGGTTGCCCGCTTGGGCAATCACCGGGGCGGTCGTTTGCGGTTCTTGTGTCTCGCCCACCGAGAGTTGTCCCAAGACGGAAAGGAATAGCAAAATCGACGTGGCTGTCGTGAATCGGGCCTTCATGAGAGTATCCTCCTGACCCTACGTTGCCAATAGGCGAGCCGGCGACGGGCACGGCAACAATTTTACCACCGGCGCGGCCCCCGGATTGCAATTCCCGCGGCGTTTCGAGTGTTTTCGGCGACTTAGGGAGCGTTCGGGCAGATCAAAAAACCTTGATAATAAGCTACCCTTATGATAAGATGCCCTTATGAATATCGAAACGCTCCGCATATTCTGTGATGTCGTCCAGCACCAGAGCTTTTCGCGCGGTGCAAAGATGAACGACGTCAGCCAGTCGGCGGCCACCCAGTCGGTCCACCGGCTGGAGGACTATTTTGGCGTTCCGCTGGTCGATCGCTCGAAGCGGCCGTTCGTTCTGACCCCCGAAGGCCAGGCCTGCTACGAGGGCTTCCGCGAGGTGTTGGAACTGTACGAGTCGGTCGAGGCCCGGGTCCGCTCGCTGCGGATGGAGATTGGCGGCCTGGTCCGCGTGGCGGCCATCTATTCGGTGGGCCTGCATGACATGGCCCGCTGCATGCAGGACTTCATGCGGCAGTACCCCAACGCCAAGGTCCGCCTGGAATATCTGCGGCCGAACAAAGTTTACGACGCGGTGCTGAATGCCGAGGCCGATTTGGGCATCGTCTCGTACCCGACAGCGTCGAACGATTTGAACGTCATCCCCTTGCGTACCGAATCCATGGTGGTGGTCTGCCCGCCGGGGCATCCGCTTTGCCGCTTCGAGACGCTGAAGGCTGAACAGCTCGAAGGCATGGACTTCGTCGGCTTCGACCGCGATTTGAGCATCCGTAAGGAGATCGATCGCCAGTTGCGGCAGCGCTCGGTGAGCATTCGCGTGGTGATGGAGTTCGACAACATCGAGACCATCAAGCAAGCGGTGCAGATCGGCGCCGGCATCAGCATCTTGCCCGAGCCGACCATCCGGGCCGAGATTCAGAGCGGCTCGTTGGTTTCGGTGCCCATGCTCGCGCCCGAGCTGCGCCGGCCGATCGGCATCATCCACCGGCAGCGCAAGGTGTTCACACCGACGATGGCGAAGTTCGTCGCCCTGCTGCAACAAGTGCAAAATCATCCGCCGGAGAAAGCGTCATGCGCGAGCCGGAAGTCTTAGTCTGCTTCCGGCCGTCGGGCAGGGAGGCTTACGTACTGGCGGGCACGCGGCTGGTCGAAGCGGCCGCCGGAGCCGGCCTAGTGGCCGAGGTTCCCTGCGGCGGCGAGGGCATCTGCGGCAAGTGCCGCATGATCGTTACCATGGGCGCCCAGCCGCCCACCGACGCCGAACGCCACTGGCTCTCCGAGGCCGAACTGGCCGCCGGCTGGCGATTGGCGTGCCAGATGGCCGTGTGCGAAACGACGGAGGTCGAGATTCCTCCTGCCACCCGGGCCGCGGAACACCAAATCCTGATCCGCGGCGCCGACGAAAAAAAGGGGTCGGGAGTCTTTAGTGCCGACGCGCCCGAGGCGGCGCAACAAAGACTCCCGACCCCGTTACTCGGCGATCCGCCGGTGCGGAAGTGCTACTTCGAGCTCCGGCCGCCCACCCGCGGCGACGACCAGCCCGACATGCTCCGGCTGGAACGGGCACTAAAGGCCGAGGGGTTGGAAATCGATCTGCCGCTGTTGCGCGAGCTGCCGGCCCGGCTGCGGCAGCATGATTTCCGCGGCACGGCCGTGCTCTCGAACCATCGCCTGCTGGACGTCGAGCCGGGGCACACCGAAGCCGATGCCTTCGCCGTGGCCTTCGACATCGGCACCACCACGCTGGTGGCCGTGCTCTTGGACCTGGCCACCGGCAGCGAATGGGCCGTCGACGCCCGGCTCAATCCGCAAACCCGTTTCGGCGACGACGTCCTGTCGCGCATCCTGCACGCCCGGCAAGGTGCGGACCAACTCGGGCAGTTACAGGAAACCATTGCGCAGGCCGCCGACGAGATGATCGGACAATTGTGCCACCAAGCGGGCATTCCCCGCCAGCGAATCTATGAAGCGGCCTTCGCCGGCAACACGACCATGCAGCAATTGCTCTGCGGCGTCGATACCAGCCCGCTGGGCGAGGTTCCCTTTGCGGCGGCGGCCGGCCGGGCGCTCAGTTTTCCCGCTGCCGAGTTGGGATTGCACATCCACCCGCGCGGCAGCGGCTACGTCATGCCCGTGATCGGCGGATTCGTGGGCGGCGACACGGTGGCGGGCGTTTTGGCCACCGGGCTGGCCGACTTCCGCGAGCCCTCGTTGCTGGTCGACATCGGCACCAACGGCGAGATCGTCTTGCAGGCCGGCGGGCGGCTTTGGGCGGCGTCGACCGCGGCGGGGCCCGCCTTCGAGGGCGCGCGAATCTCCTGCGGCATGCGCGGCAGCACCGGGGCAATCGAGAAAGTCGTCGTCGACGGCCGGCTGCGCGTCAACGTGATCGGCAACACGGCCCCGGTGGGTCTCTGCGGCTCGGGACTGATCGACGTGGCGGCCGAGCTGCTCCGCCACCGGTTGCTCACGCCGCAGGGCCGCCTGCAAACGCCCGACCAACTGCCCGGCGACGTGCCGGCCGATCTGGCCCGGCGAATCATCCTGCACGAGGGGCGGGTGGCGTTCCTGCTGGCCGCCGAAGCGGAAACCGGCGACGGGCGGCCGCTCGTCCTCACGCAGCGCGATCTCCGCGAGTTGCAGCTTGCCGCGGGAGCGATCCGGGCGGGCATCGTCCTCTTGTTGCGTCATGCGGGGCTCGAACCGGCCGACCTGGAGCGGGTGCTGATCGGCGGCGGTTTTGGCAACTTCATCCGCCGCAACAACGCCCAGCGGATCGGCCTGCTGCCCGCGGCGATCGAGCACCGTCGGATTCGCTACATGGGCAACACCTCGTTGGCCGGCGCGCGGCTTACGGCCCTTTCGCGTCGCGCCCGGCAGTTGGCCGAAGCGCTGGCCCGGCGGACCGAACACGTCGACTTGTCGACCGACGCGGCGTTTCAAGATACGTTCGCCGAAGCGATGACCTTCCCCGAGGGGTAGGTCGACATCGGGGAATCGTTTAGCCGGCGGTTCAGAACTCCCCTCGCCCGACAAGCGGGAGAGGGGTTGGGGGGTGAGGGCGGCCGGCGTAGCGGCAGATTCTTATGCGGCAAGCTCGCCGGCTAAACGTCGCTGGGGGAGCCCCTTCTCGACTGTTTGCGCGGGCGACTTTTCGAGCAGTCCTTTTTGCACCGCGTGTTTCATCGGGGCAAAAGGTCTCGGACGTGTTGCAAAATCGTAAAAGCCTTTATTTCAAGGCGGTTCAGCCGTCCAGCGAAGACGCAAGTAGATCTCGCTCACTGGGAGGGGTTGTTGCAAAAGTCCCTCTAGGAGGTGGCAAAGCCGGCTTTCCCATTGTCGCCATTTTCGCTGCCCGTTGCCCTGATGTCATCGTGAGCCGAGCGAAGGATCTCGCGCCCTGCTGAGTGCAGCGAAGGCCCGTCTCCAACCGCGAAGCGGTTCAGTAGGATAGCCTAGGGTTGCCGCGCAGCGGCTACCCTAGGTGGCGGAGGGGGCGAGGCGGTGAACCCTGCACGGGTTCCATAGCGTCTTTTGCCCCAGGTCGCCCACAAATGGTCGGCTGCAAGAAGACGCCACACATTCCGGAACCTCTTCGAGGTTCTCCAAGCAATCCCAAATGATGCAAACCGTTTCCCAGAGTAGTCGCTACGCGACAACCCTGGGCTACCTTCCAAAAGCCCTTCGGGCTAAATCCGGCGGCTGACGGCAATGCAAAGTGCGGAAGGCACCCGATCTCGTCTGACTTCCCGGCCGTTTTGGCGGTGTGTCGTGGATTCGGTTGTCAAAGAGCGAACGGCGGAGAAAGTTCCGGCCCCTGCATCGTACTGGTTTGCGGAAGCGGTTCAAGGCAAAGAATTGGTCCAGTTGCCCGTGGGAACAGTTCCACCGGAAAACATCCTACCGTAAGGCCCGCTTGTGGCCACTTTCAGAGTCGGTATGCTGGAGGGGTGAGCGTAAAAGGGGGACAACCGCGCTTATTTTGGCAAACCGGCCGATGGAAAAACGCGACCCCTTATTCGCCGAAGGGGTGACTGATGCTGAAGACCCATGTCGATGCTGTTGAGGGGTCGCTGCTGGAAATCTCCAAGATTCCCGCGAATTCAGGGCATTCGCTTCACAAAGGGACGCCCCGCGAAGCCTTCATTCGCACGTTTCTCGAAGGCCACCTGAGTGAGCGCGTGGCAGTCGGACGTGGCGAGATCATCGATTCGAACTCAAAGCCGAGAGAACAACGCAACCAGATCGACGTCGTGATCTACAAACGCGAGTACCCGCGGCTGGATTTCGGCGGAGGTATCAACGGGTTTCTCGCCGAATCTGTCGTTGCGACGATCGAGGTCAAGTCGTTGTTGGACAAAGAGGAGCTGCGCAAAGCGGCGCGCGCGGCGAAGACGATCAAGGGATTGACGCGGAATGTTGTGACAGCATTCTCGGCAGGATACCAGCCTCCTTCAATCCTGAGCTACATTGTCGCATACGATGGTCCCGCAAACATGGAGACCGTTTTCGGCTGGCTGCCCGACATCAATGCCTCGGAGGGGATCGTCTACCCTGACCTGCCAGCGTCGGATGATAGCCGGCAGCAAATCGCATCACCTTCTCTAGATGCCATATTCCTTTTGGGGAAGGGGTTCATTCACTTCGGGAATGCGCCAGTTGGGTTCTTCCAGGGGAAGGTCGTTGAGCAAGACCCAGGCCTGAAATGGGCCATCGCGGATACGCCGCGTGGGAGTTTGTTACTGTTGTTTCTTTTTCTCACTTCCGCTGTGAGCGGAATGGCGGGGGCATGGCTCGACCCAATGCCGTACTTGAAATCGTTTTCGGTTCAGAAGTGTTGTCACGGACGGTAGGTGGCCCTGGCATGGTCACGATTTCATCGATCTGCTTGCATGCGACCACCTCCGTTTGGTGGATGTTTGAACTCAACACCTCGCCAACCGCGGCGGAAGATGGGGCCGAGGCCCAAACCAGAAAGGGACGCACGAATGCCCAGGAAAATAGCCCCTGACGACGAGTGGTTCCAGATATCCGAGAAGGACTGGGTTCCGCGGTTCAAGACAAAGCGGTTGAGGCTGTTTGCGGACGCGCAGTTTCCAGACCCAGTCGTGACAGAAATTCGCAGTGCCGGCATTTTCATCAAGGCGATTTCAGATACTGCGAAGCGGAGCGATGATCGCACAGTGTTGCAGATGGCGCAACGGGAAGGCTGTGTGTTGTTGACCCTCGACGAGGACTTCTGGAGCGATCGAAAGCATCCGTTGCAGGCCGTCCAGCGCGGAATCATCTTCGTAGCAGAACCGCCAAGTGCGCACGACCGTATTCTTCACGCCTTCGGATTAGTGTATGGATGCTTTGCCAAGAGTTACCCACTTGATTGGTGGAACCACATGAAGATTCGCGCGGCCCTCGGGGAGTTCGAAATCAAGATGAGAGATTGGCACGGTAGGGTTACAAGATACCGAATGAAACTGCGCGGCGGAAACCTCGTGGCGAAGGAAGCTTGACGCGGCATGCGTATCTCCTCACAACGTTTGATTCTACTCCGGACGGGGGCATTCTAGTTTTCTGAGAAAAGTAGAATGTCCCCTTTTCTCGCCGGGCGCTGCCCTGGGCTGAGAGAACCACGCTCCGTTGGAGCAACGGGAAGTTATTCGCGGCTGGCGGTGGGACTGCGCTGCGGCGGAGTGGCACACATTTACCTGTGTCGTTCGGACGCGGCGGAGCGTCAAGGAAACGCGGGCACTGGCAGAGCCAGTGGCACACCATCGCCGCTTTGTTTGGCTTCCGGGCGATTTATCAGGCTTACCGCACCGATCGTCGCTTGCCCGGCCAGGCCGCGAAGCAGCTCGTCAAAAATAATGGGCGCGACAGGAATTGCGGGTGCGGATTGCCGGGCCACGCCATTGAGCAGCCCAGCGAAAAGCGGCGATGAATCGCCGCACTCCATAGGCCGCTACCTCAATCGCGCTGTTGTTTGGCGAGCCGGCTTCACGTCGATCCGGTCGATGCCGAACGGGTCGCCGGGCTGCTGCCACCTCGTAACGGCCGACGATTCTCTTAGAATGACGTGTCGCCGCAATCTTTTCGGCGAAAATTGACATTTTCGATCGGACATCTTCTCCCCTGCGGCCACTTGTATGGTGACGATGGAAAATAACGAGCCGACTGACGCCGAACTGGTCGCTAGCGTTCTGGCGGGCGACCGCGAGGCGTTCGGTTGCCTCTATGACCGCTACGCCCGGCTGGTCCGGGCAGTGGTATACGGTGTCTCCACCGACTGGCCCACGGTCCAGGACCTGACGCAGGAGTGTTTTTTGCGGGCCTACAAGGGCCTTGCCCGGCTGCGACAACCGGATCGGTTCGCCCAGTGGGTGGTAGGCATCGCCCGGCAAGTCGCCCGGGAGCGGAGGCGGTTTTCGCGGCGGGAACGGCATCAGTTTGTCGGCAGCGACGTGCTCGAAGTTTCGTCCGAGATGGACGCTTCCGGGGCGATGCAGGCCGCCGAGGAAACCGAGTTGGTGATGCGACGGCTGGCCGATTTGCCCGAGCGGGAGCGGCTGGCGATCCACGCATTCTTCCTTGAGGGGTGCGATGCGCGGCAGACGGCCGACCTGCTGGAGCTTTCACGGTCCGGCGTGTATGCCTTGCTGGAGCGCGCGCTCACGCGATTGGCCGCGTTGGTTCGTCGCCGTGCGGTGAAGAAGGAGGCGGAATAAATGGGCTGCTTATCGCAAAGACAACTGGCACGGCTCGCCCTCGGGTTGGCCGACGATGCGGAACTGGCCACACATTTGGCGCAGTGCGCCTCATGTCGAGCGGGCCTGGAGGCGATGCGGGCGCTTCGGCACGAACTGGCCGAGGCCCACGCCGAGTTCGACCAAGGACATGAAGAGGGCCGAGAGCGGCTTCTAACGCTCTTACCGGCGGCCAACCGGCCGCCTGAGCCCGCGAGACCGTGGAAACGAATTACACACTGGATGGGAGGACTTAGCATGACGCAACGAATTGCAGTCTTCGGCGGCTTCGGCGTAGCGGCGCTGTTGGGTTTCCTGTTGCTTTGGGGAGCGGTCGACACCGAGCCCGTCTCGGCGATGGAAAAGATGGCGGCAGCCATCCGTCGGGTGAAATCCTGCAAGTGTACCCAGGTAGTGCAACAACCGGAAAACCGGCCGGAATTTCTGACGCCCGGAAAACCGCCGCCCAGGATGGAGTGGGTGTTTACGATCTACTGGCTTGCACCCGGCTCGGTCCGAGATGAGCACACGACGTTCCCGCAAGCATGGAAGGGGTCGCCGGAATGCACGGAGATCCGGTCGGCGGGCAAGCCCGGCATCGTCATCAGCCATAACGACAAGACTTTCATCCGCACGCGGCCACTCAATAAAGGTTATGGTTTTACAGGTTGTGAAACACTGGAAGACCTGGCGGAGCTTTCCGGCAAAGCCGACCGCGAATTGGGCACCAGGGAGATCAACGGCAAGCAGGCTCGCGGGTTCCAGATCGACAGGAAGAAAATCAGCGCCGATGCGATGCCCGGCACGAGGGAAATTTGGATCGACGCGCAGTCCAGCCTGCCCGTTCTTGTTCGTGACGACACGAAGTGGCCGGACAATTCCGACCATAGCCTGACGATCAAGGATATCCAGTACAATATCGACTTGGACCCGAAGCTGTTCGACACAACGCCGCCGGACGGCTACAAGGATACCACCGGGAAACCGTTGCCCTTGGAAGAACAGAAGCAACTGGAAGTCTGCCAGATCACCAGGGCGATGAAGACCTACGCTGAAGTGTTTGGGGGCTGCTATCCGGCAACGCATGGTGACCTGCTCAAGGCCGTGTTTGGCGGAGTCAAGGCCAAGCTGATCTCCGGCAATTCGGAACGGGCGGCGAAGATGAACACGGCGAAGGCCCCCGAGGCGCTTCAGCAAGAGGTGCGTACGGGATTCAATGACGTCCTCTCGATCCTGGCCCACAACTCAGATCCGGCCTACAACGGCAAGACGGTCGGGCCGAAGGACAAGGACAAGGTGCTCCTGCGCTGGAAGCTCGACGACGGCCGGTACGAGGTCATCTTCGGCGGGCTGCGTGCCGAAACCGTCACGGCGGATCGACTGCGTACGTTGGAAGGAAAATAGACGACAGGGCGGCAAGCGGCAGCCGAGTGGGCGACGAAGATTCTTTGACGGTTACGATCGGGCTACCAAGGTGCTCACCGGACGGGCTCTACCGATTGTAGGAGCAAGATCGGCGTTGGAATGCCGCCCAGGTAGGATTAGCCCTCTGCTGAACCGCCGTGCTCGTCCGCTTCGATGTATCCTTTAACAGTGTGACTCTTCTGCGTAAGGCCTGGGTGATCTGCCCCGCACCAACGGAAGCGAAGTGGTCAGTCATGCAGACAGACCCCAACTTAACCATCAAGGTGCTGAGGCTTCTGGAGCACGCCACGTTGTCGGAACTAACCGATGCGGTGGACTATGCTCTGTCGATCGGGGCCAAAAGTGTCGATGCGGTGGAGTCGATCCTCTGCGACCAAAGTCAACTGCGAGCGACGGTCCGCTGCCTGCTCGACGAGGCGAACGACGCTGTGGATGAGCGACGAGGGGAACGGCGGGAGTCGTTCTTCTCGCCGGTTAGCATTACTCTTGAAGGGCAACGGCAGGTCTCTTGTTTTTCCCGAGACATCTCTCGCCGCGGCATCGGCCTACTGCACTATATGGCCGTGGAGCTTGGGGAGGTCGTGCTAACCATCCCGAGCAAATCATGGGGACCGATTCGCATTCGAGCCCAAATCAGGTGGTGTCGGCCTTGCGGTGAGGGATGGTACTTGAGCGGTGCTCGATTCCTCGAAGTCCTTTCATCCGCCGCGCGACGCCATTCTGTTGAATAAAGCCGGATGCTGATTTCCGTCGCTGGTCTCACCCATTACATCAATCGCGTTGCTATTTAGTTTTCGTTGCAGAAAGCCATCCGGTCATCCTGAGCAAAGCGAAGGATCTCGAAAAACGCGGAGATTCTCCGCTTCGTCAGAATGACGAGGGGCCAATGGCTCTTTCCGCAACAAAAACTCTCTAGCGAGCCGGCTTCACGTCAATCCGGTCGATGCCGAACATGTAGGACTTCTTGGCCTGCGGATTGGCACCCAGAATTTCTACGGTCAACTTGTGCTGGCCCGCCTTGAGCTCGTGAACCCCCAGCGCGATCGGGCCGCTGTGAATGACCCCCGCGTTGTAGAGGTCGAGCGGCTCGCCCACTTTCTTGTCGTCCAACGAGAGCTGCACGATGCCGTAATCGCCGGCCTTCGTCAGGCCCACGCTCACCTCGTACTTGCCACTCTTGGCCACCGATGTCGCAAGGACGAGTTGGTCCTTGGGATGGGCGCCGATCCACCAAAGTTGCTCGCCATTCTTCCACTTCGCCGGGTCTAATTGCTGGAGCTCCACGCTGCCGTGGGGTTTGCCGAGAACCTTGATGCCGGCAACCGACAGGTCCTTCTTGTAATAACCGTGCCGCTCGGCAACGGGAACCGCGGCGTAGCGATCGACGCCCTCCGGGGCCAGATACCAGCGGGCCGTGCAGGCGTAGAGCGTGCCCCGCTCGTTCTTGTAGTATTTCTCGATGCAGCCTTGGAACGATTTCTGGAAGGGCACGTTGTCGACCAGGTGCCAGCGCAATACGGACTGATGCCCCTGGTTGTTCTCGGTCATCGTCTGGGCGTGATAGGGCTTCTGGAACAGGTGCGGATTGCACCAGGCGTAACCGAAATAATCTTCCGAGCCGGTGCCGATGGTGGAAGGGAATTTTTCGCCGTCGACGAAAAACTTTTCGTCCCCCTCGCCCCACCAGCCGCCGCGGGGATTCCACACGTGCAGCGTCACGCCGCAGAAGCGGCCGCGACCCTCGGTCTGGAGCATGATCCAATCCGGCCAGCGGTCCTTGGGCAATTCGACCGTGTCGCGGTGCCACTTGGCATGGAAATGGCCCAAGCCCTCGAACGGCCGGCCCAGCGGCGCGTGGGTGATCTCGAACTCGACCTTCCGCGGCTGCTTGTCTTCGTTCACGAGTTCCACGACGGCACTTTTCCCGAACGGCATGTACCAGTAGGAATAGAAGCCCTGCTTGGTCATGCCGGTCAGCAGCGTTTTATAGAGGTTGACGCCGGGGGCCGTGCCGAAGAAATCGCCCAGCGGGCACCAGACGGCCGGCTTCGATTGGCCGACTTCGGCGAGCTCAGTCGAGCCGTCCCAAGTGATCCGCAAGGCCAGCTTGCGGAGGCCGGCCATCTCATCCTCGCGGTTGGCGAATTTGATTTTCGCGAAGAGAGCCGTGATCGCCCGCGGACCGTCGAGCCGGGCCACGCAGGCCGTCTCGCCCGGTGCCACCTCCACGCATTTCGTCAGGGTTTTTTGTCCGGCCCGTTTTCCGGCCGGATCGCTGCCAAGCTTCTTGGCGAAGAGGCAGTCTACGGCCTTGATCTCAGCGGCGTGTTGGGCCACCAGCTCGGCACTGAAGGTGGGCAGCACGGTGCCTTCGGGATAGGTCTTGTAGTCGAAGTGGAAATAGTTGCCCCAGTCCTTGTCGGCCACGATCTTGCACGATTTCTGATAAGGGATGGGCAGATAAAGGTTTTGGCCGCTGGAGTGGACTTCGCCCAGATTGTAGGAGAGCGCCGGGTAGTTGAACGGGGCATGTTTGCCGTCGAAATAGTGGGCGAAGGGCAGATCGACGACCGGCTTCTCCTGATCGTCGAGGTAGATCTTGACGTGTCCCTTCTCGGCCGCCGCCGACCAGATGCGCCAGATGCAGCCGGGGCCCTTCATCTCGGCCATTACCGACAGGTCGCCTTCCTTGCGGATGATGCCCTGGCCGTCGCCGTTGGCGTCCCAGGCGATGTATTTGCCGGTTTTTTCGTCGTACTTGCTGGCCCGGTCGTAGCTGGACCACTGGGCGCCTTGCTCGCCCGGCGCCGGCAGGACGGCCAGTTGCGACAGGTCGGTCAAGCGATGGATCAACTGGTCGTAGGTTAGCGTTTCTTGCGCTTGGCCGGCCGAGGCCAAGGCACACACGGCGAGCACTCCGAGCAAGGGTCGAAACGCGGACATGGGAGTCTCCTGAGATTGATCGGGATTTTGGGGGAACGGGTGGCGGAAGGACGTTTCGGCGCAGAGCTTCATTAGATCGGACGCGGGGACGGCGAGCAATGCTGTTTTACGCAAATGTCGGATCATTTTACGACACGGCGGCCGGGCCTTCTTGGAAAACACCTGGCCGAGTTAGCAGCCCGTCGTACGGTTCGCTCACTTCATCGCCTCGGCGAGCTGCTCCTCCGTGTAGCGAACCACGATCGCTTGCGCACCCCGCAGCGTGGCGGTATCCACGGCGTAATACATCGTCACGATCGTGCCGTCGTCGAGTTGCACCGTGCTGGGATAACCGGTGTCCTGGCTGAGCGAATCCCAGCCCAAGAGCACGCGATGGGCCTCGTCCCAGGTCTTGCCGCCGTCGCGGCTGAGCACGACGCCCGCCCCCAAGTGCCCGACCCGCGACCCGTAGCTCAAGAGCAGATGGCCGCTTTTCAGCAACGTGGCGTCGAAGGGCCATTGCTGCGGTTTCATCAAGCGACGGTCGCGGACCCAGGAGCGGCCCTTGTCGTCCGATTCCTGCAAGCGGAGGCCGAAGCGGCTGTCGCCTTCCATCCGCGTGAAGGACATCAAGCGCCCGCCGGGCAGGGCCAGAAACTGCGTCTCGTCGGAAGCCGCCCCGCTGGCTACGATGCTCGAGTCGCCCCAGCTTCGGCCGTTGTCGGTCGAGCGGACCAAGGCCACCGCGCCGGTCGGTACCTTGTAAACGCTCATCAGCGCGGTGCCGTCCTCGCCGACGATGATCTTGCCGAAGGGCGAGACGTTGGGCCAGGGACCGGCGAACGGCCGCTTGGCCGACCAGGTGCGGCCGCCGTCGCGGCTGGTGACGAAGAAGGGGAGATAGGGCCCGGCGGCCAGATCGAACGTGCCGTCAGGCCGGTAACTGTGCGCCTCGCCGTAGCTGAGCACGAGCGTGCCGTCGGGCATTTGACCGAAGGCCGGGTTGCGGTCGTCCCAGGGGCTGTCGACCGCGACGATCGGCTTCGACCAGGTGCGGCCGCTGTCGGTGGAGCGGATGCAATCGAGCCGGCCGCCGATGCCGATGTGCGGGGCCCCGCCGCGAATCACCGCCACGAGCGCGCCGTCCTGAAGCTTGATCAGGACGGGGAAATACCCCTCGCCCTTAGCCGCGATAATCCGCTCGGCCTGGCAGAGGGCCCGAAACGGCTCGTCGGCGCTGACGCGGAACGAAAGGAACATCAGCACGCAGCAGGTCACGGGCAGCAGCGTTTTCATGATCGATTCCTCGCGAATTGGGGAGGGAAGTGGGGGGAAAGGTCGGGGTGGCAGTTGTACTGCCACCCCTGTTTCACCGGCAATTCCCGCGGGGCGGCAGTGCAACTGCCGCCCCAACGAGGCGACAATGCCGGAAGGAACAGGGGCTATTATAATGGCCATCGGCGTGCGTTCCACCGCTCGGGCGGTGAAAAAACGAGAATCGCGCCAACGTTTTTCCGCTCCGCGGTACTAATTCTCTTGGAGGAGCACGATTTGGACGAGAGCCCAAAACGCCTGTTCGAGGAGCTTCGCGCCGGCAGCGGCGAGGCGTGCTCTCGATTCGTGCGCGACGAGTACGCCGGGGTCTACGGCTGGCTCTACCGGCTTACGGGGCGGCTGGACGAGGCGGCCGACTTGACGCAGGAGTCGTTTGCCGCCTTTTGGGAATCGCTTGGGCGCGAGCGGCCGCGGGTGTCGCCGCGGACGTGGCTCTATGCGATCGCCCGAAACCAGTGGCGCAAGCACTGCCGCGACTGCAAGCCACCGACGGAGGACCTCGGCCGGATCGAGGCCGTGGCGCCGTCGGGCTGGACGCCGGCCGAACGGGAAGAGTTTACGGCGGCGGTGGCGGCGGCCTTGGCCCGCTTGTCGCCCGAGCTGCGCGAGGCGTTCTCGCTGCGGCTGTGGCACGAGTTCGACTACGCCCAAATCGGCGCGGTGCAGGGGATCAGTTCCAGCCTGGCGCGATGGCGGTGTTTTCGAGCGAGACAGCTCGTCCGCCAGCAGCTTGGGGCGTGGCAAGAGGTGGAGGAGAAATAGTCATGAACGTAGATGGAAAACGCGAATGGGCGGAAGACGAATTGGACCGGCGGATGAAAGCGCTGCAGCCGCCGGATCCGCCCTCGGATCTCTTGCCGCGGTGCTTGGAGACGATCGCCGCGGCCGGCAAGCCGGCCCGTGCGACCCCCGTCCGGCCGGCCTGGAGACGCGGGTGGCGATGGGCCCTCTCGATGGTTCCGCTGGCCGCGGCCGTGCTGCTGGCCGTGATGCTCTGGGGCCCGCAAGGCGAGCAGAACCTCCTGGCCGCGGTCTTTCAGGCGCTCGATCGGGCGCCGGCCTATCACATGCGGGTGACAATTCAATTACCCATGAGGGAGTGCGATGGCAACGACGCGATGGAGATCTGGCTGGTGCGCGGCGTGGGGCGGCGGGTCGAAGCCCGCGCGAAAGAGAAACTGACGGCCGTCCTGGTTGACAACCTCCGCTGGAAGATCGAGTGGAACGTGCGCGGCCGCCGTGTGTCGGCCTGGCCGAGCGAGATGACCAATGGCAACACAGATTTTTCCCTCGATTGGATGCTCAAGAGCCGGACGGCGATGACCCAATGGGGTGAGAAGTACAAGGCGAAGCTCGTCCCCGAGAAAGACCAACTCGACGGGCGGGAAGTGGATAAGATCACGGTCACCTGGCCCCAGAAACCGGCCAAGCCCAAGAATATCGTCTGGTTCGACCAGCAGTCGGGGCGGCCGCTGAAATGGTGCGACGAAACGCGTGACGGCAAGCATCAGGTCGCGGCGGTGATCGACTATCCTTCGCCCGGCGCCGTGCCTAAGGAGCGATTTTCCTTACAGGTGCCGCGCGATGCGGCGGTGGAGGTCTACGATCCGCAGTTGGGCCGGCAACTATCGTCGGATGGGCAAACGGGCCCTGATTTGCGGCCCTGAGCCCCCGCGACCGCAGTCGCGGGGCGTTTTTTCGCCGGTTCATTAACGATGCGAGAGACAATAAAGGAGATTGCCATGCGATGCCGCTTGTGTGTAATCACGTTGTGTTTGGGGATGGGGTCGGCGGGCGCGATGGTCGCCGCAACGGCCCGGGCGGCCGAGCCGCTAACCCTCGAGGAAATCCGGTCGCAGTTGGCCAAGGAGCGGTCTCAGCTTCAAAACCTCTACATCGAGGTGACCACCGACTACAAACTCGCCGTCGATCCGAAGGTCTACCTGACGTTGCCGGGGCATAACAAGAACGTGATTTTGGTGAAGGAGACGTCGCAGTATGCCTTCAAGGGGGAGAAACACTACAAGCGCACCCTGTGCCCGGCGGTCGTCAAATCGCCCTGGCCGCTCGAGCCGCTGAAGGGAGATAACAAGCCGCGGGACGAGTATCATCTGGCGCCCGACGAGACCGTGGTTTGCACCGGCAAGCTCGAATGGGAAAGGCGGATCATGGAAAAGGGCAAACCGTCGAACTTATTCATCATGGGCGCGGACAGCTCGGGGCATTGGGGGCAACCGCCGGGTTACCTGATCAGCATCGGCTGGGCAATCCCCGATCCGACCGAACACAACGCGGAAATGGTTCGCGCGCAGCACATGAACTGCCTGCCAGACCTGTTCACCGCAGAGCCGTACACGGTCGCAAAAGACGTTGCAGTGGTCGACGGAGCCCGCTGCGCGGTGCTCCATAACCATCGCGAGGTGAAAGTCTACGTGGCCGGCGGAGGCCGGAAGCCGCAGCCGTTGGACGACACGATCTGGCTGGATCTGGATCACGGCCTGGCGATGAAGCAACGAGACAACGTCATCGGAACGGACCACGTCACGCGGACTCTCTGCGGCGACTTCGTCGAGATCCTGCCCGGCTTGTGGTTCCCGAAGCATGTTCTGGTGCAGTGCCTGGTGCCTCTCAGCGGCCCGGCGGAATACCGCGGCAAACCGATGCTAGTGGGCGATACGCGATTGACGAAATGGGTCGTCAACCAGGTGCCGGACGACCTGTTCGACATCGTTCCCCGGCCGGCGAAGGACGAGCAGGTGTACGACATGCGTATGCCGCAGGGAGTGCGATAAGCTGGTTGCCTCGCGGCGCACGTTGGGGTGGCAGTTGAACTGCCGCCCCAACAATGTTCAACTGCCGCCCCAACAATGCTAAACGGCGGGAGGGATCGACTCGCTGTCGCTGCGTTGGAACCGCGATGGCACTTGGAAGACGACGTACAGCACTCGTAGCACCAGCAGGGACATGACCATCGCGCCGAGGACGCCGCCGATCACCACCGTGGCCAGCGGGCGTTGCACTTCGGCCCCCATGCCGGTGCTGAAGGCCATGGGAAGAAAGCCCAGGCTGGCCACCAGCGTGGTCATCAAGACGGGCCGCAGCCGGGTGATCGCCGCCTGTTCAACCGCCTCGTCGAGGGCGAGTCCTTTCTTGCGAAGCTGGCGGACGTAGGAGACGAGGATCATATCGTCCAACACGGCCACGCCCGACAGGGCGATGAAGCCGATGGCGGCCGAGATGGAAAAGGGCATGTCGCGAAGCCAGAGGGCGAAAATGCCGCCGACCCAGGCAAACGGAATGCCGGTGAACACCCGCATCGCGTCCACCACGTTGCCGTAAGTGAGGTAGAGCAAGCCGAAGATCAGGACGAAGCAAAACGGCACGACGATGCACAGCCGGGTGCGGGCCCGCTCGAGCTGTTCGAACTGGCCGCCCCATTCAATATGGTAGCGGCCCACGGGCACTTGGACGTGCTGGGCCACCTGGCGGCGGGCCTCGGCCACGAAGCTGCCCAGGTCGCGGCCCCGCACGTTGCAAGTGACGGCGATCCGCCGCTGGCCCCATTCGCGGGTGATCGTGGCCGGCCCTTCCACCACGCGGAGCGATGCCAGCCGGCTCAAGGGAATCCGTTCGCCCGCCGGCGTGGCCACCAGGATGCTGCCGATGGCCTCGGGGCTGTTGCGGTATCGTTCCGGCAGGCGGACGACGAGCGGGAAGCGGAGTTGCCCCTCGACAATCTCGCCCAGCGGCAGGCTGCCCACCGATTCGACCAGGTCCAGGACGGCCTTGGCCGGCACGCCGTAGCGGGCGATCTCGTCCTGGCGAATCTGGATTTCAAGCACGCCCTGGCCTTCGAGTTGTTCGACCGCCAGATCGGCGTTGCCGGGCACGGTGCGGAGCACCTGCTCGATCTCGTTCGCCTTGGCGGTGAGCGTGGGGAAATCGTCGCCGAAAACCTTCACCGTCAGGTCGGTCCGCCCGCCGGAGAGCATCTCGTTGAGGCGCATTTCGATGGGCTGGGTGAAGGCCAGTTTCTGGCCGGGGATTTCCCGCAGTTCCTTGTCGATCAGCTCGCTGAGCTTGGCCTGCGTTTCCGCCTTTTTCCAGTGCGACCGCGGTTTGAGGGTGATGAAGAGGTCGGAAAGTTCCACGCCCATCGGGTCGGTGGCGATTTCGGCGGTGCCGATCCGCGTCCAGACGTGTTCGACTTCGTCGGGGAACGCCCGCAAGATGGCCTTTTCCATCAGCGTGTTGGTGCGGATCGATTCGGAGATCTCGGTGCCCGCCAGGCGGACGATGTTGATGACGATGGCCCCCTCGGACAGCCGCGGCACGAACTCGGAGCCGAGATTGGGGGCGATCATCCCGAAGGCCACGACCAAAACGCTCAGAGCGAAGCCGATCACGATCAGTTTGTGGCGCACACAGAGCCGCAGAATGGGGATGTTGATCCGCTGGGCGATCCGCATCAGCACCGGCTCCCGCTGGTCGATCTTCTTCGGCAGCAGCAGGCTGGCCAGCACGGGCATCAAGGTGACCGACAGGACCATCGAGCCGATGAGCGCGAAGATGACCGTCAGGGCCATGGGGTGGAACATTTTGCCCTCGACCCCTTCGAGCGTCAAAATCGGCAGGTACACGATCATGATGATCAGCTCGCCAAACATGGTCGGCTTGCGGACCTCGACCGCCGCGTCGCGGACCATTTCCAGCTTGGTTTTGCGGGCGAGATCGCCGTGAGCGATGTGCCGCACGCAATTCTCCACCATCACGACCGAGCTATCGACGATCAGGCCGAAGTCGATGGCCCCCAGGCTCAAGAGGCTGGCGGCGACGCCGAAGCGCAGCATTCCCGAAAAGGCGAAGAGCATCGACAGCGGAATGGCCAGGGCGACGATGCCGGCCGCCCGCAGGTTGCCCAGGAAGGCGAAGAGAATCACAATTACCAGCAGCCCGCCCTCGAAGAGGTTGTTCCGCACCGTCTGGATGACGTGATCCACCAGTTCCGTGCGATCGTAGACGGTTTGCACCTTCACGTTCGAGGGGAGCGTGGGCCGAATCTCTTCCAGCCGCTGTTTGAGGTTCCGGGTCACTACGTGGCTGTTCTCGCCGGTGAGCATGAAGCCCAGGCCGAGGACGACCTCGCTGCGGCCGTCGGCGGTGACGGCCCCGCGGCGCACTTCGTGGCCGATCTCGACGTCGGCCACATCCCGCAGACGGATGGGCACGCCCTGCTTGGCCGTAACCACGATGTTCCCAATCTGCTCGACGTTCACGGTTCGGCCGATGCCGTGGACGAGTAGCATTTGACTGTTCTGCGAGGTGGTGCCGCCGCCGACGTTGCGGTTGTTGCGCACGACGGCCTCGACCACTTCTTCGAACGTGAGCCCATGCTTTAGCAGCCGCGGCGGATCGATGCGGACCAGGTATTGCTTTTCATAGCCGCCCCAGGAGTTCACCTCGGCGGTGCCCTTGACGGTCCGTAGCTTCGGCTTGATGACCCAGTCGTGGATGGTGCGCAACTGCGTCACGTCGTCGGACCGGCCGCTGACGACGTAGTGGAACACTTCGCCCAGGCCGGTGGAGACGGGCCCGAGCTTCGGCCGCTCGATGCCGGGCGGCAGCACGACGGTCCCCAATCGCTCGCCCACGAGTTGCCGGGCGAAGTAGACGTCGGTCCCGTCCTCGAAATAGACGACGACCTGCGAGAGGCCGAACTTCGAGATCGAGCGGAGCAACTGGAGCCGCGGCAGGCCGCTGAGAACCTGCTCGATGGGAAAGGTGATCTGCTGTTCGACTTCCTGCGGGCCGAGCGCGGGGGCCACGCTGTTGATTTCGACCTGCACCGGCGTGGTGTCGGGAAAGGCATCGATATCGAGGCGTCCCATCGAGACCGCCCCAAGCACGGCGAAGACCAGCGCGGCGAAGACCACCAGGGCCCGATGTCGCAGGGAAAAATCGATGATCCAATTCAGCACTGGTCAGCCTGTCGAAGAGGGGTCAGGGTTCAGGGGACCGGTTCACTTCTTGCAGCAGGCACATCCTTCGGCCAAGTTGCCCTTCAGCAGTTCGGCCCGCAACAGGGAACTGCCCGTGGTGGCCACCACTTCGCCGGGGAGGATGCCGGCCACGATCTCCGTCTGTTTGTCGTCTTTGTCGCCCAGCCGCACGGTGCGGACGTGAAACACCTTGGGCACGCCTTCGCGGAAAAAGTCCTTGTCGCGCACGAACACGACGTAGCAGCATCCTTCCCATTGCACGGCCGAGCTGGGGACGACGACTGCCTGGCTCTCGACGTGGAGAATCACCTTGCCGGTGCCGAAGGTGTTGGCCCGCAGCCGGCCGTCGGCATTCTGCAACGAGGCGCGGACTTTGACGGTGCGGGTTTGATGGTCGGCCTCGGTGCTGATCCAGGTGATTCGTCCGTCGGCCTCTTGGCCGGCGTCGGGCCAGAAGCGGACCTGCTGTCCGATGGCCACCTGCCGGGCGTCCTCCAGCCGCAGGTCGAGGTTGAGCCACATCTGCCGCACGTCGGCCACGGCAAAGAGCACCTTGGCCGTGTCGATGACCTCGCCGGCCACCACGTCGCGAGAGACGATCACGCCGTCGAGCGGGGAGCGGACGGGGAGCAAGTTTCCCGTCGTCCGCGCGTCGAGCGAAGCGGCCAGCGACGGGGGCAAGCCGAGCAGTCGCAGGCGGTCGGCCAATTGCTCCTCCGGCACGTCTTTCAGGCTCTCGCTTGGAACTGGCAGGCCCAGGTTGGTGAGGGCTTGCTGGGTGGCCGTCAGCCGAATGTTGGCTGCGCTCAGGGTGGCCTCGGCCTCCCGCAGCCGGCGCTCGGAGATCGCTCCCGAACCGGCCGCCGCCGTGAGGTCGTCGAAGTTCTTGGCCTTCAGGCGGACTTCGACCAGGGCTTGCAGCAGTTCCGACTTGGCGCGGCCCACCTCGACGGCGTCGACCAGGGCGATCACGTCCCCCTGTTTCACCCGATCGCCCACCTGTTTGTTGGCTTGGAAGATCGTGCCGGGCAGGCGGGCGCAAAGCCGGGCGGTGCGGGTTTGATCGTAGGTGATCTCGCCGCTGCCGCTGACGGTTTCCGTCACCGGGGCCGTACCGGCCGTCTCGACTTCGATGCCCGCCTTCGCCACCGACTCCTGCGAGACGAACTGAATGCGGCGTTCGTGCAACATGCACTTACTGTTGTTTTGCGGCAGCCCGGCCGCGCCCGGCCGTTTGGTCCACGCCAGCCGCAGCGCCGCGGTCTGCGGCTCTTGCCTGGTCTGCGCCACCTCGGGATGGCAGAGCGGGCATTCGTGGACCCCGTGCACGTTGCACCAACCGAAGGCTTTCGCCTTGGGCAGCAAGTTCGGGTTGCACTCGACGCATTCCGACTCGGGAACGTTGTGCTCGCCGCACCAGTTGGCTTCGTCCTGCTCGCCGTGCCCGGTGAGCTCCGAAAACTTGGGCATCGTCCAGCCGGTGTGGTGGCCCCAGAACAACAGGCCGCCGAGGACGCCAAACACCAAGAGCGAGGAAACCTTGCCGCCCAGCCAGCGGAGCGTCGAGGGCTTTGTTTCCGGCCGCAAAGCCGGCGAAGAAGACTCCGCCGGCGAATCGGGGCCGACGCCGCCATCGGATAATTCGTTCATGGTAAGCTCCCTTTCGCGTTGCAATGCCCGTTTCGCAGTCTCGCAAGGTGCGTAGACCGCACCATCACCATGGCCTGCAAGGATCGGCGCGTTTCACGCAGCCGAAGGCCAACGGCAAGAAACACGGGGCGGGATCAAATCCGCAGCGTGCGAAGCGCAATATAGAGCGGCGCGGCCGGCGGCGCCGAAAGCAAAGAAGCCAGTTCGAGTCGTTCGGCCGGAACGGCGGAAAGGCAAGGCGTCGGCGGGACGACAGCCGACGCCCAAACCGTTACGACGGACCACTTCTCCGCCGGCTTCTCCGCCAGTCGCGAGTGGTCTGCCTGCTTGCTGGCGGGGCAACTGGGCGGGCACTGGTCGTCGGCCGGCACCCCCGGGGTGACGCTGGAGGGATTGCTGCCAAGCTTGCTCTCATGGCAACCGGCGAAGGTGCACGAATGGCGATGCCCGCACGCCGACTGCCGAGACTGGTCTTCGCGATCCCGTGCCGCTCCGCAGATGCACATGCCGGGCGGCAGGAGCAGCGGATAGGCGACCAGGAACAAGACGACCCGTCGAAACATGACGATCCGCTTCCGGAGGGGACAATGGCGTTATCTGACGTGTACCCATTATACTGATCGGCAATCGGGGCACAAAGCGCCATTTTTGCTCCCCATCACCGCCCCCGGCGGACATTTTTGACAATAATAGGAGATAAACGTAACAGTATAGCTTCCCAACCCCTATTGCGCCATCCCCGGTAGGAGGGTAGGATTCGTGCATCGATCGCTTTTGCCACGGAATGGCCGACGATGCACTTCGTTTTCTACCCGAAGCACG
>Ga0181520_10002213_pt1 | contig 36872 bp, 38 predicted proteins | sample PEATcosm2014_Bin_29_FD_132451 | JGI IMG/M metagenome (GOLD analysis project Ga0181520, IMG submission 132451) | Peatland microbial communities from MTU Mesocosm Facility, Houghton, MI, USA - PEATcosm2014_Bin02_30_metaG | ecosystem: Environmental > Terrestrial > Soil > Wetlands > Peat | place... | reverse complement strand
GTCAGAAGTGAAGTAATCTTGTGGTTCGCCATCCCGTCCTCCTTGCCTAAACTTTGATTGGGTTAAAGCAAGAAGATTATGCGGGATGGTGATTTTTATTTCAGCCTAACTGAAGATTTCGGGCTAGGGTTAAACGGATTTGTTTGCGGAGCAGAATAGAACCATCTTTCAGCTGCTGCAGAAGCCAAATATTGAATTTTAAACTTGGTAGAATAAAACGATTTTAAAGATTTATTCCCGGGTGGTGTAATGGTAACACACAGCCCTTTGGAGGCTGTATTCTTGGTTCGAATCCAAGCCCGGGAGCTTTTCTTTTACTCGCCCATGACCTGCACAACGAATTCGCGGTCGCGGGGACGATTGTCAAAATCCACCAGAACAATTTGCTTCCAGGTTCCCAGAGTCAGCCTGCCTTCGACAACAGAAACGGTTAGTGACGGTCCCATCAATGTGTGCCGCATGTGGGAAAACCCGTTGTCGTCTCCCCAGGTCTCCTTATGATGGAAGATCCAAATATTGGATGTTCAGCAGGGTAAAGAAAGTAAAATGAAAAGGTTATGAACAGAAGAATTTTCTTAGGTTTGAGCCTGCTTGCCGCTGGCACAGTTGCATTCGGTCAGCCTGGTTCGAAGACCGGTCAAGATGTTGTTCTCCAACTTACTGTCCGCGGACCAATTGATCCGCCCACCAGTGAATATGTCCGCGAAGGAATAGCCGCTGCGGAAGCCGGTCGCTGCTCCGCAGTGCTGATCGAGCTCGATACCCCGGGAGGGCTACTGGATGCGACCCGGGAGATTGTCTCGGCAATGTTAAATTCCAGCCTGCCTGTTATCGTTTATGTGGCGCCTTCCGGAGCGCGCGCGACTTCTGCCGGAGTTTTCATCACCATGGGCGCAGATGCCGCGGCCATGGCTCCCGGTACGCACATTGGTGCGGCACATCCCGTAGCTCTGGGCGGCGGATTTGAAATTCCTTCTAAGGCCGGACCTTCCGTTATGGGAGAAAAAGCGGCATCCGACGCGGCTGCTTATTTGCGCGCCCTGGCGGGGGAAAAGGGGCGCAATACCGAATGGGCGGAACAGGCCGTACGGCGCAGCATTTCGCTCACCGCGGATGAAGCGCTTCGCGCTCACGTAGTGGATATGGTAGTAGCAGACCGCGGACAGCTTTTCAAGAACCTGGCCGGACGCCCGGTTGCACAGAAAAATTCTAAGTTTCCCGAATCACTTGCCGCAACTGCGGTGCAAGACTATCCCATGAGTTCGCTGCGCCGCTTCCTGCACACCATCGCCAATCCAAACCTGGCTTATTTCTTTCTGATTTTTGGGATCTATGCGGTAATCTATGAGATCGCCAGCCCCAGCGCCGGGCTGGGAGTCGTAGCGGGCATAGTGAGCCTGGCTGTAGCCGGCTATGCGCTCAGTATTCTGCCTGTGAGCTACACCGGCCTGTTGCTTCTGGGACTTGGGATCGTGCTGCTTGCCCTGGAACTGAAGATCGCATCGCACGGCATTTTGACTGCCAGCGGCGTGACGCTTCTGGTTCTTGGATCGCTGTTCCTATTTAATACTGCGGAGCCGTATTTCCGCGTGGCGAAAGGGCTCATTGCCGGCACTGCAGCCGGGTCCGCCGCATTTTTCGTTCTGGCGATCGCCAAAGTGCTTGAGGCGCGCCGCCGCCCGCCTGTACTGGGTCTGGAAGCGCTCATCGGGCAGGTCGGCGAAGTGCGGCAGGAGCTTAATCCGCGCGGAATGGTATTTGTCAGCGGGGAATTATGGTCAGCCGAGGCGTCTGAAAAGCTCCCACAGGGAACAAGAGTGCAGGTGCTCGGCATAGATGGCAACGTTTTAAAGGTAAAAAAAATCGAAAAATAGACCCGCCATCGAGTCGTCGGCGGGTTTATCCGCCAACGGTTTAGTGGCGGATAAACATAGGGGGATCGTATGCTTGGTTTCATATTGCTGATAGTTGTGATGGGCATTTTCTTTCTGGCTCAGGCCATACGGGTTGTGACGGAATACGAACGCGGCGTAATTTTCCGGCTGGGAAGGCTGATCGGAGCCAAAGGACCGGGGTTATTTTTCCTGATTCCGGTGGTAGACCGCATGGTAAAAATCGATCTGCGCGTAATCACAATGGATATTCCAGTGCAGGAAGTGATCACCAAGGATAACGTCCCGGCGAAAGTCAACGCTGTGTGCTATTTCCGGGTAGTCAATCCTAATGACGCGGTTAACAAAGTGCAGAATTTTTATATAGCCACTTCCCAGATCGCGCAGACCACAATGCGCAGCGTCGTGGGGCAGGTGACGCTAGACGAGCTTCTCAGCGAGCGGGATCAGATCAATCAGCGCCTGCAGCAGATTATTGATCAGCAGACCGAGCCTTGGGGGATCAAAGTGACCACTGTTGAGATCAAGGACGTTCAGATCCCGGAGCAGATGCAGCGCGCCATAGCCATGCAGGCTGAGGCGGAACGCGAACGCCGCGCTAAGGTCATCAATGCGGAAGGCGAATTCCAGGCCTCGCAGCGGCTGGCGGAAGCCGCCTCGGTATTGAGCAAGGAACCGGCAGGCATGCAGCTGCGCTTCCTGCAGGTGGCGCAGGCTCTTTCCGACGACAAAAACACTACGCTCTTTTTCCCGCTACCTATCGATCTTATCGAGGGCTTCATGAAGAAAGGAAAGACTTCATAATGAAACCAGGCCTGAAAGTAGTCGCCTTTAACGGAAGTCCGCGCAGGCACGGCAACACGGCCTACCTGATCGGGGTCGTGCTGAAGGAACTTGAGCGCGAAGGGATAGAAACGGAATTCGTTCAGGTTGGCGGGCATCCCCTTAACGGCTGCCGCGCATGCGGCCAGTGCGCTAAACGCAAGGACGGGCATTGCGCCAATAATACCGACATCGTTAACCGCTGCATAGACAAGATGCGCGCCGCAGACGGCATCATTCTGGGTTCGCCGACTTACTTTTCGGATCTGACTCCGGAGACTAAGGCTCTGATTGACCGTTCGGGCTATGTTTCCCGGGCAAACGGCAATTTCTTGAGGCGCAAAGCCGGCGCCGCTATTGTGGCTGTGCGCCGCTGCGGCGGCATTCACGTGTTTGATTCCATAAATCATTTCTTCACGATCAATGAGATGGTTATTCCCGGGTCCAGCTACTGGAATGTGGGCATAGGCCGTGAAGAGGGGCAGGTCGCAGGCGATGAGGAAGGCCTGCGCACAATGAAAACCCTGGGCGAAAATATGGCCTGGCTGCTGAAACGGATCTCTCCGGCGGGCTGAACTACACGTTCTGATTTTTATACAATACCTTCCTCGAGGCTCCTTCCGAGTCTTTATATTCTCATGAGAAAATTTATATTTATAGCCGCAGGCTGTATGTTGGCATGTTGTGCCATGCCTGTCCGGGCGGAGATCACAGTTTCTACGGAGGCCGTTGTTCCGCCGGCTCCGGAATTCCCGTCTGCGCCGGCTGTGTTTTCTTCTCCGGTCGCCGTATCATCGGTTGCCGTGGCGGAAGCCGAACCGTACCTCTGGCCCGTGGCTGTTTCGATTGAAGGGAAGCGCACGAAGATTGTGTCTGAGTTCGGCAAACGGAGCGTTCTTGATGCCAAGGGAGCTCTGATCGAAGAACTGCACGAAGGAATTGATTTCTCCGTGCCGGAGGGGAGTTCCGTGCACCCGTCGCGTTCCGGCCGGGTAATTTTCGCGGGTTTTTCCAAGGCATATGCCAGTCGGCAGGATAAGAAGGACAAGAATCATCTTATTATCGTGATGCACCCCGGCGGCTGGAGCACGCGGTATGTTCATTTGAACCGGCTGATGGTGACTCCGGGCGAAGAAGTTACGCCCGAGACGGTGCTCGGGACTTCTTCCCAGTCGGACGAATGGACGGAACCGGTTGTGCACTTTGAGATCAGGAATCCCGAGGGCAAGGCAGTTAATCCGGAAAAATATCTGGAGCTGAAAAGATGACTGCTTACCGCTCGGCGCTCGGCACTCGGAACTCGGAACTGTTTGTTTTGGTTCTGGCCGCAGGTAAAGGAACGCGCATGAAGTCTTCCGTACCGAAAGTCCTTCATGAAGTGGCCGGGCGTTCGCTTCTTGAATATGTCCTTTCTGCAGCGCGGAAACTGCGCCCGGCGGAAATAGGCGTAGTGCTGGGAGAGGGTCGCGATCAGGTGCAGAAATCTCTGCTTGAACACGGTTGGAAGAAAATCACTTTTATCACGCAGAAGGAACAGCTGGGAACCGGGCACGCCGTGATGCAGGCGCGGTCATGGCTGAAAAAGAAAAAGGGCGTACTCCTTGTCGTTTACGGCGACACACCGCTTTTGACCGCGGAAAGCCTGAAGAAGCTTCTGGAACATCACGCATCTGCTGCGAACGCGGCGACTTTCCTGGCCATGGATATTCCCGATCCCTTCGGCTACGGACGTATCATGCTGGATGAAAGCGGGCTGATCAGCCGGATTGTCGAAGAAAAAGACGCTGCGGTTCAGGAAAAAAAGATCACTCTGGTAAATTCCGGTGTTGCCTGCTGGAACGTGGAACGGCTGCTGCCAGTTTTGTCGCGGCTCCGGGCGGACAATGCGAAAAAAGAATATTATCTTACGGATGCCGCTATGCTTTTGCGCCGGGACGGGCATCCCGTGGGCGTAGCGGTAACCTCCGATCCGGAAGAAACGCACGGAGTAAACTCGCGCGTTGATCTTGCTCGCGCCGAGAAACTCTGCCGCCGGCGGATTAATGCCTGTTTCATGCTGCAGGGCGTTACCATGCAGGACCCGGAAAGCGCTTTTATCGACATCCAGGCGGCCATTGAACCGGACACGCGCATTGGTCCGGGGGTTGTCATCAAGGGGAATTCGAAGATTGGACCCGGCTGCGACATCCGAGCCTATTCGATCATTGAAGATTCCGTTGTGAAGGCGGGGGCGAAGATCGGTCCGTTCGCCCATCTGCGGGCAGGAAGCTTTATCGAAGAAGATGCGCATATAGGTAATTTTGTAGAAACAAAGAAAACCCGCGTCGGCAGGGGTAGTAAAGCCAATCACCTGACTTATCTGGGGGATACGAAACTCGGCGAAGGAGTTAATATCGGGGCAGGGACTATTACCTGTAACTACGACGGGTTCCTTAAAAGTAAGACGGTATTGGAAGACGATGTTTTCGTCGGCTCAAATTCCAACCTCGTGGCGCCCGTGCGGGTTGGCCGGGGCGCCATAATCGGGGCAGGGTCTACTATTACGGAAAATGTGCCGCCAGATTCTCTGGCACTAGAGCGCGCGGTGCAGGTCACGAAGAGGGAATGGGCGGCGCGTTATCGAAAAAAGCGAAAAGACATGCGGCGGATGAGTTCATCGCCGCTAGTCCCGTCGCCCCGGAACACGGGGTTGCCCCTTCCGATAACTCATAGGAGTGGAACGAAGAGGAATAGGCGAACGGGAGGAAAATTATGAGTGATCAGCTGAAAATTTTTTCAGGCAATGCCAATAAGGCCCTGGCTGAAGAAATCTGCAAATGCATGAAGGTCAAACTCGGCGGCGCGGAAGTCGGGCATTTTTCCGATGGAGAAATGCAGGTAAAAATCCTCGACAATGTACGCGGCTTTGATACGTTCATCGTTCAGCCCACGAGTCCGCCGGTCAATGACCACGTAATGGAGCTCCTGATCATGGTCGACGCCCTGGCAAGAGCCTCGGCGCAACGTATTACCGCGGTAGTGCCCTACTACGGATACGGCAGGCAGGACCGCAAGGCGGAGCCTCGCGTGCCCATTTCAGCAAAACTGGTGGCTAACCTGATAACCGCCGCCGGCGCGGACCGCGTTCTTGCCATGGACCTGCATGCCGGTCAGATCCAGGGGTTTTTCGATATCCCTGTTGATCACCTTTACGCAATGCCGGTTTTTCTGGATTACATAAGGCAAAAAAATTTGAAGGATGTTGTAGTAGTATCGCCGGACGCCGGCGGCGTGGAACGCGCGCGTGCTTTTGCGAAGCGCCTCGACGCGGATCTGGCTATCGTAGACAAACGCCGTCCCAAAGCCAATGTCGCCGATGTGATGAACGTAATCGGCGAAGTGAAAGGAAAGAATGCGATTCTTCTGGACGATATGGTGGACACCGCGGGCACACTCTGCAAGGATGCGGAAGCCTTGAAGAAATTCGGGGCCGAACATGTTTTTGCGGCCTGCTCGCACGGAGTGCTGTCAGGACCGGCAATCGACAGGCTGAACGCTTCGCCGATTGAAGAACTAATGATCACTAATTCCATCCCCTTGAACGGGAAACAGTCCGGGAAAATTAAAGTGCTCTCGGTCGCGTCTCTTTTGGCGGAAGCAATAACCCGTATTCATCGCGACGAATCCGTGAGCCAGTTGTTTGTTTAGCAGTTTAAATTATAGGAGGAAGTTATGACGGACCAGAAAATAATTTTAGAAGCGGAAAAGCGCGAGGTCGGAACCGACAAGACCTTGAAGTTGCTGCGGCAGAAAGGTCGGATTCCGGCCATTGTATATGGAGGCAGTGACCCGGCGGTTGCCGTATCTATTGATGAAAAAAGCCTGCAGTCGGCTATCCATTCCGAGCGCGGGCGCAATGCCCTTATCACGCTCAAGGTGGCGGATGGTTCGCAGGCAGTGCTGGTTAAAGAAATGCAGCGCAACCCGATCACCCGGGCTATCGTGCATGTGGATTTCCAGCGCGTCTCGCTGAAGGAAAAGATCGAAACGTCTGTCCCAGTGCACATTAAAGGAGAAGCTCCGGGAGTTAAGCTTGGCGGCGGTGTCCTCGAATATGTTGTCCGCGAGGCGAAAGTGCGCTGCTATCCGGCGGAAATTCCCGCGTCTATCGATGCGGACGTGTCTAATCTGCAGATCAACGCTTCCATCAAGGCAAAGGATCTGCCGGTGCCGCAGGGTGTGGAACTGCTGCTTGATCCGGAAAGCATCATCGTGACGATCGTAGCCCCGACGATCCTTGAAGAAGCTCCTGCTCCGGGCGCAGCGGAAGCCGCCGCAGGCGCGGCAGCAGCGGAGCCCGAGGTTATCAAGAAGGGCAAGGTTGAAGAAGGCGAGGAGGGTGCCGCAGCTCCCGCTGCAGGAGCAAAAGCTCCCGCTGGCGGCGAAAAGAAACCTGCTGCCGCCCCGGCTGCCAAACCCGAGACGAAGAAATAACGAGGTTGTCATGGGCCTTCGTTCATTAACTCCCTCGTCCCTTGGGGGAGAGGGTGAGGGGCGAGGCAGTGTCCTATGGTCAGTTTTGTATGGTGATCAAGCTCGTCATCGGTCTGGGTAATCCCGGCAAATCTTATGCCACCATGCGGCATAACCTGGGCTACCGTGTGGTGGACCGGCTGAGCGAAAACCCGCTTCTGAAAGCCGGGCTGTACAAACCCTCGGATGTATTCATGAACAGTTCCGGTATTCCCGTTGCCGCCCTGGCCCGTAAAAAAGGATTGAAGCCTGAAGAAATCCTTGTGGTCTGCGATGATTTCTCGATTCCTCTGGGCTCTCTCCGGATCAGGCTCCAGGGTTCTTCTGGCGGGCATAACGGCCTTGATTCCATTTTATCCAGTCTATCTACTCAGGGGATTCCCCGGCTCCGTATGGGAATTGGGCCTGTTCCGGAAGGGCGCGATCCTGCGGATTTCGTCCTGGAGTCTTTCCGCAGCGAAGAAAAACATAAAGCGGAGGAGATGATCGATCTCGCGGCTAAAGCTGTGGAAACTGCGCTCGAAGAAGGAATCGAGACCGCGATGAATAGATACAATAAGCGTGAGGTGGCGGGGTGAAAGTTCGCGACGTAATGAAATTAAAAGTCGTCTCCCTCCCCCAGAATTCGAATCTGGGACAGGTGGTGCAGGCATTTGTGCGTCATCAAATCGATTCGCTTCCCGTGGTAGACGCTGCCGAAAGGGTCGTCGGCATGATCATCATGGATGATCTTGTGGACATTTTTCTGCCGCGTTACTACGACCTGCTTCGGGACTACAGCGCCCTTGAGGACAAGGGGCAGCTCGCTTCTCTTTTTGACGTATCTTTCATCGGTTCCGACAAACTGCAGAGCAATCTGATTCTTGCCGCAGACATAATGCATACGCAGGTGCACTGGGTATCTGCGGAAGCGCCGCTGCTTGAAGCCGCAGCCCTGCTGCAGTCGCAGCATTTCCAGCGCCTGCCGGTGGTTGACCGGGACCGGAAGCTGGTAGGGCTGGTCTCCGATTTTGAAATTATCCTTTCTTTGTTGCATGGCGGTCCTCTTCACCATCCAGTCCCGGCATGAGCCGCATCGAATTTGTCCATCTTCACAACCACACCGAATACTCGCTGCTTGACGGGGCCTGCCGCCTCACTGATGAAAAGGGAAAACCCGGCGAGCTGCTGAAGCACATTGCGGCGCAGAAAATGCCGGCCCTGGCGATAACGGATCACGGGAACCTTTATGGCGCCATGGAGTTTTATCGGGCGGCGCGTGAGGTAAACGTCAAGCCAATTATCGGATGTGAAATGTATCTGGCTCCGGAATCGCGCCTGGACCGCGCATCAAAACGCGGGCCGGAAAACGCGTTTTTCCATCTCACCATTCTGTCGAGAAATAACGACGGGTTCCGGAATCTCATTGCGCTTTCATCGATCGCCTTCCTTGAGGGTTATTACTACAAGCCGCGTGTTGATAAAGAAGTTCTCCAAAAGCACTCTGACGGGCTGATCGCCCTTTCCGGCTGCCTTAAAGGCGAACTGGCGGATGCGGTTCTTGCCGGGAACGAAACCCAGGCGCTCAAGATCATAGAGACTTACCAGGGAATTTTCGGCAGGGAAAATTATTATCTTGAGCTCATGGACCACGGCATCGCGGATCAGCGCCGGTGTAACGAAAAACTTCTTGAACTTGCCCGGAAAACAGGCGCAAGCCTGGTAGCCACCAATGACTGCCACTACCTGAAGCGCGAAGACGCGTCCGTGCATGATGTGCTTTTATGCATAGGCACAGGCTCGAATCTTTCAGAGGACAACCGCCTGCGGTTCAGCAGTGAAGAGTTCTACTATAAATCCGCGGAAGAAATGTCGGAGGTATTCAAGGCCTGTCCGGAGGCGGTACGCAATACGCTTGAGATCGCCGAGCGCTGCAACACAGAAATGCGCTTTGATCAATCGCTTCTTCCTCATTACAACGTGCCGGCAGGGGAAAACCCCGATTCTTATCTGGAGAAACTGTGCAGAGAGGGGCTTAAACGGCGTTACGATTCCTCAGCCGCGCAGTACGGCGGGCGGCTGCAGTACGAACTGGGCGTTATCCGAAAAATGGGTTTTTCCACTTATTTCCTGATTGTCTGGGACTTCATCCACTGGGCCAGAAATAACGGCATTCCCGTAGGCCCCGGGAGAGGCTCGGGCGCGGGATCTCTCGTAGCTTACGCGCTGGGCATTACCGATGTGTGCCCGGTCAAATACGGGCTGCTTTTTGAGAGGTTTCTTAATCCCGACCGGAAAAGCATGCCAGATCTGGATATCGATTTTTCCGACGAAGGCCGCGATAGGGTAATTGAGTACGTGCGTAGCAAATACGGGGAAACAAGCGTGGCACAGATCATAACTTTCGGTTCTATGCTGGCCAGGCTGGTAGTCCGCGATGTGGGACGGGTTCTGGGATTTCCCGTTTCGGAAGTGGACCGTATAGCGAAGATGATCCCGAGGGAACTGGGAACCACTATTGAAAGCGCGCGCAGGTCCGTTCCTGAGTTGGAACAGGAGTGCCGGAATAACGCGGAGGTAGATAAGCTGCTTCACTTTGCCCAGCGGCTTGAGGGGCTGAAACGTCATACCGGAGTACATGCCGCCGGCATAGTAATCGCCAAGGGTGACCTCACGCAGTATGTGCCGCTGGCGAAAGGCTCCAAGGACGTTGTGACCACACAGTTCGACGGAGAAACCCTGGCCAGGATGGGGCTGCTCAAAATGGATTTTCTTGGTCTGCGCACGCTGACGGTGATCGATCAGGCGCAGAAACTGATTTGCGAACGGCATAAGCCGGATTTTGATATCAGTAAAATCCCGCTTGATGATCCGGCGACTTTCAAACTCCTGCATGACGCCAAATCTATAGGTATTTTCCAGCTTGAATCAACAGGGATGCGCGACCTGCTGAGAAAACTCTGCCCTACGGCATTTGAAGACATCATTGCGCTGATCGCCCTCTACCGTCCCGGGCCCATGGGCGCGGGAATGCTGGACGAATTCGTCAAGCGCAAGCACAACTCCAGCCTTGTCAAATACGATCATCCCATCCTGGAACCCATACTCAAGGAAACCTACGGGATCATCCTGTACCAGGAACAGGTCATGCGCATCGCCGTTGATTTCGGCGGGTTTACTCCGGGTCAGGCGGATGTGCTGCGCAAGGCGATGGGAAAGAAAATCCCCGAAGAAATTGAAAAGCACCGGGAAGAGTTTATGGAAGGCGCAATAAAGAAGAAGATCCCCCTGAAGACGGCGCAGAATGTTTATGAACAAATCGTGCATTTTGGAGGCTACGGCTTCAACAAGTCGCACAGCACAGCTTACGGCCTCGTGTCCTACCAGACCGCCTTCCTGAAAGCCAATTATCCTATCGAGTACATGACCGCTCTGGTTACGAGCGAAATCGGGCACAGCGCGATTGGAAAGGAGGAAGATTCCAAGCTTGTGATTTTCCTTTCCGAGGCGGAATCCATGGGCATCAAGGTTTTGCCTCCGGACATTAGGTATTCTTTCAGCGCTTTCACTATAGAGAAGGAAGAGATACGTTTTGGTCTTCTGGCTGTGAAAAACGTAGGCACGGGGGCCGTGGAATCCATTGTTACTGCGCGCCAGAAGGACGGCCCCTTCTCGTCATTTGATAATTTCTGTCAGCGTGTCGATCTGCATCAGGCCAACAAGAAGACACTCGAGTCTCTGATCAAGGCCGGGGCCATGGACTGCTTCAACGGTAAGGACCCGTTGCATGGCCGCCCGTCTCTCTTGGAATCTCTCGAATCCGTAATGAGCGCCTCGGCTAAAATCCGCGATGAGGTGGCTTCCGGCCAGGGGTCGCTTTTCGGCATGTCGGAAATTACCCAAGCGGCGCCAGTCCGGTTTCCAAGCGCCTCGGGATTGAGAAGTTCTTCTGCGCGCTGGTCAGAACACGAGCTTCTTGGCTACGAAAAAGAGGTTCTGGGTTTTTATCTTTCCGGTCATCCTCTGGCGCGGTTCCAGTCCGAACTGGCCCTTTTTTCCACGCACCGGCTGGACAAGCTGCCCCCTGCAAATACGCCCGTACGTCTGGCGGGGATGATTTCCAACGTCCGACGCCTGGTTACAAAGGCCAGGAAGGAACCATACGCCCGTTGCCATTTCGAAGATCTAGAAGGGGACGTGGACCTGGTGATTTTCCCGAAATCCTACGCCGCAGGCCTTTCGCAGTACCTGAAGCCTTCCGAAATGATGGTGATTACAGGGCGCATCAACCAGCGGGAAGTGGAAGACAAGCCGGAAGTGATCGTGGAAGACATGGTTCCCCTATCCCAGGCCCGTGAACGATACGTCAGTGAGATTCTCCTTCGTATGGACAGCGAAGTTCTGGAAGATGAAGCGCTGGAAAATCTGCGCTCTGCCCTGAAAAAGTACCCTGGGAACTGCCGCGTCTGTTTCAGCGTGGAAACCCCTCCGAAAAGTCCTGTGGTTGTGGAAACGGACCTGGTCGTAAAACCCACGCAGGCCTTGTTCGAAGAAATCGAGCAGCACCTCGGGCCGGAATCCTGGCAGATAACCCGCCTCAGCCGCTAACCCGATCAGGAAGGCATATCGGCATTGTTACTGCGATGATATAATCTGGTTACTGGAGGAAATTTATGGAAATTGAACGCAAAAACGCCGTAACACTTAAGGGCACTCCTTTTACGCTGATCGGTACCGAGATCAAGGTCGGACAGAAGGCTCCGGATTTTTCCGTTCTGGCGAGCGATCTTTCTCCCGTGACGCTGACTTCCGGCAAAGGACAGACCCGGCTGTTGATATCTGTTCCTTCGCTGGACACCCCTGTATGCGATGCGGAAACCCGCCGCTTCAACCGGGAAGCCGCTGATCTTGCAGGCGTGGAAACCCTGGTAATCAGCGTTGACCTGCCCTTCGCACAGGCTCGATTCTGCAAGACTGCGGATATCAAAAATCTTAAAACCGCATCCGATCACCGTGACGTTTCCTTCGGCAGAGCCTATGGCACGCTGATCAAGGAATTAAGAATTTTGTCCCGCGCGATTTTTGTCATCGACTCGAATGATGTTGTCCGGTACGTCGAATACGTAAAAGAATCGACCAATTATCCGGACTACGACGCCGCGCTGAACAGCCTGAAACAAACTGTCCGAACGTAGCCCACAAGCAACGTTTCCATCTGGGAATTTTGTAACCCCATCGTCGGTGGAAGGGTTGAAGCCCTCTGGCCAAAAAGATACAATACCCCTCAATCCTTATCTGAATATGACGAAAAAACGAATCGTTTTAATGCTTTTGCCGGTTCTGTGCGCCGGAACTGTCTGGGCTGCAAAGGACAAGACGGAAAAATCCTCCGTTTCGGCTGAGGAACCTCCGGCGCAGACTGAAATAGTTGATGAGCCTACGCCGGAAATCATTGACCCGGGAACCTATGCGCTCAATTTCCGCTTCTACAGCGAAGGCGGCGTCACGTCCCGAATTCTGATAGGACCCATGAAGCGGGTCAATCTGGGGATCTCTTTTGACGTTCAGCACTTTACTGGCCACGATGACCCGCACATGATCCGGCCTTCAGTGTTTTTCAAGCTGCGGTTTTTTGACGGGACAGACAAGCTCCCGGCACTGGCAATAGGCTACGAAAATCAGGGGTACATCTGGCAGAAAAGCATAGACCAGTTTCTTAACCGGGAAAGAGGCCTTTATCTTGTGGCCAGCCACGAAATTTTTATCCCGGACCTGGAAATTCAGGCCGGTGTGAACACGTATGACTTCAACAACAGCACAGTGTACGCTTTTCTAGGAACCACCTATAAAGTGACTAATAATTTTTCCCTGCTGGCCGAATACGACAACATCCGGGACATCGCCTACGACCGTTTTAATATGGGAGGCCGGTTTTATGTAACGCCGAAATTTTTCGTAGACTTTTGCGCCCGCAACATCGGACGCGATTCCTCCAAAGGCGCGGAGCGCATTCTGCGCCTGAATTACGCGGCCAATTTCCCGACTTTTTAAGATCATGGCTGACGAAATCATCGCCCTGGAATTCGAAAGACCGATCGCGGAACTGGAAGCCAAGATTCACGAGCTGAAAAGCTGCGCCGCAACGGAGCAGCTCGATTTCAAGGACGAGCTGCGCATCCTCGAAGAGAAATGCGCCCAGCTTAAGCAGCAGATTTACGGAAATCTTTCAGCCTGGCAGCGCGTGATGATCGCCCGCCACCCGCAGCGCCCGTACACACTTGACTATATAAAGGCGCTCTGCACAAATTTTGTCGAGCTTCACGGCGACCGCACCTTCTCCGATGACAAGGCTCTTGTCGGAGGCCTGGCGTTTTTCGAAGGAAGGCCGGTAGTGATATTCGGGCAGCAGAAGGGGCGAGACGTCCAGGAGTCCATGTCCCGCAACTTCGGGATGCCCCACCCGGAAGGCTACCGCAAAGCCCTGCGCTTTATGAAGCTGGCGGAGAAATTCAAAAGGCCGATTATCGCCTTTATCGATACTCCTGGTGCGTATCCTGGCGTAGGCGCGGAAGAACGCGGCCAGGCGCGCGCCATAGCCCAGAACCTCAAGGAAATGACTTCTCTCAAAGTGCCCATGATCTGCGTGGTCATAGGCGAGGGAGGTTCGGGAGGAGCGCTGGCCATTGCGATGGGGGACCGGATTTTGATGATGGAAAACGCCTGGTACTCTGTCATTTCACCGGAAGGATGCGCTGCCATCCTGTTTCGTGATGCGACCAAGGCCCCGCAGGCTGCGGATGCCTTGAAGCTCACAGCCAATGAATTGAAGAGTCTGGGTATTATTGACGAGATCATTCCCGAACCCATGGGTGGAGCGCATCGCGATCCCGGCATGGTGTTCGAGGCTCTGCGAGCCGTTCTTTTGAAGCATTTGAACTATCTGGCGGCCGTGCCTGCAGAGCAGCTTCTGCAGACCCGCTATCAGAAATTCCGTTCCATAGGCTCTTTCCGGGAAAGCGCGGCTAAGAAAACAACTGCTCCCAGGCGGACCGCCAGAATCAAATCTGCTTCCTGACCTGATTTTTTTGTTAACTGTAGAAAAGGAGTGTATCTAGTTATGGGAAAACGTGTAGCTGTTTTGACAGGTGGTGGCGACTGCCCCGGACTGAACCCTGCGATACGGGGGTGTGTTCTGCGCGGTATAGACTATGGATTCGAATTCATAGGACTTTCTGAAGGATGGCGCGGTCTGGTGGAAGGGAAAACCCAGCAGTTGGGTCTGGCGGATGTAAAGGAAATTGTCGGCAAAGGCGGGACTCTTCTTGGCACATCCCGCACGAATCCTTTCAAGATGGAAGGGGCCGTGCAGAAATGTCTCGATAATTTTAAAAAGCTGAAACTTGACGCTCTGGTTGCCATGGGCGGCGAGGATACTCTCGGCGTAGCTACGAAATTCTTTAAAGAATATAAATTGCCGATGGTCGGCGTGCCCAAGACAATGGACAATGACTTGTCCGCAACGGATTACACATTCGGTTTTGACACGGCCACAACCATCGCCATGGACGCGCTTGACCGCCTGCGCGATACCGGTCGCAGCCACAGGCGCATCATGGTGCTTGAGGTTATGGGCAGGCATGCGGGCTGGGTGGCGCTTTACACTGCCATAGCGGGCGCTGCGGACTGGGTGCTCCTGCCGGAGCGTCCCACAGACGTGAAAGCCATGTGCGCGCATCTTAAAAAAGTCCATGCCCGGGAAAAAGTCGCCCTGGTGGTCACTTCGGAAGCCGCAGAGGTGCCAGGCATGAAAACCGAAAGCGAAGAGCTCGATCAGTTCGGGCATATGCTTCTGAAGAAACGCGGCTTGGGAGAGCGGATCTCGGAAATTATCGAGAAGGAAACCGGGATCGAAACCCGCTCTGCGGTGATCGGGCATATCCAGCGAGGCGGCTCTCCCACCCTTTTCGACCGGATTCTGGGGACCCGCGTTGGCGTAAAGGCCGCGGATCTTGTTGCCGCAGGCGACTTAGGAAAGATGGTTGCTTTGCGTGGCAACGATGTAGTGGGCGTTTCGCTTGAGGAGGCTACAAAAGAGCTTAAGACCGTCCCCAGGGGATGGCTCGATCTTGCGGACGTCACTTTTAAATGACGCCCTTAGGGCGGGCGGCATCCCGGCAGGTTGTAAGCCGGGATCAACAATTTATAATTAAGTAAGGCTGGACCCGCCAGACGTCTGGCGGGTGACGGCAACACAAAAGGAGAACTAACTACCATGGCTGTTGATATCGAAGGACTTCTTGGGGCCGAAGGAAAAAAGCTCCTGGAGCATAAATGTACCACCATCCCCAAAGAATCCCTGCATTTGCCGGGTCCCGACTACGTTGACCGGATTTATGCCTTGTCAGACCGGCCCACGCCTGTGCTGAAAAGCCTGCAGGCTCTGCTGGATCACGGGCGGCTGGGCGGAACCGGGTATGTATCGATTTTGCCGGTTGACCAGGGGATCGAACACTCAGCGGGAGCTTCGTTTGCGCCAAACCCGATGTATTTCGATTCTGAAAACATCGTCAAACTGGCGATCGAAGGCGGAGCCAACGGGGTCGCCTCAACCCTCGGTGTGCTGGGGTCTGTGGCGCGCAAATATGCGCACAAGATTCCGTTTATTCTGAAATTCAACCACAATGAGTTCCTATCCTATCCGAACACCTTTGATGAATCTCTGTTTGCGAGCATAAAACAGGCTTATGATCAGGGAGCCGTGGCGGTCGGAGCCACCATTTACTTTGGTTCGCCCGAATCCCGGCGCCAGATATGGGAAGTCAGCCAGATGTTCCAGCAGGCTCACGAATTGGGTATGGCGACTATTCTCTGGTGCTATCTGCGCTCAAGCGCGTTCAAGACCAAGGAAAAGGATTTTCACGTTTCCGCGGACTTGACCGGCCAGGCCAACCATCTGGGCGTGACAATCGAGGCAGATATCATTAAACAGAAGCTTCCGGAAAATAACGGTGGCTACACAGCCTTGAACTTCGGGAAGACGCACAAGCTTGTTTATGAGAAACTGACTTCGGACAATCCCATTGATCTTACCCGCTACCAGGTTGCCAACTGCTACATGGGCCGAGCGGGCCTGATCAATTCCGGCGGGGCTTCATCCGGGGCAAGCGATCTCGCAGAAGCGGTAAAGACTGCAGTGATCAATAAGCGCGCAGGCGGCATGGGCCTTATTTCCGGGCGCAAGGCGTTCCAGAGGCCCTTCGCCGATGGAGTTAAGATCCTGAATTCGATTCAGGACGTATATCTGGACAAGCGCATAACAATCGCATAAAAAAAGACGCAAATTGCTAAAGAAAAAGCCCCGAGTAATCGGGGCTTTTTTATTGGCCTTTCTGCTCATTATTTCTGTTATAGGCCTAAAGATTGAATTTTTTGTATGGGTCTTAAGATTACTTGTAATTACCATATATGTAAGGCACACTTTTGTTGTCTTCGAATGCCGGGGTCAGATAAGGTGGAAGGCAATATCCATGAGGCAGCCAAACTGGTTTGTTTATGCGCTCGTGGCCGTTTTTATCCTTCCGTCGTGCTTAACGGCGCAGCCTTTGCTGGATGATGGAAAATTATTAGGTATTCCAGAGCAAATAGCCAGCATCACCGACATCAACCTTCCCGCCCGCATATCGCCTGAATACATTCTCATACAGGATGTGCATCAGCACCCGGAAGCGCAGTCTCACATAGCCGCGCTTTTGATGTATGGCTACAGTCATTGGGGCATCCGCAGCGTGTTTATTGAAGGAGCGTTCGCTGCGGTAGACCTTGGCATTTTTCGGGAAGTTCCGGTCCAGGCAAGGGCAGAGCTGGTCAAACGTCTCGCCGCCGAAGGCCGCCTTACGGGAGCGGAAATAGCGGCTGTCCTACTGAGCCCCCGGCCAAAAACATTTCCTCTTAAACTTATTGGCATGGAAAATCCTGATGTATATGAAAGGAATGTCGAAACTTATCTGACCTTGGAGCGTCTGCGCGAACCGGCCATTGCCGAACTGAACGCCATACGCAGGCTCCAGCAGAAAATGAGCATCCCCAGTACTCATGTTCTGGTGCGGCAGTTGGAGCGCACGCGGCTTCTGCTTCAACTGAAATTGACTCCCGAGGAATATGACGAATATCTGCAGGCCCGCGACGCGACTCCTTCGTCGCCCACATTGGATCCGGTAATTGCCATGGCTGAACAATTTTACGGTCTGGTAAACGAGCGGAGCCGTTTGTTTATGGATGAAATAAAAACAAAAAGCTTTTCGGAAAAGGGCCCGCGTGTCGTCGTTGTCGGAGGTTTTCATACTGCCGAAATGGCCCGGCAGCTGCGCGCAGAAGGAAGGACCTTTGTGGTTCTTTCTCCTGTCGTTACCCGCCCGCAAAATACGGCGATGTACGAGCAGCGCATGCTGGAAAGCGTCAGTGCGCTGCAGATACTTCCTTCCGCTGCATTCTCTAAATAACTTATAAAATCAGTTAAGCATCTTTATCCGCAATGGAAATCCTTATCACTGGATCACATGGATTAATTGGCGCGGCGCTGTGTGCCAGCCTTGCCGGTTCCGGGCACGCGGTGACACGGCTGGTTCGCCGGCCTCCTTCAAAATCTGATGAACTGAACTGGGACGCCGTAGGCTCGGGGTCTGCCACCCGTTCAGGAGAGTTTGATGTCGTTTTCCATCTGGCCGGGGAGAATATCGCGGCCGGCCGCTGGACTCCGGCGAGGAAAAAACATATTTATGAAAGCCGCGTTAAGAGCACGCTTAGGCTTGCCGGTAAATTGGCCGGTTTGCCGCGCCAGCCTGAAGTTTTTGTCGTAGCTTCAGCAGTCGGATACTACGGCGATCGCGGTGAAGAAATATTGGATGAGACCAGTTCTCCGGGGCAGGGTTTTCTCGCAGAAGTATGCCGGGCCTGGGAAAAAGCGGCTGAGCCTGCGGCAGAAAAAGGCATCCGAGTTGTGCATGCACGCTTTGGAATGATTTTGGATAAGAATAGCGGCGCGTTAGGCAAAATGCTTCCGCCTTTTCGTCTGGGTGCTGGCGGACGCATAGGGAGCGGAAGCCAATATATGAGCTGGATTGCTCTTGAAGACGCAGTACGGGCCCTGGCCTTTGTCATGGAGAATAAATCCGTTAAAGGGCCTGTCAACGTGACCTCGCCCAACCCTGTCACGAATCGCGAATTTACTATGACGCTCGGCCGTGTCCTGCATCGCCCGGCAGTTTTTGCGCTTCCAGCTTTTGCTGTGCGTCTCGCTTTCGGCGAAATGGCCGATGCCCTGTTATTGGCCAGCGAACGCGCTGTCCCTAAAAAACTTACGGATTCAGGGTTTCAATTTTTATATCCGTGGCTGGAACCTGCCTTGAGGAAAATTCTCAAATAATTTAGTGCAAAGGTACGGATTGGACAAGCGAATAGGCGGGGCCTGTCCTGGAGGGTACGCTCTGCATCAAATCTATGGACCTTACTTCAAATGGCGGCGGAGGGGTAAAAATCCATTTTTCCAGAACCGGACGGATGAAGCGGGAGGACCTGGGATCCTTGACGCGGGCAATGGTGAGATGTGCCTGAAATGCTCTTTCGGTTTCTTCCTGCGGGCCGATCAAGGTAAAAGCCTTACCTGCAGTTTCTGCTTGTTCCTTTCCTTCTTTCATCCCGAACCACAGCACTCGGGGAGATCCGTGCGGCGGGAAGCACCCGGCCTTATCAAACGAGATTGAAAACGGACGAATGTCTTTGGCTGCCACTGTCATTTGCCCGGCCAACGGTTCCACCTGATGCTCCGGTAATTCCCCGAGAAACCGCAGCGTAAGGTGAAAAAGCTCCGGCTCAACCCACTTTATTCCGGTAGCGTCTATACGCCTGGCCAGGTCTGCGGCCTGGCGGCCCAAGTTTTCCTTTATTTCATTAGGAATGTTAATGGCAATGAAAAGCCGCATCAATCAGGTTCCCGCTGCTTCAAGGTTTTGTAGATTGCTGCCAGGTCTTCTTCACCGTATCCTTCCTTGAATGCCTGTTCCATCAATTTTTGAACCGCCCCGGTCACAGGCAGGCGCGCGCCCCGTTTCCCAGCCTCCTGCGTCATGAAGCGCACATCTTTCAGCATATTAGACAGTGAAAATGCCGGAGAGAAATCCTTTTTCAGCAGAGTCTCTTCCTTGATGCGGAAATAGCCGCAGTCGAGCGCGGGGCTGTTCTTCAGCACTTCGAAAATCTTTTCGGGATTTATGCCGTTTGCCTCCGCAAGACGCACGGATTCCACAAGTCCGGTGGTCATCTGGGCTACCACCAGATTCATCGAAAGCTTTAGCGCGGAACCTGCGCCAACAGGTCCGGCATGGACGATAGTTTTGCCCATCTTAAGCAGCAAAGGGCGGATTTCTTCCAGTTCCCGGTCTGCGGCACCGGCAAGCAGTATAAGCTGGCAGGACTCAACCTGCTTTTTGCTGCCGGTAACCGGACAATCCACATAACGCCAGCCGTTTTTTCGCGCTTTTTCGGCAAATGCCAGAGTTGACGCGATGTCAATAGTGCTCATCTGGATCCAGACTGGTGAGTCGCTGCGGAGGGTAAGCAGGCCGTCCCCGCCTTCGATGACCGTCTGCACAGCGCCGGGATTGGTCACCATTGTAATCACAATTTCCGCGCCTGCGGCCGCTTCCCGCGGAGTACCGCAGATTTGGGCGCCAAAGGCCCTGGCTCCCTCTGCCTTTTGGCGGTCACGGTTGAAAACCTTGACCGGGTAGCCGGCCTCAGCGAGATGCCGCGCCATAGGCATCCCCATGATTCCTAATCCAATAAAACCAATGTCTGGTAAGGGCATATGAGGCTATTCCGAAGCGGTCTTTTTAAAGCTTTCGTAAGCCGGCTTGAGCGTAAAATCGCTGCGGATGAGGCCAAAATAGTCGATTCCGTTGTTAAAGAACCCGTCTGTGTCCCGAAAAAAAGCCCAGAAAACTTTGTCGACTCCAGGTGCTTTCAGCACCTCAGGAATGACCTTGGACACCCATGCCGCCTGCTCGTTTTCTGTAGGGCTTTTCCCTGCCCACCAGTTGATATTGGCCGACTGCAATGGAACGCCTGGACAACCCAGTTCTGTTATCCAGATGGGCTTATCCTGATCTCCAAATTCTGCCATGATCCGTTTCAGGCTTTGCAGCTGGTCTCGCGCCTGAGCCAGTGAAACATTATCCAAGGGGTTCGGGAATAAATGCACGTTGACGATATCAAAGCTCTCCGGCCCCGCTTCCTGATAGATGTCCCGCTGACTTGTCAGTATCATCTGTGAAAGGCTTCCCTCAAGGACAAGCGCGGTCGGATCTTCTCGTTTAATGGCGGGGTAGGCTTTTTTGAGCAGTTTACAGTAAGTTGCCAGATTATCCTGGGGCTGCCAGTAGGTCCCGTAGTCCGGTTCGTTCCAGATCTCCCAGTATTTGACGCGGTCCTTGAAATGGTGAACGACAGCCTTTGCATAGCGCACATAAAGTTTTGGTTCCGGTGCGGCATTCCACGCGGCCTGCCGCCAGGCGGGATTGTATTCCAGTGTGCCAAGGACCTGAATGCCCTTTGAACGCAGCAAATCTACTATGCGGTCGTACCTGCCGAAGTCGAACCGGCCGGGTTTTGGTTCCACATCCGTCCAGGCAAAATCCATCCGCACCATTCCAACGTGTGCCTGGCGCATTAATTCAGCCGCTTTCTGAATGTTTTCCCACGTGTAATGATGGTTGTTCCAATCCTGATCCCAGCCCAGAAAATCCAAAACACCACAGCGGTTAGATGTTTCCCGCGGATCCACATAATTGCCGGCAAACAGAGGAGAGACGAATAGTATTGCTGCCAAGAACATATTTTTGACATTCATAAATAAAATGATAGTTATTTCGAAGCGCTTTCCGCCAGAAAATTCAAACAATGATTATCTGCTGAAGGGCAAAGCGCTGATGCCGAGAATGGTAAGAATACTGCCGCTGATTACAAGGGCAATGGCCTGGTGGAAGGGTTTGATTGTAAAGAGCTCTATAAGGGTTAATCCCAGATCGTGGCTGGTGTTTACTCCCACCAGAAAAATAATAATTCCGCCGATCAGGAAAGCCAGAGCGAGAGATTTTGTCATAATCTTTCGTTTTGACAGTCCCGAATAACGGCAGGTTACACCTTATTTCATGCGTGCCAGATAAATAACTTTACGGCGGCGTGACCTTCGCAGAATCCTGCGCTGTTTCCGAATACACATGTAACATCCCCCTTTTTGCAACAGCATCCGAAGTCCGATGCATTAATCGATTCCGGACTTAGGACCTATGACAAATCAAGAACATCCCGATGTAGTACCGCAGGTGTCACATTTAAGACAGGTGCCGTTGCGCACCATGGTGAACTGACCGCATTCCCTGCAGGGATCGCCTTCATAGCCTTTGAGCCTGGCCTGGCGAGATTTTTCCGTGGCATTTGGCCCGGTTTTCACGGTAGTTACCGCAGGCGGCTTGAACCCCGCCACATTGCCTGGAACTGCGGCCTGGGTTGCTGCGGGCGCGGCTGAGGCTTTGGCCTGTCCTGCGTTCGGCGCAGGCGTAATGTTCTTGGCCGGGGCCGGCTGTTCAATGACGCGTTCGGAGACGACCTCTTCATCTACAAATTCCTCTTTAGGAGTGCCGACCGCGCTGGAACGAAGGTCTTCAGCTGTTACCTGAGCCAGATCCTGCCGGTCCAGGTAGGCGATAGCAAGTTCGCGGAAGATGTAATCGATGATAGAAGTAGTCATTTTGATCTGCGGATTGCCCACTACCATACCGTTTGGTTCAAAGCGCGTGAAGACAAAAGCTTCCACGAACTCTTCCAGCGGCACGCCATGCTGCAGACCGAGGGAAATGGAGATGGAAAAACAGTTCATGAGGCTTCGGAAAGCGGCGCCTTCTTTATGCATATCAATAAAGATTTCACCCAGAGTGCCGTCTTCATACTGGCCCGTACGAAGGTACACGGTGTGGCCGCCGATTTTGGCTTTCTGGGTATAACCCATGCGGCGGTACGGCAGGCGGCGCCGGCGCGCGATGTAGCGGTGAATAATTTTTTCCGCGATTTTGATCGGTCCTTCGGAGAGGTCCTGGATGGTAATTTGTTCTCCGGCGTCGGAAGTGGAGTTCAGGGGCTGGCTCAGCTTGGAGCCGTCACGGTATATGGCTATTGCCTTGAGCATAAGCTGCCATGATTCCACATATGATTCGTCAATCTCATGGATTGTGGCATGGTGCGGGAAGTTGATGGTTTTTGAAATCGCCCCGGAAATGAACGGTTGGGCTGCGGCCATCATGCGTAGATGGGCGCGGGGAGCGATGTAGCGTTTGCCTTTTGCCCCGCATTTATTGGCGCAGTCAAATACGGGAAGATGCTCGACCTTAAGATGGGGGGCCCCTTCAACGGTCATTGTTCCGCAGATGTGCTCATTCGCCGTTTTTATTTCGTCCTGTGAATAGCCAAGGTGCTTTAGGATCGAAAATGTCCAGTCATTGAGTTGTTCGTCGGTGAGTTTCAGCGTATTCTTGCAGAAGTCTTCGCCTAGAGTGAATTGGTTGAAGGCAAACCCTATTTCAAAGGCCTGCGGCAGGGCAGCTTCAATCTTGGAGATTACGTCATCAGTGAACCCCTTAGTTTTCAAGGTTTCGGCGTTAATGCAGGGACAACCCTGAAGGGAGCCTGAGCCTCTGCAGTAGCGGATAATATCATCGATCTGAGGCTGGGTATAACCTAGAGCGCTCAACGCGGGGGGGATGGAAGAGTTGATGATTTTCAGGTATCCGCCGCCGGCCAGTTTCTTAAACTTGACCAGTGCGAAATCCGGCTCGATGCCGGTTGTGTCGCAGTCCATGGACAAGCCGATCGTTCCTGTAGGCGCGATGACCGTAACCTGCGCGTTGCGGTACCCCCATCTTTCCCCAAACATGAGCGCTTCATCGGCATCCTGGCGCGCAGCGACAAGCAGGTCCTGCGGACAATGCGCAGGGTTTATATGCACGGGCGTTACCGAAAGGCTTTCGTATTCGGATTTGGGAGTAACATAAGCGGCACGGCGATGGTTGCGGATTACCCGCAGCATGGCATTTTCATTCCGCTCGTAAGCCGGGAACGGCCCTACAACCGAAGCCATTTCCGCCGAAGTGGCGTAGGCTTTCATGTGCATGATGCAGGTAAGCGCTCCGGCGATAGCACGGCCGCGGTCGGAATCATATGGTGTGCCCTGCACCATGAGCAGAGCTCCGAGATTGGCGAAGCCCAACCCCAGCGTCCGGTATAGATAGGATTTTTCCGCGATGGATTTGGAAGGGAACTGAGCCATTGCTACGGAAATTTCCAGCGTGATCGTCCAGAGCCTGGCCGCATGGCGGTAAGAATCAATGTCGAACTGCTGGCTGCTGACATCAAAGAACTTCAGAAGATTGATGGATGCCAGATTACAGGCTGTGTCATCAAGGAACATGTACTCCGAGCAGGGATTTGAGGCATTGATGCGGCCGTCAGCTGGGCATGTATGCCATTCGTTAATAATCGTGTCGTACTGTATCCCGGGATCGGCACAGGACCAGGCTGCGTAGCAGATCTGATCCCACAGGTCCTTGGCCTTGACCATCTTTGCGGGCTTGGACTGGCGGCCTTCTTTTGCGGCTCTGGCTTTTTCTGTGCGCCAGACAAGCGGCCACTCGCCGTCCTTCAGCAGGGCTTCCATGAAGGCGTTCGGCACGCGTACGGAATTATTTGAATTCTGACCCGCGACAGTGACATACGCCTCCGAATTCCAGTCGGTGTTGTATTCCGGGAAGTCAATTGCAGTTACGCCCTGCGCCGCCAGTTCCAGCACCCGTTCGATGTAATTCTGCGGGATGAGCACATTCTGCGCCGCACGCAGAGCCGCACCAAGGCGGGTGTTTTTCTTGCGATCCAGGCGTTCGGTAACTTCGGGCCATCCATGAACCGCATTCAGAATCTCATTAAGATGTTTGCGGCAAAGTTTTGAGCCGGTCACAAGAGCCGCGACCTTTTGCTCCTCTTTTGTTTTCCAGTTGATGTATTCTTCGATGTCGGGATGATCCAGATCGAGCGTTATCATTTTTGCGGCGCGGCGGGTGGTGCCGCCGGACTTTATGGCGCCCGCGGCACGGTCGCCGATTTTAAGGAAGGACATGAGGCCGGAAGATTTTCCGCCGCCGGAAAGCGGCTCCCCTGCGCCGCGAAGGCCGGAAAAATTAGAACCTGTGCCTGAGCCATACTTGAAAATGCGCGCCTCGCGCACCCAGAGGTCCATGATGCCTCCGGAGTTGACCAGATCGTCGGATACGGACTGGATGAAGCAGGCATGCGGCTGAGGGTGCTCGTAAGCGTTTACGGACTGTTTCAATTCGCCGGTCACGGCATCGACATAGTAATGGCCCTGTGCCGGGCCCTCAATGCCGTAGGCCCAGTGCAGGCCGGTGTTAAACCATTGCGGAGAATTGGGCGCTGCCATCTGGTTGGCCAGCATCCAGGCCATGTCGTTGTAATAGGCTTTCGCATCAGTTTCAGTTTTGAAATATCCAAGTTCCCAGCCCCAGTATGTCCAGCAGCCGGCAAGGCGATGGAATACCTGCCGGGCATCGCTTTCCCCGGTCCAGCGTACGTTCTCGGGCAACTGGTTCATTTCATCCTGATCAGGGATCGAACGCTGCAGCCATTCCGGCATGCCGTTTTCAGCAACTTTTTTAGTCTTGGCCGGTATGCCGGCTTTGCGGAAATATTTCTGCGCGATGATGTCGGTCGCCACCTGCGACCACCCTTTAGGGACTTTGATATTGGTCATCTCGAAAACCACGGAGCCATCAGGGTTTCGGATAGTAGAAGATTTTGCTTCCCACTGTACGAGCTGGAAAACATCCTTATCGTGAGGGGTAAAACGGTTCAGGACGGACAGGCCGGTTTTGTGCTGAGGTTCCATGTCGAGGCGACTCCTTTTTGCGAGGCTTTTCGTTGGCTTATGCCACTAAGGATGGTGTTACTTCTAATAGATACCACTATCCATAGATATGTGTCAAGTTTTATTGCTCGTCGGGAAAACAACGAAAATCGAGCAACTTTCCAGTTTTTTTATTTTAACTCATATTAAGTATTTTATCTCCGCCGTGGACTAATAACTGCTCGGCAAGTTTCCGGCCAATCATCTCTGCGTCTTCTATACCTCCGGTTTTTGCTTCACGCAGATAAGGTTCGCCGGATGGAGCCAGCACCAGGCCGTCCAGAATAATTTGAGCGCCGATAACACGCGCCAGCGCGGCAATAGGAGTCTGGCAGCTTCCTCCCATAGCTTTAAGGAAGGCCCGCTCCGCCGACGCCGCAGCGCACGAAGGTTTGTGATCGACGGCGTTAATTATTTCCCGGGGTTCACTGTCGTTTTCGCGCACTTCGATGGCGAGACAGCCCTGTCCGACAGCGGGCAAAATATCTTGCTCTGAAATAAATTCCGTTACCTCGCTGATCCGCCCCAGCCGTTTCAGCCCCGCCGCGGCGAGGATTATGCCGTCGAAATTACTTCCTGCTAATTTCTGAAGCCGGGTGTCTACATTTCCGCGAACAGGCAACAACTCGAGATCGGGGCGAAGATGCCGCAGCTGAGCCAGACGGCGGATAGATCCGGTGGCTACACGGGCACCTTGCGGCAGCCGTGAAAAAGAAGTGCCGTTTCTTGAAAGCCAGGCATCACGATGATCCTCGCGCTCCGGGATGGCGCCGATGATCAAACCCTCCGGCAAATCAGCAGCCATATCCTTAAGAGAGTGCACGGCCAAGTCGATGCGCTTATCAAGGAGGGCTTCCTCAAGTTCTTTTGTGAACAGCGCCTTGAGACCTTTGGTAACGGCCCCCTCTCCCCAGATGGGGGAGGGAGATTTACAAGTTGTCGCCTCTCCCTTCTGGGTAGAGGCCGATCGCCAGACGGTTTGGCGACCGGGTGAGGGTTCTGTTGGATGTAGCTTATCGCCGGAAGTGGTGATCAGCACTAATTCGATTTTGAGCCCCGGGTTGGTTTTCCGGATTTGTTCTGCGACCCAGCGGGACTGGGCCTGGGCAAGGGCGCTTTTCCGTGTGCCGATTTTGAGGGTTCGCATCAGGAAAAAATGGGAATTGCAGATTGGTGGGAATAATGTTTCATCGCGTGCTCCTGCCCGGAATTAACTGCATCCAGCCAGCGGCCAAATTCGAGCGTTTCTTCCTCGATAATTTTTTCTGCGGCAGAAACTTCTTTTGCCCGCCTGGACAGGCTCTCGTTAACAATGCCCTGAAGGTCGTCCACATTATATAGAAAGGCGTTATGGATTTTTTGCACCTCCGGATGCACATTGCGCGGTACCGCGATATCGATAAAGAAAAGGGAACGGTTTTCCCGGCGCAGCATTATTTCCTGCACCTGATCCGGCTGGATTATGTAATGCGGCGCTGTGGTTGAACAAATAACAATGTCTACGGTATTCATTTGATTCAAGATTTCATCGAAAGGGATGGCTTTCCCGCCGAATTCCGCGGCCAGGTCGCAGGCCCGTTCGTAGGTGCGGTTTGCTACCAGAACTGAGGAAACCTTCTGCGCCAGCAGATGTTTTGCCGTCATTTCGGCAATCTTTCCCGCGCCGATGATCATTACCCTGCTTGCGTGGAGGTCTCGGAAAATTTTCTCAGCCATGGCAACTGCGATGCTTCCAACGGATGAGGAACCAAGCGACAGGCCGGTTTCCGATCTCACCAGCTTGCCGACATGCAGGCTGCGCTGGAATAAAACATTCAACATTTTCCCGGTGTATCCTTCCGCATGCGCGGTCAAATAAGCTTTTTTTACCTGTCCCAGTATCTCATGTTCGCCTATCACCATGGAGTCAAGCCCGGACGCGACACGGAACAAATGATGTGCTGCATGGAGGTTTTCGCGGCAGTATAGATGCGTTTGAACAGGCAGTTTTTCAAGGCGGTCCCTGAGAAAGGTCGTAAGTGTTTGTTCTGCAGCGTGAGGGTCAGGGGCATTCAGGTAGACTTCGGTACGGTTGCAGGTCGATAAGAGAACAAATTCCGCTGCGGGAAAAAGGATCCTCATCCGGCCAAGCATTTCAGGCAGACGAGCATGCGCGAAGGCGATCCGTTCACGAACATCAATCGGAGCGGTCCGGTGGTTCAGGCCGATAACAAGAAGGGACATGGCGGTTATAAAAAAGCCGGGTCGCTAAAATCTTATCAATTCTGAAGAAATTTACAGAGAAGCGGAAATGCCTGTGCAGTCCGGCTGGGCGGTTTGATTGTCAGCGCTCAAAACCATTTTAGTGAATTCGGAAAGGATATCCTTATCCCACCAGCCTTTATTCGCTTCTTCCCACATGAGGTCCAGCGCCTGATTCTGAGTCATGCTTTTTCGGTAGGCGCGAGTTGAGGTAAGGGCGTCATAGATGTCGGCAATAGACATGACGCGCGCCAGATGCGGAATATCCGTGCCTGCAAGATGATCCGGATAACCGGAGCCATCCATTCTTTCATGATGATGGCGGATAATGGGAATTGCGCCGCGCATGGACTTCAATTTTTCGCAGATTTGGGCACCGACCACCGGATGTTTGCGAACAATCAGAAACTCATCCTGAGTAAGAGGGCCTTCCTTATTCAAAATGCTGTCAGGGACTCCGATTTTGCCTATATCGTGCAGCATCCCGGCCTTGCGCAGATTTTCCAGGTCCTCTTCCGGAAGACCTAGCTGGAGCCCAAGTTCTACGGCCAGATGCGCCACGCGTTCCACGTGCCCCTGGGTATAGCGGTCTTTGGCCTCAATTGTGCGCGCCATGGTAAAAAGGACGTCTTCAGCGCAATCCAGCTGCTCGTTCAAGTGCTTGTTGCGGATCAGCGCCTTCAGCCGTGCAAAAAGCTCAACGGTGTTGAAAGGTTTGTTCAGGAAATCATCTGCCCCAGCCTCTACGGCCTGCAGCTTATAATCAAAATCACTCATTCCCGTGAGCATGATGACGGGAATGAGGCGCGTAGCGGCGTTGTTTTTAATCTGGCGGCAGACTTCGATTCCGTTTAACCGTGGAAGGATGATGTCAAGAAGGATGATGTCCGGTTTGGCGCCGCGCAACTTTTGCAGCGCATCAACGCCGTCGCGGGCGATTGAGACGGAAAGTCCTTTGGAAATAAGAATAGGTTCAAGAGTACCGGCAGCCTGAGGATCGTCTTCCACAAGGAGCACTTTGGCGCCGGCAAAATCATGGGAAATCGCGGCCATGGATTCCTACTTTAACAACTTATATCGAAGAAAGTCAATTTTTGTCGACGGAGAACCGGACACGGTATTTCGCGACATCAATATGTGCGCCCAGTTTCGCAGTGATGAGCTGGCCGTGAGAAAAAGGCTCCCATTCCCCGTCCCTGTCCAGCGGTTCGGATGCGATAATGACATGGCCTCTGCCCGATTTCATGTGCAGTTGATAATAAGGTTTTTTCTTATCGATAAGCGCCCCGTTTTTATCGAACCCTTCAGGCGTGCAAAAGCAAAAGGCGTAAAGTTCACGGCCATTAGTCAGCACCCAGTTCAATCCATGGTAAGGGAATTTATGAATCGGATAACTTTTGCGGCATTTCTGCCAGATGAGGTCTATGCCATGCATCCCGGCCTGGATCGCTTTTACCGGGTCACGGCGCAGGTGTGGGACAGCTGTTTTCATCAGCCAGTAAAAAAGGATCTCACTGTCGTTTTTGCCTTTGACGTACTTCTTCCAGGGACCAAGTGCGGTTTCTATCTCACGCGGGATGAGCAGAGTGCCGTTGTGCGCAAAGATCCATCCGCCGTGTGTAAAGGGCTGCGTATGAGCGCAGCCGAGGAGTTCGTGCTTTGGCAGCTTGAGGGGATTGGATGCCCAGCGGACGTGGCCAATGAGAGCATTGCCTGAGGCTTTCTGCGCGGCGCGCTTCAAATGCGATATTTCAGAATAAACAGGTTTAGGACTTTTCTCAATTTGTGGATCTCCATATGCAAACCAGCCGATTCCCCAGCCGTCCGCCTGTCTGCGCCTGGGATCGATGCGGCTTTGTCTCAGCAGCGAATAAGGCGCATCGGTCAGGAAATAAGATGGGACGAGCGGGTCGCAGGATAATGCGGCAAACATCCGGCACATGGATTACATTAGTGAATAGCGCACCCGATGAAGGCTCCCGGTTCGGCATCAGGAACGGCGTCGATGTGGCCGATGACGGCGTCTATTGCCCGCCTGAAGTACTGGATATTTGGCCGCTTCTCAGGGTGCAGCATGCCGTCGTTAATCGCCCCCCGGAAACGCAGGCGTTTTTCCTCGTCGAGAATCATCATTTCGGGAGTGGCCGTAGCATGGAGGGTCTTTGTCAGTTCTCCTGAGGCATCGCGAACTACCGTGTAATGGAGGCCGTTTTTGGCCATGACGTCGGCCAGTTCCTGAGCCGTTTCATCACTGTTTGCGCTGACTGCTACAAAACTGACATGCCATTCATGATATTCATCGTAAATTTTCTTCAGGTCTTTCCAGGCCGCCTGGTTATAAGGACAGCGCGCGGACAAAAATTCGATCACAATTATTTCCAAATCAGTCTTATATGAAAAAATATTTTGGGGGTTTCCCTGCAGATCAGTGGCCAGCAGCAGACCCGGCGTTTTGTTCCCGATAAGCACGTAAGAAGGCTGGGGAGTGTTCTGCGCCGGTTGGCTATTCTTTGAGGGCGGTAAAAGCCCCTGGGCGTACAGACCAAAAGGGGAAATTAAAAGAGAAAAGATCAAGAATAAGACACACCAAAGCCTGTCATCCCCGCGGATCGTTAGCGGGGATCCAGCCATCAAGGAGTCCTTTTTTGATGGATTCCCGATTACTGATTTCGGGAATGACGTTAGAGTTTTAAAATTCATAGGGTTTTTAATAGCTCTTTTGCGCTTTCTTTCTGCGACTGCGTTTCTGGCCCGTAATCCGGAGGGGCCGGAAGCTGCAGCGTTTTTTCCAGTTCGACACGCCCTTCATTTCTTTTGCCTAAAGCCAGGAAACATTTGGCCAGGCAAAGATGATATTCCGGCCACGTTGGCGCACATTCGACCGCTTTTGTCGCTTCGATCAATGCCAGCCTTTTATCTCCTACAGAAATATTCCGGGGAGAATCCCGGTAAAATTCGGCCAACAGCATATGCGAATAGGCATGCCTTGGGTTTATACTAATAGATTTCTGCAATATCTTCACGGCCTGCTTTACGATGCGCAGACTGTGGAGGCCTTTATGCGCCTGTGCCCATTGCCCAAGCGCAGCCGCATATTGTGCATATGCTTCCGAATTATCGGGGTTTAGTCTGACGGCGTATTCGCCGTATTTTTTCGCTTTATCTGCCCAGATTACCCGTTCACTCCCTTCGGAGTGGCGGTAAGCCCGTCCGCAGGCGCGGGCCAGATCGATGTAAATAGCGTTGTCCGGGTTAGTTTTCAGAGCTTCTTCCCACAAATGAATCGCCTTAACGGTCCCGGCCTGATCTTCGCGGTGCTGCCAGGCCGCCTGCGCTTCTTCCTTAGGACTGGCGGAAACGTACATGGATAAAAAAAAGATTGAAAAAACTAAAACCGCCGTCCCGGCAATCCGTAAGCCAGAGCCTATGAAACTATCAACAATAGATCCCGGCTTAAGGCCTGCCGGGATGACGACTATTGTCGTCACTTGAACAGGTCCCTTATATCCGAAAGCAATTGTCTGGCGCTGTGGAACCGGTGGGCCCGCATCCCGACAGACTGGGCGGCCGAAATATGGGACGGCAGATCATCGATAAAAACTGCGCGTTCCGGCGGCACGCCGGCCCGCTCCAGGGAAATGCGGAAAATGTCTTCTTCCGGTTTCCTCAGCCCGACTTCCCAGGAGGCAAGCGGGTAATCAAACCAGTTCATGAAGGCGAACTGTTTGCGGATATGATCCCAGTGCATCTGATTAACATTGGAAAGCATCGCCAGACGGTAGTGGGCGCGCAGGCGTTTAAGGATAGCGACAGTATCGTGCTTTTCAGTAAAAATATTATTCCACAACGGTTTGAATTCCTGAAAAGACAGACCTTTAAGTCTCAATTCGTTCGTGAGGGCTTCGAAAAATTCCTCGGCCGTCATCCCGCCGCGTTCGAACTTGTCCCAGAGAGGCGTGGTCTCAAAAAAATGCCGGATTTCCGCCTCGCTAAGCGTAGAATACGTTTTCAGATTCTTAACGATGGCGTTGAAATCGAAATCGACCAGGACGTTGCCCAGGTCGAAAATAATCAAGTCGGTTTGTTGTTCGGTCATCATTTTTCTTTCGGGTTTAATGCAGTTTAAGCCATGTCATACTATTCTTCCCGTGGCGATGGGAGGAATTTGTTCCTGAATTCACTTTATAAGAACGTCCTTTTGCCCAGAGAGTTTCAAACTGTCGGATGTAAGCGCTTGCAACGCTTGGATCGTCTTCGAATAGCGCGTTTTCGAAATTATTGATTTCCGCGCCTTGAGTCCAGTTATAGGAGCCGGTTTCAATCCTGTTGTTATCAAAAATCGCGAATTTATTGTGCATCAGGCCTTTGCGGCCGTTGTTCCGGCCAGCCAGCGTCCGGAATTGAATCCGTGGGAGTCCATCGTATAGTTTCGAGTGTGCCTGGATGACATTCCGGTCAAGGAGGACTCGCACTTTAACGCCGCGCTCGGAAGCCCGCTTAAGAGCTTTAAGCAGAGGTTTTGAGGAGAAATCATACATCGCGATATCGAGTGTTTGATGACAGGAATCAATGGCCTCTATTATGCGAGGTTGAACTGCCTCAGTTGCCGAGAAGAAAACCTGTGAATCGGCCTGAAGAGGGGTCGAAAGCCATATGGATAAAAGGAGGGGGATAAACAAAAGACGCCGCCCCGGAGATCCGTTATCCGGGGCCCATCCACAAAGGCTTTTTTTGATGGATCCCGGCTTACGGCCTGCCGGGACGACGTCATAGGTATTCATTTTTTTACCAGAGAAACAGTTTTGCGCAGCGTTGAAGATACCAGGCCGAGGATTGATTTCACCGTGATTCCCTCCCAGCCGCCTTTTTTCAAAGCGAATTTCAGCATGTTCGCATTGACTGTAGAAACTTCTTCCAGCTTGCCGGCATTTTTAAGCGTTGTCCTTAAAAGTTCCCAGGCAAACGGGTCTTCCGTTTTGCGGGGGACCTTAAATTCTTCCTCCGTCTTGATCCGGGCGCGATACCCCGGCCCATCGACCGCAGTCAGACCTTCTTTTTCGCAAAAAGCGATCAGCGCTTCCTTGATTTTTGATTGTTCAGTATCAATGGTTTGAAGCTTCGCCTGAAGATCCGCTTTTTCCTCCTCCAGATCCGCCATCTTTTTTACGAGCTGAACGCCCGAATCTTTAAGGTACTCATTAACCGGAAGCGTCTCCATGGCGCTTTCGTGTTTGAAGGCCGGGCAAAGCGGTTTATACTCGCACCATTCGCACAGCCTTGAGGTGTGCGGCTCCCAGGCGCCTCTTTTCTCTTCAGCTTCGATGGCATGGATCGCCTCTATAACCTGGCGCTCGAGCGCTTTCAAATCGTCGGTTGTACGCGTAGAAGAAAATTCCTTATCCATTGCCAGATAATGCCAGACCAATTTTACCGTCCGGGCATCCGGCCATCGCTGCATCAGGCCAAGCTGATAAAGCGCAAGCTGGCGATCCCGGTCAAGTTCCTCCTGGCTGGGAAGGGAATTTCCCGTTTTGTAATCATGGATTTCGTAAGTCGCTGTCTCCGGAATCCATGTCAGCCTGTCAATGAAGCCTTGCACTTCGTATGTTTCCTTAGCATCCGTAAGCTTGATCTCGATGCGTTCCTCAAGACCAAGCGTTTTTCCCTGATTAAAGGGCTGGTAACGCCTGTAATACTGGCGCAGGCAGTCCTGCCCGAGCGAAAAATAATGGCCCGGGGAGAAGCCGTCGCGCACGACTGTAATTTTCTCATGCCAGTTCTTTTCCCAGGAGCTTTCATAAAGGGCAAGGATTTCTTCAAGGCTGTTCATCTTTGAAAGCTTCAGATCGCGGTAAAGTTTCTCCAGCGATTCATGAACGCATTTGCCGACAAAAGCCTCAATGCCTTCGGTTTCTGTACGTAGTTTGTCTTTATAGCGGAATTTATATTTCCGCGGGCACTGTTCAAAGGTTTGAATGCGGGAATGGCTGTACATGGTTATGCGGCGTCCCTATGCCTGCCCCATAACCCGCTGATGACCAGGCCGGAACTCCGAATGGCAGACATGTGCGGATCACGGCCCACAAGCGTCACATAGTTGCCGTGAAGCGCCAGCGTCCCGCCTATTGCAGAGCCAACCGCTTTGGCGTCGAAAACCAATATATTCATTTGCAATTTTTATTATACAAACTGACTTCCGACGGTTGTTTTCCTTAAGAAGCAGGGTTAAGCGTATTGCCTGACCACGCGGACAACCTTTCCCAGTATTGCGGTGTTTTCATCAACAGAAATAGGTTTGTGCCTGGGATTGGCCGGCGCCAGGTGAATCGTGCCGGGCTTGCGCACCAGGCGCTTGACCGTGGCTTCGTCGCCGTTCACTCTGGCTACGACGATGTCGCCATTTTTCGCCGATGCCTGCGGCTTGACGATTACGACATCCCCATCCAGTATGCCGGCTTCAATCATGGAATCGCCTTTGACCTTCAGCGCGAACAGGTTCGGCTCAGCAGGAGTACGGTCATGGGAAGGGGGTGGCAGGGATATCGAGCCGTGATGCTGTCTACGTTGCGGCAGGGTGGCGGCGGCATTATGGGAAACGTAGCCTTCAATTTCTTCGAAAGCAAGCTGTGCAGGCCCGGCGGGAACATGGCCGATAATTGGAATGCCGGAATCTGCCTGAGCAAGAGAAATGCCTCGCGCCAACCGCGGCCGCAGTTTCAATAAACCGGCTTCAGCCATGTTTTTCAAGTGATCCTGCACGGTCCCTATAGCGGAGTACCCGCAATATTCCTGAATTTCCCGCAGAGTGGGCGGTATTTGATGGCTATGGAGATACTGCCTGATGAAGTCGAAGATTTTTTTCTGAGACGGCGTAACCATGAAAGTACGATACCATACAAGAGTATGGGGATCAAGTGCCGGAGGAGGTTATTTGAACCGTGCGGTGATGGTCAGATTAAGACCGGCATGGTCGACTGGACTGCGGTTAAAAAAGAGCACGTAGTCGCCAAGCGTACTCGCGGACCAGTTGGACGTAAGTGTGGGAGCCGAAAGAAGCGGAATATCAAGACGTGAAGTAAAGAAGGAAACGGGTGTTATATAGGACAAAGAGATCATGCATGTCCGCTGCGAAACAGGCAGGCGGGAATCATGGGCCATATGGTCAATCCGCATCGATAATCCACTCAATTTCACATCATATCCGTCGCCAATGAGAAAGGAACGCGGGATTTTGCTCAGGAATGGCACTTTATCAAGCATGTCATCCAGCGATTTGCTTGGCTGAACCGGGGCAGTTTTGTGCGGCAGATCTTCAAAGCCTGTTGCCTGGCAGCGAGCCCCCATAAAGAAGCACGCTGCCAGGATCAAAATCGTTCGGTTCAAGTCTCTCTTCTCCATGAAACCAGTATGCGCCTCAAGTGTTACGGGAATATGTCAGGAATGTGAAATCAGTGTTAAATCTAACAGAAGGAGGGGATAACTTTAAAATAAGTGAGTATTAGAACCGGGCGCTTATCAGGATTTGTGCGACGGGGGAATTCAATTGGTCGCCGTTAAGATGAATAATGTAATCTCCCGCAGTGGCAGGGACCCAGCCGTAAAAGCCCAGATGATCTTCGGAAAACAGAGGCAGTTCCAGGGCGGTTGTATGTCCTACGACCGGTTCAGCATAAGATAATGCTATGACACAGCCTCTGCGGCGATTATGTAATGAACATTGTGAATGAGGAGAAATGTGGTCTATCCTTAGTTCTGTCCGCGACAGTTTTGTTTCATAATCTCCATTCAAAAAGTTGCCGTAAGCCCATTGCGGCATCATAAATGCAATCAGGCATAAAATCCCGGGGAATAGGCTAAAGGGCTTCTTCATGAGCTAAGCCTATCCCGTGAATTGTAAAAAAGCTAGGAATTTAATTGTAAAAGTTGATATAGCAAAAAACCTCTGATTTCTCAGAGGTTTTTTGTTTTACAGTTGAAAGTATGTTAACGGAAGGCGAATCAGTACCGATCCCGTCCTCCGCCGCGACCACCATATCCACCACCATGACCACGTCCATGGCCATATCCGCCCTGACCGCGGCCTGCGCTGGATTTTTCCGGGCGGGGACGTGCTTCATTGACGACGATTTCTCTGTCCCCGATTTTCGACTTGTTCAATTTTTCGATTGCGGTCTTAGCTTCTTCCTCGGTCTTCATCTCGACGAAACCGAATCCGCGCGAACGTCCGGTGTTAAAGTCCGTAATCAGTTTGGTGCTGGCCACCTGGCCATGCGCCGAGAAAAGCTCATGAAGCTGATCTTCCGAGAGGTCAAACGGCAGGTTCCCAACGTAGAGTCTTTTTTCCATGTTATTTCTATGTCTCCTGTAATTTACTAATTTCCGTCAAAGTGCCGAAGTCCTCAGGAAGGGTATCAAAATCCGGGAAACGTGCCTTCGAAACGGGGTTTCTAGTATTATCGCAGGTCATCCGTTTTCAGTCAATGAAAAACGCAGACATGACCTCACCCATTGATGCTTCGTTATTGCTCCCTCGCCCCGAGGGTAATATCGACGGGGAGAGGGTAGGGGTGAGAGGGTATTGGATAACAGGATATAGTTGTCCGCGATTTTGGCATTGGCGGAAGTCCTGTTTAAAACATCCACTCGAGGGATGGCCGTACTCCCACGCCGCCGAAGCCGAGGTTGAGCGTCTGGCCGCCGGCGACATTGAGGCCGTGATCCGCATTATCGGGGACGGGACGGTTTACGGATTGCCGGGGCGACGACGCGGCAGAGGGTGCGGCAATGGCCGGAGCGGTTTGATCAGATGTATCATCGACAACGCCTTTTGCCCGGACTGGCGAATGCAAAACAATTACGCCTAAAGCCGTCAAAATCCAGATATCTTTTTTCATCTGAGGTCCACCATTACGCTCTGGGACGGAGCGCTTTCCTCTCCCTGGGAATTAACGGACGTGACGTGAATCAAAAAGACCTGTTCTCCATCGCCATCGGGAGTCCAGTGGATGCGGCATTTCTTAAGCAGATAACCGTCGCGATCCACCGCCGATGGATTACTGTAAGGAGCATCGAAGAAGTTATAGACGACGTTTTCTCCGGCCGAATCCCATTCCACCATAATACGGTTGGGATGTCCGGGAGTGGGATCTTTACTCCACCGGAGATTTTTCGGGCCGGGCGCGAGTTTCTTTGCGGCAGGGGTTGGCGCGCCTGGAGCGGTGACGGCTTTCCCCGCGATATCGGCGAGCGCGTTGCTGAGGCGCTGGGCAACGCCGGGATTTTGCGGCGCCATGGCTTTCATAAGGTTTGAAGCATCGCCCGCAGTGACGAGGGAAGCCTCACCCTCCCCTCTCCCTCGGGGAGAGGGTGGTCGAAGACCCGGTGAGGCAAGAGGGGAGGAAGCT
>Ga0181520_10002211_pt1 | contig 36893 bp, 23 predicted proteins | sample PEATcosm2014_Bin_29_FD_132451 | JGI IMG/M metagenome (GOLD analysis project Ga0181520, IMG submission 132451) | Peatland microbial communities from MTU Mesocosm Facility, Houghton, MI, USA - PEATcosm2014_Bin02_30_metaG | ecosystem: Environmental > Terrestrial > Soil > Wetlands > Peat | place... | reverse complement strand
TGTGGGCTGTGGTACTACAGTGAGTGCCAAGGGCACGGTGGCTGCCAGTCCGCCTCCGCTCGTGGTGATGGTGACCTTGGCCGCACCGAGAGTGGCTGTCGTGCTGGCAGTCAGATTTACAGAGACAGTACCAGCACCGGGTGCGGCCAGCGAAGCGGGCGATAAAAGTGCGGTGACTCCGCTGGACAATCCTGAGAGTGCAACCGTGACCGGCGAATTGAAGCCTCCGGCGATGTTGGTGGTAAGGGTGACTGTGGCGGTCGCGCCGCGCGCCAGGCTTAGGCTGCCGCTATTGCAGACAACCGAGAGCGAGGGCAGATTCAATGTGAATTGTACGGTTTTGCTCAGCGTACCAGCCGTACCGGTCACAACCACGCTATAGCTACCACGAACGATGCTGCTGGTGGAGTATAAGGTCAGAACACTTTTTCCGCTGCCGGGCGCCGCGATGGAGGAGGGCGAGAAAGATCCGGTTACGCCGGCGGGAAGCCCGGTGATTTTCAGAGCGACGCTGGAGTTCAACCCAGAGTTGCCCGCCGAGGTGATGGTGATGCTGGAACTGGCACTGGGAAGCAAGGTGGCCGATGCGCTCGACGCGGCGAGAGTGAAAGTGGGCGCAACCACGGAGACAGCAACCGGAGCAGACGCGGAAGTAGTTCCACTAGAAGCCACGACGTTGAAGGTGTAATTTCCAGCTGCAACCGTGGACGCAACGGCCAACTGCAGTGTGCTGCTGCCCGAGCCGGGAGCTGAGACCTTGGCGGGTGAAAAGACCGCGGTGATTCCCGAGGGAAGTCCGCTGGCGGTAAGCACCACCGCGGCGTTGAATCCACCTGAGACACCGATCTGCACAGAGGTGGAAGCGGAGGCCGAAGACACGGCGCTGAGCGAGTTCTGACTGACGGTAAGCTGGATTGCGGGTGAGGATTGGTTATCACGCCAGTGTGCCACGAGAGTGCTGGCGTTCACCGAGCCGAGACCGCTGGCGAGGTCGTAACCCAGAGTGGTGCTGAAGCCGGTGAGCCCGGGAACGGAGTTATTGCCGCTGGTAATGTCGTGAAAGGCGGAAGGCGTCGCGTTGCTGAGTGCGTAGAGCCGGGTGTTGGGAAGACCGAGGCGCGCACCAGTGCTCTGCGCTAGCAGAGCGAAGACGCCGGCAAGGACGGGCGTAGAGGCCGACGTTCCGCCGACCACAAACTCCTGCCCGTTCATGATAATGATGTAGCCGTCGTGTCCGGCGGCGGAGAGCGACAGATCGGGCACGTCGCGTTTGCCATCGGCCGGAACGCCGGTACCTGCTTGCCAAGCGGGCTTCGTGTAGAGGTTGCTCCTGCCGCCGCCTCCTGCCCACAGGCCAGAAGTGCTCTCATTCCACACGGCTTCCGGAATGTATCCGAGTGCGGAAGCGTTGGATGAAGTGTTGGCAGTGGACCAGTAGAGCGCCGGGTTGCCGGTGTCGTTGAACTCGGTGCCTCCGACGCAAAGGTCGTAGGGAGTGGAACAAATCCCGTTCACCGCCAGGCCCGCTTGCGCGACAGACGCGGATGCAGAATCACAGCCGGCGGCGCCGCTGTCTCCGGCAGAGACGAGGACGGTGATTCCCTGCGCTGCTGCCTGTTGCCAGAGGGAGTTCATGTAGGCGTTTCCGGACGTACCCAAGTCCGCCTCGCAGAGACCGAAGCTCATGGTCATGACCGGAGCTAGATTCTGATTCACAATGTACTGCGCCGAGAGATAGGTTCCGTCACTGGTGGCAGTGGAGGCGGTGGCAACAAATTTCACGGTTGATTTTGGGGCCAGCGCTCCAGCGTATTCCGCGTCGAGCGTGGCCTCGATGAGTTCGGCGGCGTCTGCTGTGCCGGGATCCGTGCCATTCAGAATCACCTGGGGATCATTGACCGGTAGGCCGAAGTTCGCGCGGAAGGTGTGCACATCAGCAACCTTGATGTTGGAGCGGGCAACCACGGCAACCGCTTGTCCGCTTCCATCAATGCCTTGGGTATAGAGCGGGGTAGCGTTGTAGATGGTGGCTAGATCGCCGGGCGTAACGAAGTAGGTGTTGCCCATGCTCATCTGCGCGACGGGAGCGCGGATGGCGGAGTGGGTCGCCTGTAGACGGAAGTCGTGCAGCGAAAGCACTCCGGTGACGATTGGGGCGAGCGCAGCGGGAATACTTGGGTCAGTGGCGTTGGCAATGTGCAGAGCGCCATTCACCCGGTACTGCCTCATTTTGGTGGCGAATGCGCGCTCCACCTGCGAGGCAGAGCCGCTGAAGGTGATGGTGCGGCGCGAGGGAGCAACTTCATCAATGTGAAAGCCCTGGCTCTCAAGCCAGGCGGAGATGCGCTGCACGTCTTCCGCAGACGCGCCGAAGTGTTCGGCGAACTGTTCGGGTGTGAGCCACTGGTGGAAGTAGGGCGATGCCGGATTGCGCTGCGCCTCGATGAGGGTCTCGACGGCCGCCTGCTGGCTTGCGGAAGGAGCAAGCACAAGGACCAGGCTCTGCATCTGGAGATCGGCGGAGACCGCGCCGGCGTCGAACTGAGGGAGCGCCAGAGGGTGATGATTGCCACGCAGCAACTGGAGAGCCTCATCGTCTACGGCACCGGCGATGCGCGATTCTGCGCGGGTGCCAAGAGGATCGGGAGGGTTGGCGCGAAGCTCCGCATCCACAACGCCTGACAACAGAAGTGTGGCTACAAATGTGAGTAGGCCAAGCCATATCCGATTCCAGATACTCATCCTGATGCCTCAAGCGACAAATTGGCGGAGATGGAGCTCACGCTGGCTGGGGTATCGGTAGTTTTCTGGTAGAGGATCAAACAAATTTGCGGAGAGGCGGTTACAAGAGTAATCAGCAGACCTTCATCAAGATGTGCTAGTGGAGTTTTGGGCCGTCCTTAGAGCTTCGGGAGATGTTGCCCGGCAAGAAACTGGCGTGCGATTGCGGCAACGTCCTTCTTCTCTACGTCGGCTGCGTAGTTCATTCGGCGCATCTGTTCGGCACTGATTCTGCCGCTCAGGCGATTGGCAGCCTCACCAATTGCAGGGGGAGCCATGAGAGACGTGAGCCTCACAATCGGCACCGCGTCGTAGGGCGGAAAGTAATTACGGTCATCAGCGAGAACAACCAGACCAAGCGCTGCAATCATTGCGTCGGTGTTCGATCCCGCAACCACATCCACTCGCTTGCTTTGGATTGCGCGATAGAGCAGTCCGAGATCCATGACCCGCGGTGCTTCAAGGAACTTGAGTCCATACCTGCTCGCAAGCCCTGAAAAACCATCCTGACGTTCGAGAAACTCGTAACCGACCCCGAGCCGGAGCTGCGGCGCGAACCGCGCAAGCTCCGACAAGGTCCTCACCTGTAAGCGGCGAGCATCCTCACCACGCATGATGATGGCGAAGCTATTGTTGAATCCGAGCGGCGGCATGACCTGAAAGCCAAAACGGCGGCGGTATTCCTCCGTCACTCGCTGCAAGACCTGATTGCGATTTGTGCCTGTCTGCTCCTTCAGAATGGCGGTCAGAGCGGTCCCCGTGTATTCCACATAAAGATCGATACGACCAGCCAGAAGCGCCTGTTGGCAGATGTACGTGCCTGCGAGATAGAACCTCCGCTCGACCGGAGCGCGGGAGATCTCTTCCAGGCTTTGTGCCAGGATCTCTCCTAAAATCAACTGCTCGGTAAAGTTCTTGGTTCCAACTGAGATTTGATTGCCGTGCGAGAGACACCCGGAGAGCGAGAGGGCAACGAGGCCAGCGGCAAACGTGCGGCGATTCATGCTTGGTCCACCATGGTCAATGAATCCGGCGCTGTACAACGCTCTGTAATATCCCTAAAGCAAAATCCGCCAGCAGCGCCATAAGGGCAGCAGGGATGGCTCCGGCAAGGATCACATGAGTGTCCACCATGGCCAGGCCTCGAAAGATGAACTCACCGAGGCCACCAGCACCGATGGCGGCTGCAATAGTGGCAACTCCGATGGTGATGACCGTTGCCACGCGCACCCCGGTGATGATGACCGGCGTGGCCAAAGGCAGTTCGATGTGCCAGAGCAGTTCGGTCGAAGTCATGCCCATTCCCTCCGCCGCCTCACGCACCGGAGGGTCGACACCAGATATGCCGACGTAGGTGTTGCGCACGATGGGTAGCAGCGCATATAGGACCAGGGCTGCGATGGTTAGCCGGTCAGCCCGCACGCCTAACCAAGGCAGCGGTAGCAGCAAGCCGAAGAGTGCAAGGCTGGGGATGGTCTGGATGACGTTGGTCGAACCGAGAATGACGGCTTTCCACCCAGGACGTCTTGTCAACAGGATCCCAAGCGGAACCCCGACGCATATGGCCAGGGCCATGGAAACCCCGACGAGCCAAAGATGTTCGGCGGTAAGGGTTGCAATTTCGCGGCGATGACCGAGGATGAATTCGAGCACACGAACTCCAATTCATGGTTGAAGGATTTGTTGGCTCATCCTGAATGCGTCGATGTATGGCTTCACGCGGCCATCCTGGGAGGCCGCAAACTCCCGCGGCGTATAGACCCCGTGCAACTTGCCGGATTCCATGAGAGCGATGCGCGAACCAAGCAATAGTGCTTCGCCAACGTCGTGGGTAACGAAGACAATCGTCTTTTTCAACCGCTGCTGCAGTTGCTTGAACTCCCGCTGGATCTCGGCGCGGGTAACGGGGTCAAGCGCGCCGAAAGGCTCATCCATCAGCAGAATTGGAGGATCCGCAGCCAGAGCTCGTGCCAGCCCAACGCGCTGCTTCTGTCCGCCGGAGAGCTGATTGGGATAGCGCCGGGAGAATTCGTGCGCTGGCAGCCCCACGATTTGCAAAACCTCCTCGACACGAGAGGCTACTCTTGCCCGCTCCCAACCTTCGAGCCGGGGAATCACCTCGACGTTCTGCTCCACCGTGTAGTGCGGGAAGAGACCGACTTCCTGAATCGCGTACCCGATATGGCGGCGTAGCTTTACGGCATCCCATTGTGTGGTGGGAGTGTCATCGACACGCACCTCGCCCGCCGAGGGTACGAGTAGCCGGTTGACCAGCTTGAGGCAGGTAGTCTTACCCGATCCGCTGCGACCTACCAACATCAAGGTCTCGCCAGCATTGATTGCGAGATTTACGTTCTGGAGCAGCGCACGACCAGAGTCCACGCGGAAGGAAACGCTTACGAATTCGACCTTGCGTTCAGGACGTTCGCTCATCGGCAGTGAACAATTGGATGCGCCCGTTTCCTAAGTGAGCAGCCCACAGCTCCAAGAACAGGCAGCCTTATTCGCCGATATTGAGCGCACGTTTAAAGGAACCGCGCTCGTTCTTAATCTTTTCCTGCAGCAGAGTGATGGCGTAGATCAGTTGCTCGGGGCGGGGTGGACAGCCGGGGACGTAAACGTCTACGGGAATCCACTGGTTGACGCCCTGCACAATCGCGTAATTATTGAAGACGCCGCCGGAGGTGGCACAGGCACCCATGGAGATGACCCACTTGGGCTCGGGCATCTGCATGTAGAGCTGGCGGATGACGGGCGCCATCTTCTGCGAGACCCGGCCGGCGATGATCATGAGATCCGACTGGCGCGGCGACGGCCGGAAGACCTCGGCGCCGAAGCGGGCAATGTCAAAGCGCGATGCGCCCATGGCCATCATCTCAATGGCGCAGCAGGCAAGGCCAAAGGTCATCGGCCAGATTGAGCTCTTGCGGACCCAGTTTACGGCTGAGTCGAGCGTAGTCAGGATCAGACCATCCTGTTCATGGCTGCCGCCGTAAGTGACCTGGGCGATCCGCGCCGGACTTTGCGGATCTCCGGCCAGAGCTTGAAAGCGCTCGGTTCCAGTTACGTCTTTATCCATACTCCCCCACTGAACCCAATATTGTAACGCCGGGCGGGCCGGGATTCCACTCAGGCGGCGGAGCCGTAGACGTCGCTGGCTACACGGCCCGGCTCCTGCTACCTTTAGTTATGCACAGTCCCGGCGTTTGCGGAGTAATTCTGGCGGCCGGCTCGCAGTTTGGAGTCGAAGATCCGCAGAAGAAGACGAAGGCAGAAGCGCTCAACGAGCTGATCGGTGCCCTGAATGCCGACACCGAGATGGTGCTGGTGTGTGCGGGCGCCGATGCCAGTGCCCTGGAACCCGTCGCGTGGGCGCGAGCCGCCTACATCGTGCAGGTTGCCGAGACGGCGGGTGAGGCGGATGCCTTGCGGGTCATGCTGCAAGAGGTGCTGAATCGCGGCCGGGACGCGGCGCTGGTAGCCTCATTGGATAATTTTGCACTCACCGCGGAGACTGTGCACCGGATGGTAGCGTCCTACTGCGCGGCGGGCGATGAGATCTGGGCGGTAGTTCCGGAGAAGGAGATGCTGCAGGGGCATCCTGTGCTGATGGGACGCAGGATGATTGAGTTGTTCTTGCGCGGACAGAAGTGGAGCGCGGCCGATGAGATTCTCGCGGCCAACCTTGAGCATGTGCGAACGGTGAAGGCCGTAGATCCGCTCGCCGTGGTAGTGCCGGCAGTCGCATGGAAGGCACCGTGGGATTAGGTGCAAAAGAACAACGAGAGATTCTCATTTCCGACATTTTGTTGATAGAGGAGCTGTAGTTTGGGTCATACCTCACCTGGTTTTGCTTCGGTTCAATTTATTCAAGAAGTTCTTGAAACGCGTCCGGCAATTGCGGTATTTGATTGCGACGGGACATTGTGGTCCGGCGATGCAGGCACGGGCTTTTTTAACTGGGAAATCGAAAACGGTTTCATCGCGCCAGAAATCGTTCTGGCGATCACGCGGCGCCATGACGAGTACTTGGCCGGCCGGGTGGGCGAGCTGGCAATCTGCGGCGAGGTGGTTCAGATGAACAAGGGTCTCCCGCTGGAGCGGCTACGCGCGGGCGCGCAGCAATACTTCCGCGAGTTTGTGGAGCATCGGATTTTCCCTGAGATGCAGGAGCTGACGCGGCAGTTGAAGGCGCAGGGCTGCGAATTGTGGGCTGTTTCCAGCACGAACAACTGGGTGGTGGAAGAGGGCGCGGCAATGTTCGGAATTCCAGCCGAACGGGTGCTCGCCGTCACGCTGGCGGTGGAGGATGGCTTGATTACAGACCGGCTGGTGCGGGTTCCGACCGACGAGTTGAAGCAGACGGCGATCGAAGAAGTGATAGGGCGTCCCGCAGACGCGGTTTTCGGAAACTCAATGCATGACTTTGCCATGCTGTATAAGGCAAAAAAAGCGTATGCAATCAATCCGAATCCGGACCTGGAGACGCTGGCACACGATCTGCAATGGAAGGTCTATTGGCCTGAAGTAAGGTAGGCAGGGGAATTTCGTGGATTAATGTGTTCGATGGAAGAAAATCCAGGTAACGTTTTCAGGGGCTCGGGAGTGGCCATTCCCTATGCGTATCGTTGCGTTACAACCAAGCGTCACGGTAACTCTGGCGGGGCTCGGAGCGCTTGAGCAGGTGGTTGCCTGTACCCGGTACTGCAAGGACGTTTGTCCGGAGGTCACGCGCGGCGAGCGGACGGTCATTGAAGATTCATGGTCGGCAAACAGTGAGCAGATTCTTGCGGTGTGCCCGGATGTGGTGATTGCGTCCGTGCCCTACCGGTTGGAGTCGCTGGCGGCGATTCTGCGGGCGGGCATACGGGTGGTGGCGCTGGCGCCAAAGACGTTGGCCGATGTGTATGGCGACATCCGCCTGCTGGCATCGCTGGTGGACCAGTACGTTGCTGGCGAAAAGCTGGTGAGCGGCCTGCAAGACGAGGTGGCTCAGACCCGGGAACTGACGGCAAGAGGTCGGGCGCAGCGCGTCTTTTGCGAGGAGTGGGGCAAGCCTGTAATCGCCTCGCAACGCTGGGTGGCCGAGCTGGTGGAGGCCGCTGGCGGAGTTGCCGTGGGAGTGCCGGGCGAGCAGACCACGGCGCAGGCAATTGCCACGCAAGATCCCGAGGTAATTCTGGCAGCGTGGTGCGGTGCGGGCGATCGTGTGCCGCTGCATAAGCTGGCGCTGCGGGAGGGCTGGGCCGAGACCACGGCAGTGCGTGAGCGCAGACTCTTCTGCGTAGCAGACGAGCTGTTCAATACTCCGGCACACACCCTGGTGGGTGGACTGCGGGCAATCCGCTGGGCGCTGCATCCCGAGCTGTTCTGGCGTCCGGGAGGAATTCGCGCGCTCGACGACGAGGAAAGCCGCGAGGGAAAGATTGCCTGAGACAATGGCGCCAATTCAAGTGGTAGCGGCCATAATGGTGCGCGATGATCGCGTGCTGATATGCCAGCGAACCCCGGAGCAGGACTTTGCCTTGCAGTGGGAGTTTCCGGGCGGGAAAGTTGAGCCCCTCGAGGAGTTCCCTGCCGCCTTGGTGCGCGAGTTGCGTGAAGAACTGGGGATTGAGGCCGCAGTCGGTTGCGAGCTTGCGGTGGTGAGGCACCAATACGCTTCCGGGCCAGCCGTGGAACTGCACTTCTTCCGCGTAAAAGAATTCGCGGGCGAAATTGAGAACAAGATCTTTCATGAAGTGCGATGGGAAGAGCGTACAACACTGGACCCCGAGAGCTTTCTCGAGGCAGACCGGAAGGTCGTGCGGCAACTCCAGAACGGCGAGTTGCGAAATCTACTGGGTTAAGGTGGCTTGATAATAGCGGCACATCCAATTATTATTCCACCCAGACCTCATCTACCACGAACCAAGTCAAGAACCCACGACAATCGGTAGTCTGGGGCACTCTTTTGCCCCGTTTAGGCTGAAGCTAGCTGGCGTTGCTACCGAACAGCATCATCATGGTCAGCGCAATCATGATGATGGTGGTGAGCCAGGCAACAAAGTTGAAGAAGCGCGAGTTGACGTGGCGTCCCATGAGTTCGCGCTTGTTGATGAGCAGCAGCATGGCGATGAGAACGAAGGGCAGCACCGCGCCGTTGACGACCTGTGAAAGAATCGTGATCTTTACCAGCGGCAAGTTGGGCCAGAGGATGACTCCGGCTCCGGCAACGATGAGGCCCGTATAGAGCCAGTAGAAGAAGGGGGCCTCGCTGAATTTCTTGTCGAGGCCGGACTCAAAACCGAGGCCTTCGCAAACCGCGTAGGCGGTGGAGATAGGCAGGATCGAGGCAGCAAATAACGAGGCATTGAAGAGCCCGACAGAAAAGAGGATGTAGGCGTACTTTCCCGCCAACGGACGCAAGGAGGCGGCGGCCTCGGCGCCATCTTTGAGGTCGTGGTGGCCGTGGACAAAGAGTGTGGCGGCACAGGCGACGACGATAAACCAGGCGACCACGTCGGTAAAAATGCAGCCTACAATCACGTCGAGCCGCGAGGCTCCGTACTGCTTTTCGGTAATTCCCTTCTCGACCACCGACGACTGCAGGTAAAACTGCATCCACGGCGCAATCGTGGTGCCGATGACTCCGATCACCATGTAGAGATAACTGGAGCTACGGAAGAAACGCGGGTTGGGCGGCACCAGCGTTGCGATTCCCGCAACCTTCCAATCAGGATGCGCGAGAACTCCAGCGACAATGTAGGCCAGGTAGATGAACGAAGCGACGAGGAACACCTTCTCCACCGACTGATAGCTGCCTTTGACCACCATCAGCCAGACCAGAGCGGCACAGAAGGGGACGCTAGCCCAGATGGGAATTCCGAAGAGGGCGAGCGAGCCTGCAATTCCGGCAAACTCGGCGACCACGTTGCCAAAGTTGGTGAGGACAAGGCCGGCCATCAGCAAAAAGGTGATGCGGAAGCCGAACTCCTCGCGGATGAGGTCGCTGAGCCCCTTGCCGGTGACCGCGCCCATGCGGGCGGTCATCTCCTGCACCACAATCAGCGCGAGGGTCATGGGAATCATGACCCAGAGCAGTCCGTAGCCGAACTGCGCGCCAGCCTGCGAGTAGGTCCAGATGCCACCGGCGTCGTTATCGACATTGGCGGTGATGAAGCCCGGGCCGACGACGGCCAGGAACATCATGAGACGGACTCTCCACAGCTTCATCTTCGTCATTCAACGCAACCGGCTTGGGCAGAAGTTTACATCGGAGTTTTCAGCATAAATTGCATGGATGGGAAGCTCAAGGCGAGGCGGTGGAAATGTCCAAACAATTCGCAGACTAAAGCTCAGAGCGGAGCATGGAAATCACATCATCGGCGGTAATCACGCCGGTGAGCGCGCCGGTCTCATCTACCACGGGCAGAGTGAGCAGATTATATTTGTCGAAGATTTCGGCGACCGCGCGTTCGTCATCTTCGGGCGAGCAGGAAATGAGCGGATCGACGGCCAGCTCGGCAAGACGCGTATCGCTGTGCGAGACAATCAACTTGGCGAGCGGGACTGCACCAAGAAGCTTATCGTTTTCGCCGATGAGGAAGATGGTGCTCATACTCTCCAACCCGCCATCGAAGTTCTTGAGCATTTCAACGGCGTCATGCACACGGGCGGTGGGAGCGAGCGCCATGTAATCGGTGGTCATGCGCCCGGCAGCGGTATCTTCCTCGAACTCGAGGAGCTCTTCGACATCGTGACGCTCCTCGGGTTCCATCTCCTGCAGGATGGCGTCCGAGCGTTCGTCGGTGAGGTCGGCGAGCAAGTCGGCGGCGGCGTCGGGATTCATCTCCTCAACGATGTCGGCGGCACGCTCGGACTCCATGGCGTTCACGATGGAGACCTGGAGTTTAGGATCGATCTCTTCGAGCGCTTGCGCGGCCACATCCTCATCGAGGGTCTGGAAAACGGCGTCGCGCTCAGCCGGCGAGAGCTCTTCGATAATGTCGGCAATGTCGGCCGGATGGAGGCGGGCAACCCGCTCCGACGATATCTTAAGGCGGACACGGCGGGCCGGGTCGGTTTCAATCAGGTTGACAAACTCCCAGGGGATGTTGCGCGCGGGAATGCGCTGCAACCAGGCGGAGAGCGCGTAACGCGGTACCAGGCCCTTGAGCAGGCGGCGGACTGCGCCACGAGCGCCGGCATCCACAAAGGCAATGCGCAGGTGCAGTCCGAGGCTATCTGTGGCGTCGCGGTCGAGCGACAGTTCGATGTCATTGACCCGGACTACCTTGCGCCCGTGCACGTCAATAATCTGCTGGTCCAGAAGGTCGCGCTCCAGTAACAGCATGCCTTCGCCGCTTGAGTACTGGGGCAGATCGGCCGAGTGGGCGATAGTATGCACGCCGCCGTTGACGGTACGGAGAAGATCGGTGGCGATGAGGCGGTCTCCCTGGATGGTGCGGACGATGAGGGCGGCGATGCGGACGGGATCGTCCTGGGGAACGAGCGCAACCTCGCGAACGCGTCCCAGGCGCGCGGACTCAGAGTCATAGACCATGAGTCCCAACAGATCCGAAAGTGCCAATGCCGTCATCGTAACCTTATCCGCAACGTGATTCGTGCCCTTAGCCGCAACCCAGCATAACGCGGGAACTCGGCCGGAACAAACTGAAAGCTGTGCTGCACGGAACCGAACAACGAATTCAGGCTACAATCCTCTCCATATGGCACGCACATTGCTAGATCTTCGCACGCTGGCCGGTCAGCTACTCACCTTTGGCTTTGACGGCACAGAGGTTTCGAGCAGCCTTCGCGGGGCTCTCAGGACGCTCAAGCCGGGCGGCATCATTCTATTTGCCCGTAATATCGAGTCGCCACGGCAGACCCACGCACTCCTGAGGGCTGCTCAGAAGGAAGCGGAGCTCCCGTTATTCCGCTGTGTGGACATGGAGGGCGGAACTGTGGACCGCCTGAAAAATGTGATCGGTCCAGTGCCGAGCGTACAGGAGGTAGTACAGGCGGAGTTCAAGCCGTACTACCGCATGCACGGGCAGTTGATCGGCGCCGAAGTCCGGGCGCTAGGCTTTAATGTGGACTTTGCCCCAGTGCTGGATCTGCGCTCCGACGTTTCCTTAGAGGTCCTGGGATCGCGCACGGCGGCGGATGCGAAGGGCACGGCGGCATACGCAAAGGAGTTCCTGCGCGGCCTGAAGGACCAGGACGTTGCCGGGTGCGGCAAGCACTTTCCGGGGCTGGGCGAGGGAAATCTCGACTCGCACCAGGCCCTCCCGGTGGTACATAAAAGCTGGAAGGCGCTTTGGGCCGAGGACCTGCTTCCCTACCAGCTGCTGGCCAAGCAGTTGCCCTTCGTAATGGTGGCGCACTGCGCGTATCCGAAGGTTACGGGCGAGGCGATGCCAGCCTCGATCTCGAAGAAGTGGATTACAGACGTGCTGCGCAAGAAAATCGAATATGCCGGCCTGGTGGTTTCCGACGATCTGGAGATGGGCGGAGTGCTGAAGGTCGCCAGCATTGAGGAAGCAGCCGTGGGAACCGTGCAAGCGGGCGCAGATATGTACCTGGTGTGCCACAGCGAAGAGCTGGTGCATCGTGCCTACGAGGCGATTCTCAAAGAGGCCGAGCGCAGTAGCCGCTTCCGGGAGAAGGTGGAAACGGCCGCAGAAAGAATTCTAAAGGCAAAACGGCGTTGGAAGGCACTGACCGCGCGGTTCACAGCAGCTCCAAGCGAGACCACGGTAAACCGGCTACGGCAGAAGATATGGACGTTTAGCGAAGAAGTCCGGCTGACCGCGAACGCGAATGTGGCGAAAGCATAGCGTTGCGCTCTGGTGAGGGCAAAAAATCGGGCGGCCTATTTGCGGCCGCCCGGTCAGGCAGTAGTGCAGTTTAGAAAACTCATGGCAGCAGCATTTTGAGTGCAGCGGCCGAACCTCCGGACTTCTGGAACTCAGAAAGTTCGACGACGATCGGCTCGATACCTTCGCTGCCTAGAATCTGCTCCAGCCGGCGGGTGAGCCGGGGAGTGATGTAGTAGCCGTTCACCGAGATGCCGTTGCAAACGAATTGCAGAGCCTCTTCGCGGCTGACCTCGTAGGTCTGTGCCCAGTGCCGGATGCTGGCGAGAGTTTCCGGGGCAAATGCGCCGGGGTAGAGGATGAGCGACTCCGGGGCGAGCGGAGCTAGGCAGAGATCGAGGTGGAAAAAGTACGGGTCCACCAACTCCAGCGTGTGCACCCCAAAGCCCATCGCGTCCATGAGTCCGGCGAATTGTTCGACAGCGGCGCGGGTCGAGCGGTGGCCGAACCCCGCCCAGATTGACTCCCAATCCGGATTCCAGAGCAGATCGCCGGCGCCTTCCAGAAACTCCTCGCCTTCCAGTCCGAGGTCCACAATGCGGTAACCCTGGCGGGCGTACCAGCAGGAGGCGTACTCGACTTCGTCGCGCCGGCTGCGATGCAGCATGCGCGAAGGCACGGCAAAGGCGCGCTCCTCATGATCCATCCCGACAAACGATTGGCTGGCGCTGAAGCACATGTCCTCCAGGCCGGGGTGAGGATCCAGGGTGAAGACTCCGAGACCTACCTGCTGGAAAGTATTGCGGAGTTTTTCCCACTGCTGGATGGCCAAAGACAAATCAACGGAAACGTCAAGGCGCGAAAATGGGTTTCTTGCTTCGGTGATCGAGAAAAAATCAGGACGCGACATGAGTACATGCCTGAGTTGACGGGTGAGCGTTTCACTGCGGTACGCCTGCCGGAACTGCTTCAAGCCTGTCTCTGTGTCGTCCACGGGTACTCCCAGGGCCACACACCACACGGATGCACATATGGCCGATTTGAAAGGGGCCAGTTAGACATGTCCCATCGCGTCCAGATAGTACCTTTGAATTGCGGTACCCTGCCGTGAGCAATGTCACAGCGCGACGTGTGCTTCACCAATCTTAACAATGGCGAGAACGCAATACGATACGTACTGTTTCCAAACTCCAGCATTTCTTCTAAAGTGCTCAATGCGTAACAACGGTTCCCGTGTCAGTGCCCCGCTTGCGGTGGGGTTGCAAGTTGGACCGCCGCTGAAACTGAAGCGCGAGTGGCCGCGACGGGCAGTTCGATGATCACCTCAAGACCATGTGGCTCAACGTTGCGGGCACGCACCGAACCGTTGTGGAATTTGACGGCTCCGCTGGCAATTGAGAGCCCGAGACCACTGCCTCCGGTAGCCGTGCCGCGTGCATCATCAACACGATAAAAGGGATTGAAGAGTTTTGGCAGAGCTGCCTCGGGAACGCCGGGACCGTTGTCGCGCACGGAAATTCGCGCCACCCGGTTGTCGATTGCGACAGAGACTCTTACCCTGCCGTCCACTCCGGAGTAGAAAATCGCGTTGCGCAGCACATTCTCAAAGGCGCTGCGCAGCATATTCTCCTCACCGGTCATGGTCAATTCTGGCCAGTTCTCGTCGTAATCCACCTCAACATTGGACTGGCTGGCTTCGAAGCGCGCGTCCTCCACGGCTTCTCCAATGACCTGGTTGAGCGAGAGTGCAACGGTGGCGGGTTTGATTTGTCCGCTCTCCAGGCGGGCCACGGTAAGAATCTGTTCAATCATTCCGTTCAGGCGAAGGAGTTCGACTTCAATGCGGTCGAGCAGCTCATTACGCTCAGTCTCAGGCGCGGTTGAAGCCAGTGAAAGCGCAACGCGAATGCGCGAGATCGGAGAGCGGAGATCATGAGATACGCCCATCAGCATCCGCTTGTTGCTCTCGACAAGGTCGTAGATCTCACCGGCCATGGTGTCAAAGTCCTCGACGAGATCGGCAATTTCATCGCGCCGGGTACTGCCGGAGAGCCCGGCTCGGGCCTCCAGGTTGCCTTGGGCGATGGCGTGGGCTGCATCGCGCAGGCGAAGGATGGGACGGGTAAGATACTGGGCTAGAACGGCGCAGAGCAGCGAGGTGAGCAGAGAGCTGAGCAGAATCGCCGCCATCATACTGCCGGGCATTGAGTGATACAGAGGCGGAACAAAGAACTCGCCGGCAAAGACGAAAACGCGGCCCTTGGAATCCGTTAACCTCTCGGCGATAAACGTGCCGTGGCGCGCGCGGGCAATACCCTGGTTCTGGAGAGCGAGCTGAATCGCCCCATGGGCATCGGCGGGCAGGGGAAAGCCGCTCAACTCGTTCAGCTTATCGTCAAAGAGCCAGTAGGCGGAGCGGTTGTCCAACGTAATGTCATGCAGCAGTTCGCGGAGCCCTTCCTGGCCTCGGGTGGAGTAACGCCAGGTGGCATAGCGGGCCAGCACAGGCACGGCGCGGCGCTCCGGCTGTACCCACCAGGGACGGTCAGGGCCAAAGCTAGCGTGAACCCGGTAGGCAAGAAACAGCATGATGCAGGTCTGGAGGATCCAGAAGGGCAGAAAAATCTTCCAGAACAAACGGCTTTTCATGGAGCCACCTTAACGGCAAGGGCGTAAAAGTAGCCGATGCCCCGCACCGGCCGGATGCGCTCTTCTCCCCCGGCAACGCAGCCAAGCTTCTTGCGCAGGCGGCTGACGTGGACATCGACGCTTCGATCAAAGGCGCTGAGCGGGCGCCCGAGGGCAGCCTGGGCGAGTTCTTCGCGGGTAACAACCATCCCGGCGCGGCGCAGAAGCAGTTCAAGCATATTGAACTCGGCACCGGTCAGATCATCGGGAACGCCCTCACACGTTGCGGTACGCGAAAGTAGGGAGAGCGAAAGATCGCCGACGGTCAGCGATTCATCGCCCGCGCCATCATTGTGGATTTCCAGCGACCGCCGGAGCACGGCGCGGATGCGAGCCACGAGTTCGCGCGGATCGAAAGGCTTGGGAACGTAATCATCGGCACCAATTTCAAGGCCGAGGATGCGATCGACTGCTTCCCCACGTGCGGTCAGCAAGATAACTGGCACTCGGGACTGGGCACGCAGCGACTTCAGCAGTTCAAATCCAGAGCCTCCCGGAAGCATCACGTCGAGGATGATAACGTCGTACTCTCCCGTGAGAGCAGCATCGAGACCGGAGCGATGATCGAAGACAGAATAGACCTGGAAGCCCTCGTTTTGCAGAAAGCGCTGCAACAGCGATACCAACCCCTGGTCGTCATCAACGATAAGTACACGGCTCATGCCATCCATTCTGCGCGAGACCATGGGCGACGGCTGTGAAGAACTGTTACGAGTTGGCCCTGAACGGTTCACAAAAGTTTACGTTCCTTCACTGAGTCTTTACCCAGACCGGCTGCTATGGGGTTCATGCTTAAGATGGAAAAGTGAGACACTGTCCGAGGCCACTTTTCTCGCACGAAGCAGCACGGAGGCACGATGAGGTTCCGCACCACTCTACCCTTTTTGATTTTATCGCTATTGACCGTGACCGCCTGTAATAAGTCCAATTCGCAAGCCGCCCAAAACGCCGCGCGCAACGCAGCAGGAGCACCGGTTCCAGTAAGCGTGGCACCCGTGCTGAAGCAGGACGTTCCAATTATCCTGACCGGATTGGGAACCGTGCAGGCCTACAACACCGTGACCCTGAAGACCCGCGTGGACGGTCAGATCATGACGGTGAACTTCCGCGAAGGCCAAGAAGTGCGTAAAGGGCAGCTGCTGGCGGTGATTGACCCGCGGCCCTACGAGGTTGCGCTGGAGACGGCAAGGGCCAACCTTGCCCGCGACCAGGCTCAGTTGAATACAGCAAGGGCCAATTTGGCACGTTCCAAGGCACTGCTGGCTGCGGGAGTGGTGGCGCAGCAGGACTTTGACACGCAGGAAGCCTCGGCAGGACAGTTTGCAGGCACGGTACAGGCGGACCAGGCGGCGATCGACAATGCCAAGTTGAACCTGGTGTACACGCGCATCACCTCGCCCTTGGATGGACGTGTTGGATTGCGTCTGATCGACCCGGGCAACATGGTGCATGCGGCCGATACCACCGGAATGCTGGTGGTGACCCAGATGCGACCCATCGCGGTGTTGTTCACCCTGCCGGAAGATCAATTGCCCGAAGTGCTGACGCAGAGCCATCGGGGCACGCTGCAGGTACAGGCCTTCAGTCGCGATGATCAGACGGTGCTGGCCACCGGCAAGTTGGAAACCGTTGATAACCAGATCGACGTGACCACCGGTACGGCCAAGCTGAAGGCGGTCTTTGACAACAAAGACGGCGCGCTGTGGCCGAACCAGTTTGTGAACATACACTTGCAGATTTCGACGGCCAAAGACGCCATCGTAGTTCCGATGGCAGCAATTCAGCGTGGTCCGGACGGAAGTCTGGCCTATGTGGTGGGCGACGATAAGAAGATCACCGTTCAACCCGTGACCATTGCGCTGACCCAGGGCAACACCGCGCTAATCTCCAGTGGACTACAAGCCGGGCAGTTAGTTGTGACCGAGGGACAGGACAAGCTACAGGCCGGGAGCCTGGTATCTCCAAAGAACACCGTTCCCCCAAGAACTACGGCTCCGGCCAATGCGCAGGATGTGTCACCGGGCAAGCATGGGCAAAAGAACCCCACCGCTGATAACACTCCGGTGGCTAAGACGGCAGAGAACATGGGGGGAGCGCGATGACTTTGTCGCGGCCGTTCATTCTGCGGCCGATCGCCACTTCCCTGCTGATGATTGCCTTACTGCTGGTGGGCTTGGTGGCCTACAAGCAGTTGCCAATCTCGGCTCTGCCGCAGGTGGACTATCCCACCATTCAGATCGCAACCTTCTATCCGGGCGCGAGTCCTGACGTTGTGGGGTCCAGCATCACTGCGCCCCTGGAACGGCAGTTCGGGCAGCTTCCTGGGTTGAGCCAGATGATGTCGAGCAGCACGTTCGGCAGCTCGGTAATCACCTTGCAGTTCAACCTTGATGAGAACATCGACGTGGCTGAGCAGGAGGTGCAGGCGGCGATCAATTCTGCCGGAACCTACCTGCCCGTGGACCTGCCCAATCCCCCGATCTACAACAAGGTAAACCCGGCCGACCCACCTATTCTGACGCTGGCGCTGAGTTCCGACAGCTTGCCGCTCTCGAAGGTGCAGGATCTGGCAGACACCTCATTTGCACAGAAGATCTCGCAACTTCCGGGCGTAGGACTGGTCTCGCTGAGCGGTGGACAAAAGCCCGCGGTGCGCATCCAGGCAAACCCGACGGCGCTGTCTTCTTATGGCATCAGCCTAGAGCAGTTGCGCAGTGCCCTGGGAGCGATCAATGTGGACTTGGCCAAGGGCCAACTCGACGGCCTGCGGCAAACCTACACCATCAACTCCAATGACCAGCTCTATACCGCAGACCAGTATCGCAATGTGGTAATTGCCTACAAGAACGGCGCGCCGGTGCGTTTGAGCGATGTGGCGACCACAATTGACGGAGTGGAGAACGCGGGCCAGGCGGCCTGGATGAACACCACGCCGGCAGTTGTCATGAACATCCAGCGGCAACCGGGCGCGAACACCATCAAAGTAGTAGACAGCATCAAGCTCTTGCTGCCGCGCCTGCAAGCAGCGTTGCCAGCCTCGGTCAAGGTAAACGTGCTGACCGACCGGACCGTGACCATCCGCGCCTCGGTGGGCGATGTCCAGTTCTCGATGATGTTGACCATCGCCCTGGTGGTGATGGTGATCTTCCTCTTCCTGCGAACGTTGTCGGCAACCATCATCCCGAGCGTCGCGGTGCCGCTGTCCATTGTAGGCACCTTCGGCGTGATGTACTTGCTGGGCTATTCATTGGACAATCTGTCCCTAATGGCGCTGACCATCTCAACCGGCTTCGTGGTAGACGACGCGATCGTCATGATCGAGAACATCGATCGCTACATTGAGCAGGGGCTGCCTCCGTTGGAGGCGGCATTACGCGGCGCGGGACAGATCGGCTTCACCATTCTCTCGCTGACGGTCTCGCTCATCGCCGTGCTGATTCCGCTGCTCTTCATGGGCGACATCGTGGGACGCCTCTTCCGCGAGTTTGCGGTAACCCTGAGCGTGGCAATTTTGATGTCGGCGTTCATCTCGCTGACCTTGACGCCAATGATGTGCTCCCGGCTGCTGAAGCAAAGGAAGAACGAGAAGCACGGACAGCTCTATCAGTGGACGGAAGACGCCTTCAACAACACGATTGCGTTCTACGGACGCACGCTGCGCTGGGTGCTGCGCCACCAGACGGCAACTCTGATCGTGACGGTCTCGACCTTGGCGTTAACCTTTTTGCTGGCCTACACGGTGCCGAAAGGCTTCTTTCCTGTACAGGATACCGGTGTGATCCTGGGCATCTCCGAAGCTCCGCAGTCGGTTTCGTTTGACGCGATGTCCTCTTTACAGCAACAGTTGGCGAAAACGATTCTGCAGGATCCGGACGTGGAGAGCCTGTCGTCGTTCATCGGAATCGACGGAACCAACACCACGGCAAACTCCGGACGCATCCAGATCAACCTGAAGCCGCGTAACCAGCGCAAGTCGAACGCAAGCGAAATCATCACCCGGCTGCAGGACAAACTGGCCGCTGTCTCTGGAATTACGTTGTACATGCAGCCGGTGCAGGATCTCACGGTGGAAGACCGTGTGCGTCGGACACAGTACCAGTACACGCTGGAGTCGGCCGACGCACAGGAACTGGCGCTGTGGACCCAAAAGCTGATAACAAAGTTGAAAACCGTTCCCGCAATCCGCGACATCGCCACTGACCAGATGAACGCCGGACTGGCTGCGCAACTGGTGGTCGATCGCGACTCGGCTTCGCGGCTCGGCGTCGACATGACATCGATCGACAACACACTTTACGACGCCTTCGGACAGCGCCAGGTTTCGACCATCTTCACCCAGTTGAACCAGTATCACGTGGTGCTGGAGGTCGATCCGAAATTCCGCGACGATCCTGACGCACTGAAGCAGATTTACGTCGCCTCGGCTACCGGACAGATGGTTCCGCTAGGCGCGTTCTCGCACTTTGAAACCGGCCCGGCATCGTTGGCTTCCAACCACCAGGGCCAGTTCCCCGCCGTCACGCTTTCCTTCAACGTTGCCAGCGGCGTCTCGCTAGGACAGGCGGTAAAGGACTTGAAGCAGGCCCAGTCGGAAATTGGCATGCCAACCAGCGTGAATGGCAGCTTCCAGGGAACGGCCAAGGCCTTCCAGGGATCGCTGGCCAATGAGGGCTGGCTGATCCTGGCGGCCATCATCACGGTGTATATCGTGCTCGGCGTGCTGTATGAGAGTTATATCCATCCTGTCACGATTCTCTCCACGCTACCTTCGGCGGGAGTGGGCGCGATCATCGCGCTCTACCTCCTGCGCATGGATTTGAGCGTGATCAGTTTGATCGGCATCATTTTGCTGATCGGCATCGTGAAGAAGAACGCGATCATGATGATCGACTTTGCTCTCGAAGCCGAGCGCAACGAGGGCAAGTCACCTTACGACTCGATCTACGAGGCCTGTCTGCTGCGCTTCCGGCCCATCATGATGACCACGATGGCTGCGCTGTTCGGCGCGGTTCCACTGGCGTTCGGCAGCGGCACAGGTTCGGAACTGCGGCGGCCACTGGGCGTAACTATCATCGGCGGACTGCTTTTCAGCCAGGTTCTTACGCTCTACACAACTCCGGTTGTGTACCTGTGGTTTGAGCGGCTGGGAGCAGCCCTGCGGCGGTTGCGCGGCGATGCCCGCGAGGCAGGCGCCACCACCGCCTCGCCAATTCCGGAGATACAGGGATGAGCAGTATCAGTGAACCGTTTATCAAACGGCCGATTGCGACCACGCTGTTGACGATTGCACTGCTTCTGGCGGGCGGGCTAGCGTATTTCCAGCTTCCGGTCTCGTCCCTGCCGCAGGTGGATTTCCCCGTCATATCGGTTGGCGCGTCGTTGCCGGGCGCAAGTCCGGAGACCATGGCGTCTTCGGTGGCCACCCCGCTGGAGCGGCAGTTTGGACGCATCGCCGGCATCAATGAGATGACCTCGGCAAGTCAGCAGGGCTCAACCGGTATCACCTTGCAGTTTGACCTCACCCGCGACATCAACGCCGCCGCCCGCGATGTACAAGCTGCAATCAATGCGGCGCGAGGACAGCTTCCGGCAAACCTGCCGAGCAACCCAAGCTATCGCAAGGTGAATCCTGCGGATGCGCCCATCCTGATTCTCGGTTTGCAGTCTGATGTTCTTACCCTGGACCGGCTGTACGATGTCTGTGACTCGATCCTCTCGCAGAAACTGGCACAGGTGGAGGGTGTGGGGCAGGTGTTTGTCGGAGGCTCGTCACCGCCCGCTGTGCGCATTGAGGCCAACCCGCTGCTGCTTAACAACCTTGGGATCGGACTTGACCAAGTGACGACTGCGGTCGCCAACGAGAATCCAAACCGGCCAAAAGGATCGATCTCCGATTCGCAGCATACCTATGCCATCACGGCCAACGACCAGATCTCGAAGGCCGCGCAGTATCGGCCCATCGTCGTTGCCTACAAGGATGGTGCGCCGGTCCGTCTGGGCGATGTTTCCGACGTGCAGGATTCCGTACAAGACACGCACAACGCCGGCAATATGAATGGCAAGCCGGCGGTGATGATGATCGTCTTCCGCCAGCCCGGCGCAAACATCATCGCCACGGTGGACCGAGTCAAGGCCTTACTACCGCAATTTCAGGCCACAATTCCGGCGTCGGCACGCCTGCAGGTCATGCTCGACCGTACCGCTACCATTCGCGCCTCCGTGCATGACGTGGAATACACGCTCATGATTTCCGTCGCGCTCGTGGTCATGGTGGTCTTCCTGTTCCTGCGCAACCTGCGCGCCACATTCATTCCCAGCATCGTCGTGCCGCTTTCGATCGTCGGAACCTTCGGCGTCATGTATCTGTTCCACTACTCGATTGACAACCTTTCTCTGATGGCGCTGACCATTTCGACTGGTTTCGTCGTGGACGATGCCATCGTCGTCATCGAAAACATCATGCGGCACATCGAGGCCGGAATGACCCCGATGGAGGCTTCCCTGCTGGGAGCCAAGGAGATCGGCTTCACCGTCGTCACCATTAGCTTGTCGCTGATCGCGGTGTTCATTCCAATCCTCCTGATGGGCGGAATCGTCGGACGGCTCTTCCATGAATTCGCCGTGACGCTCTCGGCGGCAATCCTGGTTTCGCTTGTGGTTTCGCTGACTACTTCTCCCATGCTGTGCGCACGGCTGCTGCGCAGCGAAAAAGAGGAGAAGCATGGCGCCTTCTACCGCTGGAGCGAACGCGGTTTCCGGGCCATGAACAATGGCTATGCGCGGTCGCTGCACTTTGTTCTACAGCACCGGCGCATCACCTTGGCCACGCTGATGCTTACCATTGCGCTGAACATCTACCTGTTCATCATTGTGCCCAAGGGGTTTTTCCCGCAGCAGGACACAGGACGCATCGGCGGCGGAGTTGTGGCCGAGCAGGACATTTCATTCAACGGATTGCACGACAAGATGGACGATTATGTGCGGATCATTCGCAAGGATCCAGCGATTGACAACATCATCAGCTTTGCCGGTAGTTCAACTACGGCCAACAACGCCGGGCGCATGTTCATGACCTTGAAGCCGCTGAACCAGCGTGACGCGAGCAGCGACGGGGTGATTGCCAGGCTGCGTCCGAAGCTGGCGCAGGTCCCAGGTGCCTCGCTGTTTTTGCAGTCGGCGCAGGAACTGCAGATCGGCGGGCGCATGGCCAACGCGCAGTACCAATACACATTGCAGAGTGACAACCTCGCGCAGCTCAACGACTGGGCGCCACGTTTACTGGCCAAGATGCAGACCTTGCCGCAGTTAAAGGAAGTCAACAGCGATCAGCAGATTCATGGTCTGCAGATGGACGTGACCGTGGACCGCGACGCCGCCGCGCGCCTCGGCGTGACCTCGGCCCAGGTCGACAACGCACTGTATTCGGCCTTCGGACAGGCGATTATATCCACCATTTATCGCCCCCTGAATGAATATCGCGTGGTGCTGGAAATGGACCCGAGGTTGAATCATTCGCCGGATGTGCTGGATACCGTGCGGGTAAAGTCACGCACCGGAGCAACCGTACCGCTGGCAGCGTTTGCCAAGTTTGGACCCTCCAGTACGCCGCTCAGCGTAAACCACCAGGGACTCTTCCCAGCGATCACACTGTCTTTCAACCTGGCGCAAGGGATCTCCCTGGGCGAGGCCACCCGCATCATCGAACAGGCGCAGGTCGATATTGGAATGCCCTCCGCGATTCATGGGAGCTTCCAGGGCACGGCAGCTGCCTTCCAGAGCTCACTGAAAAACGAGCCCTGGTTGATTCTGGCGGCACTACTCTCGGTGTACCTCGTGTTGGGCATCCTGTATGAGAGCCTGATTCACCCCCTGACCATCATTTCCACCCTGCCTTCAGCGGGCGTGGGCGCCATGCTGGCGCTGCTGCTCTTCAAAACCGATTTGAGCGTGATCGCCATTATCGGCGTGATCCTGCTGATCGGCATTGTCAAAAAGAACGCGATTATGATGATCGACTTTGCACTCGACCAGGAGCGCAACCACGGCAAAAGCAGCGAAGACGCCATCTTCCAGGCCTGCATCCTGCGCTTCCGCCCCATCATGATGACCACGATGTCGGCAATGCTCGGTGCGGTGCCACTGGCGCTGGGAACCGGGACAGGCTCGGAACTGCGAAGGCCTCTGGGTATCGCCATCGTCGGCGGATTGATCTTCAGCCAGTTGCTCACGCTCTACACCACGCCGGTGGTCTATCTCTACCTCGATAAGCTGCAACTCTGGCTGCAAGGGGGACGGAGAAGTGATGCCATCGCCGGTGTTGCGCTTCCCTCGCCGGGCATGTAGTCCACAAGCTACGCCATCTTGGGCCGCACGCAACGCGTTCCAAGATGGCCCTCGCTTCCATAACCGGTGAGTACCGTAGTGCGCCGTGCTAGAGCTGCACGGTCATCGCTGCCGATCCATGGAAGCTTCCCGGCACCGCAAGAGTAACAAGCGTCCGGTACCGCGGGTTCGTTCCCGCGCTTCCCGTCGATACCGGCGAAGCAATGCCGCAAAGATTTTTTCTACTCGTCGTCCGCGCCCAAGTTCGAAGCCACTCCTGCGCTTTCAATCAGGATTGAAGGGCGGCCCGAAGCCGCCCCGCAATCCTGATTGAAAATCAGAAGCCCGAAGTTAGAAGGAAAAGGTCGCCGAAAGCTCGAAGATGCGGTTGGCAGTGGAACCGGACGAGAATGGGCCGGTGGCGAGGCTGTTCGTCTTTCCGAATCCGCTGGACGAGAGATTCCCAATCGGTGTGCCGGGGTTCCAAGTGTTGAACAAATTACGTGCCATGCCCGAGACCGTGAGATTGTAGCGGCGCGTAGTGTTCGACGGACCGAAGATGTTTCCGATGCCTCGCGGGCCGCCAAACCCGCCTCCCGGAGGCCCACCCCGCCCGCCGCGGCCGCCGCGCTGCTCTGCATCGGGGCTGGCGGCGTTCGCCTTCTTGGTGTCTGCGCCAAAGCCAAAGGTCTTTGAGACCCGCAAATTCACCGTAACGTTGGCCGGTCCTTTTCCATATTTGACGGGAATACGCTTGTCGCCGGCTGCGGGGTTGAGGTTGAAGCTGCCGTACTGATTCGTCACCGCACCGGGCGTATTCGCAGCCGCAAACGAAGGCCGGTCATTGTAGAACGAGTCGAGGTTTAGGTCGTTTCCCGTGGTGATGTTGAAAGGTGTCCCGGAGTTGGCAATCACAAAGGGGCTGATGCGGATGTTGTGGGCGAGCGAGGCGGTTCCACTGAGGAACAAACGGTTGCGGACATCGAACGAGGCCCGGCCGTAGTCATCCGTCAAATGGTACGAGTTGGAAGGATTGCTGGAGGGCCCGGCGGTGTCACTGTCCGCGTAGCCGAAGGCGTAGAAGCCCATCAGTGAGAGCCTCTGCGACACCCGAATCTGCACGTTGGTGATCAACTGGTTCTGTTTGAAGATCGCTTCGGAGTAGTACTGGTAAATATTCTGGTTTCCCAAGGGACGCGTGGTGGGGTCGCCCGAAACCAGCGGGGCGTTGGCGTTTCGCACATCAAGCTGATGAAGGCCGCGCGAATTCAAGTACGTCACGGAAACCGTTCCCACCGAACCGAGTTGGCGCTCCAGGCTGGCCGCGACCTGCATCGTATAGGGCGCGTGCAGATTGGGATTGATCTGGTAAGTGGTAGGCGAGCCACCCAAACTTGCGCAGCTGGCGACGGAAGTGCACGACGGCGCAGGATTCACAATCAGAAACTGTTCCTCGGCGATGCCGTTTAGGTGCAGAGCCTGCTGCACCAGATCCTGGGTGAACCTGTCGTAGAAGATGCCGTAGCCGAAGCGCAGCACCGTCTTGGGCGCGCTCTTCGCGCTGCCCAATCCCCATGAGAGTCCGAGGCGCGGCGCAAAATTTGCCTTGTTGCTGATGGCGGACTGCGATTCAAAGCGCAAGCCATAACTGAGCGTCAGGTTGGGCCGCAGCTTCCAATCGTCCTCCGCATAGAGTCCGACATCTGCAAAAGCCAGCTGGGAGTCCGGGTTACTCACCTGCACAAACGAGACCTGCGATGCTGTGCCCGACGTGTAGGCCTGCAACGGAGTGATACCGCCAGAAGTTCCGCTGAAGGTGAAAGTGCCATTCTCGTTCGCGTTGAGATAGCTGTTGTCCCGCGAGACCCGGAGACGTCCGCCGAATTTCACGAAGTGCTTACCAGCTGACCACGAGGTGTAGTTCTGCAGTTCGTAACGGCTGATGCTATCCGTGGTCTGCCCAACGGTTCCGCCGCCGCCATTGAATTCGCCGAGTACGTTGATGGCAGCGGCGCTGGGCGCATTGGCCAACTCCGAGGTATCGTCGCGAATAAACTGGAAGCGGGTTTCGTTGATCACGTGAGAGCTGACCACCTGAGTATCGCTGACCTGCACCGTATGCTGGGTTTCGTGCATGCCGTACGCGCGTGAGGCGAGGGTTTGGCCGCCAATGCCCTGGTTAAGCTCGCCATTTTTCAGGAACTGGTAGCGCGCAGTGAGCGTGTTGCCAGGTGTAACCTGCCAATCGATGCGCGGGCTAAGGTTGGTGCGTGTCTCTGGTGAGAGCACGGCCTGGGTAAATAGCGTTGGAGTCGGGTTTCCGCTGCCATCCGGCGTGAAGGCGTTAATCGCTGCAAGCTCGTTGATGTCGCGGCGCTCGCCGGTGAAGAAAACCGAAACCTTCTTGCTCAGTGCGCCGCTTACGTTCCCGCTGTAGCGCTCGGTGTGATAGGGCGGAATGGGGGTGAGGACGTAGGGGTTGCGGGAATTGAATACCTTGTTCCTCTCCCCAAACATCAGCTGACCATGCCATTTGTCGGTGCCGGGTTTGGTAAACACCTCGACTCGTCCAAAGCCCGGGCGGTCGTACTCGGCTGAAAACGGATTCTGGTTGATGCGGACTTCGCGAATCGAAGACTTCGGCGGCAGCGTGCCGTTCGAGAAACCGTCGATATAGATCTGGCCACCGTTAGGCCCGGCCGAGGGGCCGGCAAGCGCCAGCAGGTCCTGCTCCAACTCATCCGGATCGTCGGAGAGCGCTTCCAGATCGGACCCTTTCAGAATCGTTGCACTGGCATTGCTGCCCGGATTGACATCGACCGTCGTACTCTCGCTCTGCACGGTGACCTGCTCCGGCTTGGCCGCAATCGCAAAGGCGATATCGAGTTGCTGCGCCTGGCCGGCAGCGATAATGACGTTCGGCATCTGATACGGCGTGAATCCACCTGCGTTGGCGCCCACCGTGACGTTGCCCGCAGGCAGGTCGCTGATCCCGTAATTGCCTAGCTTGTCGGTGACCGTCTTCTGCGTCTTGCCGTCGGCGGTAGTCACCGTGACAACCGCACCCACCACAACGGCTCCCGAAGGATCGGTGACTTGGCCGTGCAAGCTGCCTGAGTTCTTGGGCGCCTGTGCTACGAGTGAACCCGCAAGCAACGCTAGCAGGCAGAGATGAATTGCAAACCTACGGATGAACGGTCTCATATACTCCTGCAACAAAGAATCACTGGATCTTGGGAGCGCTTGTAGCTATTGGTCGCCGCCAGGAGCGCTAGCGAGTGACCACGGGGTCAGGAATGATTGCGTCTCGAGGCCGGCCGGCGCAGCGGTAAGAATCGCCTCCACTCCGCCAAGCAAAGTGATGGCCACTGGAGGGTGCGCCGCCGATCCCTGGGTGCTGACAATCATCACCGCTTCACCCTTCTGCAGGTCGCCGACTGAGACCGCAGGCAACCGGGCCAGTAGCTGGTTCAGGTCTCCACCACGCGGCCGCGCAGCTTCCGCCGGAGGCGCTGCCGCAGCGGGCGGGTTCATGCCCTTCAGCCGCATTGCCAAGCCTTGCGCAATCTGTGGCGGAAGCTTCTTCATCTGCGAGTCCGCGGTGATTTTAACGGCCACCGGCTTCTTCGCCGCCAGATCCTGAACCGTCAGCGTCCCCTGCGTGGCATCTACCGCCGTGATGAGCCCGGCAATGTTGCGGAAGGTCCCTGCAACCACGGCTTCTGCTGCAACTTGCGTGCCGTCCTCATTTTTGTTGCCCTTGGCGCGCAGCTGATCGCCGGGACGAATCTCGTCGAGTTTGGCGGCGGTTGCATCCTCCCACTTCACCGAATCCGCCGCGTAACGTTTGAAGGTGGTCTTCGGCGTGGTGCTTACCACTACGGTCTTGTTGTTCACGCTGAGCGTGATGCTGCCGGACTGCGCATCCACCTGCTTGACCACCCCGCCCACGCTGCGACGCTGCCAGTCAAGCAACTCCTGCTGCTTCAGTTGCGCGATATCCTGCTGCTTCATCACGAGGATGGCGGTGGCATCCACCGCTACGCCATCGGCATCCTGCTTGCCGCGGACCAGCACCCGGTCGCCTACCTGCAGTTCGCTGAACTGGATGGCCGCCGCCGACTTTAGATCCGTCTGTCCCGGAGCCAGCCGTAGCAGCCTTGCGCCAGGTTGCACGTGAACCACGAGTTCTGCGCCCTGGTCGGTTGCCAGCAATAAATCACTGCCCGTAATCTTCTGGATGGAGCCGAGCTGTTTCACCGCACCGGAAGCGGCCGTGGCCGCTGGCGCGGCCTGCGCAACCATTGCAGCCGGTGCAACCGCCAGCAACACTGCAAGGGTGAACCTGTGAAGAGTGTTCTTCATGCCAAATCTCCAGCCTGCATTTTGTTGGTGTCCATATAGGAAGATTAATTCTTTGTACCCCAACGCGCCGAAGCAAAATGTTGCGTTTTGTTTCGTTCCGTAAAGTTTTTAAGCCACGTAATCCATACCAAAACAATCCCGTAACGACAAACCAACGGCGCATAGTACTTCTTCATCCTACCGAAGGTGACTTGGAGAGGACTGCTGCACAAGATAGGGCACCGTACGCTGGCGTGTGCTGCGCTTTGGATTTTGCTTCCCCTGCTTCCGGCCAGCGCCACTGAGGCGCAGGATCAACCCACCAAACCGGCAGCACAGAAAGGAACCACCAGCACCAACGCTCCTGCAAGCACGACTCCGGAAATGGCACGGATGCTCGATGCCTATGCCGGTCAGAAGATCACATCCATCGAACTGGCGGGCCGTCCCGAGCTTGACGACCGCAATCTGCTGCCACTATTTGTGGAGCACGCCGGAGATCCCTTCGATCGCGACAAGGTGTTGCAGACCGCGGCGGCCGTGAAAGCGGCGGGAAAATTTCAGGATGTGCAGATCAGCGTAACTCCAGACGTGGAGGGGGTGCGCGTGCTGCTGGTTCTGCAGCCAGGACTATATTTCGGAATCTATGAATTCCCAGGTGCCAGGAGTTTTTCCTATTCCCGCTTGCTACAGGTCGCAAACTATCCGCCCGACGGGCCGTTCAATCGCCACGATGTGGACCAGGCAGCCGAGTCACTCACAACGTTCTTTCGGCAGAATGGATACTTTCTGGCGAGAGTTTCGCCCCAGATTCAGCCCGACGCAGCACACGGGATTGTCAACGTGCGCTTTGCCGTCGATCTCGGAATCAAGGCGACTTTCGGAACAGTGACATTGGCCGGCGCATCCCAACAGCAAAGCACTGTTCTACAGGAGAAGCTCAAGAGCAAACTCGCGCGCCTACGCAGTGCCTCCATCCGCGAGGGCAAGCCATATGCGCTCAAGACTATCCAAAACGCCACCGCCTACATGCAAAACGCCCTCGCCAGGCAAGACCTCCTGGGCGCGCAGGTGCAGATGATTGGCGCAGAGTACGACCCGGAGACAAATCGCGCCAACATCAGCTTTCACGTTACCCCGGGGCCGCTGGTGCACGTAGAAGTCACCGGCGCCCATGTCTTCAAGTCAACTCAGCGCAAGTTGATTCCGCTCTACCAGCAGGTAGGCGTGGATGATGAACTGGTGCAGGAAGGGCGCAAGAATCTAATCTCGCACTTCCAGTCCAAGGGCTACTTTGACGCAGCCGTGGAGACCAGCGTAAGCCATCAGGGCACAGGCGAGACCATCCTGTACAAGATCGCGCGAGGAGCGAAACACAAGGTTGCAAGCGTCTCGATCGATGGCAACAAAACTCTTGGCGACACCCAGTTGATGGCACACGTCGGAGTGCACAAGGCTAGCTTCTTCTCTCACGGAACCTTCAATGAAAGTCTGCTCCGCTCCAGCACAAAAAACCTGGAAGCCACCTATCATGCGGAGGGATTCAGCGATGTCAAGGTGACACCGAAGGTGGAAGGCCGGGGCGGCAACATTGACGTCAGCTTCCTGGTGAACGAGGGACCGCGCGACATCGTGCACGAGTTGCGCGTCGTGGGCAACAACACCATGACGGTTGCGCAGCTTCTACCGAAGGGTCTGAAACTGCAGGCGGGCCAGCCGTACTCGCAAATCAAGGCCGATGACGATCGCAAGAACATCACAGTCAAATATCTGGAGAGCGGCTATCTGACATCCTCCTTTCGCGAGACGGTCGCGACCGAAAAAGGCGCCCCGCACAGCCTGGTCGTGACCTACGAAATCCGCGAAGGGCCGCGCGTCACTACCTCCAGCGTGATCACCTTGGGACGCTTGCACACGCAGCAGCGCTTGATTGACCGCGCGGCAAAATTCACCCTGGGAGCACCACTCACAACCGGCGACATGCTTGGTGCGGAGTCGCGCCTGTACGCGCCGGGGATCTTTGATTGGGCCGAGGTAACCCCACGCCGCCAGATCACAACCCAGAATCAGGAGGATGTACTGGTAAAGGTCCACGAAGTACGCCGCAGCACCCTGACCTACGGCTTCGGCTTTGAGGTCATCAACCGTGGCGGAAACCTTCCCAGCGGGACTGTGGCTGTGCCGGGGCTGCCCCCGGTCGGCGTAGGCTCCAATTTTGTTACCAGCGAGAAGACCTTCTGGGGGCCGCGCGGTTCGCTGCAGTACACCCGGCGAAACATCTCTGGACTTGCCGAAACACTGACCCTCGGCACGCTTGACGGACGCCTCCTGCAACGTGTCACGGCCGACTTCCAGAACCCCAGCTTCCGCGGCACAAGCTGGACCAGCGATCTGAATGCAAGCTTTGAGCACAACAGCGAGAATCCGGTCTATACCGACAGAATTGAGCAGAGCGGATTTCAATTGCAGAAACCGCTGGATAGCAAGAAGATCCGGAACGTCTTTCTGCGCTACAACTACAGCCAGACGCAGATTACCAATCTGCTCATTCCCCAACTGATTGATCCCAGCGATCTAAATGTGCGGCTCTCCACGTTATCGGCAACTTACTCGCGCGACACGCGTGACAACCCGCTCGACGCCACCCGCGGCGTCTATCAGAGTGTGGAGACCGATCTCAATCCCGAGGCGCTCGGCTCCAGCGTGAGCTTTGTGAAGCTGCTGGCTCAGGCTGCCGCATACAAGAAGCTACCCTCAAAGGTGATCTGGGCCAACAGCCTGCGCCTGGGTTTTAGCGCACCGTTTGCAGGCAGCCATGTCCCGCTGTCACAGTTGTTCTTCTCTGGTGGAGGCAGCACAATTCGCGGCTTTCCGCTGGATGGAGCAGGACCGCAGAGCAGCATCAACGCATGTGGCATTCCCGGCGTCCAGTCAACCTGCGAGCAGATCTCGGTGCCTGACGGCGGACGGCAGTTGCTTATCATAAACTCGGAGTTCCGCATTCCACTTCCCGCAGTCTCCCTTCCCGTCATCGGCAAGGGGCTGGGTGTTGCTGCGTTCTACGATGGCGGCAACGTCTTCCGCACCATCGGCTTCCATGGGGAATACACCAATACGATTGGTGGGGGCCTGCGCTACGCCACTCCGGTGGGACCAGTACGGTTCGATATTGGCTACAACCTGAACTCGCCGCCGGGCGTCAGCTCTATCCAATACTTCATCACCTTGGGGCAGGCATTTTGAGCGCACTTCCGAATCCTCCGCAGAATCCCGAACCGCCGCATATCGTCAACCGCAAGCGGCGGTCGGTGAGCGCGCAACGCATCGTGCTCTGGATCGCGGCCACGCTGGCCGCGATCGTTGCAATCATGATCATCGCCGTCGCCACCCTGTTGCACAGCCAGCGCTTCCATCGCTATGCGCTGACCGCGGCGCGGCAGACCGCAAGCCAGGCGCTAGGCGTTCCCGTGGAGTTGCAGAACTTCGAGCTGCGCTTCAGCGGCATCAGTCCCACTCTCGATCTGTATGGCCTGGTCGTGCACGGCGCCGCGCCATTCGCAAATCCGCCACTGTTGCAGGTGGAGCACGCGCAAATCGGCGTGCGTGTAATCTCACTGCTGCAAAGGACTTGGTATCTCAGTGACATCACGATTCTCCATCCCGTGGTGCAGCTTCACGTAGATGCCGACGGCAATACCAATCTTCCCAAGCCCAAGCCCAGCAAGTCACAAACGAGCGGAGTCCAAACCCTTTTTGATCTGGCGATCCGCCATGCCATGCTGGAAGGCGGCGAACTCTACTATAACGACCGCAAGAGCGCCCTTGACGCCGATCTGCACGACCTCGTGCTCGCTGCGGCCTTCCAGCCCGCGCGCAGTGTTTATGCCGGTCAGCTAGCGTATTCCGATGGGCACTTGCGCACCGCGGGCTATCAGCCGATTCCGCATGCGTTGCATGCCCAGTTTGAAATGTCTCCCTCGCAACTCACTCTGCACCATGCCGAGTTACGTAGTGGCGCATCGTCCATTGCGTTCACTGCAACCGTGGATGATTTCAGCAATCCCCGCGTCGCGGCCGTCTACCACTCCACGCTCGACGTCACCGAGCTACGGCACCTGCTGCGCACGCCTGAATTACCGCAAGGCGTGCTGGCCCTCGACGGCCACGCCCAGTACGTGGCCAAGCCGGACCTTCCTGCGCTCAATGCCATTACGCTTGACGGCACGCTGCGCAGCGACCGCCTGGAGTTCCGCACCGCTGGCTCGCAACCCATGCGCACCGAAGCGCGCCTCGTCCGCGCCCGCTACTCCCTGGCCAACGGAGACGCCGAGCTGCACTCGCTGACTGCTGGGCTCCTGGGCGGGACCATGGACGCGCGAGCCAGGGTGCACAGCCTTGCGGGCGATCAAGTTGGCGCGGCGCACGTAAAGCTCAGTGGAATCTCGCTTGCCGGTCTCAAGCAACTTGTCGGCCCCAACGTGGGCAACAGCGTCACCCTCGGAGGAGTCTTGCAGGCCGTTGCCGATGCGCAGTGGAAGGGCTCGCCGCAAAACCTGCAAGCCACGGCAGACGCCACGGTGGACGCAACTGCGGGCGCGCCCCAATCATCCAGCGCTGTTCCCATTGCAGGCGAGTTGCACGCCTCCTACCGCAATCGCGATCAGCAGCTCACCCTCACCCAGAGCTCGCTGCAAACTGCGCACACCACGCTGACGCTCGACGGAACCATGAACGGAACCGGTAGCCAGCGCTCGCAGATCAATCTCGCCCTCAACGCCGCCGACCTGCACGAGCTGGAAACCATTGCCGCCATCTTCAGCAAACCATCGCACCCGCTCGGACTCTTCGGCAACGCAAAGTTCACTGGTACCCTCTCCGGATCGGCTTCGGCGCCACAGCTCGCCGGTGAACTGAGTGGCGCCGGCATTCGCGTGCGCGGCACCGATTGGAAGCTGCTCCGCGCGCATCTGGACGCAAGCCCCACCGCTGCTGAGATACGAGCTGGAGAGCTCGTGCCGGCGGTCGCCAAGGGCGCGGCGCAAGGAGATATTGCTTTTAGCGGCCGCGCCGAACTGAGCCACTGGAGCTTTGCCCAGAGCAGTCCGTTCCAGGTCACCTTGAACGCGCAACGCCTGGACGCAGCGCAACTCGCCCGCCTTGCGGGCGCAACCACGCCGGTAAGTGGGACGCTGAACGCCAACCTGCAAGCACACGGGACATTGCTGAATCCGGTCGGCCAGGGACAAATGGAGTTGCTGCATGCCGCCGTCGCCGGGGAGCCGGTCCAATCCGCCGCTGTGCAGTTCAATGGCGACGGAAGCGCCGTGCACACCAACGTCAATATCGCCATGCCCGCGGGCACAACCAGCGGCGTGCTCACTTACTATCCAAAGCAGCGCGGATATGAGCTGCAGATCGCCTCGCGCGACTTCCAACTCAATCAACTGCAAACCGTCAGGGCGCACCATCTATCCATCGCCGGAGCCGTGAACCTGATAGCCAGCGGACGTGGCACCCTCGACGATCCCCAGCTCACGGCAAGCCTGCAGATTCCGCAGTTGCGTGCGCAGGGCCAAACCATCGACCAGCTCTCGCTAGAGGCCAATGTCACGCGCCACGTCGCCAACGTGTCGTTGCAGACGCGCGCATTGAACGCCAACATGAGCGGCCACGCCACCGTACAGCTCACCGGCGACTATGCGGCCGACGCCGTATTGGACACCCAACCGATTCCGCTGCAACCTCTGATCGCTACCTACGCCCCGTCGCAGGCCGGGAACTTCACCGGCCAGACCGAGTTGCATGCAACCCTGCGTGGTCCGTTGAAGCATCGCGAGCGCATCGAAGCGCACCTGGTCATTCCCGAGCTGAGCGTGCAATTCCAGAAGTCAATCGAGCTCGCAGCCTCCGCGCCAATCCATGCCGACTACGTGAACGGAGTCCTCACTCTGGAGCGTTCTGGGCTGAAGGGCACCGGAACCGATCTCCAATTCCAAGGTTCCCTGCCGTTGCTCGACCGTAGCAAGCCCGTGGCCCTGTTGCTGCTCGGCTCGGTGGACCTGCGGCTCGCCCAACTTTTCGATCCTGATGTCACCAGCTCAGGAGAACTACGCCTCAACATAAACTCCTACGGAGCCACCAACGATCCCAACCTCCAGGGCGAGGTGCGGATCACGAACGCGAATTTCGCGACTGCCGGCGCGCCTCTCGGCCTCGTCAACGGAAACGGCACGCTCGCCCTCACACGCGACCGTCTGAACATTACCAGCTTCGAAGGAACCGTCGGCGGCGGTAAGGTCACCGCTCGCGGCGGCATGGTCTATCATCCCGCGATGCAGTTTGACCTGGTCCTGAGCGGACAGGGCGTTCGCCTTCTTTATCCGGACGGGGTACGCCAGGGCCTGAGTGCCAATCTCACCCTCACCGGATCGCCCGAGCAGGCTACTTTGCGCGGGCAAGTCAATATCGATCAGCTATCCTTCACCCCGGACTTCGATCTTTCCAGCCTGAGTTCGCTGGGCGGCGGTGTTGAGGAGCCTCCGTCGCGAGGTTTTATCAGCAACCTGCAGCTGAACGTAGCTCTGCGCACCACCCAGAACTTGAACCTCGTCAGCCGGGTAGGCGGTTCAGCCAACGTAAGTGTCAGCGGCTCAGCCAACCTGCGCGCCACCGGAACCGCCGCCCAGCCAGTGATCCTGGGACGCGTCAACCTGACCGGCGGTGACATGTTGTTCCAGGGAAACCGCTACGTGCTGCAAAGCGGTGTTGTCGACTTTGTAAATCCCTCGCGTACCGAGCCCACCGTCAATGCGTCGGTGACCACCACCATTCAGCAGTACAACATCGGAATGCGCTTCGAGGGGCCCCTGGACCGCTTGCGCACCTCCTACTCGTCCGATCCCGCCCTCCCTCCCGCCGACATCATCAACCTGATCGTCCGTGGCCAGACCCAGGAGGCCCAGGCCGTCAATTCCGCGGGCACCACCACCAGTCAGTCCGCCGAACAGGCCATCGCCTCGGCGGTAAGCGGGCAGGTGACCAGCCGAGTGCAGAAACTAGCCGGCATTTCGTATTTGTCCGTGGACCCCACCCTAGGCAATAACCAGGGGAACGGAGCGACCGTGACCGTGCAGCAAAGGGTTACCAGTAAGATATCCGTGACCTTTTCGGCCGACATGACCAGCACCGAACGGCAGGTGATCCAGCTTGAGTACCAGGCCACTCCGCGAGTTTCCCTAAGCGGCACACGCGACCAGAACGGTGGCTTTGGATTTGATACCCGGATCACCCGGGAGTGGTAGACGGAAGGCCTCCCGAGCTGGCTCCCATCACTCTCCCCTTCTTTCGCTTATGCCTCCTATCAAAACTTTCAATGCCTTACGATTTCTTTTGAATTGTCGCTGTTGCAATCTGCCATTAACCTATAGCTGCAGCGCAAATCAGCCTCGCACCCCCTTTCGAGGAGATTCATGTCGAACGAACTACGCAATTTCTTGACGCTTACCTATGAAGAGCTCGAAGAACTCAATCTGAAGGCTAAAGAACAGCGGAAAAACCGCGTTGCCGCTCACACCATTCAGGAAGAACGGCTCAAGTACCTCACCGACGAAAAGCGCATCAAGGCCGTGACCGTGCTGTTCAGCGACCTCGAAGGCCGGTTGCACCTGCTCGACTATGACAAAAAGTTCTTGATCAACAGCTACGACAATCTCACCTTTGACGGCTCCTCGATTCGCGGCTTTACCGCCCAGCGTGAGAGCGATCTGCGTTTGGCTCTGGACTGGTCGGCATTCTACTGGGTTCCCGCCGACGTCTTCGGCACCGGCAAGGTGATGGTCTTCGGCGAAGTCATCGACAAGAACGGCACACCGTACTCGGGCGACATTCGTGGCGTGCTGAAGAGCTACGCCGACGAACAGTTCAACAAGAACGGTTACACCCTGAACGCGGCAAACGAGATTGAAGGATTCCTGTTCAACGGCAAAGAAGCCGAGCAGGCCTACTACAAGACCGGAAAGTTCGAGTATGTGGACGGTGGCGGCTATTTCCACTCGCTGCCTGGTGATCCGCTACGCACCTTTATCGACTTTGCCGCGGAAGTGCAACGCGCCATGGGTTTCCAGAACGAGAAGGATCACCCAGAGGTTGCGCCCTCGCAGTTTGAAATCAACTACAGCTACGGCGATGTGGTTGCCGCCGGCGATCAGATCCAGCTCTACAAACTGATCTGCCGCCAGGTTGCGAACAATCTAGGCTACACTGCCAGCTTCTTGCCCAAGCCGGTTGTCGGCGTCAACGGCAGCGGCATGCACACCAATGTCTCGGTCAGCAAAGGCAAAAAGAACCTGTTCTGGGACGCCAATGGCTTGGAGAAGATCAGCCCGTTCGCTTGGGACTTTGTTGATCGCGTTTTGACTGCAGGCAACGATATTTGCCTGATCCTCAACTCCAGCGTAAATGCCTATCGCAGACTCGACCCGCACTTTGAAGCGCCGAACCAGCTCAATGCTTCGGCCATCAATCGCGGCGCCATGATCCGCGTTCCGATCGGCAACGAGCGCACTGCACGCCTGGAAGTTCGCGCCGTAGCCCCAGATGCGAACCCCTATCTGGTGATGCATTCGGTCTTCAAGACTGGCATCGACGGCGAAATCGCGCAGATCGAAAACCTGCGTCAGGCTCACCGCTATCTGCCAGACAATATTTACTCGGCCCTTGACCTGTATCGCTCCTCTGACTGGGTCACCAAGCTACTTGGTGCGGACGTCAAAGAGCGCTACGCGGAGTTGAAGCAGAATTCCGCCGACCGTTGCCCACGCTTGCTGGGAAACCAGATCAAGGCCTCCGAAGTCCAGTTCCACCACGCAGTCTACAATCAGTTCCTGTGGAACGAGTTCTAAGAATTTGTCGCAGAGAAAGAGAGGCCCTGGCTACGCAGCCAGGGCCTTTCCTTTT
>Ga0181520_10002210_pt1 | contig 36899 bp, 35 predicted proteins | sample PEATcosm2014_Bin_29_FD_132451 | JGI IMG/M metagenome (GOLD analysis project Ga0181520, IMG submission 132451) | Peatland microbial communities from MTU Mesocosm Facility, Houghton, MI, USA - PEATcosm2014_Bin02_30_metaG | ecosystem: Environmental > Terrestrial > Soil > Wetlands > Peat | place... | reverse complement strand
GAGTCGAAGCGCTTCGGCGAAGCCATGGTGATGGCTTACCATCGCTCGCGCGGCGTCGATACACGCATGGTACGCATCTTCAACACCTATGGCCCGCGCCTGCACCCCGGCGACGGACGCGTCGTCTCCAACTTCATCATGCAGGCCCTGCGCGGCGAACCGCTCACCATCTACGGCGACGGCAGCCAGACGCGCAGCTTTTGCTACGTCGACGATCTCATCGAAGGAATTGTGCTCCTGTCGCGCAGTGAGGAGCATCTTCCAGTCAATCTCGGCAACCCAGTGGAGTTCACGATTCTCGAATGCGCGAAAGCCGTGCTCGAAGTAACCGGCTCGCAGAGCGAGTTGAGTTACATTGATTTGCCCGTGGACGATCCCACGCGCCGGCGGCCCGATATCACCAAGGCACGCACACTGCTGGGATGGGAGCCCCGCGTCAGTCTCAAAGAGGGATTGAAGAAGTCTCTCCAATTCTTCAGGAGCAAGCTCGCCTAGCGCCGGCGCCAAGGCGCTCGACTCTAGCGTGGCGGCTCGTAGGGTTCGGCGCGCAGAAGATTCGTGAGGATGTCGCGCTCGTCGGGACTGAACTGGTTCTGATAGCGCGCCGAGTTCAGTACGGTCGCGCGTTGATCGAGCGGTACCGAGCGCAGATCCTGAAAGGCGCGCTTGACTGTCGCCTGGCGATCCGGCGGCAGCGCCATGAAACTGCGCCCTGCCTGGCGAACCTGCATCTGTTCCTGCGGAGACATGTGCTCCAGCATCTCGCTGCGCGCAAGGCGGCGCTCACGCTGGTCCTCGGGCAGTTGATTCAGTTGGTGCAACTGCTGCACCAGTCGTTGCTGCGTGGCGGGGGGCAGGCGGTTGAAGCTCGGATCGTTGCGCAGCAATCGCTCCTGATCTTCCACGGGCAGGCCCTGGTGGTGGTTCAGCCAGTCGCCTAAATGTCCCGGAGGCGCCGCGCCGGGATACGCGTTTCCGGGACGATTTGCGTTGGGATATTCAGGGCGCGTGTAGTTGGGCGCCGGAGTACCGGGGCGGCCTCCGAGACCCGGGTTTGCAGGCGCAGGCCGCTGTGCTCCGTTATATTGCGGGGTTGGCTGATAAGGTCTCTGCTGGGCCTGATACGGTCGCTGCTGATTTTGATATGGGCGCTGCTGATTCTGATACTGGCGCTGCTGCGCCTGATACCGCCGCTGTTGATTCCGGTACTGCCTCTGATTCTGCGGTCTGTTTGGCCGGTTCTGAAGCTGCGCGTAACGCAGCGGCGCACGGCGTTCAAAGGTGCGTTGCCCGAGCGCTCCAACCGCGGCGAAACAGAGGAACAGGAGCGCCGCGGCAATCGCCGCCTGACGCACTCTTTCCGCGTTTGAAGTCCAGTTCACGAGTCTTTCTCCCGGCAAGCGGCCGAAATGTGAAAACGTCAATCTCCGTTCTGGCTGCCGGTCAACGCTTCCATTTGATCCAATACCTGCGCATTGCTATCGAGCGTTTGCAGGTCGTGCACGACGGCAGCATTCTGGCCAGTCTGTTGCGCGGGCTGCATCCAGTCCGTTACGCCCAGATACGTGCCTCCGCCCACGAGAAGCAGAACGGTGAGCGCTACAGCGGCCAGTGGACGCACGTGCAATCCGGGCCCATACGCCACCGTTGCGCGCAACCGCGCGATGGCGCCAGCCAGCCAGCCGGCTGGCGCGGCCTCGCGCTCTTCCCGCATCCTGGCGCCAAGCCGGGTAAGGAAATAGGGGCTTGGCGCGGGGGCCTTCCAGGCATCCAGCACCTGCATGGTGGCCTTCAGCTTCTCGAGCTCTTCCTGGCAGTGCCCGCACTCCGCAACATGCGCTTGAACCTTGGCAGAAGCCGGGCGCGCATCGAGCAGCAATCCAGCCAGCTCAGCGTCCATTCCCGTGCACTTCGTCCTCATCTGTTTCATGATTCCCACCCCATGTTTCCGCCGGTCAATTTTCCTTTCTTATGGCTCCGGCTTTTTTCCACTCGTGCCTTCAAACAAAATCCTTCAATTTGTCCCGCAGCGTCTGGTAAGCCCGAAAGAGCAGCGACTTGGTCGCCGACTCGCTCAACTTCAGCACCTCGCCGATCTGCCGGTAATCCATCCCCTGGTACTTGTGCATCAACACCGCCATTCGCTGCCTCTCGGGCAGCGCCATCACGTGAAGCCGAATGGCGGCCATCCGTTCATCCCGCAGCAACTTCTGCTCCGCCGACGGCTCATCGTCGGCCACATCGGGAGTTGTGCCCGTCTCCTCGTCCGTCTGATCCAGATAAACCGTTTGCGCCGACCGTTCGTGCCGCGTGTCGCGCGCGTGGTTCACGGCCAGGTTGGTCGCGATCCGGTAAAGCCAGGTGGTAAATCTGGCCTCGGCCCGATAGCTGCCTCTGGCACGATAGACGCGAAGAAACACTTCCTGTGCCAACTCTTCGGCAACTGCCTGGTTCCCAACCATCCGGTACAGAAAATGAATCATTGGCCGGTGGTACTTAGTCGCCAGGTAATTAAAGCCGGCCTCATCGCCCTCGGCCACCCGCAGCATAATGGCTGCGTCGCTGTTGGGGTCCAATTCCGCCCTCAGGCCCACACCCGGCTCCGGAGTCGCTCCTGGTCGAAGAGCCGAACCCGTTCCCAACGCCGGACGGTTGAGGACCATCGTTGCCATATCCTCTGGAACCCCATCTGGGCCAGAAGGTTGCGCCCCGTAAGCGGTTTCTTCGCCTGAATTTCCGTCTTCGGAGCCCTCTTCGCCCGAACCCGGCTGGGTGGCCTGCGCCATGGCGTTGGCGCGGGCCAGTCCGGAGGGCATTTGGGAGGCTCCAAAGCCAGAAGAAGACGCCAGCGTTGCATCCCCGTCAAACGGGAGCTCGCTCTCCGGGCGAATTGAACGCGCTCTCCTGAACATGGTTCGCTTGGCTTGAGGCTCTCGTGCTTTCCGCGCCGGAAACCCGCCGCGTCAGGCGGCCGATGGCAGTCGCAGTTTGGCCGTAAAGCCCTGCTGGTGTTACTCTACCCCAAGGGATGCCCTTTGTGGCGCATGTCCATCAAACGCGGAACCGGAACAGTTCCGTGGACGGAAATTGGCGCGAAAACGGCTTCCTGGCTGCGGTTCTTCGGTTCCCCGATACCTTGGGGCGCTCGAATGCCCGACGCAACCCTTCCAATGCCTTTTCTGGGCGCTTAACTCAGCGGTAGAGTGTCACCTTCACACGGTGGAAGTCGTAGGTTCGAATCCTACAGCGCCCACCATATCAACGACTTAGGCGCAATACGGCTCATTCATCTTTGCTCTCATTGCACCTGGATAAAACTTCCGCAGGCTGAGCCGGCCGCATAAAATCGCGTGAATCCTGAAAAGCCCCATTCGTCAGTCCATTGTGCATCGTTCAGTGCCGCGATTCAGGATCGGCGTTGCATCCCGGAAAGGTTCGGCGCCGGAGAAGACATCCAGCCTGGCTGAGCGCGGACGTTGTCCCGCAGAAGTGCCTGGTAGGCTACAGTCCGCAGTTGCCGCGGAATGAGGCGGAACGGCGCGCGCAACACAATGTTGCGGATGCATTCGAACCCGTTCAGGAATCCCATCTCGAGCAGCGCAAGCTGCATCCTGGTCTCCTGCTTTACGTAGTGAATACCCCCTCTGCGCCTTTGCATTCCCGCACCGCATCGTGCATACACCAGAACGTCCGCGAGGTTCTGCAGATGGCAGCCACTCAAGATCATTCTTGACCAGAGGTGGTAGTCCTCAAATCCCGGACAAGACCGATAGTTTCCTGCCGCCACCACCGCCGCCTTTCGGAACATCACCGCCATGTGATTCATTGGATTGCGATATTTTGCGAACCTCAATAGAGCCGGACCGCTGCAGGGCAGTCGCCGGATCACCCGTGGCGCCAAGCTGTCGTCGTCGAACTCTGCAATCGCGCCCCCAACCACATCCACGCCGGGATTCGCTTCAAGGAAGGCAAGTTGCTTCTCGAACCGGTCCGGAACGCTGATGTCGTCGCTGTCCACGCGCGCTACGAATTCGCCGCGACATTGGTTGAGTCCTTCGCGCAGCGCAATGCCCAGCCCCTTACTGACGGGCAGCCGCACCGGCACAATGGGCAGGCGGGGTCTAAACGAGGCAATCACCGCCGCAAGATGCTCGCCCAGCGGTCCGTCCTCGACCAGTACAACTTCGCCGGCAGCGAGCGTCTGCCCGCATAGGCTTTCCAGACTTTGGCGCAGGAACTCCGGAACTTCTTTTCCGTACACCGGCAGGAGCACCGACAGGCTTGCTGGCATCACATCGCTCCCGCGCTCTTCGCGGCTGAAGAACTGCATGATTTGAGGACTTCGGAATAAAAACTCTGATAGGCATTCGACATGTGCCGAGCAGAGACGCTCTCAAGAACGAACTGCGGCGGCAGGAATCTAGCTCTCGCATGCTCGGCGTCGATGTTGTCGAGAGCGGCCCGGACGGATTCCGCATCTTCGTGCCCGAAGATCGTCACTTGCTCCGGAAACAGGCTCTGGATGTATCGATGCGCCGGAATGTCCGAGACCAGAACGCGGATTCCGCACGCGCAGCCTTCCAGAAGTGCGGTGCCCAGCCCTTCGGAACTGGATGCGGAGATCAGGATGTCCGACGCTCTCAATAAATCGCCGATATCGCTGCGCGCGCCGAGGAAGACTACGTTGGAATCCCCGGACGCGAGTTCCTCGCAATTTTGGCGAAGCGGACCATCGCCCGCGAAAACCAAAAGGCCGCGCCGCGATAACGCAGAAGCGCGGAAGCCGCTTAATACCGAGACTGGGTTCTTGAGGCTCCTCAACGCTCCGGTATGCACCACAACGACAGCGTCAGATGGCCAACCCAGGCGATCCCGGAGCGCCGTCACGATGCCCGGGTTCGCGGCGGGATGAAAGACATCGGTCTCAACCCCGTTAGGAATGGCTAAGGCCTTCACTCCGTGGAGTGATGCAACATCTGCGAGGGGTTGCGAAACTGCGACTACGCCGGCCAGTCGCCGCAGTGCGGCATACTCGCACAGTGCCCCCACGGTGCCGATTGAGCGGCCGTAGGCAGACCGGTAATCGCAAAAAAGATCGGAGTGGAGGGTTGAGACCACAGCGCATGCCGGGACTGCCAAGGCGGTTAAGACGTCTGCGCGAATTCCGTGGCAATGAACCAGATCCGGCCTGATCTCCGCAATCAGGCGGCGCACCTCTCGAACTCCGAATAGAAGCGACGTGGCGCGCGAGAGTCCCAGTTGCCTGACCGGGACACCTAAACGCCGAAATGCATCGATAAGGCTGTCGGCTGGTTCCGGAGAAAGAGTGGCAATAACCGCCCGGTAATTGGCTGGGTCCAGGTATCGGGTCGTGTTGTACACCCCGTTGATCGGACCACATCTCCCTAGAGCTGCGACGATTGAAAGCACCGTGTAGGGCAAGAGGTCTCCTTCTTTCAGTCGCAGCCGGCCGCCCGTGTTTCGAGCAGACGCCAACAGCCGCCGGAACGCTGCCGCGGAATGGCTTCAGGGTAACCAGAGAGGGTTGAGGATGCGCCGTCGGGCGCTGGAGCTTCCAGCCGGCGCGCCCCGGATTTGACGATGGTAATGAGGAGATTCAATGCGTAGGTTCCGGCCATGAAGACAGAGAGGAAAACAGCCGGCGAAGTGACCGTGAAGACCGAAGAGCGCTGGACAAAGAAGAGCGAGGGCAGGGAGATGCAGAGAAAGAACATCGCCACATTGCTTCTGAGCGCTTTCGCTTCCCACTTCCGTAATAAAAACCCGAGCAATGCGCAGCCGATCGCGTACAGGATCATCACCCTTCCACACAGGTAAAACACGTCGAGAAATCCCGTCGAGCTAAGTCCGTTGCCGCCGGCGAACAGGTCGGGACTGCTTTGCGAGGAGATGTAGTCGAGGATGTTGGCGGTTCCGACCGTTCCTATGCCGAGAAGGCTATACACGTGGCGCATGGAAAGGAGTGAGCCGATCGTTGTGTGCAGGGGTGGAACGGGGAGCTGAAATAAAAGTGCGGGAATCATGAAGATGACTCCCTGGCTGGAGAAGAAAAGGAAGAGGATTTGATCCGCCAGGTCGCTCTGTGTCCGCAGAACCTCGACCCATTGGAACCCGCAGGCTGCCGCGGCAAAGCCTGCCAGCAGACGTCCCGTGCGGATGGTCTTTTCCCGGATCGTGCTGGAGTGCCAGAGCGCGACCAGAAGCCAGGTGCCCGCCTCCATCCTGCGTCCAAAGTAGATGCCGCAGAGCGCATACCCAATGACCGCCGCAATCATGAGCCGGGTGTATTTCTTCTCGCCGACGATCACCGCCAGCGCATACAGGGTGGGTATCAAATAGCCGAGAATCGGCAGAATGCTGAATGAGGATTCTGCCTGGTTCAGATACAGTGCGGTGTAGCCGCCTGAAGCGAAGGCCGCGGCGCGCTCTTGCGCCAGGACTGGAAGCAGAACCGCGACAATGGCCAATGCAGCCATGAAACTGCGCTTGCAGTAAGTCCTGTCTTGTTGGCTCAGGGGCTGCAGGCTGATGCGGGCGTCGCTGAATGAGAGAAAGTATCCGCCGAACAGGCCGGCAATGCCGACGATCCAGAAGACGAGCAGGTGGTAGAGATCCGCGCCGCGAGGCGCAACCAATTGGCCAAAAAGCAAGGTGTAGATGGAGTCGTTCTGAGAGATCACCGCGATCACTGGTCGCGGCGCCACCCAAAGCAAAGTCCCAACAAAGAACAGGCCGATCAGGCTGGTCGCCCTGCCCGGAGTGTTGTAAATTGCAAACGCGATGAGGGCCAAAGTTGCGATAAGCAGGATTGCGCCGGCCTCCGGACTGAGTGAAAACCCCGTCGCGTCTCCGAAGGCAATCGCGATTGCAGCCGAGATAAGAATCAGCCCGGCGAGACGCTGACAAAACACCCTGGCCGATACGAAGCCCGCGCGGTAGGAGATTTCGTTGTTCATGCCGCCTCGCCCTTGCAAAGCTCGTTCGCTCCGCGCCCGAGGTACACCCGGCGCGCGCGCGTGAAAATGGTTAGCGCAGAGGGCAGAGCGAATCCCGCGGTTGCGGCCAGGTAACTGAATGCCGCACCGGCCGAGCCCCAGCGGGGCGCGGTGAGCGCTGCCAGGGCCAGCGTGAGCGAAGATGCGATCAGCGACTGAACCAGGAATGGTTCTCTCTTGAATGACCGCAGCAATGTTGCCAGGATCTGGATGGCGCAGTTGGCGCCGGCGGCCGCCACCAGGACGACGAACAGTCGCGGTGAGACCAGCCTCGCAGCCAGCCGCGGAGCGAAAAAGGGAAGCGCCGCCACTCCTGCGCACGCGCTGAGGGAGATGGTCGCGAATGCTGCCAGGGACTGCCGCTGCGTGCGGTGGAAGAGCCGGTCGAGCTCCTGAAACGTCCGCCGCGCGATCATTCCGCCGAAAGGAGTCGACTTGGTTGAGGTCCAGGCCAGGGCCAGAATCGTTATATACCCTGTGATGCTCAGCGCCATGCCCATCCGGCCGGCTTCAACCGGGCCGCGCACCGCGAACAGAATCGGAACGAACACTTGGGCGGTGAAGTAGTAGCACATCGAACTCACGGCAATGCGCCATTGAAAGGGCCATATTTCGCGCCTCCATTCGATCGCTGCCTCGCCGTTGCGAGAACGCAACAACCCGGCGAGCAACCGCCGGTGCCCAGACACGAACCCGAGGCCGATTGCCACCTGGCCTGCGATCACCATCGCGGGCGAGTAAAGGCCGTGGTGCATCAGCATCGGCCCCCACGCGCATGCAACGGCGGCGCCAGCCTGACGGAAGCGCATGGCAGCTGCCGCCCGCACATGGCCGCAGCCTTCCAGAAACGCGTAGAAAGGCATACACCACAAGCTGGCCGAACTGGCCAGCACCGCGGTCAGCCAAGGGCCTTGCCATGCGACTTGCGTTACGCCGCGGGCCGCATAGCGCGAGAAGAAAATGAGCCCCATCGGCGCCAGGATCAAAGCCATCGCCGCGGCCGCCGCGGTGTACCAGCGGATGCTCAGCTTGAGCGCCGAAGCCAGGCGTGCATGCGCTTCGGCGTCTCCGTTCACGCTGCCATCGGCCCCGAGCTCCAGATGCACGCACTCGTGCGCTGCCAGTTGCTGGATGACGAACGAGAAACCCAGTTCGAAAACAATCTGCAGCGACACCAAACTCAGCAGCGTGTAATAGTAGCCCTGCTCCACCGGGCTCAGTGCATGAACAATCAGCAGTACCGTTCCCGTGCTGCCCACAATGCTGGTGAGCCGCGCCAAAAAGGCGTACGTCACCGCGCCGTCCATCCCCAGGGCCCGTAGCGCCTTCATCGCGCCGCTCCAGTCCAGCCCTGTTCAAGCACCGCCGTCCAGCAGCCGTAGTGGCGGCGCAGGCGAAGCACGCCGCCGATCATGTCGGTAATCCAGGCCGTTCCCAGCGCGAGGGGAAGCGCGAGAACGATCCCTGCCAGGAAAATCCAAAGCCTGTAATGCGATCCGGGATGGTCCGGAACAATCGCCGGATCGACCACCTGGACCGTCGAACCCTGCCGCGCCTCATCGACTCTCGCCACCTCGTACTGGCTTGTGAGCAGTTGGTACATCGCTTCGTGGAACTTCACCTCGCGCAGGGCGCGCGCATAATCGAGTCCGTCCTGAGTTACCTTTCCCTTGGGCGCGATCAGGTCGCCCGTCACATGGTCGCTGTTCACGTCCATTGCGGCCAGCTGGCTCTCCATCCCGGCCAACTCCTGTTCGGCCCGGGCCATGTCGGGATTCTCGCTGGTGGCAAATTCGCGCATGGCGCGGATCTCGACCTGCTTCGCCGCCACCTGCGCGCGCAGCATGGCCGCCGACGCAATCAGGGCGCGTGACTGGCCGTCGAGCTCCAGCACTCCGGTCCGCTGCTCGGTGTCCTTCAAGTTGTCTTCCGCGCGAGTCAGCGCATCGCGCTCCTCATTCACTTCACGCTCAAAAAACATCCGCCGCTGCGCGGCCTCCGTCACCGCGAGTGACGCAATCAGTTTCCGGTACTCTTCCACCCATCCATTCGCAAGTTCAGCGGCCCGCTGCGGATCTCTGTCGGTTACCGACAACCGGATCAGGCCATCCTTGAGACCGTTTTCGACAGCCGTCATCTGCTCCCACCGCTTGACAGCCGAAGAAACATAGCGCTTGTGGTACTCCGCTTGAAGATGAAACCGCTGCACCATCGCGTCCTCTACCGTGCGGCTTTTCATCAGCGCAACCTGCATGTCATTGGGATTCTTGATATTCAATCCGCCGCCCATCGACGCCAGCGCGCCCAGGTTGCCCAGTTGCGCGAGCATCGCCGCGCTGGTCGAGTTGCCTTGTGGCGGTACGATCACCACCGATGCCTTATAGAGGTTGGGCAGTAGGATCGCTGTCGCCGATGCAAACAGAATGAAAGCTGTCGTCAACAGGCCCACCAGCCTTCCGTGGTGTAGCGCACTCAGAAGCAAGGAATGCAATGGCGATTGGAGTGTTTCGTCGGTGCGGGCAGCAGGTTCAAGCGTCTCCGTGGGCACGCGTCACTTCCTTCAATGTGGGTTACGGCAGGTTCAGTCGCTTCCGCGCCTTCAAAAGGTTTGGGCAGTGAACCTTCGCATGGATTTGAAAGCTGCGCCCAGAGTACCGGCAAGCAGTGGCGGCGAGAGGTGTGAATTAGCTGCGATCGATGCGCCCATTTCAATTCTGGGAAAATCCTCACGAAGTGTCTGAAATTGGGAATTCGTAAAATGCATTTCGCGTTTTCCGCACTCGGGCCCATTGGGTTGCGCGAAAAATGTTTCGTATATGAGAAACCATTCATTTCAGCGGTTCATGGGGCTTCGCCTGTCTTACTTGGGATTAACCGTTATCGCGGCCTTGGCTTTTTTCCCTTGGCCGCTACACGCGCAATGCTCTGACGATTCCGATTCTCTTGCCTGCCAGATTCAAGAGCCCACCAACTCATCGAGCCAATCGCAGGAGGCTCCGGCAGTCTTTGATGTCTCCGGGCCGGTTCAGAGGCAGCCGCGCGCCGACCAATCGAGTGAGGCCTCGGCTGTTGGCAGCCTCACCTCAGGCTCAACCTATACAGAGAGGTTCTCGCAGCCGGGGCCGGCGGCGCAGACGCACTCCCACGGACTCCCGCCGGAGCCGCCCACGGAGTTTCAGCGCTTTGTGGCCTCGACAACCGGTCAAATGCTGCCCATTTATGGAATCGGCTTATTCACCGGCCGGCAGGTTACGTTTGCCCCGGTCAACGATGCTCCCGCTCCGGCCGATCTCATTTTGGCTGCCCAGGATGAACTCGAGATCAGGATCTGGGGCCAGGTCAACTTCAGCGCCAATCTCCGCATCAGCCGCGAGGGCGATATTTTCCTGCCGAAGATTGGATCGGTCCATGTCGCCGGCCTCACCGTCGCCGCTGCGGAAGACCATCTTCGCCAGGCGATGGACCGCATCTACCGCAACTTCGAGCTCACGGTCGACCTCGGCCAGATTCATTCCATCGAGGTCTACATCACCGGTCAAGCGCGGCAACCGGGAGAGTATACGGTCAGCGCGCTCAGCACTCTTATCGATGCCGTATTCGCCAGCGGCGGGCCTTCCTCCACGGGCTCCATGCGTCACATTCAGCTCAAACGCGATGGCGGCATTCTCACCGACCTCGACCTTTATCAACTGCTCGTCAAAGGCGACAAAACCGGCGACATGCAACTGCAGCCGGGCGACGTGCTCTACATCCCGTCCGCAGGCCCGCAGGTGGCCTTGCTCGGCAGTGTGCGCGAACCGTGCATTTATGAACTGATCGGAAAAGAGACACTGGGCGCCCTGCTCGAATCGGCCGGAGGCAGAACCGCGATGGCCGCGGGCTCGCGTTTTTCCGTCGACCGCATCGCCAACCACACCCAACGCATCGCCTTCGAACTCAGTGACGATGCCGAGGGGCTCGCCGCAATGCTTGCCGATGGAGACATTGTGCGCGTCGACCCCATCACCTCGAACTACCGCGAAACAGTTACCCTGCGGGGATCGGTCGCCAATCCAGGCCACTTTCGCTGGCGACCGGGAATGCATTTGAGCGATCTCATCCCGGATCGAGATTCGCTGGTGACGCGCGGTTATTGGTGGCGCCGCACGCAACTCGGCCTTCCCGCGCCCGAGTTTACCGCCGATGAACAATCGCCGGCTGGACAGGACGCGGCAGTTCGTTCCACCGCCGGCGAAACCGATTGGGACTACGCCGTCATCGAGAGGCGCGATCCATCCACGATGAACACATCTCTGATCTCGTTCGATCTCGGCAAGCTCGTCCTCGAGCATGACGGCGCACAGGATCTCGCTCTCCAGTCGGGCGATGCCGTGACCATCTTTTCGCGCGATGATCTTGACTTGCCGGTCGATCGCCGCACGAGATACGTGCGCTTGGAAGGCGAAATTGTCAAAGCCGGCGTCTACAGCGTGGCTCCGGGAGAAACGCTTCGCTCCCTCGTGGAGCGCGCCGGTGGCTTGACCCCAAAGGCCTATCTCTACGGGTCCGAATTCACACGCGCGAGCACGCAAGCGCTGGAGCAGCAACGGCTGGACGAATATGCCAATCGTCTTGCCCATCTCATGCAGCGGAATGCAATTTCAGGTCTGGAAGTTCAAACCGGCCAGAATAATTCTCAAAGCGCCTTGCTGTCTGCAAACCAGGGCCTGGCTTCCCGCCTGCGCCAGATGCGGGCATCGGGCAGAATCGTCCTCAACCTCTCTCCTTTCAGCCAAAGCGTTAGCGATCTGCCCGAAATGGCTTTGGAGGATGGCGACCGGCTCGTGATTCCGTCTCGACCTTCCACAATTCAGGTCATCGGAGCGGTCTTCAATCAGAACGCATTCCTGTGCGAGAACAACGCCAGGTTTAGCAGGTACCTGCGCCTTGCCGGAGGCCCTGCCCGCGAAGCAGACCGACATCAAATCTTCGTTTTGCGGGCCGATGGTTCGACCGTTCATCGCGGCGACGGAAATTCGATCTTTGACCCATCAGCACTGGACAATCTCCGCCTTTACCCGGGAGACACGATCGTTGTGCCCGAAAAAATGATAAAACCCTCCGGTATTCGAGCGCTCGCGGATTGGACTCAAATCATGTCGCAGTTGTCTTTGAGCTCCGCCGCGCTGGATGTGGTCAAGTGACGCGCCATACGCTTCTGAATGTCTCCTCATAATTCAGCCGCCAAAACCGCACGAAGATTGCCATGAGTTTTCGTGGTTAGCTTCAGATGTTGAGTTCCGGCGCAGATCGATAACAAAGACTGCGCGTAGATCGATTCTCGGCCTCTGAGCCTCACCACCTGTGAATTCCTTCGTTGAGGTGGGTCTCATGCCATCCGCTATCAGCCTTCAGGATCAAGAACTGACTCTTTCTCCGTCCCCTTTGGGCATTATTCCTCCTGACCCGCCCGTCGTAGCGCGACTCCTTGAGTTGAGAGCTGATTCTCCCTTTGCAAGCAAATGGAGCGTCTCGCTGGCCAAGCGTTTCTTTGACATTTTCGTTGCGCTGGCTGTGCTCATCGTTTTTGCTCTGCCGATGTTGGGTATCGCGATCCTGATCCGGCTGTCTTCGCAAGGCCCCGCTCTCTTCGTTCAGCAGCGCGTGGGCCGGCGGGGAAGTCTCTTTCCCATCTACAAATTTCGCAGTATGATTCCCTCCTCCGGCAAGTCGTCAGGTCCCGGTCTTACGCGCGACGGCGACAGCCGCATCACGGCCGTTGGCCGCATCCTCCGCAAGCTCAAGCTCGATGAACTGCCGCAGTTCTATAACATTCTCCGTGGCGATATGAGCCTGATTGGTCCCCGGCCGAAGCTGCCGCAATACGCAGCCATTCGTAACATGCCATTTCGCCCCGGCATCACCGGCGCGGCAACACTCGCTTTCCGCAGAGAAGAGGAAGTCTTGCGGCACGTCCATCCCTCACTTCTCGATGCTTTTTACAACCAGCACATCCGGCCGATGAAGGCCAACATCGATCTTAACTACATGGCTCATGCCACCTTGTGGTCCGACATGCGCATCGTTGCAGCCACGTTCCTCGCCTGTGTCGTGCCCATGGCTAACCGCCATATTCCTGTCAACCAGAAAGGCCGCGAATCCAGGAACCTCGATATGTCGGCTTTGCCGTACCTCAACAAAGATCAAACCTGCGAAGAGCTCTGAACGCTTCTTCGCGCCTCTTTGAGGGCGACACGTCCGCATCCTCTACGCACTCTAATCCAGCCTTCATGGAGCGCGGGAAAATGGACGGACCGGTGTTCGGAGATCCAGCCTGCAGCGTCCTGTCCTCGGCAATCCACCCATCCCGCGCCCTGCGGGAATATGATGGATGAGTCTGCCGTTTCAGTTATATTTGCCAGGAAGCGTTTTCTCGCCGCGATTGCGGCCTGAATTCGGCGAGCATCAAACCGCGTCGGGAACCGCGAATTGGCTGTGGCGCCGGCGTTTGAAGGCAGAGAGGTAAATTGTGAAGCGAGTAGTTCACGTTCTTGCACTCATCATGGCTGTGGCAATGGCCGTTCCGGCCGTTGCAAAGGGAGAGACGAAGATGTCGATTTTCGGTAAAACCGCGGACGGAGTTCCGGTTCCGATCTACACGCTGACCAGCGGGCAGATTGAAGTAAGAGTCATGGCGTACGGAGCGCACCTGGTGAGCGTAAAAGCCCCAGATCGCAATGGCAAGATGGCTGATGTCGTTCTTGGATACGATTCACTTGAAGGTTACCTGGCCGATAACAAGACGTACCTTGGCGGCATTGTAGGACGCTACGGGAACCGCATCGCCAGTGGAAAGTTCAACATCGATGGCAAGACCTATCAGATTCCGCTCAATGATGGCCCCAACGCCCTGCATGGCGGACCCAAAGGATTCAATCAATACGTCTGGAAGTCCGAGGAGATACCCGGCGGAGTCGAGTTCACGCTCGTCAGCCCCGACGGCGATATGGGATTCCCGGGAACGCTAACCGCCAAGGTGCGCTATACCCTCAGGGGCGATACTTTGCATATCGATTACTCCGCCACCACCGACAAGCCAACGGTATTGAACTTGACGAACCATGCGTACTACAACCTGCACGGCGACGACCAGGGCAACATTCTCGACCAGAAGCTGGAGATCGGAGCCGACCGATTCACGCCGGTGAACTCGACGTTGATCCCGACCGGCGAGTTGGCGCCGGTGACCGGCACGCCGCTCGATTTCACCAAGCCCGAAGTGATCGGCGCGCGCATCGGCGCTGACAACCAGCAACTCAAAATCGCCGGCGGCTATGACCACAATTGGGTTCTCAACGGCAAGATCGGTTCATTGCATCTGGCCGCGATCGTCACCGATCCAGTGAGTGGGCGCAAGCTGACTGTGGAGACGACCGAACCCGGCGTGCAGTTCTACTCGGGCAACTTCCTCGATGGGTCGTTCACCGGCCGCCACGGCGTGAAGTATGAAAAGCACTCCGGCCTTTGCCTGGAGACGCAGCACTTTCCCGATTCGCCGAACCATCCGGATTTTCCCAGCACGCTTCTGCGTCCTGGCCAGACCATGCACTCCACCACCACGCTTACCTTTGGTGTCGTGAAGTAAACGAAACAGCTCACGAATCAGAGCGCCGCCGCGAAATCTTTACTTCGCGGCGGTTTCCTTTTTGAACCAACCGAGCCCGGCCGAAGTAGCTGCGGCAGGAGTGTACTCGCACCCGATCCACCCCTCGTAACCAAGCTCATCGATCAAATCGAAGAGATATCCGTAGCGCACTTCGCCGGTGTCCGGCTCATGCCGATCGGGCACGCCGGCGAACTGGAAGTGGCCCACGCGCGTCTTCTTCGCGTCCGCGAGATACTTGCGAATCTTTACCGCCAAATCGCCTTCTTCCACCTGGCAATGGAAAAGGTCCATCAAAATCTTCAGGTTCGGAGCGCCGATTTCCGTTACGATCGCGTGCGCCTCTTCCTGGCGATTGAGGAAGAATCCCGGCAGGTTTCGCTTCGCAATCGGCTCAATTAGCAAATCGATCCCGGCCGCGCGCGCCCGTTCCGCGGCCCAAGCCAGGTTTGCCGTGTACACGCCAAGCAAGTGCGCGCGATCCGTTCCCTGCGGCGCAACGCCCGCCATTGCGTGAATCCGTGGACATTGCAATACCTCGGCGTACTCCAACGCCAGTAAAAAACCGTCGCGAAACTCAGGCTCGCGGCCTGGCAGTGCCGTAATCCCGCGCTCGCCAGCCTTCCAGTCTCCCGGAGGAGCGTTGAAAAGCACCTGTCGCAGGTTATGCTCCTTGAGTTTCGCGGCCAGCGTTGCGGCCGGATATTCGTAAGGAAAAAGGTACTCGACGGCCGTGAAGCCATCGCGCGCGGCAACGCCAAAGCGGTCGAGAAAGCTGTGTTCCGCATACATCATCGTCAAGTTGGCAGCAAAGCGAGGCATCGCAATCACTCCATTTATTCGTTAGAGAATCATCTACAGAACTGTTCCGGTCATCGCTGCTGGGCGCTCTTGAATCCTCACGCCGAATAAAGCGCCGCAACTTCGTAATCCGTAACGGAAGGGATCGTAAACTCAACCGAACCATCCGCTACGTGGAAAGGAATGTCGCGCTCGGCGCGCAGCAATTCAACGCGCGTCACGCGCCTGCCCACAGGCAGATTGAAGAGAACCTTCTGCGCTCCGATAGGATAAAACTCGCTGAACCATCCGTGATGCGCATTCGGGTTGGTGTAGTTCAACACGTGAACCGCGAATCCCGCCTCCGTTTCCCACGCAAAGATCTCCACCAGTCCCTTTCCCTCCACGCTCACCGGAGCCGGTGCGCCAGCCACCCAGCGAATCGCATTCACCAGTAGCCTGCTGAGATCTTGCTGCCCTGAGAGCCACATGGTCGGCTCGATGTCGCCCGGAAAATATGCCAGACGGCTCGTACCGCGCTCGCGCAGCACAGCGGCCGGCTCATCGGTGCGCGGAACCGGAGGATACGAAAGCTCCGGCGGATATGCCGTGTAGCCCGGCACCACCGTGAGCACGGGATTGTCCACCGGTTTCAGCGGCACGCGAAACTCCGCGCCTGCAATCCAATGCGTATCGGTGAATCCATCCAGAATGCGATGCGGCCGTTCAATGCGCGCCAGGTAGGGATTCGCATTTCCCAGCCGGCCGATCACTGGACCCGCTGCATGAATTCCGAAGACGTCGGCCAGCCCGAAATCGTTGCGGCGCTCGTTCCGCTCGTTGTACATGCTGGTCTCAAACGTGGCCAGCAACGAGCCGCCCTGGTTCACGTAGTCGCGCAACTGCTGGCACTGCTCGTCGCTGAGCAACGCTGTGTTGGGCAGAATCAGAGCCGAGTATCTCTTGATCCGCTCCAACTGCAGCCGGTCCTCGTGTACGTAGTCGAAGAGAAACCTTCCGTCCAGCAGCGCCGAATACACCGCATCAATATACTGCTGCATCGAAAAATCGCGCTGCGGCTGATAGAAGAGCTGCGTCCGCTGGCCCATCACCACGCCGATGTTGGCGATGGAGCTCTTGTTCACCCAGTGCTCATCGTGTCGCGCGGTCCACAAGAAATAGTCACGGCCGATCTTCTCCCAGCGCAAATCTTCGCCAAGACCATTTTCTCCACCAACAACGTGGTAGTAGGGAACCATGCCGCTGGCCAGCGTCTGGCTGAGCCAGATCACGGATTCAGCGGGCGATTTAGTGACTTCGCGCCAGCGAATCGGCCCGGTCGTATACGCCCCCGTCACGTTGGTGGCCATCTTTCCGTCGAGCACGGCGTTGCACACGCGTCCCTGTTGCGCCGCGCCCCAAACCGGCGCATCGTGCAGGTTGCGGCCCTGGTTGTCGCTCTGGAACCACTGGCAAACCTCGCCGAGCTGCGCAAGATTCGGCGTGGCGTGAAAGCCCCCGCCCATATTCGTGATGTAGAAACTCGTCGCCTTCTTTTCCTTCGCGATCGAATCGTACAGCTTCCACAGGGTCGTAAAGCGTTCGTTGAACTTGTCCCAGTAAGCGGGCGTCTTCGCCGGCGGTAACTGGCGGCACTGATCGCAATAGCATTCCTGCAATGCGAACGGCGGCCAGCCATTGGTGTAGTGTGCGTCTACGTCGTAGCGCGAGTTCACCTCGCGCATCACCGCTGGAAAATAGTCGGTCATGTACGTCGTAAACATGCAAGTTTGAAAGAGCTCAGGAGCCTCAGCCGACTGAAGCGGCCGTCCATGCTCATCGCGCATGAACCACTCCGGATGCGCAGCCAGCGCATCGCCCCAATTCAGGTCGGGGCTGTAGCGCGCGATTGTATGCAGCCCGCGCTTCTTCGCCGCATCGTTCAACTCGCCCGTAAAGTCGCGCCCGTTCAGGTACTTTGCCGGTCGATGAAACGGAACTTTGCTCGGATAAAACGCAACAATCCCGGTGACGCTGACAAAAACCGCGCCAACCTTCGCGCTCGCCCAATAATCCGCCCACGCTTCCACGTCGAGGACCGCCGGATCGTGCTCGGTCATGTTGGTCTGGCCGATGCGTCGCACGGTCTTTTGCCAGGGCACGTCCGCAGCCGCTCCTGGAATCGCGCCAGTGGCCACTCTGGCCGGACTCATGGCAAGAGATTCTCCCACTCGGACCAGCGGCACAGTGGCTGCCGCTGATTTCAGAAATCTGCGCCGATCCATAATGAACATGGGGTGACCATGACCTCTGTTGCAATCGTAGAAGGTGAACGAAGCCCCAAAACTGCAAGTCTGGCCGCGCTATTTTCCGCGAGCGTTCAGCTCATCCAGCACCTTCTTCAGGTCGTCGAGCTTTTGTCCGGCATCAGCCAACTTGCCTTCCGAGGTCAGGCGCTGATAGTCCGCGAAGTCCTGGCTCGCCCGGCTAATCAATGCGCTCTGGCTCTCATTGGGCTGCACGGTTCCCGCAGGCACAGTCGCACCCGTCCCATTCCCCGCCCCCGTCGCGGCTTGCGCTGCTTCGCCGTTCGTAAGCGACGGCGCTTCTGCTCCGAAGAGCGAGCTCAATGCGGCCTCAAAAGTCGGGCCATAGGCGAGACGATCCTGCAACGCCAGCACGACGAGGCGCAACTCCGGCATGGGACTCTGAGCGGCTTGCAGGTAAATCGGCTCCGCGTAGAGGAGCGCCTGCCCGCAGGGAATCACGAGAAGGCTGCCGCGAATCACGTGCGAGCCTTGTTGATTCCAGAGCGTGAGCTGGCCGGAGAGCTGCGCATTCTGGTCGATGCGCGCTTCAATCTGCTGCGGGCCATCGACGAGGCGCGTCTTGGGGAAGTCGAAGACCACGGCTTTGCCGTAATTCGCCCCATCGCTGCGCGCGGCAATCCAGCCGATCAGGTTGTTGCGGTTGGTCGGCGTAAAGGGCAAAATCTCAACGAACTCCAGGCCGCTGGATTCGCCCGGCAAGGTCATCAGCACAAAATTTGGCTGCATCTCCTGTGCCGTTTGATCGCTCTGGCTCGAGCCGATTTGCGTGGCCACGCTCCACTGGTCCTCGCGGTTATAAAACACCTCCGGATCGGTCATGTGGTAAAGCGCGTAGATATTGGCCTGCAGGCTCAGCAGTGTCTCCGGATAACGCACGTGTGCCCGCAGCCACCCAGGCATGGCCGACTCATCTTTGAACAGATCCGGGAAGATGCCGCGCCATGCAGCGAGGATCGGATCCTGGTTATCGAATACGTAAAAGGTCACTGTGCCGTCGTACGCGTCCACCACAGCCTTCACGCTGTTGCGGATGTAATTTACAGGTTCGTTTTCCAGATTCGACGGCGCCGAGTAGGGATAGCTCGCGGAAGAGGTGTAGGCATCGATGATCCATGAAAGTCGCCCATCTGCGCCGACCACGATATATGGATCGTGATCGAAGGTCAGAAAAGGCGCCAGCGTGGAAACGCGCTCCACCACGTTGCGCCGCATCAGCAGGCGGCTATCGGCCGTGATGTCGTCGCTGAACGGAACCTTGGTCAAGTCGCCGCGATCGAACGCCAACAGCGCCCGGCGCAGGAAGCCTCCCATCTCAATCCCGCCTGTGCCCTCATACGAGGAAAGATTGTTGCTCTGCCCCTGCGGATAATTGAATTCCTGCTGGTGCGTCTTCACGTACACATCGCTGTCGGTCAGCTCGCCAAAGTAAATCTCCGGACGCGTGACGCTCAGCCCCGGCACCGTGCTCTGTACCGGCATATTGCTCAGGTAAAGAATGGGCAGCCCCTCCGGCGAAAAGCCGTTCACCGGGTTCATCGTGATCCCGTAACCGTGGGTATAAATCAGCTTGTCGTTGATCCAGTTGCGGCTGCTCTCGGGCAGCTTGTCCACGTTCAACTCGCGCACCGCGAGCATCACCTGGCGCAGCGATCCGTTGATCTGGTAGCGGTCGATGTCGATGCCGGGAAAATCGTAATAGGTGCGAATTTCCTGCACCTGCCGCAGTGTGTCTTGCAACGCGTTCACGTCCCACAGGCGAATATTTTCAAGCGTGGCCTGATTGTGTTCCGCATCGACGGCGGCGACAGTCGTGTCCGCGGGAAACTCACGCTGCGCAAAGCTGTCCAGTCCGTATGCCTTCCGCGTCATCGCAATGTTATTGGCAATGTAAGGCCGCTCTTTGTCGAGTTGGTTCGGCTTCACGATGAACGTGCTCACGTACCATCCCGCGACCGAGGCCACCACGTAACAGGCCACTGCGGGAGCCAACGCGGCCAGCAGCCAGCGTGCTCGCGGCCGGATTACGCCGCCGGCAATCGCAATTACGGCGCCCAGCGCCAGCGCCACGGCGATAAACAACATCCCGATCAACGTAACGTGCGCATCGGTGTAGGTCACGCCGTTGAAGATCGTGTGCTCCTGGAACAGCAAATCGAAGCGGCCGACGTACTCGCGGATGGCCAGCGCAAATAGTACGAATCCACCGGCGATCGAAACGCCGCGCCAGGGCAGGGAAGCGGTCCCGCCAAAGCGCCCGCCCAGCGCGCGTCCTCCGCCTGCGGCGATCAGAAACAACACTGCCAGAATGCATACGATGACCGCCAGCGTCAGCAGCCATCCCGCGATCATTTCCCATGCCGGCAGCGTGAACAGATAGAAGCCGAGCGGCCGTCCAAAGATCGGATCGGTGACGTCGCCGGCGCGCGGCGCGTACCAATAGAGAGCCAGCGTCTGCCACTGGCCCTCCATCGCGAAGCCGGTGGCCAGCGAGACCAGGAGCGAGCCGATAACGGCAATAATCCGCAGAAACTTCTTCAGCGGCAGCTCGATCGGTTTTCCGGCGAAAAAGATTGTGTGCGTATCGGGCAAATCGGCGGCATGGCTGTGGCGCAACACCAGAAACGCAGCAAGCAGGATCAGAAACGTCAATCCTGCAAAGACCGCAAAAGTGCCCCATTCGAGGCCAAAGCTTCTCCAGAAGACGCTTGCGTAGCCGAGCGAGCGAAACCACAGCAGGTCGACCCAGTAGGAAATCGCGGTGCGGCCGCCAACAAAAATCAAAATGACGACGGCGAGGAAGAGATAAATCAACAAGCGCGGGCGATGCCGTTTGCCGCGCCCCGGCCAATCAATCGTTTCGGGCATTTTCCACCCCACTCAGGCGAAAACTGCGCGCTGAGTTACCCAAGAATTGTACAGCGGTGGAGCAGCGCGCTTGTTGCTGGATTCGGGCGATGTTAACATTTGAGGCAGGCAGGAGAGCTCTTTCCACGATGAGTGAGATCATCTTTGAAGTGCGTGAAGACGAGGTCGATGGCGGGTATACCGCGTCAGCCTTGGGTTACGGCATCCACACCCAGGGCGATACCATCGAGGAGCTCCGTGCGATGGTCAAAGATGCCGTCAAGTGCTACTTTGACGATTCCACACCGTCGCCCAAGATCATCCGCCTCCACTTTGTGCGCGACGAAGTCCTGGTCCAGTGAAACTGCCGCGCGACGTTAACGGACCGAAATTGGTCAAGGCGCTGGGCATTTTGGGTTATCAGGTAACGCGCCAAAAAGGATCCCACATTCGCGTAACTACGCAGCGAGACGGTGAGAACCACGAAGTAATTCCCTCTCACAGCCCTATCAAAACAGGCACGCTCTCCGGCATCCTCAGGCACATCGCCGCCCACCACCGGTTGAGCGTGGAAGCGCTTCTCGAGATGCTTGATCTGTGAGCGGCGCGAAGAAGCGGCTTCAAGCAAATCGGACCTAGATCAGCTCGCTCCGCCCGGTGATGCTCAGCTCTTTCACGATTTTGCCCACGTCCTGGGAGTGGTCGCGGTGGGCAATCAGCAGCGCGTCTTCAGTATCCACGATCACCAGGTTCTCCACGCCCACCAGCGCGACAAACTTCCGCGGGCTGAAGATGTAGTTATCGCTGGCTTCAATCGAGATATGGCCGGTGGTATCGGCCACGTTGCCTTCGGCGTCGCCGCGCAGCCGCGTCTCCACCTGGTACTCGTAGAGCGAGGCCCACGAACCGAGATCGTTCCAGTTGAACTCCGCGGGAATGCAGTAAAGATGCGAAAGATGCTCGCCCTTCGCCGATCGCGGCTCCAGAACGGCATAGTCAACGGAAATGTTCTCGCATTTTGGATACGTGGTGCGGAAGACCTCGTCAAACTGTGGCGTGCCCCACGCGGCGGCGATCGCCTCCAGCAGCGGAGCCGTCTCCGGCACATGCTCGCGCACGGCGTTGGCCAGCGTCCGCGCCGTCCAAAGAAACATGCCCGAATTCCAGTAGTAATTTCCCGCGGCGACAAACTCCTCGGCGCGATTCTGGTTCGGTTTCTCGATGAACCGGCGCACATGCAGCGCCGAATCGTCCTCCGTCAGGTCGCCGGTTTCAATGTACCCATAGCCGGTCTCGGCGCGGAAGGGTTCGATGCCCAGCACCACGATGTTCTCTCCCGCCGCGGCCGCAGCGATGCCCTTTTGCAGCGCCTTCAGAAAGCGCGGCTCGTCGGCAATCACGTGGTCCGACGGAAACACCCCAAGCACAGCGTTGGGGTTTTCGCGCTCGATCAGAAATGCGGCCAGCCCGCAGGCCGGGGCCGTGTTTCGCGCAACCGGCTCCTGCACAATCTGCGCAGCCGGCAGCCCGGGCAACTGGTCGGCAATCTCGTGAGCCAGGTACTCGTTGGTAATAATCCAGGTCTTATCCAGCCCCGCCAGCGGCTTCAGCCGCTCCACAGTCTGCTGGATCATGGAGCGCTCGCCATCCAGCGCCAGAACCTGCTTGGCGTGCGCGCGCCGCGAGCGCGGCCAGAACCGAGTGCCGCTGCCTCCGGCCAGAATCACGGGACGAAAGTCGATTTGCTCTAACATTTGAAGAACCATCGTACTCGACAGAGACAACGTTTGCCCATAGAGGAACGAATAAATTTGGCCGCATCCCACTTGCGGCAGCCTCATTTGCCATATTGAGGGAAGCGTTCGTCCAGTGCGCCGCACGCCGGCCCTCCCCGCAGCATCCGTTCGTCCCCGTCAACTCCGCTACTGGCGTAAGCTATCTGCAATGCCAGGCCTGCGTCAGGGTTCCGTCCATCTCGGCCGCGTTGCGGGGATCGATCTCTACCTGCACTGGTCATGGTTTGTCGTCGCCGTCATCGAAATCGGCAGCCGCCAGGGCCGGTACACCTCCCTGGTTTGGAGCGCTCTCGAGTACCTCGCCCTCTTTGCCATCGTTCTTATGCACGAGTTTGGCCACGCCCTGGCCTGCCGACAGGTCGGCGGGACGGTCGACCGCATCATGCTCTGGCCGCTGGGCGGCGTCGCATACGTCAATCCTCCGCAGCGCCCTGCCGCCACACTCTGGAGCCTCGCCGCCGGGCCCCTGGTCAACGTCGCACTTCTGCCCGTTATTGGTGGCGCATTTTTGACGGCTGGCGCGCTGGGTTGGGCCAATTCCTTCCCCAACGCCTACACCTTGCTCAGCTGGATTCTGTGGATCGACGTCATCCTGCTGGCTTTCAACATTCTGCCCATCTACCCGCTCGACGGCGGCCAGATTCTTCGCTCCCTGCTTTGGTTCTTCATGGGACGCGCCCGCAGCCTCTATGTGGCTACGATTCTTGGATTTGTGGGTGCTGCGGGCCTGGTCTGCCTTGCCATGTGGATGCACTCCACCTGGTCGTTGCTCATCGCTGCGTACATGCTTCTCAGTTGCTGGAGCGGATTCAAAAGCGCCCGGACCATGATCCTGCTGGAAAAGCTGCCGCACCGCGAAGGCTTTGCCTGCCCCGATTGTGGAGCCCACCCGCCAGTGGGCGCGCTTTGGAGATGCGCGGAGTGCAAACAGACCTTCGACACATTCCAATCCATGGCCGTTTGCCCTCATTGTGGATCGGAAGCCGCCAACACCATGTGCGGCGAGTGCCGAGCCATGCATCCCATCAGCAAGTGGGCGACCGCCGCAAACTCGAAGCCCGCTGAGGCGAGCAGTGCTTCACTCGCGAATCGCTAGTCTTGCCTGAATAGATTGGATTCTGTCGGGGTGGTCTAGCCTCGGGCAGCCCGATCCCGTCCTAGTCACTAACCACTAGCCACTGCTTCTATTTCAGCCCCGTTAGGAACTCGCCCATGCGGCGCGTGCCCTCGTCGATGTTGTCCCGCGTCACGGGATACGAGATGCGCACATGCTCCGCGGTCCCGAACGCCTCGCCCGGCACCGTCACCACGTGGCCCTCGTGCAGCAGCCGCGTGGCCAGCTCCGTCGCGGTCCGGATGCCGCCCTTGCCAAGGTAGGCCGAAATATTCGGGTACACGTAGAACGCGCCTTCCGGCCTGGTGCACGTCACGCCGGGAATCTTCGCAAGCGCAGCCAGCATATAGTCGCGCAGCCCAATAAACTCCGCGCGAAACTCTGCTACGCACTCCTGCGAGCCGTTCAGCGCCGCAATCGCCGCCTTCTGCACAAAGCTGGTCGCGTTCGAGGTCGACTGCGACTGCAGTTTGCTCAGGTTCGCGGCTACCGGCTTCGCTGCCAGCGCATATCCCGCTCGCCATCCGGTCATCGAGTATGTCTTCGACAGCGAGCCCAGAATTACGAGGTGTTCCTTGGCCCACGTGAACGACCCGCCCGACACAGGCTTGCCCGCGTAGTTGAGGTACACGTAGCACTCGTCCAGAAGCAGAAAGATTCCGCGGTCGTGCGCCAGATGGACGATCCGCTCCAGGTCCTCCGCCGATACCACAGAGCCGGCCGGGTTCGACGGCGAATTGAGGATGATGGCCTTGGTCCGCGGCGTAATCGCGCGCTCAATCGCATCGGCTGTAATGCGGAAGCTCTCCGCTTCGCTCGTTTCGAGGAACACTACGGTGCCGCCCGCATACTGAATGATGTCCTTGAAGCTCACCCAGTAGGGAACAGGAAGAATCACTTCATCGCCGTGGTCCACCAACACCTGGATCGTGTTAAACAGCGCCAGCTTGCCGCCCGATGTAAACACCGCCTCATCGATCGTGTAATCCGATCCGAAGTCGCAAGCGTGCCGCTCCACGATCGCCTTGCGCAAGTCGGGAATGCCCGGCACCACGGTGTAGCGCGTGAAGTTCGCTTCAATCGCTGCAATCGCGGCGTCCTTGATGTGCCGCGGAGTGGCAAAGTGCGGCTCGCCCGCGCCAAAATCAACCAGGTTCACGCCCTGAGAGCGCAGTTTAGCCGCCTCGGCGGCCACGGCCATCGTCGCGGAGACCTCGATCCGGCCAATGCGGTCGGCAAATACTTTTTGAGGAGCTATAACGGTCATATCTCTTCCATCTTGACAGATTTCGTAGTACGCGCAAAGTTCAGGCTGTGAATGGCGCGATTGATGGATACGGACTGCGTTCGCAAACCACAGGAGCTGGGTGCCCCATCCTTCGCCGTTATTCTGGCGAAGGGTGGGATAGCACAAACCCAACCCCGCTTTTATCCTCCGTTTTTGATCCGCGCTCTCAGCTTCTTCACGACATTCGGCGGTACCAGCCCGCTGATGTCGCCGCCAAAACTGAACACTTCCTTCACCATCCGCGAGCTCACAAACGAGTAGCGCCCCGCCGGCTGCAGAAAAACCGTCTCCACGTCCGGCGCCAGCCGCCGGTTCATCAGCGCCATCTGGAACTCATGCTCGTAATCGGAGATGGCGCGAATCCCGCGCAGCACCGCTGAAGCCCCCACCTTTCGCGCGAACTCCACCATTAGCCCGTCGAACGTCGCCACTGAAACGTTGCCCAGCGCACCCGTCACCTCTTCGAGCATCTCCACGCGCTCTTCCAGGGTGAACAGCGGATTCTTGACCGGATTGACGAGGATCGCCACCGTCAGGTGGTCAAACAGCTTCGAACCGCGCTGAATCAGGTCCACATGGCCGTTCGTCGGCGGGTCAAACGTCCCGGGATAGAGTGCTTTCACAGGCATTTGGGCTCCAAATGGATTCTACGGCAGATCCCTCCCGCGCCGAACCAGACAGCAGAACAAACCCGCGCCGGATTCAACCGTTTTCTCCAGCAACGCCATCCTGGCGCAGAAGACATGGAAGTGCGCAACGCTATCCACGAGATCGTCCTCGAGCATCGCCGCCGTTACGGCTACCGGCGCGTCGCGGTCGAACTCCGTGACCGCGGCATGGCCGTCAACCACAAGCGCGTCCTGCAGCTGATGCGCGAGGATAATCTGCTGGCCGTCGAGCCGGAGAGCTTCGTCACCACGATGGAGTCGGACCACGATCTTGGGATCGACCGGAATCTCGCCAGCTGCAGCGCAATCTGCCATCGAGCCGACAAATGAACAGCAATCATCAGTCAACGGCAACCTATCAAAATAGAAACTGCCTCTCCCAGGCGGTTCACCCCAGACGCTGTCAACCCCGCAGCGCCCCTCACCCCTCCCCAACCCACTCATTCCAAACGAAATATATTCTTGCCAAGTTTGCCGGTTATTTCTGCCGTTTCGCTAGACTAGGTTCTAGTCGGGTAGAAACAGACGGGCGGGCGGTTCCGAGGGGTGCCGGCTTCGGGGTCGCGAAGCGGGGGGCGACAGGTCTGCGTCGCTGGGGCGATGGAAGGGGATTACGCCAACCTTCGAGCCGCCAATCCTTTTTCTGGGAGAGGTTTCTCTCTGTCGCAAGAGAAGTTCTTACCGATTCAAAGGAGAAGTTTTTCTCTGTCTTACGCACCAGAAGCAGTGCAAAACCCGAAAGAATAGGCCGTAACCCCTGATCCTGGACGACTTTGCGGAGTAAGCCCGGAAGTATGTACTTTACGCAAGGGGCACACAATGAAAGCTAGAAGATTGGCCCTACTTTGGATGCTTTTTAGCCTGTTCTACTTCCTCAGCGGCATCATTAATTCCGACTGCCACGCCCAGTCCGTTCGCAAGCTGATCATCAAGGACGTTAATAATCAATCCTGTAGACTCCAAAGGATTCACGCCCATAATTCTGACATACCCTCCGCTTCCCTGCGCGGCCTTGATCTGTTCCCTTGTCGCCTCCAAGGCCTGACCGATGCCGCTCAATTTGGCCGAAACAATCCCGACAACTTTACCATTCTCGCGGGAGATTATGGGAGAGCCGGAAACTCCCTTTATGGATGGGCCTTGGAAGTAAACCACATCAACTTGGACTTGACCATCAATGGGAATATCTGGTAGTGGGTCAGTTTGGATTTGCACAGATTCGCTGCGGCTTTTCTGACTGTGGGATGATTGTTGCATGACAGTGGGAAAGGGCAAGAGACCGCGCGATCCTAACCAGCTTGCCAAGTGGATCGTCGATACCTCGACTTCTGAGGCGTCTGAAACTTCTCCCTCTTCTGCGGCTTTGCCCAGCCTTCCGGCTCCCGCGAGCATTTCGGCTTACATGTCAGCTATGGGACGCAAAGGCGGTCAGATCGGCGGCAAACGCCGTCTCGTCACCATGACACCAGCACAGAGACGTAAAGCCGCTGCGAAGGCGGCAAAGGCAAGGTGGTCAAAGAAGGGAAAAAGATGATCGGATTCGTCTACGTCAGGGATATTCCAAAAATCATCATTTCCTTAATTATAGGGATTGTCATTCTCGTTCCATTGGTCGCATTATTTGCCTATTTCTTTCCTAACGGTTGCCCCGACTGCAATCAATCAGTGTGGATGATTTGTGCGGTGCTCATCCTCGCAGGAGTCTTCGCGTTCAGCATGTGGGCGGGGTGGCACGCTTGGGAGTGGATTCAAATTAACGTGGCTTTGTGGGGTGACAAGCGTCGTGAAAAGCGTATGGCTAATTGCTACACATGCCAATGCGCTCCAGAATGGAAACATGACACTAATTGGCAAGTCTGGTACGAATGCCCTCGCTGTGGGCGGAGGGGGAAGAGCTACCACATGGTGTTTGACAATAACGCCACCCGAAATGCAATTGTTTCTTGGGAAGAGACAATTAAAACCGCGAGTGCTACCATAACCAAAAAGTAGAAACCCCGCCTGCCAGGGCGGGGCCGATTACTGTGAGACTGGAATCTCTAGGCGGATATTACCGCACTGGAGAAGACATGTCTACGCCAATCGTTGAAGCAGCGCGTCGAGCGCGTCAATGTGCTCTTGCTGCACGGGATTTAATCGGATCACCTTCATTTCTTCTTGAACGTACTTTTTCACCTGCGGATCAACCCGCGCTACAGCGTCTTCAAGCGCTCCGAAAGCATCGTGAAGATTGCGAACGTACAGCATTTGATTCTTCAATAGATCAAGAGCTGTCCGTAGTATCTCTCGATTCTCAAGATCGGTCATAGCAAATCCCTCCCCGTGGATTACCAATCCACTATATACGCGGCCTTTAACCGCCGCCCCCTTGACATGCTAAAGCGGCAATCGCATATTAGTCAGTATGCGTTGCCTTGACTCCCAAACCCGCGCTCAAATCGTCCGCTGCCTCATTGAAGGTTGCAGCATTCGGGCGACTTGCAGAATGACCGGAGCGGCCAAGAACACAGTCGTTAAGCTCCTCGCTGATATTGGTACGGCCTGCGCCAAATACCACGATAAGCACGTGCGAGACCTCAAGGTACGGCGTCTGCAAGCCGATGAGATTTGGTGTTTCATTGGATGCAAGCGGAAAAATGCCACTCCTGAGCAGAAGTCCGAAGGATGGGGCGACGTATGGACTTGGGTGGGCATCGACGCCGATACCAAACTCGTCGTTTCCTATCTCGTTGGGGGCCGGGATGGTTGGTGGGCGAGAGACTTCATGGAAGATTGCTCCAGCCGCATACGCAATCGCGTCCAGTTAACCACAGATGCACACAGAGCTTATCTGGAAGCCGTAGAAGGGGCGTTTGGAGGGGACATCGACTACGCGATGCTCCATAAGATTTACGGTGCCCCTACCGATGAAGAGCAGCGCCGCTATTCACCAGCCAAGTGCATTGGCTCCGATATGAAAACCATCCTTGGCGATCCCGATCCGGCCCATGTGAGCACGTCTTTCGCGGAGAGGCAGAATCTAACGATGCGAATGTCTATGCGGCGGTTTACTCGGCTCACCAATGGCTTCTCGAAGAAAATTGAGAATCACATCCACGCGGTTGCGTTGCATTATATGCACTACAACTTCTGCCGAATCCATCAGACGCTTCGCGTCACGCCAGCCATGGAAGCGGGCCTTGCGGATCACGTCTGGAGCGTGGACGATTTGGTTGCACTAATCCCCAAGCCAACCGTAAAGCCGTACATGATCGACCGGGAACTCCTGCGCCGGGTGCTGGATAAGACGGCCTAGTTGCTGCGCCTTATCCGCCTCTGGCTCTCTTGTCTGGCTTTCCGGCATTCTTCCGTAAAAACGGCAAGCTCTCCTTCAAATTCATCTTCCGCTGTGTTCGCGTCTGAAAAGGAAAGCAATAGCGGCTTGATGAGCCGCATGAATCCCCTTCCACGATCCTCAATATCCAACATATTCGACGGAGAAATTCTTGATACGGGTCCATGCTTGGGCAGCATCACTACCTCACTAAACATCCCTCCGCAGCCCGGAACATTGGCCTTTACCTGTTCCAAAATTTGGACTGCCAAGTGTGCGGCCTTTTCAGTGGTCTCCCTCTGTGGCGTCAGTCTGCGTATCAGGTAGTTTGCCAGCGTCTCTCCAACCCCAATACACACCGGTTCGTAGACCTGCCGTATGGACGTGGAAGAAGTTAGCAGGAGTTGCAGCCGGTCTCCGTCCTTGATCCCCGTTAGAAGGTTGAAAAACGGCTTGTCATCGCCAGAATAGAATCTGATGTGCTTCCGGTAGACCTCAAGTACCGTTTGCTCTACGACCTCTTCAATCTCATATCCCGTGGTTGCAAAGATTGCCTGCTTCTTGATCTTCTCGACTGCCATTTTCACGTAGTCTAGCCACCCAGAACCAGCAAAAACCACGGTTGGCCCAGGGGAGGAACCGTTCTCGTTCATCGTGAAAATCTTCGACTCTTGGCGCTTGTCGGTATCTGCTGATACCTCAGAATCGGCCCCGATGATGAGTCCATCAGCGCACAGGAATCCAATACCTATCGTCACGGGCTGTTTCCTCTTTTCGATCCGTTGCACATTCTGGCGACGGCGAACAGGCGTAACCGGCTCTTGCAGAATCATACTCGTCCCCCTTTCAAGCACGTAAGGTTCCAATTTGGAGGGTTATTGGGATGTGGAAAATGAAACTGACCCACTACCGAATATCTCCCAAAGCTGTGCGCTGAGTCCCCTGAAAAGAAATTGTTTCCGTATCTGCGCTCGCAAATATTCCAGAAAGGCAAAGCTTCTGAGAAAATATTCTTCCTTCGGACGCGGCGCTAAACGGAAATCCGATGAATGTCGCGTCTCCGCCAACAATCACGTCACTAAATGATCCTAGTTTCAAAAACGGTAACGATCCGCCAGCAGGATCGATCTTAAGCAAGGCATAATCTCTCGCTACAGAGTCGCCGCTAATTTGCGTGATAGGTTGTGCCTCTTTTGTGGAGCCGTCAGAAAAATCAATTTCAATGGGAGAGAAATAGCCAGCGGAGCCATTCCTCACTACATGCATAGCTGTAAGAATGTAGCCATCGGCAGAAACTATAAAGCCGCTGCCTAAGTTATAGGTAGGCCCTGGTCCAGCTTTGATCGCGACAACTGCGTTGCTGAAATTCGCGCACGCTTGTTTCTGTGTTAGAGGTCCATTTTGAGCGCAGGAATAGATCGCTGTAAAGACGAGAAGAGGGGCAGTGCAAGAATACAGTCGCATAGTGATCCTCCTTGAAACGGGGGAATCAGTATACTTGCAAACTGCTCAAGTCTTTGGCCAGCCTTCTGTGGGTTTCTTCTTGGATAGGGATTTCTTCACAGCGTTTTTCCAGTTGCCCTCGATCTTTAGGGTGTCTGGCTTTGGGCCTGTCTTGGCGGGTTTCTTTTTCTTTGCGGTCTTACGCATGGTATGGCGATCCCTTGTAGGTTAGACGCCTGTTCTCTGCCTGTTTGATGGCTGCAATTGTCCGCTCTCCATCGTTCAGCTTCCGGTTGTTCCAAAGAAAATCATACTGCCAAAGATACCGATGAAGATACTCACGGCTCACGTTGTGGTAGATCCCCACGATGCCGCGCTTCACAAGGGCATGGCTGCTCTCGACAGTGTTGGTGTGGACGTTGCCTTTAACGTACTGACGGAGTGAATGACGGATACGATGGTGCCCGCCCTCAAATGGGAGAGCCAGTCCCTTGTACGCGATATAGTCATCCGTCATGATCGTGGCGCGGGGATCGACCACTTTCTGAATTTCCTTCTTGAGTGTTTTTCCGGTCACGTTCGGAATGATTTTGCGGGTAATGTTTCCGCCCCTCTCGACGGCAGCAAACACGATGGTTTTTGCCGTGTGGCCGCGCCGATTGTCAATTGACCTATAGCGCGGCTTCCCTCCAACAAATGTCTCATCGACCTCGACTGTTCCGTTCAATGGCGGGAACGGCGGATAATCCGGAGCCATCGCAAAGCGAATTCTGTTCATCAGGAACAGCGCCGATTTGTAGCTGATCTGGCACGTTCTTTGAATCTCCAGAGCGGAGACGCCTTTCTTTGATGAGCAGGCGCGCCAGAAGGCATAGGCCCAATGCTTGAGCGGGATGCGGGACTCTTCGTAGACCGTGCCAATGCGGACGGTGTACTGTTCTTTGCAATCCCGGCAGCGCCAAAGGTAGCGGCTATTGCGCTCTCCCGTTTTAGCATCAGTCATTTTGTAGACTTCGACACTGCCGCACTTGACGCAAGCGGGAGCGTTGCCCCAGCGTTGCTTTTCAAAGAACTCGACAGCGGCCAGCTCATCGGCACACGCTTCTGGAATGTCGGCGATTAGCTTCGATTTCGATAAATTGTGGCGATCCTTCTTCATAAAGACAACTTTATACCTAACGCAAGCCTTGTGTCAAGTATAAAATTGCAGTAATCATGCAGCCTTTGCAGTACAAGAGGGGCGTCCACTGACAGACAGTTGCAGAAGAAATACTTAACTCAGGTTTGACGAGTGTGCAAACCCCTATGAAACTGGACTCTGAAGCGTGTGGTGCGGGCGGGGGGAATTGAACCCCCACGACGGAATTTTCCGTCAGCCGGTCCCAGATCGGCTGCGGCTGCCAATTTCGCCACGCCCGCTTCGGTGGAGATAGAGGGAATTGAACCCTCGGCGAACGACTTGGTTAGGGTGTGCGCCGGACCAACCTATCCCCATTCACGCCCAAGCAGGATCGGGAGATGTTCGGCAAAAACCTCGCCCGATCCTGCACCTTAGACCTACTCAGATTGCTCAACCTTAGCCTTCGCCGCCAACACTTGCGCAATTCCACTGAAAAATGAAGCAATCCTGTCTGCTTGCCACGTTGCGAATTCGCCCATATTCACTTTGACGGCGATGTTGAATTGAACCTGTCCTTCTGTGGTACCAAACAGGCTAGGAATTGACTTTGTGGAATCCGGCAACGTCCCTCCGCTCTCAGGTTTTGTGGTGGTTGGTGAGGGGTCGTCCGCAGGTGCCGACGATGAGGAAGATGTGGTCATGCCTACGCTTCCCTTCTTGATAAGGCTGCCATCCCGCTGAACCAGGCCAACTGCAAGGAGATATTCCAAGAGCATCTTGAGATTGTTCTTGTAATCCTGTCCAGCGTTAGCAGCATCGCCAAGGTCTTGCAGGCAGTCTGCCTCAGTGCGCGCCCCGAATTCGAGCTTTGAAGCTAGGGCTTGATAGAACCACGCCTTCGACAGCACCGGCGCTAATTTCTGCGCGGCGGTCTCTTTATTCCAATCGTAGGCCCGCAAGAAGGCCATCACGTCTTCAGCGGGTGCGTATCCGCCTTCCGATTTAGACAGGAGTCCGACACTCGCGTAAAAGGCGTTGTTCATCGAGACCGTTGACGGCTGCATATCGACGATCTTTCCGACCTCTACATTCGTAACGGCCTTGCGAAGCGGCCCGCTCGCTGCCGCCCAACCGCGCAGAATATCCAACTGTCGCGTGAAAGTGATCCTCTCGCTCGGCAGGAATTTTGTCGGTCGGGATGCGGCAGATTTCGTGGTGCGCTGCGAATCTGGCTTGTGTTTGGAGCTTTCAGGCTTGGCGACTGCCGTGATCGGGCGCGGGGCGATTACTGTGGCCTTCTTCGGTAGTTGTTGGGGGTTGGTTTGAGGAATTGATGTTGCTGCTTCCGTACTCTGTGCCATTGCAAACCTCCTTATGATGTTCGGCTGATAACATCATGGAAGGTTTTTCGGGAGCCGTCAACTCGAATGGGCTGCAACCTGTGGAAATCTAATGAAATGTGAGTCTTGGGCACTCATATTGCGTAAAGTACATACTTCCGAGTAAGCCCTTTTGAATCAGAGGTCTAGCGGGAATGATCGAGGGTGCAAACGCTTGAAAATAAACCTCTTAACCCCAAGAAACGGGGGGAGGGTGGTACCCCCGCGATCAAAGATCAGTTTTCAGCAAATCAGCTGCAGGCCCCCAGGCCAAACCGACAGCTGAAGGCTTTCTTTCTGACCCCTGACCCCTGTTCTTCTGACCCCCGTTCTGCGTCTTACATTGTCTTACAGCGCCAACCAGCGCGTCTTACATGCCTTACACGCCCTCCGCCGCCCGCCTCACGGTGTATAGCTCTCCTTGAAACGTACGGGCTTCAGCCCGTACAGATGCCAAGAGAGTTGGATATGGGCTTTAGCCCCTGAGGGAAAGTTCCTTCAAGTTGAACTACTGCCGTCATACGCCGTTCTTCGACACCTCCCGTGTCGGACCATAAAATGAAGTGTGGAGATCAGAGGTGCAGAAGTGAAGCGTGAGAAAGTGACCAGCGGAAAGAAGAAACGGATCGAAACAGCCGTCCGGGCCAGCCGCAAGCCGGCCGCCACGCGCAAGACTGAGCACGCGATCTTTTCTTCCCCTGAAGCCCGGGAAATCAAAAAGGAAATCTGCGCCGCCGGCCGTAAGCTGTGGATGCGCCAGTATGTCGATGGCAACGGCGGCAACATCTCCTACCGCATCGGACCGAACTCGGTCCTCTGCACTCCTACGCTGGTGAGCAAATACGATCTGACTCCCCAGGATATTAGCCTCGTCGATCTCGACGGAAACCAGTTGGCGGGAAGCAAGCCGCGCTCGAGTGAGCTGCTGCTGCACCTCGAGATCTACAAAGCCGTGCCGCGTGCGAAGTCGGTTTTGCATTGCCATCCGCCCCACGCCACGGCCTACGCGATTACCGGGTGCCTGCCACCCAGCCTGATCATTCCCGAGTTTGAGGTGATTGTGGGCAACGTCGCGGTTGCGCCCTATGAAACGCCGGGCACCAAGGCATTTGCCGAAACGGTTCTGCCCTACGTAAAGAATCACAACACCATGCTCCTGGCCAATCACGGCATCGTGTGCTGGGCAGATACGGTGACGCACGCCGAGTGGTGCGCCGAGGTGCTCGATACCTATTGCTGGACGCTGATGCTGGCCGCGCAGTTGGGCGCTCCCATCCTGCGCATCTCCGAGGAGCGCGGCGCCGACCTGCGCGCCTTGAGAAAGAAACTTGGCCTGGCGGAATTTCCCTCAGATATGCCGCCCGTGAATCAGGCCAATCTTGAGGCCCAAAGCCCGATCGCGCTGCAGCCAACCGAGCGCGGCGCGGGTAATGGGAAGGCCAGCGCTTCTGCTCTCGACATCGCCGCCGGCCCGGATGGCGCTGGCGGCCTGGATACCGGAGAGCTGGTGAAATCGGTAACGGAATCGGTGATGGCGGCGATCGCGGAAAAATATACGCTTGTCCCGCGCAAATAATGGGCCGCATCGTTTGGGTTGAGCCACTGAGGGATTTCCGATGCGAATCGATGAGCACGATGTTCTGCTCGTCATCGACGTGCAGAATGATTTTTGCCCGGGCGGCGCGCTTGCCGTTCCCTTGGGCGACGAAGTGATCGCGCCCATTCATCGCGTCGCGCCGCACTTTGAGCACATCGTTCTCACGCAGGACTGGCACCCTTCCAATCATTTTTCCTTCGCCGCGTCCCATCCCGGCAAGCAGCCTTACGATTCGATTGAGCTTGATTTCGGAACGCAAACTCTCTGGCCATCGCATTGCGTTCAGGGCACGCGCGGCGCGGAGTTCCATCCCGCGCTCCGGCTCACGAAGGCCGAGCTGATCCTGCGCAAGGGCTTCCGTCCGCGGATCGATTCGTATTCCGCTTTCTTTGAAAACGACCGGACGACGCCGACGGGTTTGGCGGGATATCTGAAGGAGCGCGGGCTAAGGCGTGTGTTTCTCGCCGGCCTCGCCTACGACTATTGCGTCGGGTATTCGGCGCTCGATGCGCGGCGGTTGGGCTTGCCTGCGTTTGTGCTGCGCGATGCCTGCCGCGCCATCGATCTCAACGGGTCGGTGGCCGCAATTGAGGCCGAATTCGGCGTCGCGGGCGTCTCCCTGGTCAACTCGGCCGATATTTCTGCTTGAACCTGACCGCCGTAGAATCGCTTCAGGCCGAGCCAATCTCGCGCCGATCGAGTCTCACGCCAAACCGCGCATGTCCCGCAACTTCTACATTCTCGCCGCCACGCTTGGGTTCTTCGCCCTCATCTCCGGCGCCATGACGCTGGTGCCATCGAGCTTTCAGCCCGGCCTGCCCGCGAACGGCTCGCTCTGGCGCACGATGGCGCTGATGCTGCTGCTCGCTGCGCTCGCTTCGGCTCTCATCGGAGTGCTCAGCAATCTCTTTGAACAAGTCGACCGCCGCAGCGAGGAAGCGCGCCGCGCAGCGCGAAACCACCGGCGCGGCAATCGCAAGCCCTGATCGGGCCCTCCAAATTAGAATGAGAGAGCGCGGGGCGTTTCCCGCGCAGGATCGAGCAGGCGCAAATGTACGAAGTTACCGTCGAGGCGGATTTCTCCTCCGGCCACTATCTCCGCAACTACAAGGGCAAGTGCGAGAATCCGCATGGCCACAACTACAAGGTCCAAGTGACGCTGGCTGGCGCCACGCTCGACGAGGCCGGTCTGCTGCTCGACTTCAAGCTGCTCAAGCAGGTGCTCCGCCCGGTTATCGACCGCCTCGACCACCAGATGCTCAACGACCTGGAGCCGTTCACGACGCTCAATCCCTCTGCCGAAAACATCGCCAGGTATTTCTACGATGAAACGAATCGCCAGCTCGCCGGAATGACAGCGGGACGCGTGCGGGTGAAAGACTGCACAATCTGGGAGACCGACACCACGACGGCCACCTACTTCGAATAGCGCCGGCTCTCTGCGCCCTCGCCGCACGTCAGTTCATCTGGCTCGACTTGGACTGCAGATATTTATTGAAGGGAATCTCAAAATAGAAGAGCTCTTTGCCGTCCGCGTCGCGCAGATCGTGCAGATAGAGCTTCGCGCCTGCCAGCGGGTTCCTCAACCCTGAAACGTCGTAAAACAGGAAGCCGGCGCGCGTTGTATGTGGTTCCACTGCGAGGGCCGAGTATTCAAAGGTATTAAAGTCGTCCTCGATCTCCTTGATGCTGCCCTTTGGCTTCACATGAAGCGGCGGCAGCGGGGCTGGCAGAGGAATCTTCGACCCCTGCCGCTCCTTTTGCGTCATCATCCGCTCCACATCGTCCGGCTCGGCGGCGCGAATCCGGTCGCCGTCCGCCGTCTCAAAGAGAATCCGCGCATCGACAAGTGAAATGGGCCGGTCGCCCTGGTTGGTCACGATGAGGCGAATCGGCATGACGTCGTGGCCCAGGTAGTCGACGCGGAAGATGGACTCTTTTTCTCTTGTATCGTAGGGCTCGGCGGCGATGGCCACGTGCTCATCGGGGTGCACTTCAACAGCCGGGAATGAAGTTGCCGGCTGCACTGGCGGCGGCGTGCGGTCGCTCGCCGTCAGAGGCAAGGCGAACCAAAGCAATAGCAACGTGATTCCCCGCAAAGTTTTCATCGCGGTCAACTGTATCATTCCAGGATCAGACGCTCTACGATTAGACCTGCGGAAGACTGGTTCGTCTACGGATGATTCTTTTTTTCTATAACCTTGCCTTGTTCGTGGCATTCGTTGCCGGCGCACCCTGGTGGCTGTGGCGCATGGCCACCGCGCACAAGTACCGCGAAGGGCTCTTGGAGCGTCTGGGCCGTGTTCCGCGAAGGCTCATCTCTATTTCTCCGGCGGCTGGCGAACGCCCGCTCATCTGGCTTCACGCAGTCTCTGTCGGCGAAGTTCTCGCCGTCACGCGCCTGGTCAGAACGCTTGAATCCGCGCTGCCCGGCGCCTCGATCGTCGTCTCCACCACAACGCGCACCGGTCGGGCGCTTGCCAGCGAGCGCTTTGAATCGAATCGAGTTTTCTATTGCCCGCTCGACCTGCCCTGGGCCGTCCGCGCCTATTTCAACGCCCTCCAGCCG
>Ga0181520_10002209_pt1 | contig 36910 bp, 38 predicted proteins | sample PEATcosm2014_Bin_29_FD_132451 | JGI IMG/M metagenome (GOLD analysis project Ga0181520, IMG submission 132451) | Peatland microbial communities from MTU Mesocosm Facility, Houghton, MI, USA - PEATcosm2014_Bin02_30_metaG | ecosystem: Environmental > Terrestrial > Soil > Wetlands > Peat | place... | reverse complement strand
ACGAAGCCATTCTCAACTCATCATAGACCTTCCAGGTGTGATCTGCCTCACCCTCAAGATGGAGAATTATCAACTATTTTCCCCTCCGCTCAGCTCCCCTCTCTCCCCTGCCGGTCTCCTGTTTCAAAGATTCCTCGCCCTATTTTGTTCCAGAAAGCTGCAATTTACGCGTCATTTGACTAACGAGATTCAGGAATGTGCCGATAAGAGCCAAAGAATCGATTGCGCGTATGCGCAACAAAGGGTGCCTATGGCGACAGCATCACTCATCACTCCGTTGCATCTGTCGGGAAACACGACCGATCAACAGAACCTGCAGCTCCAAGAGTTTCTTGGAGCGGCCGTCAAAACCGCCTACCTTACAGCCATCGAGCAACTGGACCGGCAGAGCGCGCAGACAGTGCTGGAGTTGAGCAAGACGCTGAAGGCCGAAGTAGTTGAAAAAGTAGTTGAAATCATTCACAAACACACCATCAGCGACAAGTTCAAGGACGAAGAAGTTCCCTCGAATCGCGTCTATCCTCCCACCTATAAGGTGCGGCCGGTGGAGGCGCAGGTCACTGAGTTGAAGAAGTTCTTCCCCACGTTGGGAACTTGCAATGAGCGACTGGCGCGCAAGCCGTTGTTGGAAGGGGCAGAGGCGTGGTTTGCCATTCCGCGCTGGCAGGCGCTGGCACCCACCTACAACGAGGCGGTGGAGATGGTGTTGGGAGCGCTGGCCACCAAACGCAAGTTCCAGAACCGCATCGCCGGCCGCCTGGGACCTACCTACCTGCGCCAGACGGAGCGTTCCAAGTTGGCCGAAAAGATTATGGCCGATCAGCAAGGTGGCCACGATTTCCTGGTCATGCCCATCCAGGCGGGAATGTTGCATCGCGGCTGCTCGGCCCGCCGGGCACGCGTCTCCATGGCCGGCAATGAGTTCGGCCTGGGCGTTTTCACTGTGGCCAGCATTCTGTTAACTCACCCCGAAAGGCTCGCCACTGAAGACACGCTGATGGTTGACTGCGGCGGCGACGAGTATTCCGTGCGCTGCGATTACACCTTTGATCGCGTGCCGCTCTTTGACTACGACATCGCCGGCATCGAATTCAGCATCTTCTACGAAGATCGCTCCCGGAATCTATGGGGTACGCCGTCCGGCTTCCTCTACAAGTTTGGTTGATGCATCTGTCGTTGTTGGACGGATTGCCGCCTGCCGCGTTCCATCCGCAGGCGGCATTCTTTTGCCGGCGACGCGCAATCATAACCGAAAACCGGACAGCAAAGACGCTCGAATCCGCTCCGCAAACTCCCGCCCCTCCTATTTCCCCAGATCGGCGGTAAGCGGATTGAGATTCATGGCTTTCCACTCCCGCGCGCAGAGAGAAAAGATCACCCCTCCTTCACGATCAGTTCAAGATTACACTCGCCGCACAGTCGTTTTGCAAGGTGTCTGCATCTAAAATAATCAAATGGCCTCTGCAATCGCTACACGCCGCCGCGCCAAGACACCTCCGCCGGATGAGACCGGCCAGGAGGCGCTCTATTTGCGCTCTCTCAGCGAGCGCCAGGTGAATGTTCAGATCAAGCTGCGCGACGGCGAGACGGTGCGCGGCTGGATCGAATACTTTGACGAGGGGATGCTGCGCCTGACCCGCGATGACAAGCCCAATCTCTTCATCTACAAGCAGCAGATCAGAACGATCACCGAGGTGAGCAAGCAGGCTCCCCGCCGCGTCAAGTCCGGCCTCAAAGCGAACGGGGCGGCCTGATGAGTAACCTGAATCCAGAATCTCAGGCTTCAGAATCCCCGGTCTCAAAATCGAAACCGGGAGCACCCGCCTCAGTGGAATTGGTTTGGGTTCCCTCGGCCTCGGCGATTGCCCGCGAGGCCGGTGCCGTGCTGCGCGCGTACTTTGCCAAGGGCGTGGAAACAGAGTACAAGGGCGATGTGGATCTGGTTACGGTGGCCGACCGCACCTCGGAGAAGCTGATCCGCGAGCGGCTGGCCGCAGCCTTTCCAGAGCACGGCGTCTTCGGCGAAGAAGGCACGCGCGACCGGCTGGAGGGCGAATACCGCTGGTACGTGGACCCTCTGGACGGCACTACCAACTTTGCCCATGGATTCCCGCAGTTCTGCGTCTCGCTTGGACTGGAGCAGCGCTCGGCTGGGCTTGCGCCGGAGGCCGATGGGACGCTGGTGGCCGCGATTATCTACGATCCGCTGCGCGATGAACTCTTTGAGGCCGAACGGGGACGTGGCGCGCGGCTGAACGGCAGGCCGCTGCGTGTCTCGCGTACGCCGCTGCTGGCCGAATCATTGACGGCCACCGGCTTTCCCAGCCACAAACGCCATGAGAATCCAAACATCCACTTCTATAACCAGTTCACGCTGCGCTCGCACGGAGTCCGTCGGGCGGGTTCAGCGGCGCTTGATCTGGCGTACGTGGCCGCCGGGCGGCTGGATGGCTTTTGGGAGTTCAACCTTAACCCCTGGGACACGGCGGCGGGCGTCCTGCTGGTGGAGGAGGCCGGCGGACGGGTGACGAACTTCGCCGGCAGGGCTTTCTGCTTGGACAGCCGCGAGGTTCTGGCCTCGAATGGACTGATTCACAGCGAGTTGATGGTCTTGTTTGAGGATTTGTTCGCAGGACGAAATCTGGCTCCGATTCCCACTCCAAAAGAGTTTGCCGAGCAGCGGCGAGCGCGCGCGGCGAACGAGTCTGAAGGGACCATCCGCAAACTATAGCGTCGGTCTCCAGACCGGCTGTAGCGTGGACCTACCGGTCCACGCCGCAATCTGCACAGGCTGAGAACTCTTTCCAAGCAGTTTTGCCGGTTCACTTTCGGAATCCGCGCCCCGAAAATCTGCATCCAATTCTCGCAACGCAAATTATTGGCAGGGTTGGAGTCATTCATCAGCCCATTGTGCTAACATCAGCCACGAAGCTTGAATTCCCCTGGGAGAACTCAAAATGGCATACGTCATTGCAGAACCCTGTATCGGCACCAAGGACACCGCCTGTGTGGACGCTTGTCCGGTCGATTGCATCCACCCCAAAAAGGACGAGGACGGCCACGCCGAAATCGACCAGTTGTTCATTGACCCTGTCGAGTGCATCGACTGCGGCGCCTGCGTGCCGGCCTGCCCGGTCTCGGCGATCTTTGCGCAGGACGACCTGCCGGAAAATTGGGCCAGCTTTGCCGAGAAGAACGCCAAGCACTTCGGTCGCTAAGCGGCTCCTTTTCTTACACTTACAAACGCGCATTCCGCCTGGGCGGGATGCGCGTTTGCTTTCATGCGCGCCTTTTGCCGACTAGGGAATTGCAGGTCGCTCCGGCGATCCGGCCAGTTGTAGCGCGGACTACTCGGTCCAAATATGCTCACTTTAACGGTTGGCCAAAGCGGCTCTTCTCCCAGCGAAGGCAAAGACCAGGAGAATCGCGGCGGTCAGCCAGCCTCCCAGAGTAAGCGCGGTAGGAAGATAGAGTCCAATCAGCAGGCCCGACCCAATCAGCAGCGCCGCCAGCGCGCCGAACTCCCACATTCCGTAGAGAAAGATAAACGGAAGATAGTGAGCGCCGAGGAGGATCATCAGCGAAGGGTAAAACAAGGAATGGCGATAAAGTGTGGCCGCCAACGCCACCGGAATGCCCAAAGGCATCGTGATGGCAACCTGAAAGGCAAGCGCGTTCATCGGATGCCCCTTGGGAAGGCTATGCGGACCGCCCATCAGGCGAAGGAGTAACTGGGTCAAGGGGAAGATGAGGCAGCCGCCAAAAACCAAAACGGCAACCCCGGCACGGAACGAGCCCCAGGTCAGAGTTGCGGCTGAAGCAGCCCAGAGAACGCAGCACACAACCTGACCGGCAAAGCCGCCAATAAAAGTGGTGCGCACATCTCGTTGAGCATCAATAATTTGCATGGAACCTCACCGGCCATCGCTAGAGTATTTGGGCGCAAAAATCCTCCCTTGTTCCCTATACGCAGCCTTGCCCCTCAGTGTTCCATGGGTGCTTCAGAAGAATCGATTCTGCGCAGATCCGTATCTTGATGCAACCGGCTGCGGCATGAGATGGCGAAGCGGCCCTGCTCGACCTCGACAAACTCGACGTTGTCGCCGGTCTTCAATCCAAGGTTTTTGCGCACTTGCGGGGGTAAAGTGATTCGGCCGTTGAAGGTGACCATTGCGTTGGGCATGTGGAACCTCTGATTCCATTCTACACGGCGAGCGTAAAGGGCCAATCAGGAAACCTGCGGAAAACCGGCTATCCGAGCAGTTCCATGCCCGCATCCCGTGCGGCAATCCGGTCGAAGGTCACGGTTCGGCTGCAACCGGCGGCGCGCGCGGAGGCTGCGATCAGGCAATCGGAGAAATCGGTGTTTCGGGAGTGATAAAGATACAAGGCTTCCCGTACTGTTTCAGCATTCTCTACTACAAGTTCCCGGCTGATGAGCAGTGTATTGAATATCTCGACGACGCGATCCTTTTTCAACTTGAAAACATTGTTCAATACCCAATCCAACTCCATGAAGATAGCTACCCCAACCCATCCAGGCTCCGTGAGTGAAAGTGAATAGATCAAATTGACGGCCACACGGGTTTGCTCTGGATCGTCTTTGATGAAGTAGCGAACCAGAATATTCGTGTCCAAGCCAATCATGCGGCTTCACCATATGAATCAGTGGAGTCAGTTTTTTCAATACTCCTCGAATAGCTTTCGGCGGCGCCTTCGTGGATCGCTTGATTCATCTCTTCGATGGTGACGACATGATCCAACCTCGGAATGCAGCCTTCCAGATCGCGGATCGAGGCCGTCCGCGGGATCATTTTGAATTGCCCCTTTTCGACCTCGAAAAAATCGATTTTGTCTCCAGAATCCAACCCCATAGCTTTACGAAGCGTGATGGGAATAGTGATCTGGCCTTTGGAGGTCATCGTCGCAGTTGGCATATAAATTCCTTTCAAAATCAATTTTACCTTACTTTTCACCATACTCCTTACCTATTTCCAAATTCCTTACATCAAAGTTTGGGAGTTTTCCAGGCATCTAATTCAGGAAACGGCCAAGGGTGCGAAGATTAAATCGATGAGTGTACTTACCTCCGAGGCCGTGGTTCTGCGCACCTGGCCGGTCCATGAGGCCGACCTGATTGTGAGCTTCTTCACGCGCGAGTATGGGCGGGTACGCGGCGTGGCCAAGTCGGCGCTGAAGAGCCGCAAACGCTTCGGCGGAGCGCTGGAGCCGATGACCGTGGCCCGCGCCTGGTTTGCCGAGCGGCCCCGGCAAGAGTTGGCGCGGCTGGATCAGTTGGAGATTCTGCGCTCGCCGCTCTCCGCGCCGGTGGACGCGACGCGCCTGGCAGTCCTCAGCTTTTACGCCGAACTGCTGGACGAGGCGCTGCCCGACCACGATCCCCACGAAACGGTCTTCCGCCTGCTGCTCTCCGTCCTCGACCAGACAACCGCCATCCACTCGGAAACTGTCCAGCCATGGATGCCGCTAACCTACTTTCAACTTTGGATGACGCGGCTGATGGGTCTGCTGCCGGATCTGGCGCACTGCACCGCCTGCGGCGAAGCATTGCATGCAGCAGAGGCATTGCATACAGCGGGGATTTGGTTTGATGGCTTTGGGGATGGGCTTTTCTGCGCCGTACATCGCAACGGCAACGCCAGCGAATTGTCAGCCGATTCTTGGCAACTGGCGCAGAGGATGTTGCACGCGCCGGTTGCGTCCTTCGTCGGCGAACCCTGGCCCCGCCGCCGCGCGCAGGATCTGCGCCGCTTCACCCTGCAATCCCTGGAGCGCCACTTGGAGCGCAAATTGCGCTCCGCTGAGGCGCTGGCGCGGCTGGGCGGCTGAACAAGCGATTGATTTCGCACACAAATCAAGGCGAGGTTGGCGATTGATTATTCGTGATAGCTTACCGCAGATTTCGCAAAGCCACATACAAAGTTAGGATCTCTATAGGTGACCCATGTTCTATTTCATATCTTCCTTTTCCAGGAATATCCAGACGCGAACCCGGTTTTACTTTTGCTCCTGGAACGCTAAACTGGAAGCTGGCACACTTGCTATCGTGTGAACCATTGGAAGATGGCTCGAAGCTCAAAGTGCCGGAATCGAGCTTGAGTAACCCATTACAAAAATCGGCGTACCAAGGTCTGCCAAAAATAACCGCAAAAGATATCGGAGCCCATTCACTTTCTATAGATGGCGGTGACAGTTTCTTCTTCTTTTCAAATGTGGCCAGATTACGCCCAAAATTGTTTTCGATTTGGTCGTTAATATTTTGTATGTTATATTCAACACGCCCAAAGAATCCAAGCTTTATGGTATCTCTCCAAACCTCTTTGGAGAGATTATTATCGAATAGAGAAGCGGTCATCTCTTCACCTACAACAACGTAAGACTCATCTGTGATTACGCGCATATCAACTTCTTTAGTTGCGCCATCCCCGTTTCCTAAAGGATTTGACTCTGGTATCTTGTTAGCGTCGATGACTGCCTTTGTTTTTATGTTTGGGTTAACATCTTTAATATCTTTCAGACTTACCTTCAGCATCCAACGCGATTTCTTCCTTTGCGCTTCGTTTAAGCCATCGATGTCACGATAGCAATTGGGGTCTGCGACGCGATATCCTTTATCTTGCAACTTCCACATCAATGCCAATCTGTGTTGGTCCGGTGTGGCAGAGCCAGCTATTGGCATGACGCACAGTTCATCTACCTGATCAAACTGAAAATCTGTAGCCATGAAGACCGGATGATGAATATTTGACTCTTGACCACCAACGCTGGGTGAGCAGGCTAAGCTTATAAAAGATATGAGACATATGGCAAAGGTCGCGCTTATACCGAACATGGTTGATTTTGCATTCATAGAAAAATTCTACTGCTCCAATCTGGTCTGATGGAATCTTTTTGGCAAATATTTCATATTCAATATTCTTGACGACGAAATGCCTCCCCAACTCAACTGGGAGCACTATGGCTATTCAGTTTGTTTAGCGTGCAAAAAACTACACAAGAAACGTGTTTACAAGATTTGCACGTTTTCTCGAACCGGTGCATACTGGAAGTATGAGAACCAATGTCAACATTGCCGATGACGCCCGCCAGTTCGCCGAGCTTTATGCGCACGCCAACGGGTTCAACCTTGGCGATGCGATCACCGAACTGATCCGAAAAAGCCAGCGCGCCGTCTCCGTCACTCCAGAGCCTGCCGAGTGTCCTCTTGGGCCCTCCGGATTTCCGATCTTCCCACCCAAAGGCCGCACCCTCACCACGGAAATGGTCCGCCATGCCGAGCTTGATGAGATTGACTGAGCGCTGTTATTTGCCGGATGTGAATATCCTGATCGCGCTGACCGATCCGGAGCATATCGGCCACGCTAGCTCCATCGCATGGCACCGCCAGATCGGGGCCGCGCGGCTGCTGCTCTGTCCCATCACCGAGTCCGGCTTTGTCCGCCTGACTACGATGCCCCATGTCGGAGGACGACAGATGAGTGAAGCGCTCGTGCGGCTGCGCAAGATCGCAGCCCTTCCCAACTGCGAAAACCTGCCCCTCGATCACTCTTGGCTGGAATTGATTCAGCCCCTCGCGCCTCGCCTGCACGGCTACCGCCAGGTCACCGATGCGCTGTTGCTTGGCCTCGCCATCCAAAATAACGCCATACTTGTTACGCTCGACCGTGGCATTAAGGCCCTGGCCGGCGAAGCCTACGCGGCCAACCTGCTCACACTGGCCTGAATTGCACCCAGTGATCTTGCGCGCCTGGGCTGTTAAAATCTACGCAGTCCTATGGAGCGAGTTTCCGTGACCTCATCTCAGCAATTATCCCAACCGAAGAGCAGTGCGCTCACCTTTCAGGAGCTTTTGTTCCGCTTGCAGAGCTTTTGGGCGGAGCGCGGCTGCGTGATTCAGCAGCCTTTTGACGTGGAAGTGGGCGCGGGCACCATGGCGCCGGAGACTTTTCTGCGCGTGCAGGGGCCCAAGCCGTACAAAGTCGGCTACGCGCAGCCCTCGCGCCGCCCCGCCGATGGCCGCTACGGCGAGAACCCTAACCGGCTCTTCCGCCACACGCAGTTTCAGCTCATCCTGAAGCCGCCGCCGGTCAACGTGCAGGAGCTTTATTTGCAATCGCTCGAAGCCATCGGCATCGACCTCAGCAAGCACGACCTCAAGTTCGAGGAAGACAACTGGGAAGGTCCGACGGTCGGCGCTTGGGGCGTCGGCTGGCAGGTCATGATGGACGGGATGGAGATCACCCAGTTCACTTACTTCCAGCAGTGCGGCGGGCTGGATCTGGACCCGATCTGCGCCGAACTGACCTATGGCCTGGAACGCCTCTGCGCTTTCATGCAGGACGTGGATTCGGTCTACGATGTGGTTTGGGCGCGCGATCCTGATACAGGCACTGCGGTCACTTATGGAGATGTCAGGCTGAGCGAGGAGTTGCAGTACTCGGTGTATAACTTCGAGGACGCCGATGTTAGTAAATTGTGGGAGCATTTCAACAGCTACGAGTCCGAGGCGCAGGCGCTGCTTGCGCGGGCGAGTAAGTTACTGGCCGATGAGAAGGCCACGGCGAAAGAGAAGCGGCGCTTCCCGCTGATGTCCACGTATGAGTTGGCGCTGAAGTGCTCGAATCTCTTCAATCTGCTGGACGCGCGCGGAGCCATCAGCGTTACTGAGCGCGTGGGCATGATCGGGCGCATTCGCAATCTGGCAGTGGGTGTGGCCAAGGCGTATGCGGCGCAGCAGACTTCCTGATACGCTCATCATTCGTCCCGTAGGGACGAATCGAAAATAGCCCAGGAGAAGCGCAGCGCACTCCTGGGTGCAGATGCACCGGCTTCGCAATGCGTCCCGTAGGGCCGCGGCGATTCCACATCAAGATTTGACCTTTGGAAAGCAGAAACACAATGGCAGATTTTCTACTTGAAATTGGGATGGATGAAATTCCCGCCCGCATGATTGCCGGAGCCGAAGCCGAACTGGGGCGCCGCGTGAATGATTTGCTTACGCGCGAGCGGCTGCTGGCCGATGGAGCCAAGCTGACCACTTACTCGACGCCGCGCCGTTTGGCTGTGCTGGTTGAAGGCGTGCTTGCGAGTCAGGCCGACAGCGAGGAGCAGTTGACCGGCCCGTCGTGGAATGTGGCCTTCAAAGACGGCGTGCCGACCAAGGCCGCCGAGGCCTTTGCCAAGAAGGCCGGCATTGAAGTGAGTGCTTTGGAAAAAGTGACCAACGCCAAGGGCGAGTATGTTGGGGCTACGGTAAAAAGGCTAGGTCGCGCGGCCTCCGAGTTATTAGCTACAGAGCTGCCGAAGGAAGTGCTGGGCCTTTATTGGGCTAAAAATATGTACTGGCGCACGGGTAAGCCAGAGCGCTTTGTCCGGCCGATTCGCTGGATTGTCGCGCTGCTGGATTCAGCGGTTGTTCCGCTGGAGATTGCCGGCATCAAGGCGGGCAATGTTAGTCGCGGCCATCGCATTCTGCACGGAGAAGCGCCGGTCGTGATCGATCAGCCCAAAAGTTACGCCGACGCGCTGCACAAGGCCTTTGCCGTCGTCGATGTAGCAGAGCGCAGGCAGTCAATCCGCAAGGCGCTGGATGCAGCGACGCGGACGGTTGCGGGCGCAAAATGGCGCGAGGATGAGCCGCTGATGGAGACTGTCGTTCATCTCACCGAATGGCCTACGGTCATTCTTGGTAACTTCGAGACGGAGTATCTCGACCTTCCCGAAGAAGTTTTGGTCACGGTAATGCGCGACCACCAGAAGTATTTCGCCGTCGAGGGCGCGGACGGAAAGCTGCTGCCGCACTTCCTCACCGTGCTGAACATTCAGGTTGACGAAGAAGGTTACGCGACAATCCGCCACGGCAACCAGAAAGTGCTCCGCGCCCGCTTCAAGGACGCGCGCTTCTTCTGGGAGTTTGATCAGAAGATTTCGCTTACGGAGCGCGTCGAGAGCTTGAAGAATGTTACTTTTCAGAAGGAGTTGGGAAGTTATTTCTGGAAGACGGAGCAAAATCTGGCTGTAACTCGAGCGCTGGCGGAAAAGGTGAAGGCCGCAGGCGTTGACTTGGACGAGGATGCACTGCTCAAGGCCGTCGAACTGGCCAAGACCGACCTGACTACCGAGTTAGTAAAAGAATTTACGGAGTTACAAGGAGTGATTGGCGGACTTTATGCCAAAGCGCAGGGATTGGGTGAGAATGTTGCGCAAGCCATTTACTCGCAATACACTCCCGCTTCAATTGAGGATGCAATTCCACAGAGCATCGAAGGACAGTTACTTGGATTAGCGGATCGCATTCAAACGATTACCGCCATGTTTGGCATTGGCAATGCGCCGACCGGATCGAAAGATCCTTTCGCGTTGCGCCGCGCGGCTAACTCCATCGTAAAGATTCTCGCCGAGTCGGATTTGCCGCTTACGCTTTCTGATGTCGTGGGTTCCCACCCTAGCGGCAAAAACAAAGACGCCGCGAGGGTGGGGCACCCAATCGTTGGGGCGAGTGAAGATCTGGTTGTGGCTTTCTTCCGTGAACGCCTGAGCTTCTACTTGAAAGATGTACGCGGCTTTGCCTACGATGTGGTGAATGCTGTTCTGGCCACCGGAGCCGACGATGTGCGCGATGCGATTGCCCGCGCGAAGGCCCTGACCGAGGCGCGCGAGTCGGAGGATTTCGCGGCTATTTCCGCGGCCTTCAAGCGCATCAAAAACATTCTCCGTCAGGCCGACGAGAAGGGCTTTGCGCTCGGCTCGCCGAAGGACGTGACGCTTGCGCCTGAAGCGCAGCAACTTGCCGATGCGGCTGCGTTGCTGGCTCCGGAGGTTGCTTCGCTGCGCAAGCTGCGCTTTTACGGGCAGGCACTGGAGGCGATTGCCACGCTGCGGCCAGTTGTCGATGCGTTCTTTGACAAGGTGATGGTGCTTGATCCTGATCCGGCGATTCGCGGGGCGCATCTGGTACTGATCAACGAGGTTCTCAGCGGCTTCAGCGGCATTGCCGATTTCAGCGAGATTGTGACTGCGTAAGGTTCATGGTTCCCCGGTCTCAAAATCGAGACCGGGGGCACCCGCACCCACTTTAGTGTTGAATGAGCACAACCCGCACGTCTGCCTCAACTGCACTTTGCAATCACTTGGCGAATCGGCTCGTTGTCGGCGTAGACGCGCCACTCCGCCACTTGGCCATCCTCGATCACGGCCCGGAGCGCGGCCGGCGTCCGCCAGCGGTTTTCTTCGGCGAGCTGGCCTTCCGCCGCGTATGTTCCACCCACCACCCCCAGCATCACAACCACTGGCCCGTCACAAAAAGTCTCTTTGATTTCAATCGTGTAATCCGGGACCATGCGGAAATACCCCACCCAACCGGCGCGCATGGCGTCCCTGCCCTCTGTAACCCCGCCCAGCGAGTCGATAAAGCGGTGGTTTGGCGTCATCCACTCAACCAGCGCATCGACATCCTGACTGTTGATCGCCTTCACGAATGCTGAGGCGACAGCTTCCGGCGAATTTTTCATGCTGCAATTTTAACCTTTTTTCCGCAAAAGAATTTCATCCCCACAATAAGTATTCACACGGGAACCAGATCGCTTCCAGCAGCGTATAAAAGAAGAGCGGCGGAGAGTTGCGCGGATTCTCGCCTTGGAGGTCACTGGTGGCTGCATCCCGTAAAAGCAAAAAGTTCTGGATCTGGCTGGGCGTTGGAATCTTTATCGTGGTGCTGCTGGTGGGCATCGGGCTGAAGCATCTGGTCTCCGGCACGTCGATCGATCCCAACAAGATCGCCAAGGTGACGCGCGGGGATGTGGCGCGCTCGGTGGTGGCCACGGGCAAGATTCAGCCGATCACCAAGGTCGAGGTGAAGTCGAAGGCCTCCGGCATTGTGGAAAAGCTTTACGCGGACATCAACAACCAGGTGCATAAGGGTCAGGAGCTGGCGCAGCTCGATCAGCAGGAGATTGTGGCGCAGGTGGAGGCGCAGCGGGCGCAACTGTCCGCAGCCGAGGCCAATGTGGCCACCTACGAGGCCAATATTGAGCAGGACAAGGTGAACGCCAACGCGCCTGATCTGCCAATGTACAAGGCTACGCTCGATCGCAATAAAGAGATGCAGAAGGAAGGCGTGGTGAGCCGGCAGGCGCTGGACGACGCCAACAAGGATTACCTGGCGGCGCTGACGCGGCGCGACAACTCGAAGGCCCAGATCGGCGTGGACACGGCGCGGCTGAAGCAGGCGCGCGCGCAGGTGCAGCAGGCGCAGGCAGGGCTGAAGCAGCTTGAAGAGCAGTTGAGTTATACGACGATTGTGGCGCCGATGGATGGCGTGATTCTGTCGCGCGATGTGGAGATTGGCGACGCGGTCAGCTCGATTCTGGTGCTGGGTTCGACGGCCACGCTGGTGATGACCGAGGGCGACATCAACGAAGTGTATGTGCAGGGCAAGGTGGACGAGGCGGACATTGCGCACGTCTACATGGCGCAGCCGGCACGCATCAAGGTGGAGAGCTTCAGAGACCGCGTCTTTAACGGAAAGGTGACCAAGATTGCGCCGCTGGGCGTGGAAAAAGATAACGTGACGACCTTCGAGGTGCGCGTCTCGATTGACAATCCGGGCGGTGAGTTGAAGGCCAACATGACGGCCAACGCGGAGATCATTCTGGATGAGCACAAGAATGTGCTGATGGTGCCCGAAAGCGCCGTGATGTATGACAACCAGAAGAACGCCTCCGTGGAGATTCCCGACAAGAAGCAGAAGGAAGGCAAGCGCAAAGTGCCGGTCAAGGTGGGTATTTCGAATGGATCGGTGACCGAGTTGCTGAGCGGGCTGATGGAAGGCGATCAGGTGGTGTTGCAGCAGTGACGCCAGGGATCAGGGGTCAGAGATCAGGGGTCAGAGTCCGATGCTATTGAAGCAGTAAGGTCGTTGGTCTGACCCCTAAACCCTGACCCCTGAACCCTGAAACCTGAAACCTGAAACGAAAGGAGCATGATGAAGAATCTTTGGATGGCAGCAGCGGCATTGGCGTTGGCGGCGCTTCCGGCTTTGGGCGCGGAGGCTACCTTTGAGCGCACACTCCAGGTGAGCGGGCGCGTGGAACTTACCGTGGCAACCGGTTCGGGCAACATTCATGTGACGCGCGGCACGGGCAACCAGGTTCATATCTGGGGCAAGGTGAAGACAAATTGCTGGGGCATCAACTGTCCCAGTGAGCAGCAGTTGCGCGAGTTCGCGGCCAATCCGCCCATTGAGCAGACGGGCGGCATCATCCGCATCGGCACGCGACACGAAAGCCTGCACAACATCAGCGTCGACTACGAGATTCAGGCGCCGGAGAATACATTTCTTGACGCAAGCTCCGGCTCGGGCAACGTGACCGTAGAGGGCGTGGGCGAGAACGCCAAGCTCTCCACCGGCTCCGGCAACATTCACGCTACAGGGCTGCATGGCGGCTTTTCTGCGGAGACCGGCTCGGGCAACATCTACGCCGAGCAGACCGGCGAGGGCTTTGTGAAGGCCGAAACCGGCTCCGGCAACCTGGAATTGCGCAATCTGCGCGGCGGATTGCAGGCGGAGACCGGCTCCGGCAACCTCAATGTGGGCGGGCTGCCCACGGCGGATTGGAAGCTGGAGGCCGGTTCCGGCAACATTGATCTCTGGATTCGCAATGCGCCGGCAACGCTGGACGCATCGACCGGGTCAGGCAGCATTCACACTGACCAAGAGATGACGACACATGGATCTTCAGATCACCATCACGTGGAAGGCAAGATCAACGGCGGCGGACCGACGGTGCGGGTGGAGACCGGGTCGGGCGATGTGCGCGTGCATTGAAAAGCAGGGAACAGGGAATAGGGAACAGGGAACAGCCATCCGTTATGATGTGAACCATGAGTAAGAGGCGAGAGCAGCGCAGATTTCAATCTCACGAGAGCGCGCGGATGGAGGCGCTGAACGGGCTGCCGCTGGCCTATTTCTGGCAGCGGTGGCTGGGACATTGGATCGATCTGATTCTGGTGATCATATTTTGGTGGCCGCTGGAGTTTCTCTTGCGGCATTTCCTGTTTCATGAAAATGCCATTGAAATGAAATGGGATTACCATGAGCCGGGAAACATCGTGGCGATGGTCCTCTACTGGGGGCTGTTCAACTACTTTGGCAATGGCCGGACTCCGGGCAAGTGGATTGCGCGGACGCAGGCCGTTTCATTGACCAGTGAGCGGTTGGGTTTGTGGCAGTCGTTTGAGCGCGGGCTGGGGTACGGGGCAGCCGTTCTGGAATGCGGCGTTGGATTCTTGCAGTTCTTTTGGGACCGCAACCGGATGTGCGCGCAGGACCGGCTGGCCGAGACGATTGTGGTGGATCGGCGGAAGCGCGCGAATCCTACGCTCGAAGCGCCAGAAGTGAAGGTCGATTCCTCAACAGAAACGGCTGAACCGTTAAACTAGAAGCATGGTTCGCATTCTTCGCCCGATTCCGCTCGAACAACTGAAGCTGCTGGTCTTTGATCTGGATGGCACGCTGATCGACTCGGCGCAGGACCTTTGCAACAGCGTCAACGCGACTTTGGAATACGTGGGACGCGCGCCGCTGGCCGATGAAGTGGTTGCCGGCTACATTGGTGACGGCGCGATTATGCTGATCCGGCGGGCGCTTTTTGGCCGAGAGGCGGCGGAGAGCGGCGAGCCGATGGACGAGGAACTGCTCCAGCGCGCCTATGAGTACTTTCTGGCCTACTATCGCGAGCACAAGCTGGACTTTACGTACGCTTACGACGGGGTTCTGGAGGCGCTGGCCGCGCTGCGGCGCTTTCATGAGCACCCTGATGGGCCGGCGCGACTGATGGCAGTGCTGACCAACAAGCCGGTGCGTCCGGCGCAGGCCATCTGCGAGGCGCTGGGGCTGGCGCCTTTCTTTCTGCATATCTACGGCGGCAACAGCTTTGCCACCAAGAAGCCCGATCCTGAAGGGCTGCGCGCGCTGATGAGCGAGGCCGGCGCGCTGCCGGAAGAGACGGTAATGATCGGCGACAGCCAGGTGGATGTGGAGGTGGCACGCAACGCAGGGGCGTGGTCGGTGGGCTGCACCTTTGGGCTTGCGCCGGAGAGTTTGGCCGCCCATCCGCCAGATGTGTTGGTGGACTCACCCGCCGATTGGACGGCGGCGCTGACACCGAAGTCGTAAGCTAACAACATGGCGACTTCCCTTCCCTTTCGACCGTTGCGTATTGTCCTGCCCGGCGGTAGCGGCCATGTGGGCCAGATGCTGGCGCGGCACTTTCAGTTGCAAGGCCACCATGTAACCGTGCTGACGCGTGGTCCGTACTCCGCGCCCTGGCAGACGGTTCATTGGGACGGGGTGAGCGTTGGCGATTGGACCGCGACGCTGGAAGGCGCGGACCTTTGCATCAACCTGGCCGGGCGCAGCGTGAATTGCCGCTACAACGCGACCAACCGACAGGCGATTTACGAGTCGCGCATTCAAAGCACGCAGCTTCTGGGCCAAGTGATTGCAGGGCTGAGCACTCCGCCGCGGGTGTGGATGAATGCTTCAGCGGCCACGATCAACCCGCGCGCGTTGGATGCGGAGGGCGTGGATCTGCCGGTGGAGGAAGCCGCATTCGGCTGTAAAGAAACAACCTGTAGCGCCGGTCTCCAGACCGGCTGTCGTGTGGGCGTCCTCGCCCACACTAGTTTAGTGACCAGCGAGTCGGCAACGCCCATGGGGAAAATGGAAGAAAAGCCCTCCAATGAACCCTGGGCCGGGCGGCGAGGCTTTTCCGCGCGTGTCGCCCGCGATTGGGAGGCGGCCTTCTTTGCGGCCGAGACGCCGCGCACGCGGAAGGTGGCTCTGCGCAGCGCCGTGGTCTTCAGCCCCGTGCAGGGCAGCGCCTTTGGCGTGCTCTCGAATCTGGTGCGGGCAGGCCTGGGCGGAACGCAGGGCAACGGACGCCAGTTTGTCTGCTGGATTCATGAGGCCGACTACGCGCGCGCGGTGGATTTTCTGGTCGCCCGCGAGGATCTGCAAGGGGCGTTCATCTTGGCTGCGCCCACGCCGCTGACGAACCGCGAGTTCATGGCGGCGTTGCGCTGGGCGTGGAATATGCCGAATGGATTGCCCGCGCCCGCGCCGGCGATTCGATTGGGCGCGCTCTTTCTGCGCACTGAGCCGGAACTGGTGCTGGGTAGCTGCCGCGCCGTTCCCGAACGGCTGCTCGGCGCAGGCTTCGACTTCGAGTTTCCGGAGTGGGCCGAAGCGGCGGAAGATTTGGTGCGGCGGTGGAAGAACAGGGAATAGGGAACAGGGATCAGGGATCAGAAAAGCGTGCAAATGGCGGCCCAGCAGCAAGTTTCAAAATGGCTCGTTTGCCTCAATCCAATCTTCCGCCCGAACTCCAAACTCAAAATCCGCTTGATGAAGTGCGTCATCAATCGTCAGATGTCAAGTATCGGCACATTGGCCATTCTCGCAAATGTGCATGAGGTAATAACCTTGGTCTTCCAAACTCTTGGTAATCGCAAGTGAAGTGAATCGTGGAAATTCACGCGTGCCTTGAGCATCACCAATGGAATGCCTCGTAAGGCCGGGGCGATGGTGGCTTTCATTCAGAACTACCTTCTTGATTGTGGTCATCTTGCTCATAGGCGCAATGATTTCCCTGCCCCCTGATCCCTGTTCCCTGCTACTTCACCGGCGGCGTGATGTTGGTGACCGGCAGGTCGATGTGGCCGAGGAGAATCTCGAAGCGGCGCTGCTCTTCCTTTTTGTATGTCTCCTGATCCGGCCATAACTCTTTGATGAAACGCTCTTCGTCGGGGTTGGCGGTGGTGGCGACCGTCGAGTTTTTATAGGTGATGGTGACGCGGTAGTCCCAGCGCAGCTCTTCAGAGACATGGATGGTCGGCGACTCGATCTTCACGGAGAGAATGCGGCCAGTGGCCTGAATCTTCTGGAGCAGCGGATAGTGATTCTTGAGAAAGAGCTGAAGGAACTCGGCTTGATGGCCCCATTGGCACTTGTAGTAGTACTCGACGGTGTAAGGTTGGTCGCTGCCACTCTGCGGCGGCGCGCCCTGGGCTAGTAGTTGGGCGGTGAAAGGAAGGGCGAAGGCAAGGGCGAGAACGGCGAGAAGAATACGGCGCATGGGACCTCCTTGATTGAGTTGATTGTAGCGTGAAACTCTCGCGACTGTGGAATAAAACGCGTCATCTCTATGAACGGACAACTGTGAACTGACCACTGACAACTGTACTCTGCTTCACCAGTGCAGATGAAAGAAGCGCTTGATCTCCGGGGCGAACTCCTGTATGAGGTGCTCAGTGCCAATGAAGCCGGCTTCGATGTGGCCGGATTGCACGCCTTGCACCAAGGCTGTGTAATGACTGGGGTACCAGGTGGCCTGAACCATGGAACTGCCGTAGATGCTGACGATCTGGGGCAAATCCAGTGTGAGGTGGCCGCTATGGTTGTAGGTGAGAAAACTCATTTTGATGATATGGCCGCCGCGGCGGAAGAGTCCTGTGCAGGCGCAGGGGAAGTAGCGCGGGTCAGTACCCTCGATGGCGGCCATGCTTTCATGCACCGAGTTCTGGGTCAGGTTGCCGCCGTAACTGGAGCCGAGCCGACGGACAAAGCCGCCGGCGCTGCGGTTCCATGTGGCGGGAACGGAGAAGGTCTGGTTATAGACAGCGGTTCCGATGGACTCGACATGAATCGAGCCGGAACGGCCGTCTTCGTCCAGCCAGCGCTCCCAGCGCTGATGGCCGGTGAGCGGCTTGTACGTATTGATATCGAAGGACGGCTGCACGGTAAGCGATTGGGCAAGCGATTGCTTGAAGGTGTTTTGGCCAAAGCCGAGGCAGGGCACCAGAAGCAGAAGCAGCGGAGCGGAACGAAAGAGATTGGTCACACTTCCATTTTTATCAGAAGCTTGCAGAATAGGCTAAAGATCCGAAAATAGTTCTGCAAAAATTGAGAGAAAAAATGGGCCAGCCGACGCACACAGTTTTACGGCAATTAGACAAATCCATCAAAGCCGCCCTGGGCTTTAATCTCCCACCGGCCTTGGCCAACCCGCTGGATGAAACTGTAGCGCCAGCCTCTTGATCCACGCGTGTCTCCGGTTCGATTCAACTCAACTGGCTGACCTTCACTTGCAACTTCTCGAACTCCACCACGCCCAATCCGCGCGCGGCGGCCATGGCCAAATACGGCATCTGCGCGGGGTCCAGGTTCCAGTAGGCCTTGGCGACATAGGCGTCGATGGCCACTGGATCAGTTCCGGCAACGAGAGTTTTCTTGGTGGCAACGTCTTCCAGATTGCCGCCAGTGGGCCCGTTGCGCAGCAGGATGCGATAGCAGTCCATCACGGTGAGCGTGGGCAACATGAAGTTGGCCAGATCCACCAGGCTCTGATGAATCTGCTGATGCAAACGGTTGCGTTCGCCGCCCAGAATGCCATACCAGTTCTTCATGCCCAGCGTTGCCCCGGTAAGAACATGATGCTTGGCGACGGGGACATTGATGATCTTGTCAGCCTCCAGAAACGGCGCAAAGACGGGCCACGATTTCAGTACCACGCCGCCCATCTCCACCTCGCGGAAGAGTTCCGGATCGGGCAGAATCACCTCGGCGTGTTCGGCCAGCGCGGCGGCGCGAATGCCGGAGCGGTTGAAACAGCGGCGCGCCTCGTTGCAGCTTACATCCGTGACAATGACACGCTTGGCGCCTGCCTGCCAGCACTGCCGCACCAACTCCGCAACCACATCGGGATTGGTATTGGCGGCCTGCTCCGGCGTGCGGTCCCAGGCAATGTTTGGCTTGATGACCACCACATCCTGACGGCTGATGAAGCGGCTGATTCCGCCCAGATTCTCAAGAGCCTTCAGCACCAGCGCGCGGGGTTCGCCGTTTTGAATGACGGTCATCTGCGGCCATCGCGTGTTTTGAGAACTGGATGCGATGCGATGATCGCGCCGCGCCTGTTCGCCTTTGGCGGGAAGCGGACGCGTGCTGCGCTCGCTCAGCCAGACCGCCGCGCCCGCCGCAACCGCAGCCGTTCCACCCACGCGCAGCAGTTGCAGCAGCGCCTCGCGGCGAGTCAGGCCTTGCTTTGTTTCCTCCGGCTTGCGATCCGTTTCCTCGGCCATGATGATTCTCCCGGTTAATCTCCGTTTGCAAAATACTCTGTCATCCTGAGCGGAGTTGGGCGCGTTTTTTGCGCCCAACGGAGTCGAAGGACCTGCGGTTCCGCCGCGTGCATTTCAAACCAACTTTTTGGTTTACACTTCCAGCAAATGAATGCGCTGCGGATCATTGGTGCCTAAGCCGTGAGCGTTGTCAGCAGCAGTGACAATGTAACGTGGGGGCCGGTTGGCTGCTTCCAGCGTGGGCATACCCACTTCCGCGCGCTTGCGCTCAATCATCTGCCACGCCGTGTGATCGACGGCCACGCGATCCTCGCCGACGATCAGCGCATTGGGCTGCCAAAGGCGCTCTGGATGGAAGCCTGGCCCGCCATCGTAAACCGAACTCATGGCATCGCCAATCGTGAAGCGAACTTTTTGGCGCACGGTGGGAATGCAATTCAGATCAGCCACGGCGGGGTTGCAACCAGCTGCGTGAAGTTCATACGGCTTTTGCACAACGCCATACATATTCTTCATCGAGAAGGTGACGCCGGCCAGTTCATGATCTTTGAGGATCGGCAGATTAATCACCATGGCGCACTCGCGCGAGAGAATCTTGGCCAGCTTCACGTTCACCGCTGAACCAAAGGCCACGCCTTCCTCTTCGTATCCGGCCACATCATTGCCGATCACGCGAATCTTGCCGGGATCGGTGCTTATCGTCAGGCCGCACGACTGCAGATGATGCGCGTCGCGATCCCAGATGATAATCTCGCTCGGCTTCACGCCCGCCTCTTGCAAGCGCTCGCAGACGGCCATGATCAGCTCGTAATGGGTGTGGATTCCCTTGCCGCCCAGGCCGTTCACTTTGAGGCCGATCACCTTACCCACCGGCACGATGCTCTTCCAGGCGGCGACCGCTTTGTCGTGGCCCGTGTAAGTGGCAATGGCGCGATCCAGCAGCGCCTGCACACGCTTCCCATCGAGCACACCGCTGGCATCATGCAGCGCCGCATCGCGCGCCACCACCACCTTTGATTTAGCGGCTGTTGTCGCAGCCAATCCCAGCTTGCTCTGCGCGCTCATCAGCACCGCGCCCACGGCTGCATCCTTTAAAAACTCACGGCGATTTTTCATCGTGTTCCTCTCGTCTTCTTGTTCAACCTGTCAACTTGTCAACTTGTTCACCTGTCAACCTGTCAACCTGTTCACTTATCAACTCACAACTTCGCCTCCACGCCATGCGCCAGCCCGAGCATCGCGGCTTGTGCATTGGGCGCGGCCTCATAGGCTGTGATGCGCACCAGCGCCGGCCCCTTGCGGAAGATTACGCTCTGCGCGTACGCCACGCCAGCATCACCCAATTGCTGCGCCTGTGCGTCCTTGCTCTGCCCCTTCTCTAAAATCGTGCGCGCGCCGGCCTCGTCTTTCATCGTGTACACATCCACGGTCGCCTCCAACTGCCCCTGATATTTGTAGTCGGAGGTGGATGTGCTGACTACGCCCGCGCTGATGTACTGCTCGGCGTCGCCATCAATGTACTGCCACAAATCCTTGGCGGCAAAGGTGCGCGTATCGCTGGTCTTCTCCCATCCGGCAACCGCGCCCGACGCGGGAAAGACATCCGCATTTTTCTTTTTGCAACCAGTGCAAACAACGGAAACAAGCATTGCAATCGCCACTGCGGCGAGATACCATTTTGATTTGAAATTCACAGAAGTATTCTCCTTCATTTTCTGTTGAGCAAAATCTGACTGCTGGGCGAGCGGCTTTCGCCAATGCTGGTGACATAAACCGCCGGGTGATCTTGCAGCGGGCAAGCGTACTCGCACGCTCCGCAACCCACGCAGCGGCTTGGATCAATGCGCGGCTGCTTCAGCGTCTTGGTGTTGCCCGCTGAATCGATGACCTGCGCCTCTTGCACATAAATCGCTTTGGGCGAGACCGGGCACCATTCCTCGCAGACAATGCACTCCGTGGCCATGGCCCACGGCAAGCAGCGCCCGCGATCATAGAACGCCGTTCCCAGGCGAATCGGCTGGCTCTGCTGCTCGGCGCCTACGCCAACCACCCAGCCCTTTTCCTTGGGCGTAATCTGCCAGATCGCGCCGGTGGGGCAGACCTCCGAGCACTGCACGCAACTCGGCTCGCAATAGCCGATGCGCGGCACCAACATCGGCGACCACAGGCCCTCAATCCCCGCCTGCTCCAGCGTTGGATGCAGCGCATTATTCGGGCAAGCCTTCATGCACTCGCCGCAGCGAATGCAGCGCGACAAAAAGTCAGACTCGTCGAGCGAACCCGGCGGCCGCAGCAGCCGTTCGTTGCGCCCTTTGCCCAAGCCCACATTCGAGCGCATCAGAGGCACCAGCGCCGCGCCTGCCGCCACGCCGGTCAGCGCCCGCCGCCGCCCCAGATTCGGCGAAGCAACCTCTGCTTCATTGCGGAAGATTTTGAACTGCAAGCTCTCGTGGGGGCAAGCGCCCACGCAGTTCATGCACATCAAACACTCGGACTTGTGCCACGGCACGCCGCCGATCGGATCGTCGCCGCCCTGGCAATTGAGCAGACAGCGGTTGCAGTTGTTGCACGTCGCCGCATCTTTGTGCAGCCCCAGAATCGACCAGCGCGAAAGCGCGCCGAGCAGCGCGCCCAGCGGGCAGATCGCCCTGCACCACCAGCGCGTCACGCGCAAGCTCATCACAAGAATCGCCACAAACAGCACGCCCAGAATCAGCCCTTGCAGATAATGCGGCTGGCGCAGATCGAGCACCAGAACTTGCAGGACTGAATGAATCGCTCCGCCGGTCGCTTTGATGACGGGAATGTGGCTGTGTTCAAGCGGCGTGAAAATAGCGCGCGCCACGACGTTGATCGCCGGCAGAAAAGACAGCCCAAAAGACCGCACCAGTAAACTGAACGGATCAAGCCAGCCCAGCGCCGCCGAGCCAAAGGCCGCTGCCACCAGGCCGGCAATCAGCACCAGGTACTTCCACGTCTGCCAGCGCTGGTAGCGATTCGACTCGATGCGCTGCTTGCCCCGCTTGGCCTCGCTGGGCAGATTGCCGACGAAGTGCTGCAGCGTGCCCATCGGGCAGATCCAGCCGCAAAAGAAGCGCCCCATGAAGAGCGTCGGCAGCAGAATCAGCAGACACCAAAGCAGCCCGCGATAGAGCGCGTGTCCGGCCACGGCGTTCAGCAGCGCCACCAGCGGGTCCCACTCAAAGAAGAGACGCACCGGCGGCCGCAGATGAATCTCTTTGCCGCCGGGAAACAGTGTCCAAGAGGCGAAGAACAGCAACCCAAGAAAGAGCAGCAGAAAAACAATCTGAGAAATCCTGCGCAACATCGGCAATCTGGACCGGCTCAAGAAACGCCTCCACGCACGCGGATGCTAACCGTACAGAATGAATCATTGCCGCTGCGCCACAGGCCCGACAGTGACCTGTATCACCTGTTAGCAATTGGCCAACCCAGAGCAATCTCTAAATGGCATCGAGGTACGCCAGCCGCCCGGCGGAATGTAGCGCCGACCTCCTTGCGGGACGTAGCGCCGACCTCCCGGTCGGCTGTGGCGTGGACCTCCCGGTCCACGCTGTACTTCTCAGCAACAGGAGAAATGCTTTCATCGGCTGACCCAAATCTCAATCAGCCACAAACCCCAACCAGCGATCTCTGTCCCCTGTCCACCGATTGCAGATCCATGCCGTTGCAAAACTTAAGGGCCGGATCAATGAACTGCCGAATCCAACGTTCGCGCCGCACGCTCCAAAGCCTGCGTCAGCACCACCAACTGCTGCGCCGCCAACCCTGCGTCGTGCGCGTCGATGGCCTCGTTCACGCCTGGAATCACCACCGCCGAATAGCCGGTGTATTCGCCCGGAGCGTAGATGGTGTGCCGGAACCAGGGCCGATCCGGCAAGCCCTGCTCGCTGAGCAATGCGCCTTCGGTCTGGCGCAGAGCCCGGTTGAGCCGCTTGAGGTCGCCAGTGGCCGTCCTTTGCGCCAAGTGAACGCGCTCGGCCGCTGCCCGGAAGCGCGTCGCAGCCTCCTCGGCCGGAGCAAAATCAAGCACCACTCCGTGATCTTTGGCCTTCGCCTTGGCCGCCCCGATGTAACTGCCGATGGCGTCCGCATACGCCGGATAATCGTAAGGCAGCACATCAGCGTCGGCCATGCGCACCGCCTCCAAACCCAGCACGCGCGCCATCTCCTGCAAGTAAACAAAGTTCGGGTCGGCGTTCAGGGTATACCACGCATAGTTGTCAAAGACCGAGTGATAGACGCCGTAGTCGCCATCCGAACCAATGTCCGTGGAGGGCACGCCGGCGTGCTGAAAGAAGGGCGAGAAATCAGAGCCGGAGCCAAGATCGCCCACTTCAATCTCCGCTTTTGCCGGTTTCTCGCCGTGGTGCTCGATTCCCTTCCCGCGCTCCTCCCGCGCCGGATGGCCGATGCGCCACTGCTGATAGACGGTTCCGCCCAGCGGGCTGCGCACCGAGCGCGTCAGCTCGCGGAGAAACTGTTTCAGCGAAGGCACGGCCGAGGCGGAAAAATCGCTGCCCGCCACCGCGACATCCGTGTTGAAGTAAGCCACAGCGTGCTCAAGCGCCGCCGCGTTCTGCTCCACCCATTCGGTTGAGCCAATCAGGCCTTCTTCTTCCGCGTCCCAGCTAGCAAAGACAATTGTCCGCTTGGGCCGCCAGCCCTGCTTGAGCAGCGCGCCCACGCCATGCACCGCCTCCAGCATCGCCGCCGTGCCGCTTGATGGGTCCACCGCGCCGTACTCCCAGGCGTCCCGATGGTTGCCCACCACAACCCACTCATCCGGGCTCTCCGAGCCTTTCACCTTGCCGATTACATCCCAGATGATGCGCCGCTGATAGTCCTGCTGAGAGAGCAGATGCACCTTCACCGCGCCCGGCCCACCGACTTGTCCGAGATGGTAGTGGAAGGGCAAGCCGCCCTGCCACTCCGAGGGTGCTTTGGGCCCTTGCAGCGCTTGCAGAATCGGCCCGGCGTCGCGGGCGCTCAGCGGGATGGAGATGATGTGCGGCTCATTGCCGTATGGCGACACGCGCGCCGCGTCCGGCAGATCAAGCGTCGAGGCTACGCCGGGAGTCTCCGGATCGCCTGCATACTTGAAGATGTACTGCACCGAGCCGTACTGAATGCCCGTCTCCGGCCGCCACGGCCCCATCGGGTAGACGTCGCCTTTGCTGGCGCCATCGTCACGCGGATCGGAGTAGATCAGCACGCCCACCGCTCCGCGCTGCTCGGCGATGTACACCTTCACCCCGCGGAAGTTGGCGCCATAGCGAACCAGAACAATCTTGCCATGCAGGTCAATGTGCTGCGCGGCCAGGCGGTCAAAGTCCTCCAGCCGCCCATAGTTGGCATAGACCACCTCGGCCGTCACATCGCCGGAGCCGGAGGAGCCATTGAAGGGAATCGCCACGCGCGGATCATCTTGATAAGGATCACCGTTCACGTGCTCTCGCGTCGGGCCGCTCATCAGCAGCTTGCCACTGGAGTCGTAAGCCTCCACGCGCCCTTGCACAGGCTGATTCATCAGAACCCGGAAGGGCACAATCTCCGTCTCCAGCCCCGCCGCGCGGAACTTCTGGGCTACGAATTCGGCGGTCTTGCGGTCTCCGGGAGTGGAAGCCAGATGCGGTTCGCTGGTAAGCGTCTTCAAGTGCTGCCCAGCCAGTTTGGCGTCTGGAACCGCCAGAAACAGCTCCTCCAACTTCGCTTGCGCGGTAAAGTCGCGGTAGCCAAAGACAGTGGGGGCCGCTGCATTGGGGGTCTGCGCCAAGCTGGAAAAGGAAAAGAGCGCCAGCAAGAGCAGCGGCGCAAACGGCTTGTGCAGAGACCTCTCCATCTCGACCTTCATCTTATGCCACCGGCTGCGCGCAGTGGCAGCAGCGCCGCGCGGCCAGCGGAATCTCGCTCAAACATTCGGGGCATGGCTTGGTAGTCGGCGCCGGGGCATCCGCAGGTTTTTTGAGCTTGGCCGTCAGCTTGTTCAACGGTAAAACAATGCCAAAGTACACGACGCAGGCCACAATCAAAAACGAGAATGTCGCATTCAGAAAGTTGCCGATCAGGATTGGAGTGCCGTTCACCTTCACCACCACCGCGCTGAAATCCGGCTTGCCCGCGACCGCGGCAATCAACTGAGTCAGCACGTCCTTGACCAGCGAGGTGACGATTGCGTTGAAGGCCGCGCCCAAAATCACGGCAACTGCCAGGTCAACAACATTGCCACGCAAAACGAAATCGCGAAACCCTTTAAGCATGATGATCCCTTTGACAGAGCAGTCTGATATCGGCCATCCACGGGCGCAAACCACCCCAGGCCGTTGTTGACTATCCTATACGGCAGGAGCAGCGTTCGGCAGAGGAAATTAGGAGTGGGAGGGCAAACTGAAAAAATTCCTTACAGGGCTTCGGCCAGCCGGGGATAGAGACCGGCATGACTGGTCTGATAGAGGCACAGCAGGCGCTGGCACATCAGGTAATACGCGGAAGAAGCTTCCTGGGCATACAGGGGGAGGGTAAGTTGATAATGCCGGAAGAGCCGGAAGGAGATCAACCCCATTTCGACGCGGCGCACCGAGCGGCGCAACAGATCGGAATCCATCCTCATCCGTTCGGTGACAATCACAGCCTCGGTAAAATTCCACTGCTGCGCGCAAGCCGCCAGCGCCAGCATAACCTCGGCATTCTCGCGCATCTTCCGCAGTCCCTGGTAACCACCGAGCGATTCCCAGATTGCCTCCGGCTCCATATCAATCTGACCACTGTGCGGTTTCAGATAATCGATCGCCACGGCAGACAACCTGTCTGTATTCAACTGTTGCAGTCCCGCCGCAATCTCGTGCCAACTGCGCTGGCGCTGATGCCGCATCTGAGCCAAGAGAATGGCTAGCGCGCCAACCAGGAGGCCACACAGGGCAAGAACGAGATAGGGCTGCAAATCGGTCATCCAGACGATATTACCTCCGCGCATTCAGTTTGTCAATATCTTTATCCACACGTTGGTGTAGGGCAAGAATATAGGCGCGCAACTCCTCTGGAAGCTCCTGTCTGGCCGGTTCTTCCATCCAAAATTGAACAATCCAATAGAGAAGCGCCGCCAGGTAGGCGACCTTCCTCACATTTTCCAATGCACTGTAATAGAAGGACGCACCATAGTAACCATGCAGCATATCCACCATCATCGCCGTCATCACCCAACCGGACCAGCCTATAACCAGTGCAAAGACATGGTTGCGAAAACCAAGACCCAGTCGCTTGGCCGTCAAGAGCATGACTACAAGGAGTTCGCAAACCACCAGGCTTGTAAAAAAACTGCTTCCAGTCTCCAAGCCCAAGCGCAGATTCGAGGCCGGAGGATTCAGCACCCAGGCAAACACGGCAGCCAGCAGCAACCCCACCCCACCCGCCAAAATGAACTGCTTTCTGGCGTCATGCAGCCAGGTTCCCGTTGGCCGCATCACGATGCGCGCAATCTCCCAGATGATACCGAGCTGAAACAAAAACTCGATCAGCACGGACGACCAGTAAAACCTACCGTATAACCCTTTGGAACCATAAAGATACAATACGTAAAGGATGGGATTCATTCCTGCTTCAAACCCCATGAAGGCGGAAAAGACAGAGAAACTCTTCCATCTGCGCCGAATCATCAGGACGGCAAACAGGAAAGAGTTTCCCAGCAAAGTAGCTACAATAAAGAGCCAGTCGAGTTCAGACAGCTTCATCTTTCTCCGCTGGCTCTATTCTCTGCCTTTTGCCCTTTTGGGGCAAAGAACTTAATCAGTTTTGTACTTTATGCGACGTGCGGTGGCGGCGGAAACGGATTGGTCGGCGCGGTCATAGCGACATGAGGCGGCGGCGGAAAAGGATTGGTCGGCGCGGTCACTGCGACGTGCGGCGGTGGCGGAAAAGGATTGGTCGGCGCGGTCATAGCGACATGAGGCGGCGGCGGAAAGGGATTCACCGGCGCGGTCATAGCGACGTGAGGCGGCGGCGGAAAGGGATTGGTCGGCGCGGTCACGGCAACGTGAGGCGGCGGCGGAAATGGATTCACCGGCGCAGCGAATGAGAGAGACGAGGCAAGCGAAAGAGCCGTTGCGGCAAGAGCAAAACGCGCTGAATTCTTCATGGGGGCTGTCCTATTCTGGCGCAAGTGTGCGCAAATAGAACATAGTCCCAATTTGGTTTTTCCTGATAGAGGAAAATGTGGCGAAGTGTGTAAATCTTCAGAAAATAAAGATAGAAACTCTCACTGAGAGAGATATGCGTTCACACTATGAAATATTTTGTTCACCCGCGACCCGGTCGCAGGCTCTCCAAGTGGCTTCTATCGATTGGATCGGGGTCATCATAGGATGGAAAGACCGGCAGTCCCTCCCGCAGTCCGCTCCACTCTTCAGCCACCACAATGCTGTTCTGCGGATTTCCGGGCTGGTAGCGCGCCGAGCAGGGAAAGCCCGCCCGTACCGCAGCCGCCTCAATCACGCCAGACATATCTGTAATATCCTGCGAGGATTCGTAATCCACCCCGCCAATGCGATAGCTGAAAAGCAGCATGGTCAGGGTGCGGTCCTTTTCTTTCTTGGATTTAGCTGGGCTAAATACTTCGCAGACATCCAGCAGCATGCCGTCCACCAAGCGCCCGGAGTGGGCCAGAAAATGGCGTCGCGCGCGCTCCAGTTCCTCTGCCGTGGGGCGCTTGTGAAAGATCAGCCACAGTCCCAGCGCAAGCAACCCGGCACCCAATACCGCGGCGGCGGCAATCTCCCATGAATAGACGGGCTGAAAATTCATCGCATACGAGGCGCTTCCCCTGACGCCTCCATCTAGAGGATACCTCAGCCGCTCCCAAAATATATTGCGCAGTCCTTCGATTCAGTTGGGTGTCCTATCCATTCGACGTTTTTTACGGGATGAGTGAAAGACCACGAAACTCAATCAGCTTTGTTCAACAAAGCGGGGGCAAACCAATTGCGGCCCGCTTCCGGTAAACTGCTTGAAACCAGTTCTTTTGGATTGAGGGCTCCGCCTGTGTCATCTTTGTATATCGCTGTGTTGGCGGTCATTGTGGTGGGTTTGCTGGCGGTGGCGCTCTATCGCACCGCGCGGGTGAAGACCAAGGCCGATTACCTGGTGGCCGGACGCTCGCTGCCGGCTTTCGTGCTGGTGCTCACGCTGCTCACCTCCTGGATCGGCGCCGGTTCGCTCTTTGCCGGGGCGGAGAACGCTTACAAGAACGGCTTTGCCGCGCTTTGGCAGCCGGCCGGCGGCTGGCTGGGCCTGCTGCTGATCTACTTCATTGCGCCGCGCGCCCGCAAATTTGCCCAGTTCACCCTGCCGGATCTGCTGGAAGCCCGCTACAACCAGACGGCGCGCGTGCTGGGAACCATCGCCATCCTCTTCGCCTACGTGGGCATCACCAGCTATCAATTCAAAGGCGGCGGCGACGTGCTGCACCTGATCTTCCCCGATACGGTCACCTCAGAGCAGGGGACATTCCTTATCGCCGCCTTCGTCATCCTGACCACCGCGCTGGCCGGAATGTCTTCAGTGGCTTATATGGACGTGGCCATTGGCTCGCTGGTCACCGTGATCTGCATTCTGGCCGCGCCCTATCTTTTCTTGCAGGCGGGCGGCTGGGCGGGGCTGCATCACGCGCTGCCGCCGGAATATTTTCAGGCGCTGGGCAACTACCGCTTCAGCCCGGAGCACGTCCGGCAATCGGCCGGAATGGGCGTGGTGCGCGGGCTGGAGTTCCTGGTGCCGACGATGCTGCTGATGCTGGGCAACCAGGTGATGTACCAGAAGTTCTTCTCGGCGCGCAGCGAGCGGGATGCGCGCGTTTCCGTCATCGGCTGGGTTCTGGGTACGGTGCTGCTGGAGACGCTGATTGTTTCCATCGCCGTCTTTGGCCGCGCACTCTTTCCCACGGGCGAAGTCGCTCTGCACCCGCGCGAGATCATCCCTTACACGGCTCGCCACGGACTGCCTGCGGTGCTGGGCGCAGTGCTGCTTGGCGCGGTCTTTGCCAAGGTCATCTCGACCGCCTCTAACTATCTCTTCTCTTCGTCCACCAACCTGATTGAGGACGTTTTTGTGCGCTACATGACGCCGGGAGCCTCGAACAAGCGCGTGCTGATTGTCTCGCGGCTGGCCGTCGTCCTGCTGGGCTGCTGGGCGCTCTATCAGGCCATTGGCGACGAAAGCATTCTCAAGAAGATGCTGTGGGCATATACCATCTACTCCGCAGCGCTGACACCGGTGGTGCTGGCTGCCTTTTACTCCAAGCGCGTCACCGCTTGGGGCGCGGTGGCGGCCATCGCCAGTGGTACGGCGGTCACGCTGGCTTGGGATTTGCAGGGCGTGAAATCACTCTTCCCGCATATCCTCGCCGACCGTGACGCCATCTTTCCGGCGCTCATTGTGGCTGTCGCCTCAATGATTGTGGTCAGTCTCTTCACCCGCAAGCCTGCGCCAGAGCAACTGGCGCAATTCGAAAGCTGATGGTCAGCTTTGCCGAATTTAACTGATCCAGGCAGTAACGCCGCAAAGCTATCAAAGACTAAAGCGCGCCCTACGAACGGTTTGCGGTTTGCTCCATCGCCTTGTTCGCTTCGATCGCGGATCTTTTTATGCCACGATTACGAATCATGAACTCTGACCTGCAACTGGAACAACGCCATGGATAATAACCAAAAAGCGGTGCCAGAACTTTGCGAATAATCCCTTGCCGGCTGATCCGGCGCATTCTGTGGCTTTGACAATTTGCACAATGCATCTCAATTAGCTCCATCAGCTTAGTGTGTCGGAGGGTTGTCTCTCCATTATATTGATCCAATCGCCTATGAATCTCTTAATCTATACAATTTTTTGTCCCGCCGATGTTCAATAGTAATCAAAGAACCCACATTCCCGTCAGGATGAACCGCCTTCCGGCGGTCAACCTTGTCGAAGCCCAGATTACCAATTCAACTTTGATATGAGATGAAAAGCAAAGCCAGCGGACTCATTTTAGCTGATTTTGTTTGACGCGCCCCCTGCCACTCTGCTCTACTTCTATCAACGTCATGCTCACTTCCGGCGCCAATTCGAGCCTTGTTTCCTCCAAGTGCAGCCCTGCGCCGGCTCCCTCCATGCGAATTATGATCTTCAATCCGCAAGCGGGATGGAGTGCCTGACGAAGCAAAACGCGATTTTGCAACACCCAGGCCACCACCCGCAAATGCGGCTGGTGGCTTTTCATTTTCATAGGCACTTCTAATCGAATCCGCAAACTCGCAGTCAAGGAGGCAACCAATGGAATCTGTTACCCTCAGCAACATCCAGGCGGCGCGCGCGCGCATGAATGAGGCCATCTACCTTTCGCCCTGCCAGCTTTCCAGCGACCTCTCCGAGCTGACCGGCCTGCCGTTGCACTTGAAGCTGGAGAACCTGCAACGCACTGGCTCCTTCAAAGAGCGCGGCGCGCTGAACAAGCTGCTTCTGCTTGGCGAGGCAGAGCGCCAGCGGGGCGTTTGCACGGCCAGCGCCGGCAATCACGCGCAAGGCGTCGCCTTCCACGCGGCGGCGCTCGGCATACGCGCGCAGATTGTAATGCCGCTGGCTACGCCGCAGATCAAGGTGGCGGCCACCCGTGGCTTCGGGGCGGATGTGATTCTGCATGGCGCCAACTACGACGAAGCCTGTGAAGAGGCTCTGCGCCGCTCGGCCGAGGAGGGCCGCGTTTTCATTCATCCCTTTGACGATGTGGAGGTTATCAACGGTCAGGGTACCATTGGCCTGGAGCTGTTGGAGCAGGTTCCCGAACTGGAGGCGGTGGTCGTGCCTATCGGCGGCGGCGGGCTGATCAGCGGCGTGGCCTGCGCGCTGAAAGAGTCTAATCCCAAGATTCGCGTCATCGGCGTGGAGCCGGAGAAGCTGCCCTCCATGCTGCGTGCGCGCGAGGCTGGCGGCCCGGTCACGCTCAAGGCCGAGGCCACCATTGCCGACGGCATCGCTGTCCGCCGCGCCGGAGACCTGACCCTGCCGCTGGTCTCGCGCTACGTGGACGAGATCGTCGCGGTGGACGACGAGGAGATTGCCAGCGCGATTCTGATCCTGTTGGAAAAAGAAAAGACACTGGCTGAAGGCGCGGGTGCCGCGGCGCTGGCAGCGGTTTTGCAGGCAAAGACCAACCTCCGCCATCGCCGCAGCGTGGTGCTGGTCAGCGGCGGCAACATCGACGTCACGCTTTTGGCCAAGATCATTGAGCGCGGCCTGGTCAAGGACGGCCGCTTGTTGCGCATCCGCGTAGCCTTGCAAGACCGCCCCGGCGCGCTGCTCGGCCTTACGCAAATCCTGGCCCGTGAGCGCGCCAACATCGTCGAGACCATCCACAACCGCTCCTATTATGGCGTCAGCCTGGGCGAAACTGTGATTGACGTAACGCTGGAGACGCGCGGCTCCGCGCATATCGCCGCCATCAGCCATGCCCTGCGCGAGGCCGACTTTGACTTTGAGCGCATCTTGTAATAGATATTTGCTCGCGGAAGCCGCCGCACCAGCACAGTTTGTATATTGTAAGAAGAGCCACCTGAGAAAAGGGATCGAATGATGAATCCGCAAACGCAAAAGCTGACATTTTTTGAGAAGACAGGCTACGCCTTCGGCGATGCGGCCTCCAATCTGTTTTGGATGACCTTTATCTACTTCCAAAGCAAGTTTTATTCCGACGTCTTTTTCTACACTCCTGACGCCGCGCTGGAACGTTCGCTGCTGCAGAAGCTGGCGGCTCTGCTGCTGCTGACGCGCTTTTTCGATATGGGCTTCGACCTGTTCATGGGCATCATGGGCGACCGCACGCGCACCCACTGGGGCAAATTCCGCCCCTATCTGCTTTGGTTCGCCATTCCCTTCGGCATCATCAGCACGCTCACCTTTACCACCCCCGGCTTCAGCCCCAACGGCAAGCTGATCTATGCCTACATCACCCTCTGCCTGATGATGATGGTTTACTCGGCGATTAACATTCCCTACTCGGCGCTGATGGGCGTCATCTCGCCCGATTCGCAGGAGCGCACCAGCGCTTCGTCCTACCGCTTTGCCTTTGCCTTTGGGGCCGGCATGATCGTTCAGTATTCCACGCTTTATCTGGTGGATTACTTTGGGCGAATCAGGCAGGGGATGAGTGGAATGGCGCTGGCCGCGGCCGAGGCCCGTGGTTATCAATGGACGATGGGCCTCTACGCTATTGCGGCGACCTCGCTCTTCTTCCTCACCTTTGCGCTGACCAAAGAACGCATTCAACCGGCCCCGCAAAAAGCCTCTCTGGGGCAGGATTTATCCGACCTGGCTACCAATGTGCCATGGCTGATCCTCTTCTTTACCGGAACGCTGACGGTCTGTTCGGTGGCTATCCGCAGCAGCGCGATTCTTTACTACTTCCAGTACTACGTGGGCAATGAGAAGATGGCCGCGCTGTTTATGGTGGCAGGCACGCTGCTCTCCCTGCTGGGATCGGTGGCGATTCAGCACGTGACGCGATTCGCGGGCAGAAAGGCCACTTATATCGGGCTGGCGGTTCTGGGCGCAATCTTCCTGGCCGTTGCCTACTGGACGAAACCGGAGCAGATCGTGCTGATCTTTGCGCTGCAGATACTCTATAGCGCCGTGACCGGGCCGACCTCGCCAGTGCTGTGGGCAATGTTCGCCGACTCTGCCGATTACTCTGAGTGGAAGACTGGACGCCGCGCCACCGGACTTATTTTTTCGGCGGCAGGAATGTCCAATAAACTCGGCTGGGCCATCGGAGGGCCGGTTGCGGTCTGGCTGCTGGCCAGCTTCGGCTATCAGGCCAACGTGGCGCAAACGCCCGCCGCATTGCATGGAATTATCCTGCTGTATTCCTTGATTCCAGCGGTCGGCTTTCTGCTGACTGGCGTGGCCATCTTCTTCTATCCGCTCAACGAAGCGCGCATGAAGAAGTTGCAGGGCGAGTTACAAGCAAGGCAGGCAGTCAATGACTAGCGAACTTGTTAACCTGTCAACTTGTTAACCTGTCAACCTGTTAACCTGTCAACCTGTTCACTCGCTGACTCGCTTAACTGCCCTGCCATCTTTCTGGAGAATAACGATCCCATGCAATACGGCCATTTTGACGACGCAAACAAGGAATATGTCATCACACGCCCCGACACTCCCAAGTCGTGGAGCAATTATCTCGGCTCGACCGAGTATGGCGCCATCATCACCAACAACGCAGGCGGTTATAGCTTCTATAAGTCGGCGGCGTTGGGCCGCTTCATGCGGTTGCGCTTCAATGCCGTTCCCCTCGATCAGCCTGGGCGCATCCTCTATCTTCATGACCATGAGAGCAAGGATTATTGGTCCGCGGCGTGGCAGCCTGTGGGCAAGCCGCTCGACAAGTATAAGTCGGAGTGCCGCCATGGAAGCGCATATACAATGATCTCCTCTGAATATGAGGGCATCCGCTCGGAGACCACTTACTTTGTCCCGCTGGGAAGAACCTTTGAATGTTGGCGCGTGAAGCTCATCAACCTGAGCGACAGGCCGCGCGAGTTAAGTGCTTTCACTTACGTGGAGTATGCCGGAAACTGGGATGCGTGGAATGATCTGATCAATCTACAGTACACGCAGCACACGGTCAAGATGGATGTGGTGGATAACATCATTGACCACGGAACCAATGTCAATATTCCCAATATGCCGGATAACTTTGCGGAGAAAGACCAGGGCCGTCATTCCTTCCAGGCGCTGGTCGGCGCAGAGATTGTCGGCTATGATACGGACCGCGCCGAATTTCTTGGCAACTATCGCGGTTACGGCAATCCTGTTGCTGTCGAGCAAGGGAAGTGCAGTAACTCGCGGGCTGTCGGCGACAATGGTTGCGGATCATTGCAGGCTCGGATGACTCTTGCGCCGGGAGAGACAAAAGAGTTTCTTGTTCTGTTGGGCATTGGTCAGGCGGGCGTTGAAGGCAAGGCGGCAGTTGCGGAGTTTGCTGACCTGGCGAAGGTGGACGAGGAGCTTGCCAGGCTGAAGAGTTACTGGCATGGGCGCATCGCTGGAATGACCGTCGAAACTCCCGATGCAGAATTCGACAGCATGCTGAATATGTGGGGCCCATTCAATTGCCTGATGACTTATGCGTGGTCGCGCGCGGCGAGCCTGGTTTACGCAGGCGAGCGCGATGGGCTTGGATTCCGCGACACGGTGCAGGATATGCTGGGCGTGATGCACGCTATTCCTGAAGAGGCCGGCCGACGCTTGGAGTTAATGATTACCGGGCAGGTTTCCACCGGCGGAGCCATGCCCGTGGTGCGACAGTTTGCCCACAAACCCGGTAAGGAAAAGGCTCCAGGCGAGGAAGAGTATCGCTCGGATGATTGTCTGTGGCTTTTCAATGCCATTCCAAGTTATGTGAAAGAGACCGGCGACTTATCTTTTTATAACAAGATTCTGCCCTATGCCGACCGTGGCGAAGATACCGTGCTTGGTCATTTGAAGCGCGCCATCCAATTTAATCTGGAGCGCAGCGGAGCGCATGGATTGCCTTGCGGACTCTCTGCCGATTGGAATGATTGCATCCGCCTGGGGCAGAAGGGCGAGACAGTTTTTGTGGCCTTCCAGTTGCGCTTTGCATTGGCCACTTATATTGAAATCTGCCACCTGATGATTGCCGAAGACGAGGCCAGGTGGGCCGCCGCCGAGTTAGACAAGTTAGACCACCACATCAAAGAATACGCATGGGATGGAGAATGGTATCTGCGCGCTTACCGCGAAGACGGCTTTAAATTCGGCTCGAAGGAAAGCAGCGAGGGCAATATCTTTCTCAATCCGCAGTCGTGGGCGGTGATCAGCGGCCACGCCAATCGCCAGCGCGCCGCGCAGACGATGCAATCGGTGCGGGAGCGCCTGGCCACCGAATATGGCCTGATGATTTGCGCGCCGCCATACATCGATACTGATTTCAATGTGATGCGCGCCGCTCTCTTCAATGCCGGCCAAAAGGAGAACGCCGCCATCTTTACTCATACGCAGGGCTGGGCGGTGATTGCGGAGACGCTGCTGGGCCACGGCGATCTGGCTTACGAGTATTACCGTAACTACCTTCCCGCTGCTTATAACTCGCGCGCGGAAGTTAGAGAGATTGAGCCTTATGTTTATTGCCAGTTTACGCACAGCAAATATAGCCCGCGCTTTGGCGCATCGCGCGTGCCATGGCTGAGCGGCTCGGCGACGTGGTCCTATTACGCGGCCACGCAATATATTCTCGGCATCCAGCCGGAGTATAACGGATTGCGCATTGATCCCTGCATTCCTTCGGCATGGCAGCAGTTCAAAGTTACGCGGGTATTTCGCGGCAAGCGGGTAACTGTTGAAGTGAAGAATCCCAACGGCGTGCAAAAGGGCGTGAAGAAACTAACTCTGAATGGCAAGGAAGTTACGGGGAATTTTATTCCGGTGGGGACGCTGCTTGAGGAGAATCTTGTGGAAGTATTGATGGGATAGTTTCAATCACTCTTGAGACAGAGTACGGCGTGGACCGGGAGGTCCACGCTACTGCCGGCCAGGAGGCCGGCGCTACAAGAATCGGCGCACCAAGTCACAAGGGCCACTCCGCGTGAACGGAATGGCCTTTATGACTTGGAGCAATGAACTGAGCGGCCGTGACTAAGCGGCGACCAGCGGCTTGGTGACCAGCGATCCGTTGGCGTAGCCCTTGGCGATATCGGCGATCGAAATGGCCGAGTAGTCGCCGGCGTGACCAGCCTGACCGAACTGGGTCATGCGCAGCGCCACAACCTTCTGCATGGCCGCGCGCGCCGGGGTGAGGTAGTCGCGCGGATCAAACTTCTCCGGGCTCTCGGCGAATACTTTGCGGATTGCGCCGGTGATGGCGAGGCGGTTGTCGGTGTCCACATTGATCTTGCGGACGCCGTTCTTGATGCCTAGCTGAATCTCTTCAACCGGCACGCCCCAGGTTTCCTTCAGCTTGCCGCCGTACTGGTTGATGATGTCCTGCAAGTCCTTGGGAACCGAGCTGGAGCCGTGCATGACCAGGTGGGTGTTGGGCAGGCGCTTGTGGATGGCAATCAACAGATCCATCTTGAGCACCGAGCCATCGGGCTTCTTGGTGAACTTGTAGGCGCCGTGGCTGGTTCCGATGGCGATGGCGAGCGAATCGACGCCGGTGCGCTCGGCAAACTCAACCGCCTGATCGGGATCAGTGACGTGATCGAGGCCGCTGCCGCCGGCTCCGTGGCCGTCTTCAATGCCGCCCAGCACGCCGATTTCGCCTTCGACCGAGATGCCGCGCTCGTGGGCGTAATCGACCACCTGCTTGGTGACGGCGACATTCTCTTCAAAGGTGGCCGGGGTCTTGCCGTCGGGCTTGAGGGAGCCGTCCATCATGACGCTGGTGAAGCCGAGCTTGATGGCGCTCTCGCAGGTCTCAAAGCTGTTGCCGTGATCGAGGTGCATGGCCAGCGGAATCTGCGGATAGAGCTCGGCGGCGGCCAGCATCAGGTGATAGAGGTAGTTGTCCTGGGCAAACTTGCGCGCGCCACGGCTGGCCTGGATGATGACCGGCGAGTTGGTCTCCTTGGCCGCTTCCATGATGGCCTGGATCTGTTCCATGTCGTTGACGTTGAACGCGCCGACGCCGTAACCGCCCTTGGCGGCCTCGTCGAGGAGCTGCCGCGTGGTAACTAGAGGCATTGAGTTT
>Ga0181520_10002208_pt1 | contig 36911 bp, 31 predicted proteins | sample PEATcosm2014_Bin_29_FD_132451 | JGI IMG/M metagenome (GOLD analysis project Ga0181520, IMG submission 132451) | Peatland microbial communities from MTU Mesocosm Facility, Houghton, MI, USA - PEATcosm2014_Bin02_30_metaG | ecosystem: Environmental > Terrestrial > Soil > Wetlands > Peat | place... | reverse complement strand
GCGCAGCCGAGTAGGAGGACTACACAAAACAAGCCAGCCAGGAGGTGGCGAGGATGAGAAAGGAAAAGGCAAGAAAAGCTATTTTTGCGGGACACGAATATCCTCCATCGCGATTCTCTTCGATGGGGCTTCAAACGCACACAAAAATAGCGGGGATCCAGACCGCGCGGATCAAACAGACGCTGCCCCAAGGAGAATCGAAGTCTAACGCCGCGAAATTGAGATCACAAGAAAATTCGGCTTGGGCTCCGTGGCACTTCCCGGCCGCGAACAAGAAACGAAATGTTCAGTTTTGGGCAGCGGCCTCGCGGGCGCGGCGGGCGGCGTAGACCTGCAAATGCACGTAGGCCACGCGCAGCAGTGGGCTATCGATCCCGTTCTCTTCGCCGCGACGCAGCAGGTCGCCGATCATGTGTTCGCCTTCCGTGGGGGCGTGGCGTTCGATGTCGCGAAACATGGAGGCCTCCAGCGCCGAACCCGCCTTGGTCAGCACGGCGCGACTTTGCTGGAGCGGCCCCGGGCGGGGCGGGAATTGATGGCTGGCGGCGATTGCCGAACATTCGTCGAGCAGGCCGAGGGCCAGCGCAGCGCCGCCGCCGGCCACAATGTCTCCGACGCTGGAGCGCATCAGGCAGGTGATTCCGGCGCAGGCTGCGATGAATACCCATTTCTCCCACATGTCCTGGAGGATGGTCTGGCTGAGGCGGGATTCGAAATGAGCGCTGGCAAATATCTTGGCAATGGCCTCGGCGCGCGCCGTGCAGGAGCCGTCGCGCTCGCCGAAAGTAAGCATGTCCAGGATGTTGAAATGTCTCACGCGCCCTCCCGGCTCAAGCGTGGATGAGATCACGCACAGGCCTCCCAGAACGTGCGCCGCACCAAAGCGCTGGTCGAGCGCGTCCAGGTGCCGCATGCCGTTCAGCAGCGGCAGGATTACGGTGTCTGGTCCAACCGCGGGAGCCAGCGCCGTGATGGCGCTCTCCAGATCGTAGGCTTTGCAACTGAGCAGGATGAGATCGAACTTCTGGTGCAGGTCTTCGGCCTGCACGGTGGGCGGCTGTGGGATGCTCACATCGCCGTTGGGGCTGGCGATGACCAGGCCTGAGGCGGCCAGCTCCGCCGCGCGGCGCGGGCGCACCAGAAAGGTTACATCCTGCTTGGCCCCGAGCAGTCTGCCACCGTAATATCCGCCGATGCCTCCGGCGCCCACCACGAGAATGCGCATGCGTTCACTCCTTGGGGAAATTCGTCATCCTTATGATCGCTCCCCGGGCCGCAGGAATTCAATCCTGGAGGCCGCAGCCGGGCGCGGATGGCCACGGCGCGCGGCCTAGATGTGCACGTGAAAAAGCCGGTCCAGGAGGAAGAGCATGGCAACACCGACGAACAGCAGCAACGGCATGCGAATACCTGGCTCGCGATTGACCTCGGGCACAATGTCGGAGGCGGCAACGTAGATGGTGACTCCGGCCGAAACCGGCAGGCCGATGGCGACTCCGTTACGGATCAGCAACATGGTGAAGACACCCAGCAGGGTTCCGAGGCCGAGGATGATGGAGGCGGCAAAGGCGCGCATCGAGCTGCGTCCGCTGGCCAGCATGACCGAGGAGACGGTAAAGCCCTCGGGAATTTTATGCAGGAAGATGGCAAGGAATACGATCCAGCCCAGCCAGTTGGAGACCAGAAAGCCGGAGGCGATGGCGATGCCGTCAAAAAACGCATGGATGACCAGGCCGAGCAGCACGGTCGTACTCTTGTGATGGCCGGCGACTTCGTCATGATGCGTCTCCGCGCCGAAATGGAAATGCGGAGAGACGACGTGTTCGCAGAAATGGATGATGAGGTAGCCGAGCAGCACCAGGAAGCCGGCGCGGCCGCCATTGTCTCCTTCCAGCCGGACGCTGGCGGGCACCATCTCCGTGATGGAGGTAGCCAGCATGAAGCCGGCGCCCAGGGCCATGAAGTATTTGAGATAGCGCGCCTCCCACTGGCGGCGCATCAGCAGCGCCCCGCCAGCGATGTTGGCAGCACCGGCGGTAAAGCCGAGAAGAATGCTGAGTGCGGTCGGATTCATCGCCTAGCCGCTGTGCCGGATGTGGAGAATGTCGCCGTCCTGCACGATGTATTCCTTGCCCTCGAGGCGCAACTTGCCGGCGGCGCGGGCGGCGGCCTCGGAGCCGAGTTCGAGCAAGGTGTCCCAGCGAATGGTTTCGGCGCGGATGAAATGCTTTTGCAGATCGGTATGGATGGCCCCGGCGGCATCCTGCGCGCGGGTGTGCTTCTCGATGGTCCAGGCGCGGCACTCGTCCTCGCCGACGGTAAAGAATGAGATCAGTCCGAGCAGTTCGTAACTCTTGCGGATGAGGCGCACCAGGCCGCTTTCGGTGAGGCCGTAGCTGCCGAGGAATTCGGCGGCTTCTTCCTCGCTCATGTCCGCCAGTTCGGCTTCCACCTTGCCGCAGATGGCGCTGACTCCGGTGTTGGGCCGGGCCGCGTAGGCTGCCAGCCCAAAGCGCTCCACGGCGGCGTCGAGATCGGCGCCCAGGGTGGTGCTCTCGCTGATGTTGAGAACGTAGAGGATGGGTTTCTCGGAGAGGAACATGAAGCCGCGAACGACTTTTTTCTCGTCCTTGGTCATCTCCATCTCGCGCAGCGGATGCTCGGATTCGAGAAAATCCTTGGCGCGATGCAAGAGCTCATTTTCTTTTTCCAGCTCCGGAGTTTTGCGCTTGAGCAGGTCCTTCTTCATGCGCTCCAGGCGCGCTTCCACCTGGCCAAGATCGCTCACCATCAGGTCGAACTCGACGTTCGAAATGTCGCGGATGGGATCGAGTGAGCCGCCGGGATGCGGAATGGAGTCGTCCTCAAAGACGCGCAGCACGTGCACCAAGGCATCGACGGTGCGCAGGTTGGCCAGGTATGCGGTCTCTTTCAGTGCTTCCTGGCCGATGGCGCCCACATCGGCGTACTCCACCTGGGCGTGGATGAGTTTGCGCGGGTTGCACTGGGCGGCCAGCCGGTCCAGACGGTCGTCGGGCACGGTGGCGATGCCGATGTGCGCCTCGCGCGGGTTGGAGCTGCGGTTGGAAATATCCGCGCGGGTCAAAATCTTGAACAGAGAAGTCTTGCCCACCTGGGGCAGACCGATGATTCCAGTCTTCATATTGATAAGTATCGATTCTGTTTTACAGGCTAGAGCCGACTGATGCCTACACTCGGCAACAGGCCCTCAAAAAGAACTCGTCCTCTAACATGATAAACGACAGGAGCGATTAAGGAGCGCGGGGCAGGAAAAGGGGTAGTGAGGCGAGTTCTGAGTTGCCGAAGGTGCGCACGGGACCAAGGAACCTTAGGACGCTCAGCACCTCGCTGGCGATTTCACGACCCTGCGGCGTTTACTGGCACTAATCCTCGATCGCACGCAAATCTGTTGCCGTTGCTGTTGCTGTACGCTAGGGTCGGAGCCTTTGAAACTGCACGATATAATCAGATGTGCCTTACCGAGTTCAAAAGCCGTACATCATTTTCAACGGACAAAAACTCGTCAGCCCTACTGCTGTCCCACAACGGTTGCCATTCTGCGACAGATGCGGTGAGCTAGCAGTTACTAACGCAAGTCTTTATACCGAACTTACCCCCGACAAATGGTGGAAGTGGATTTCCTATCCACGGTTCTCATGCAAACCGGAAGCATTCATGGGCTGTGAGAGGCATCCCGTCGAATCAGAGATTCGTTTTCTGGATGGACGAGTCGAACCGTTCATCCACCTTCCATTGACGAGATTGCAGCGGTTAACCGGATGGGATGCTGTCGTGGCTGCTGTTCTTGCCCTCATCTTCGCAGTCATCGTTGATCTGCTCTTTCGCCTTATTCGCCGTTAGCGGCATCGTGACCGTGTACTGTGGATCTGGGTCTCAGGCAAGTTCCTCAAAGACGATATCTTCGCGGATTAACACCGAAATGTCTGCGGGTGGCCCATTCAAAGCCTTCCGTTGGCTTTGAGTGGGACCGTTGGCGTTCTGCGTGCGCTTGCTAGGACGGGCGTTTCCCTGTCTGCGCTGATTCCCGCTAGTACCGTCTCTCCCGCGCGGATGGCTCCCTGACCACGAGGAAAAACAGCACCAGGCCGCAGAGGAACACCGATTCCTCCATGCGTTCGGACCAGACGTGCATGCGATTGAACTCGACGCGGCGCGGGTCCTCGCGGGGAACGTTTTCGATGACGCCCATGTTGTTGCGCAGGGTTTCCATCTTGCGTTCGATACCGAAGTGAGCGACCAGGGTGATGGCCATCATGGCGATGAGCAGGAGGTCGCGGGGGTAGAACATCGACTGGCCGCCCTGGAACAGCGCCAGCAGAACGCAGGTGAGAAGAAAGACCATGGCGCAGGCCAACCCGATCCAGTGCAGCGTGAACAGCGAGTGGCTGACCATCTGTCCGGCAAGCGTGCGCGAGGGCAGCACGGAGAATGCGGTGGGCGCCAGCACGGCGGCAAAAAAGAAGATGGAGCCAATCCACAACGCGAGCGCAAGCAACCTGACGAAGCGCAGAAACGACAAAGCGGGGCCTCCTGAAGACCGCCGGACTACACCGGCACGGGCACGCTGTCCACAACCTCGCGCAGAATCTGCTCGGATTGTTCGGCGCGCCTGAGGTTCGAGGTGTAGCGGGCACTAATGACAAGACGGTGCGCAAAGGTCGGCACGGTCAGTTTCTTGAAGTCGTCTGGAATGCAGAAATTGCGGCCTTCGAGGAATGCCATGGCCTGCGCCGCGTGGTAGAGCATGAGCGAACCCCGGGGTGAAACTCCCAGCGAGAGTTGCTCGTGCTGACGGGTGCGTTCGACGATGGCCAGGGCGTAATCGATGAGTGAGTCATCGACGCGCACGGTGGCAACTTCATCCTGCAACTCGACGACCTCCTCGCCGGTGAGCACCGGGCGCAATTCCTCAAGGCGATGGGCGCCGGCGTTCCCCAGCAGAATTTCGCGTTCGCTGCCCGCTTCGGGATATCCCATGCGGGCGCGAATCAGAAAGCGGTCCAGTTGTGACTCCGGCAGCGGATAGGTGCCGTGGTGCTCCACGGGATTCTGGGTGGCGATCACCAGAAAGGGATTGGGCAGCGGATGAGGATGACCATCCACGGTGACCTGGCGTTCGTTCATCGCTTCCAGCAGCGCGGACTGGGTCTTGGGCGTGGTACGGTTGATCTCATCGGCTAGCAGGATGTTGGTGAAGACGGGACCGCGCTTGAACTCGAAGCGCTCCTCGGCGGTGGAGTACACGGAGATGCCGAGGACATCGCTGGGCAGCATGTCACTGGTAAACTGCACCCGGCGGAAATCGCAATCGATGGCGCGCGCAAGGGCGCGGGCGAGGGTGGTTTTGCCGACCCCGGGAACGCCTTCAATCAGCAGATGTCCGCGGGCAAGAATAGCCACCAGGGCGAGACGGACGATTTCGTCCTTGCCACGGATGATGGAGCGCAGAGCGCGCTCCAGTTCAGCTGCGCGTTGCAGGGTTGAGCCGGATGCAGACGACATTGTGTTGATTGTATCCGCTACGCCGCTCCCGTCAAAACGCCGGGATGCGGCTCAGAGTTCCCGCCCACGGCACATCAGTAGCTGCCGGGACGCATTCCCGTGAGCCGCGCGATGCGTTCGGCGGTCGGCGGATGGGTGGAAAACAGGCTGCCAAACGTGACTCCGCCAAGCAGCGGCTGAATGATATACATGTGCGCCGTGGCAGGCGAGGACTGCATGGGAATCCGCGCCGCGTTGAGTTCCATTTTCCGCAGGGCGCTGGCCAGGGCGCCAGGATTGCCGGTAAAGTGCGCCCCGGTGGCATCGGCCTGGTACTCGCGCGAGCGCGAAACAGCCATCTGGATGAGCACGGCGGCGAGGGGCGCAAGGATCATCATGGCCAGGGAGGTGAGCAGGCCGCCACCGCCGTCGCGGTCACGGCCGCGGCCTCCGCCACCGAACATGGCGGCCCATCCCGCCATCCGCGCCAGGATGGTGACGGCTCCGGCAAAGGTGGCGGCAATGGAGCTGATGAGAATGTCGCGATTGCGGACATGGCCGAGTTCGTGGGCCAGCACGCCTTCCAACTCGTCGTCATTGAGCAGATCGAGTATGCCGGCAGTAACGGCCAGGGAGGCGTGGCTGGGATTGCGTCCGGTAGCGAAGGCGTTGGGCGAAGCCGTTGGGATGACGAACAGCTTCGGCATCGGCAGGCCGGTTTTGGCGCACAGGCGCTCGACGATCTGGTAGACGCGCGGGAGTTGCTCGCGCGACACCGGCTTGGCTCCGCTGGATAAAATCGCCAGCTTGTCGCTGAAGAAGTAGGAAAAAAAGTTCATGGCGGCGGCAAAGCAAAAGGCCATGATGGCGCCGTTGTGGCCGCCCAGCGCCTGCCCGACGAGTACCAGAAAGACGGTCATCGCCGTCAACAAGAATGCGGTTTTAAGATTGTTTCCCATAGCTGTCTATCTAGATGCTAACCCAGCCCGGAAGGACGCGCCAACGGTTCTGGCGGAAATGCAACTTTGGATAGCCAGGGTTGGGTGCTGACGTTGAACCGATGATGCCTCATGCCCGCCTTGCGCGGCGCCATTGCACGGCAAGGTTGCGCAGCCGGAGGCCCGGCCGCCGCAAGGTCATCCGCTGCGCGTCCGCGCCAGGGCGCGTTGCAACGTCTGCTCCAGGGCAGAGCGAGCCTGGTTATATTCCTCTGGCGTGATCTTCCCCTGTTGGCGCTCGATCTCCAGGGCGAAAAGCTCTTCCTTGAGGGCGGCGAGCAGGAGATTGCTCGGGGCCGGCGACTGCGCCGCGACGCGGGAGACATCCCGGGACACGCCCGGCGGAGCAGCGGCCACCGCGGGCACCAACTCCGCTGCTTCCAGCCGGGTACGTTCATGGGTCCAGATGCCGCCGCCCGCGAGGACGGTGAGCAGCAGTGCGAGAATGTACCAGCGATAGCGGGCCAGGCCGTCGGGTGCATCAATCGGTCTGCCGAGTCCGCCGCCGGGACGGTTGTCGCCCGCGTCCGGAGCCATGGGGGCGCCGCCGCTGGGTTCGGCCTGCGCGGTCTCGTCCGGAAACGTGCCCGTGCCGGAGATGGCGAAGCCGAGATCCTGTCCGGATTGGGTTCGGCGACTGACTTGCACATTGCTCCCGGGCTGGTTGCTGATGGCCTGGAACTGGCTGGCGTCGTTGGCGGAAAAACTCATGCTGGAAGGCACGACCAGCACGTAATGATCGAAGTTGCGGGTGATGCTCGGCGAAAACGTAGCCTTGCCCCCGTAGGGCAGATGATAGGAAAGCTGGAACCGGGTCTCGCCAGGCTTGAGCGCGAAGGAGAAAGCGTAGTGATTTTTCTCCTTCGCCGGATTCGGCTTGGCGGCGATGGGCTGGCCATTGGGAGCCTGGGCATCGGCGCCGTCAATCTGGGCGCCGTCCGGGAGTACGAATTCAAAAGTGGCGGGCGCAGCCAGGGTACGCGGTGGGTTGCTCTCATTCTTGATGGCAAACAGTTCGACGGCCTGTAACGTGGCGCCCTCGGCCTGCATGCGAAGAACGTCGGCGGAGCCGCTGATGCCTTCCACCGAGCTGGCGGCGTCATAAACGTCCAGATCGACACTTGTCGATCCAGGGGTAACCATCTTGAAGTAGTTGACGCCGCCGCGCTCGGCGCGCGCCAGGCGTGGCCCCGCGGCGGCGGGAGTATGGAAGCTGAATCGCCCCTGCGCGTCTGCCTTGACGGTTGCCACCTCGGCCATGCCCGCCAGCGGATCCACCAGGGTGACGACGGCTCCGGCGGCGGGCTTGCCGGTGGTGGCGTTGGTCACCGTGCCGCTGAGGCTGGCGGCCACGGCGGCAGAAAGCAGCAAGGGCAGGAGCAGAACAAGCAAGGCCGGGCGAGGACCGCGCATCAGGCGTTTACCTCCTGGTGGCTGCCGGATTCGCTCTCGAGTTGCTCGATCTCGGCCAGAAGGTTGGCAGCTTCCTGCTCCATGGAGTCGCGCATGGAGATGAAATCGGCATCGCTGAGCTTGCCCGCTTTGTATTCGAAATTAAGATCGCGCAGGTTCTCGAAGGTCTGCTCCTTGCGCTCGTAGAGGAAAACCAGGCGCGTCTTTTCCACGGTGCGCTCGGCGCGCGCCGGTTTGAAGATGTAGAGCAAGATGGCGATGGCGAACAGAACCGCAACAAAGATGAGGAAACTGCCGGCGGTGTCGTCCGGCTGGCTGGGCTGCATTTGCATCAGTAGCGCGATCAAAGCGATGTCTCCTGGCGAGCGCGGCGGCGGAATTCATCCAGCTCAGCCGAAGTTCTGCCGGCGGTGTCCGAAGGAGGCGCGGGCGGGCGGCGCTTCCAGGCCCGCACCACCAGCACTACCGCCGACAAGGCAGCAATGAAGATGACAACCGGCATGATCCATGCGACGCGATTGAAACCCGTGGTGGTGGGCGCGGCCAAAACGGCTGGACCGTACTTGGCGACAAAGCCGGCGAGAATCACATCATCGCTGTCGCCTTGATCCAGGGCTAGCTTCAACTCCTGGCGCATCTGCTCGGAGGTTGTGCAGCCGACGTGATTGCACTCCAGCAGAATCTGGTTGCAGCCACACTCGCACATCAGGTTGTGGCCAAGGCGGTCAAAGCGCTGGCTGGTGCGGTCTCCGGAAGCGCCCGTCAGCAGCACGGCGCTGGCGAACAAAAGCAAGACGGCCCAGGTGGAAAGCAGGTTGCGAGCCATGTTCATCACTCAGTTCCTGGCCCCCACGGGCGTGCGGCTCTCGGCTAAGTCAATAGCCCGCCGCGGCCCCGGCTGCGATGGAGACAGCTTGATGCGCCGGGCCTGCATGTTGGGAACCAGCGCGATGATGGTGCCAATCAGGATGAGGTGCGCGCCCGCCCAGATCCACCAGACCAGCGGATTCAGATGCGCCTTGATGATGGGGCGGCCGTTCTCGGGATTCTTTCCGGTGTAGACCAGGTAAAGGTCTTCCATGATGGTGGAACGGTTGGCAACGATGGTGGCGGGCTGTCCGCTGGCCTTGTAGAAGCGTTGCTCCGGGTACATGGTCGTGATCTGCTTTCCATGTTTGTAGATGTCGAGAATGGCCCACTCGCTGGAATAATTCGGTTTGTCGTCCTGGGTGTAGGAACGGCAAACCAGGGTGTAGGCGCCGATCGACATCTTGTCGCCGAAGCCCAGTTCCTGCTCGGTGTTCTGATAAAAGGCCACGCCGGCGAATCCGATCATGGTGACGATCACGCCGAGGTGGACGATGTAGCCACCGTAACGGCGGGTGTTGCGGCGGGTCAGCAGCCACATGCCGTAAAAGAGATTGCTATGGTTGTGGCGCGCAATGACCAGGCCGCCGCGGATGAACTCGCTGCCGATGGTCGCCGCCACCAGCACCGAGAGCATGATCGTCATCAGGGCGTAGAAGTAGCTGATGTCAACCCAGGGCCTCATGCCCCCGATGGCGAGCGCCACCGCCACCGCAAGCGCAATCAGCGCCGGCCCGAGGAAGTTGCGGCGAAGACTTTCCGTTGAAGTCTTACGCCAGGCCAGCAGCGGCCCAACGGCGGTGAGCAACAGCAGGCAGAAAGCAATCGGAATATTGACCTTGTTGAAAAACGGCGGTCCCACGGTGACCTTGTGCCCGGTCACCCATTCGCTGAGCACCGGGAACAGCGTCCCCCACAGCACGGCGAAGGCGGCCACCAGCAGCAGAACATTATTGAAGAGGAAGCTCGACTCACGCGAGACCAGCGACTCCAGTTTGTGCTCGCTTGCAAGGTGGGAGCGGTTGCGCACAAAGAAAAATGCGCATACCGAAAAGGTGAGAGCCATGAAAACGACGAAGTAGGGGCCAATGTCAGATTCGGCAAAGGCGTGCACCGAGCTGACCACGCCGGAGCGGGTAAGGAAGGTGCCAAAGATGGCCAGCAGGAAGGTGGCGAAGATCAGCCACATGTTCCACACCTTCATCATGCCGCGCTTCTCCTGCATCATTACCGAATGCAGGAAGGCGGTGCCGGTCAGCCAAGGCAAAAGCGATGCGTTTTCGACCGGGTCCCAGCCCCACCATCCGCCCCAGCCCAGCACCCGGTAAGCCCAGTAGGAGCCAAGAAAGATTCCGCAGGTCAGAAACAGCCAGCCCACCATGGTCCAGCGCCGGGTGATGTGAATCCACTTTTCGCCGGGATATTTCATGATGAGCGCGGCCAGGGCAAAGCAGAACGGCACCGTCATGCCAACATAGCCCAGGTAGAGCATGGGCGGGTGGATGACCATCTCGGGATACTGCAGCAGCGGATTGAGACCATTGCCGTCGGCGGGAATGGTTCCGGCGACCAGGGCGAAGGGATGGGCGGCAAAATTGACCAGGGCGAGGAAGAAAATCTGTACCGCGCTGATGACGACCGAGGCGTGCGCCACCAGCCGGGTATCCACCTTGTGGCGCAGCCGCAGCACCAGGGCGTAGGCCGCCAGCAACCAGCACCAGAACAGCAGCGAACCTTCCTGCCCGGACCAGAGCGCGGCAAATTTGTACGGGGCGGGCAGTGCGCGGTTGGAGTGGTGCAGGATGTATGCGACTGAAAAATCATTGTGGAACGCGGCGTAGACGAGGATCGCGGAAGCCGAGGTGACCGCCAGAAAGACCGCGATCCCGGCTCGGCGGGCTGTTTCGCTCAAACGGTCGTCGTGGTAGACAATGGCCAACAGTCCGGCAACGAACGCATAAACGCTCAAAGCGAGCCCGAGCAGCAGAGTGAAGCTTCCAAGTTGTGGCATTTTAGCGAGGGGTTACAAATCTGGAGTCATTGTGCACGATAACCAGGTTGGGCCGCAAGCTTATTCCCGGACTGGAACGATTTCAAGCAAGTGCAAATTTGAGCCTGAGCCGTCGTGGTAAACAGGTTTTTCCGCCAGAACCAAGACCCGACGCAGTATGCTGAGGAGGTCGTCAAATGGATTTCTCCGAGGAAATCCAAGCATTGAGACCTCCTGGGACTTCCTGATACCTCACAGAGTTTGCGCGCGTCGCGAACTCTTTTTTCTGCGAGGCACCGGCGCAATGCGGTGAAGCTGGCAGGGCAAACCAGCAGGGACCTAACTAAGCGCAGGATGCCCGGCCCGCGATTGACGCCCGGTTCTGTCTGCCCGGCAGGCGGAATGTAAGCGCGATGCGCACCGCTGTCTGCGCCGTGCCCAAACTACTCCGTGCGCGAAAATGTCCCTGACATGCGCGACTGGCCGGCTAGCCGCCGCATCGGAAGCGAAGCGTGAAAGCCTACGATTTATATTTTGCCCGCACTTCAGCCTCGGCGCGATGCCAGTCTGCTTCGTGCGAGCCGTGTTGACCACCGCGCTGGCGATAGAAGTCGTAGGCGCGACGGCGAATCTCTTCATAAAGTTCCGCAGGCGTAGGCTGAGCCGGACGCACGGGTGCGGCTGCCGGATGAGGCGAAGTAACGGGAACCGCGGGGATGGTCTCCCCGGCAACGGAATTCTTCGGAGCTGTCGTGCCGGTCGATTTCTTCCTCGCGGCGGTTTTCTTTGAAATGGACGTATCCGAAGATTTTTTATCCTTAGCCATTCAGTTCACAATCTCCTCATGTTCAAAATAGCCGGTGCAGATATTGCAGCATCAGCCTTTTCTATTTTACAACGTTGGTTCGTGTGCGTGTGAAAGAGGGATGAATTTGCCGTGGATGGCGCGCGGGTGGGCCCGGCAGATGGCGGCCAGGAGGCAGCGCCAGTGCGTAGAATCCCGTTCGGACGTATGATGGAAGTAGACATCAAAGGCGAACCCAACGGTGCCAGGTACGCCGCCAGACGGCAACCGAACGGCTCGAAGACAGGGGCGCATTGCATGAATCACGAATTTGGCCGGTACGTGGTCTCGATTCAGTCAGAAGCTATCCGAAAGAAAATGCGCTACCACTGGATGATTTGCCGGGAGAACAATCCCGACGAATTGATCTCCTGGGGGCACGCCCCGACCCAGGAACTCGCCGAAGCCGAAGCTCGCCACGAGGTGAACGATTTGACCTCGGGCGCGACCCAGGGCGGGCGCGTTCCCAGCACCAGTTACTCCGTCATTCACCATTTCTGAGGTGCGGCGCCGGTGCCTGCCGCAGCCGAGGCCGCGGCACGGCAGTAAACCGAAGCCGCCGCGTCTCCGCCGGTTCCCTCCAAGCAACTACTGGAGTACTTGCACCGCGATGGCCGAGGCGTGCCCGGCTTCGTAATAGATACGTTCAGTCGCCTTCTTGAAGTCTTCCGGCTGCGCCCTTGGGATCTCCACAAACGTCTGCGGATTCAGATCCACCAGCGGGAACCACGAGCTCTGCACCTGGACCATGATGCGATGGCCGCGGCGGAAGGTGTGGTTGATGTCCGGCATGGTGAAATCGATCTCCTCCACCTTGCCGGGAGTGAACGGTTCGGGCTTTTCAAATCCGTGACGGAACTTGCCGCGGAAAGGCTCGCCGCGAATCAGTTGTTCCCAGCCTTGCAGGTCAGTCTCCGGAACGCCCACATCGCCGGCCGGGCGGCGCCGCCGCTCTTCCAACTCCTTCTGCGGATAAACGTCGATGAGCTTGACGATGAAATCGGAATCCGTGCCCGTCGTCGAAACAAAGAGCTTCGGCCGGATGGGTCCGGCCACGGTTACATCCTGCTCCAGCACCGGGCTCTGGTACACAAGCACGTCGGGACGCGTCTCGGCGAAGCGCTGATCGCTGACCATGTATTCCTGCGGCACGTCCAATGTCTGGTATCCCACGTAGGGCACGGGCTTGGCAGGATCGCTCACGTACTCGTCAAAGCCCTGCGGGTTCTCTGGAGCTTCAAAGCCCAGGCCGTGGTTGGCCTGCAGGTACAGGTTGCGCCGAACCGTGTTCCTGGGAGGCCAGGCGTCGTACTTGCGCCAGACGTTGGTTCCGGTCTCAAAAACATACGCCCTGGGCAACTCCTCGACGGGCTTGTCCTTCAGGTATTTCTCGAAGAACGGGAGCAGGATGTGCGCCCGGAAAAAGTCAGCCGTGTTCTGGGCGAAATCCGCATTGCCCAGCTTGTGCCCGTCGAGTCCGCCCCACCCGCCATGAACCCAGGGACCCTCCACCAGCAGGTTCACGGTGTTCGGATTCAGTTCTCCGATTGCCTTGTAGAGCGACAACGGACCTTGCAGGTCCTCGGCGTCAAACCATCCGCCCACGGTAAGCACGGCGCAGTGTACGTTCTTCATGCGGGGAACCAGGTCGCGCTGCTTCCAATGGCTGTCGAAAGTCCAGTGCTCCACGTTGTCGTTCCACAGCGGGTTGGAGCCCTTCAGGTATTTGCGCTCCAAATCTTCGAGGTTGCCCGCCTTTAGAAAGAAGTCATAGCCATTGCTGGTGCCGAACTTGACGCTGGCGCCGCTCTGATCCGTGGTCGGATTCAGCTGCGGCTTGAAGAACCTGTAAAAACCGAAGTTGGCCGCCAGCATGAAGGCTCCGCCATGGTAGGCGTCGTCGCCATGATAGAGGTCCACCATGGGAGCTTCGGGCGAGGCCGCCTTGATCGCCGGATGTGAATCGATGATGCTGGCCGCCGTGTAAAAGCCCGGATAGGATACGCCATAGATGCCAACTTTGCCGTTGTTGTTAGGCACGTTTTGCAGCAGCCAGGCGATGGTGTCATGCATGTCGGTGGTTTCATCCACGTCGTTTGGACCCTTGTGGTCCTTGTAAGGGGACTCCTCGACAAACTTGCCTTCACTCAGGTTGCGGCCGCGCACGTCCTGCTTCACGAAGATGTAGCCGGCGGCCATCAGCTCCTGGGTCGCCAGGCGCGCAGGATAGTTGTCCACTCCATACGGCCCAACGCTGTAAGGCGTGCGGTTGAACAGGAACGGCCATGGCTGTGACTGGTCCTTGGGGACGAAGACGGCGGTGAACAGCTTGACGCCATCGCGCATCGGAATCCGGAATTCGTACTTGGTGTAGTGTTCACGGACGTCGTACGCAGGCGGCGGGTTGTCGGCGGCCAGCGAAATTACGGGGCACAGAAGCAACAGGAGAAAAACCAGCGCCGCGGCGGGCAGAATTTTGCGCAACGTTCACCTCTTTCCATGGGGTGTGCAATACCGGTTGGACGAGCCGCCCAGGCATGGGCAGCGGCGCGGCTGCCCTAGTCAACTTCATGCCTGGCGGTGTAGCCTTCGCGGGCGAGCACCTGGTATTTCACTTCCTTGCCATTCTGGTCTTTTACCACCAGCGGTTTGTCGGTGCCGGGCTGCACCACTTGCACCTTCAGCTTGCGGTAGGTGCCATCCAACTTGGCGTTGGTGGGACGATAGGTGAGGGTGTACTGGTTGCGCACGGCGGCGCCAATCTCGCGGAAGTCCTCCGGCAGTTCACCCTGGAAGCGCGGGCTGAACCAGCGCCCGCCGGTCATCTTGGCGAAGGTGCTCATCTGGTTGTCGGCCTGCAGGTAGTCCATGTGCCGGATGGCCGCACCCATGCCGGGACGCGCATCCATATACTCGCGCCAGAGGAAGCCGGTGCTGATGGTGTAGATGGTCACGTTGGGCGTGGCTTTAATCTTCTTCAGAACTTTGTCGTAGGTAATTCTGCTGAAGGTGTCGATCCCGCTGCTGATCAGGATGATTTCCTTGCGGCCGTCGATGCGGTCCAGCCGGTCGAGGGTATCGTAGAGCGCGTCGTACAGGTCCGTTTCGCTGAGGCCGGGCATGCGCAGGTTATTCAGGGCGTGGTAAATAGCCTCCTTGTCCGAGCTGAAATCAACCAGGATACTGGGCCTCAGGTCGTAGCTGACCACGGAGACAAAGTCGTTCTTCTGCATCTGGTCGGTAAAGGCATAGGAGGCGCGCAGGGCATCGTAGAGAAACTGACGGCGGCTGACCTGGAACGGCGGAGTGGAGGCAAACTCCACCAGCAACACGGCGGTAAAGCCGCCCTTGGTGAGACCAAAACTCTGGATGGGCTGCGACACGTTGTCCTCCAGGACGCGGAACTGTTCCTTCTGCAGTCCGGGAATGAACTGGCCGTCCTTGGTCAGCACCAGTGCGTCCACGGAGACGAGCGGAACCTCCACGTTGATGGAGTAGCTCGGCATGCCCTCGGTGGGCTTGGGAGACGGCGGTGGCGCAGGCCGGGCGGGCTGGTTGTCAGGGTTGGCCTTGGGGAGAGCGTAGGGTCCGGTGTCGCTTTGCGGGCCACCGGCCTCAGGCGGCGGCGGTTGCTGCCCGGGGTTGGCGTTCTGCTGGCTGGTTGAGTCTTGTGCGGTTACGGCTGGAGTTTGCGCCAGCAAGGCCTGAGCGGCCATTGCCAGGCAAAACAGAAGGAGCATCCACCCCCAGATCGAACTGCGACGCGTGGCCCCGGTAGCACGGCTTCCTGCTTCAGACATTCGGTGACCTTCTCCGGCAGACTCGGGCAGAGTCTTGCCTAGTATAGATGCACAATTTCCTTCTTTTGAAAATTCTGTTGGGGTGCAATCCGCTGCCTTCAGAATCCTAAATAAGGAGGCTGGGCCGGCTTCGGGGAGCGGCAACGATTATTCATTCCGGCAATCCTTTTTGGCGTCAATTTGACGGTTTGATCAATCGTTGAGGAGGCTGCGGGACGATTGCCCAGGTAGTAACGTTGCGGTCGCAAACGATTGCCTCAAAGGTACATGGTTGCGCGAATCTGGAGTTGGACCGCAGGGGCGCCGGAGGAAGCGCAGCCAGGTTGCGGGCGGGTGCACTTTCCCGCGCCTGGAATTCTGCTACTCTTCTTTCGACGCCGGCCACGATCAAGAAGCGCGGCGCGGGAGGCCGCTGATGCAATCGCTGCGCACCCTGGCCTGGATTGCCTGTGGTATTTACGCCACCATCCCGGCCTACTGGATGATGGTGCATCCTTTTGCCGGGCGCTGGCGCGAGGCCCGCAACAAGTTGAAAGTGCTGGCGCCGCTCTGGGTGGTGATGTGGTGCGTGGCCTGGGGCGCGAGCTATCCGTGGCGCGACCGGCTGCTCTACCACAACGCCGGGACCTGGGTGATGGCTCCGCTGCTGTGGGCGGTCTCTGTATTCATGTATGTCAATGCATCGCGTGAGCTGTCATTCATGCGCCTGATCGGGCGGCATGAGCTGGAGCCGGATCGCGAACCGGGAATACTGATCACCTTCGGCGTGCATCGCCTGGTGCGCCACCCGCTGTACCTTGGCCACTGCTGTACCATGCTGGGCTTTACCCTGGGCGCGGGCACGCTGGCGTGCTTTGCACTGTTGGCTTTTGCGCTGGTGACGGGGGCGGTCATGATCGGGTTCGAGGAGCGCGAACTGCATGCGCGCTTCGGTCCGGCGTGGGAAGAGTATTGCGAACACACTCCGGCGATCTTTCCCGTACCGAAAGACTGAGCGGGTTTGGGTTACCTGAGCTTGAACCGCTGCAAGATTCGTTTCAACTCGGGGCTGAACTCGCGCAGGAGATTCATGCCCACGTCACTTCCCACTTGCACGTGCCCCATCTGCACGCCTTGCACCAGGGGCGAGTAGTGCGGCGGATACCAGGTGGTGACGATCATGGACGCGGCATAGTCTCCGGCGAAGCGCGGCAGATCCAAGTGCAGTTGCCCCTCGCCGTCATAGGCGAGTGCGGTCATTTTGAGGGCGTGCCAGGAGCGCTGCCAGACGCCGCTGCAACGGCAGCGGAAATAACGCGGGTCCAGGCGCAGAGCCGCATCGCCCGTGTCGTGGATGGTTTCCTCCATGGTAAACAACGCAAAAGTTGTACCGACGCGCTTGCCGTAGCCGTTCCAGGTCCGGCCCCAGCCATCGGGGTCACCTACGATCAGGGTGCCAGCGGCTTCGGCAACCGAAGCTGCGTAAGGAACGGGCGAGCCGAGGTATCCCTTGAAGAACAGGCTGGCGCGCTGCCGGCCGTCCAATGGGACGAAGCCGTTGTCGCCGGGCTGGAGCCGGGTTGCGGGATTTGCCGGGAGTTGCGTCTCGGATGGTTGAACCAGGTTGGTTGCAGGCGCGGGAGACGGCTGCGCGACTCCCGCTGGGCACACGGCGCACCACATTGCGCAAGCGATTGCGCAGAGCAAGGCACGGCCGGTCCCGGTGCGGATCAGCACAACGCGCAATTTTGCGGACAGAGAAATAAGCATGAGTGAGGCGCTCCAATGCCGGCTCGAGGCTTTGTCCCTTGCTTTCGTCAAAGCTTCCCTGGGAGCGCCAGAGGACGTTTCGTTCGCGATCGAGCGGCAGCCAATTGATTCTACTCCCATGCGGCGAAGGCCGAGCGGACTTGCGCTCTGCATCTTTAATTCCGCTCAGCTTCTATAATCATCAGCATGCGCTTTGAGCTTTTTATTGCCGCCCGCTATCTTCGCGCCAAGCGCCGCCAGGCGGTGATCGGAGTGATTACCGCAATCTCGATTCTAGGAGTTGCCGCCGGAGTTGCCTCGCTGATTATCGCGCTGGCCATCAACAACGGCTTCCGCCAGGATCTGCAGGAGCGTTTGCTGGGCTCGACTTCGCACATCAACCTGATGCGGGTGGAAAACGACGGAATCCAAGACTGGCCGGCGCTCAAGGCGCGGCTGGAAACGCTTCCCCATGTTCGGGCGGCGGCTCCGGCCATCTACGAGCAGGTGCTGATTTCACGCGGGGCGCGAGCCGGCGGCGCGATTCTGAAGGGAATTGTGCCGGACGACGAGCGCAGGGTGACGACCTTGCTGGATTCGGTTCACCTGGGCAGCGCACAACCGCTGGCCGATGCCGAACGGCGCGCCCGGGAACAGGCCGGAGCGCCGGCGACGCACTCGGCAGGCCCGGCGAGGCCGGAAGATTCCGATCCATCGTCGCTCGAGGGCGCGGCGGACCGGCTGCAGGCGATGCCGCCGATTGTGCTGGGCAAGGATCTGGCGGAAACCCTGGGCGCAGGCGTGGGATCGGTCGTGCTGGTGACCAGTCCGCAGGGTGAATTGACGCCGTTTGGGATGGTGCCGCGCTACATGCGGTTCAAGGTGGTAGGAATCTTCCAGTCGGGATTTTACGATTACGACTCGAGTTGGGCGCTGTGCTCGTTGGCCGATTCGCAGCGGTTGTTCAGCCTGGGAATGGTCGCTAGCGTGCTGGAGTTCAAGGTGGACGACATTTACAACGCCGCGGTGATCGGAAACCAGATCGAAGCGGCGGCGGGAAAAGGTTTCCAGACAACGAACTGGATGGAACAGAACCGGGCGCTGTTCCGGGCGCTGCGGCTGGAACGGGTGGTCACGTTTATCACCATCGGTCTGATTGTGTTTGTGGCGGCGCTGAATATTTTGATCTCGCTGATCATGATGGTGATGGAGAAGACGCGCGACATTGCTGTGCTGGTTTCGATGGGCGCGCGGCGCCGGCAGGTGCGGCGGATTTTCATCTGGCAGGGATTGCTGATCGGCATGATTGGAACCGCGCTGGGACTGGTGGTGGGTTACACGGTGGCGATTTTGGCGGGACGCTATCACTGGATTTCGCTTTCCGCCGAGGTGTACGCCATCGACTACGTTCCGTTTGTGCCGCGCGCGCTGGACGCGCTGCTGGTAGGGGCGGTTTCGCTCGGAATCAGCTTGATTGCCACGCTGTATCCGTCGCAATCGGCGGCGCGGGTGCTACCGGCCGAGGCGCTGCGCTACGAGTAAAGCGGGAGCCGGGTGGGGCTGGGGCGAGACGAGTTTGACGTGGTCTGATTGAAGGTGCGGATAGTGGCTGCGAAAACGGAATTGCGGGTTGCACACGAGGCGAACGAAAGTTCCCCCAGGGGAGATGTGAATTTGCACCAGGGAGAACGCGGGGTGCATCCAATGGAGAAAGACGAGATCCTGCGGGTTGAGGCTCTCGGCAAAGTTTACCGCTCTGGCAGCACGGAGCTCGTGCTCTTTGACAACCTGTCTTTCCGGGTTAAGGAAGGCGAGATGCTAGCGATCGTGGGGCAGAGTGGCGCGGGAAAAAGTTCCCTGCTGCACATTCTGGGAGCGCTGGATTCGGCAAGCTCGGGCGAGGTGTACTTCCGTGACATCCGATTGCGGTCGCTGGCGGAGGAAGACGCGGCGGAATTCCGCAACCGCGAGATTGGGTATGTGTGGCAATTCCACTACCTTCTGCCGGAGTTCACTGCGCTGGAAAACGTGGCGATGCCGCTGTATGTGCGCGGTGAAAACCGGCGCCAGGCGGAGGCCAAGGCTGCCGAGTGGCTGAGCGAGGTTGGGCTCGCCGATCGCGGGCATCATCGTGCGGGCGAGTTGAGCGGGGGTGAGCAGCAGCGGGTATCGCTGGCGCGGGCCTTGATTACGGCTCCCAAGATGTTGCTGGCCGACGAGCCAACGGGCGATCTGGACCACCGCACGGCGGAGTCGGTGTTTGAGCTAATCTCCAGACTCCACGTCAGTTACCGGCTGACTTCGATTCTGGTGACGCACAACCTGGCATTTGCGCGCCGCTGTAGCCGCACGCTGCGATTAGAGGGCGGAGGGCTGACGCAGGCGACGCCGGATTCTTTATCGCCGGCTTCGGCTTAATTTCTGTTCGCTTGCGTGGTGATTTTCTGGCATAGTGAGCGTAACGCTCACGAAGAATACCAAACGCACGACTGACAGACTTTGGCCGCCATTTTTCGCGGTAGAGAGACAGGTCTAGTATTTTTGTTCCCTCTGGCGTTTGTAACCAGCGGGGTGGGCTCCATTGGAGATTACCGGAGGATTGGTTTTCCGGCGGCGCCAAAGGCGAAAGCAGGGAGAAGGTTTCCCGCCGGCAGTAATGGCCGGGGGCGGAGGAACCTGGAGAGACACAATGTTTGAACGGTACACCGAAAAAGCGAGGCGGGTAATCTTCTTTGCACGTTATGAGGCCAGTCAGTTTGGCTCTCCGTATATCGAGACGGAGCACCTGTTGCTGGGCCTTCTGCGCGAAGACAAGGCGCTAACCAATCGCTTTCTTCGCCAGCATTCGTCGGTGGACTCGATCCGCAAGCAGATTGAAACCCACACGACGGTTCGCGAAAAGGTTTCGACCAGCGTGGACCTGCCGCTCAGCAATGAGTGCAAGCGGGTGCTGGCCTATGCCTCGGAAGAAGCCGAGCGGCTGAGCCACAAGCACATTGGCACCGAGCATCTGCTGCTGGGATTGCTGCGCGAGGAGAAATGTTTTGCGGCGGAGATGCTGGCCGAGCGCGGGCTGAAGCTGGCCGCGATTCGCGAGGAGTTGCAGCGGACGACGCAGGAGAAAGTTCAGCAGGCGCCGCAGCGGGCCGCCAACCGCGAGTCGTCACTGCTGGCGGAGTTCTCACGCGACCTTACCCAGGCGGCGATGGAGAATCAACTGGACCCGCTGGTGGGGCGCGATGGCGAGGTGGACCGCACGATTCAGATCCTGTGCCGGCGGACCAAGAACAACCCGGTGCTGATCGGTGAGCCGGGCGTGGGCAAGACAGCGATTGTGGAGGGTTTGGCGCAGCGCATCGCCGACGGCGAAGTGCCGTCGTTTCTGGCCGACAAGCGGGTGCTTGCCCTGGATCTTTCCCTGATTGTCGCGGGCACGAAATATCGCGGGCAGTTTGAGGAACGGCTGAAGACGATCATGAAGGAGCTGATTGAAAATCAGAACTCCATCATCTTCATCGACGAGTTGCACACCCTGGTGGGAGCGGGCTCGGCCGAGGGATCGCTGGACGCGGCCAACATTCTGAAGCCGGCGCTTTCGCGTGGCGAAATCCAATGCATTGGAGCGACGACGCCGGGTGAGTACCGCAAGTCGATTGAGAAAGACCGTTCACTGGAACGGCGCTTCCAGTCGGTAAAAGTGCCGCCGCCGAACGAGGCGGATTCGGTGAAGATCCTAATGGGCATCAAGGACCGCTACGAGAAGTTTCACGCGGTCAGCTACACCGACGAGGCGATCAACTTCGCGGTGTCGCACTCGAACCGTTACATTCCGGACCGTTTCTTGCCGGACAAGGCGATCGACTTGATCGATGAAGCGGGAGCGCGGGTGAAGCTGCGCCAGTCGGCCATGCCGGAAGAGATCACCGAGGTGCAGAAGCGCATCAAGTTCATCGTGCACCGGATGGAAAACGCGATTGCGAATCATGAATTCGAGAAGGCGCGTTTCTATTCGGACGAAGAACGCAAGGAGCGCGAAAGCCTGCGCGAACTGCGGGATAGATTCCACCTGGACGAAAGCGCCACGGGAATCGTGCAGCGCGAGGACATCGAGGAAGTGGTCTCGCGCTGGACGGGAGTTCCGGTGGCGGCGATCAAGGAAGAAGAATCGCAGAAGCTGCTGCGCATCGAGGAGGAACTGCACAAGCGGGTGATCTCGCAGGACAAGGCGATCAGCGCACTGGCCCGCGCGATCCGGCGCTCGCGCGCGGGATTGAAGAATCCGGCGCGTCCGATCGGCTCGTTCCTGTTCCTTGGCCCGACCGGCGTTGGCAAGACGGAAGCAGCGCGGACGCTGGCGCAGTTCATGTTCGGCAGCGAGAAGAGCCTGATCCGCTTCGATATGTCGGAGTACATGGAGAAGCATTCGGTGAGCAAGTTGATCGGCTCGCCTCCAGGCTATGTGGGCTACGAGGAAGGCGGACAACTGACGGAGCGGGTGAAACGCGCGCCGTATTCGGTGGTGCTGCTGGATGAAATCGAGAAGGCGCACCCGGATGTGTTCAACATCCTGCTGCAGGTGTTTGAGGATGGGCAGTTGACCGATGGCCTGGGCAACACGGTGGACTTCAAGAACGTGATCCTCATCATGACTTCCAACATCGGCGCGCGCCACATGATCAAGCGCGAAGGACTGGGCTTTTCCTCCAACAAGGAAGAGAAGATCAGCGACAAGGTGGAAGAGATGGTGCGGAGCGAGGTGAAGAAGACCTTCAATCCCGAGTTCCTCAACCGCCTGGACGAAGTGGTGATCTTCAACGCCCTCAGCGAACAGGACCTGAACCAGATCGTGGAGTTGATGGTGACGCAACTGAATCACAACCTGGCGCAGAGAGCGATCACGATCACGGTGACCGAAGACGCGCGCAAGTGGATTCTGGAAAAGACCATTACGGATCGCAGCTACGGAGCGCGTCCGCTGCGGCGGGCACTGCAGAAGTACGTGGAAGATCCGCTGTCAGAGGCGCTGATCCAGGGCAGCATCAAGACCCGTCCGGCGTTTGTCGAAGTTTATCTCGACAACAACCAGCTCTTCTACCGCGAAGTGGGCGAAGAGAAAACCGACGGCGCACTGCTGTTCAACTAAGTTGCACCGGGTTCGACCGGGAAACGCCGCCGGCATGCCGGCGGCGTTTCTCTGTTGGCGCGGGCGCATGGGAAGAGGTTTTGGGCGGCGAAAATTGAACCTTTGCGGCACCGTGCCTCATCCATTCACTATGCAATTACTTGTCTATTCAGCGCCGTGGTGCGGGGACTGCCGCGAGGCAAAACGCTTCCTCGACAAGCACCACATTGCCTACCAGGAAATCAACATTGAGACCACGCCGGGAGCCGCCGACGAGGTGGTTCGCAATACCGGCAAGCGCGCCATCCCGCAGTTTGTGGTCGATGGCAAATGGGTACAGCCTTACCGGCCCGGCCAGGGATTTCTTTACGAAGAAATGAGTGCGTTGCTTGGGGTTGCGAAGAGCTAAAGAATTGCCTCCGGGCAGCCGTTGAGGTTTGCAAGACCGGTTTCCCTTTTCCCCCTGGGCACCGGATCAAGAATCCTTTCCTCCTGTGTGGGCCGGGACGTTTCCGGCCCATTTTTTTGGGGCGGCGGCAAACTCGGAGACCTGTTGCCGGGATTGTTACAATAAGGAGTCCGGGGCTTACTGAGAGCCCGGTAAGGAGCTCGCCTTGATTTCCCGTTATACCCGCCCTGAGATGGGCAAGATATGGAGTGACGAAAACAAGTTCCGCACCTGGTTGCAGGTTGAGGTCGCCGCCAGCGAAACCCTGGCCGAAGCGGGCATTGTTCCCAAGTCGGCGGCGCGGGCGATCCGGGTGAAAGGCGCGGGCTTTGAAGTGGCGCGTATCTACCAGGTTGAGGCCGAGGTGAAGCACGACGTCATCGCCTTCACCACGGCGGTGGCGGAAAAAGTCGGCCCCGAGTCGCGCTGGCTGCACTATGGACTGACGTCGAACGACGTGGTGGACACCTCCCAGGCGCTTCTGGTGCGGCAAGCTTCGGCGCTGCTGCGGGCAGACATCGAACAATTCCTGGTGGTGCTTGAGCGTCGCGCCCGGGAGTTCCGGCAGACGCCGCAGATCGGACGCACCCACGGGGTGCACGCGGAGCCGATCACCTTCGGTCTGAAGATTGCGAACTGGTACAGCGAGATGCAACGCAACCTGGAGCGCTTTGATTTTGCCGCGGAACAAATGCGGGTGGGCAAGCTGAGCGGCGCGGTTGGCAATGGCGCGCACCTGGATCCGAAGTATGAGGAGTTGATCTGCAAGCGGCTGGGGCTGGCGCCCGCGGCGGTTTCCTCGCAGGTGATTCAACGCGACCGGCACGCCTTCTACGTGGCCGTACTGGCCGTGGTGGCCTGCACCCTGGACAAGATCGCCACCGAAATCCGCCACCTGCAGCGGACCGAGGTGCGGGAAGCCGAGGAGTTCTTCAGCGAAAAGCAGAAGGGATCGTCGGCAATGCCGCACAAGCGGAATCCGATCACCTGCGAACAGATTTCGGGGTTGTCGCGGGTGATTCGCGGCAACGTGCAACCGGCCCTGGAAGACGTGGCGCTGTGGCACGAACGCGACATTTCGCACTCCTCGGTGGAGCGCGTCATCCTGCCCGACTCGACAATTCTGCTCGACTACCTGCTGGCCAAAACCAGCAACCTGGTGGACACCATGCTGGTGTATCCGGAGCGCATGCTGCGCAACTTGCACTCCACGGGCGGGTTGGTGTTCAGCGGCCAACTGCTGCTGGACCTGGTGGAAGCCGGGGTGAGTCGGGAAGATGCGTACCGGATTGTGCAGCGCAATGCGATGCAGGCGTGGCGCGAGGAAAAGAATTTCCGCGAACTGGTCTCGGCCGACCCGGAGATTACCTCGCGGGTTGAGAAAAAGACACTGGACCGCGCCTTCGACCTCAAGCGCCAGTTGCGGAACGTGGATAAAATCTTTCAGCGCGTTTTTCCGAAGCGGCGATCCGGGGCCAAGACGGGAGGCGCCAAAGCGAAAGAAAACAAGCGCAGCCGGGGTTGAGCCGGCCAGAGACGAGAGACAAGCACGACCGGGGATAGCTGGTTTCATCTTTTGATGAACATAAAATGATGAGCATAAAAGCGCTCTTAGAGAGGGGCATTCGGCGCTAACATAGCCGTTCAGCATGACGCCCATTCTTGACACGATTCACTCGCCGGCGGACGTAAAGCGGTTGTCGCTTGCCGAACTCATCCAGCTTGCCGAGGAGATTCGCAGTGAACTGATCATGGTGCTGTCCCGCACCGGCGGCCACCTTGGTCCCAACCTGGGCGTGGTTGAGCTGACGATCGCGATGCACTATGTTTTCGAGACGCCAACCGATCACTTTCTCTTCGACGTGAGCCACCAGGCGTATGTTCACAAGCTGCTGACGGGACGGCGCGATCGCTTCGCGACGATCCGCAGTCCCGGCGGACTGAACGGCTTTATGCTGCGCACCGAGAGCGTCCACGACTGCTACGGCGCGGGACATGCGGGCACGGCGCTTTCCGCGGCACTGGGGATGGCGGTTGCGCGCGACAAGCTGGGAGGCAAGGAGCACGTGGTGGCGCTGGCCGGTGACGCCGCCTTCACCTGCGGCATCACCTACGAGGCGCTGAACAACATCAGCCCGCAGACCAAGCGGCTGATCATCGTGCTGAACGACAACAAGTGGTCGATTGACAAGAACGTTGGCGCCATCGCCAGCTACTTCAACAAGATTGTGACCAGCCCGCAGTACCACCGGCTGTATGAACGGGCGGCCAAACTGGTGGAAAAAGTAGGCGGCAAATCGGCGGCGCAGGTTGCGCGGAAGGCCGAGGAAGCGGCCAAGAGCATGCTGTGGCCCTCGGTGATCTTCGAAGAGTTCGGGCTGAAATACTACGGACCCACCGACGGCCATGACATCGCCTCGCTGATTCGCACGTTTCAGTTTCTGAAGACACTGGAGCGGCCGGTGCTGCTGCACGTGATCACGCAAAAGGGACGGGGCTTTGAGCCGGCGGAGGAAAAGCAGAAGAAGTTCCATGGCCTGGGGCCGTACGATCCCGAGACCGGCGAGACCAAACCGCTGGGCCGGCGGACCTACTCGGAGGTGTTCGCCGACTCGCTGACCAAACTTGCGACGGGGAACGAGCGGGTCATCGGGATTACCGCCGCGATGCCAAACGGCACGGCGCTGGATCGCTTCCGGGTGGTGCATCCGGGCAAGTATTACGACGTTGGCATCGCCGAAGAACACGCGGTGCTGTTTGCGGCGGGAATGGCCGCCAAGGGGTTCAAGCCGTTTGTGGCCATCTACTCAACATTCCTGCAGCGCGCCTTCGATCCCGTGGTGCATGACGTTTGCCTGCAGAAACTGCCGGTGGTTTTCTGCATGGACCGCGGCAGCCTGAGCGGAGACGACGGCCCCACCCACCACGGACTGTTCGACATCAGCTACCTGCGCGGGATTCCCAACATTGTGCATATGAATCCCAAGGACGAGGACGAACTCGCCGACATGCTGTATACGGCGATGCTGCATGACGGGCCGGTGGCGGTGCGCTATCCGCGCGGCATTGGGCCGGGCAGCCTGGTGAAGGAGCAACCCGTCGCCATCGCCATTGGCAAGGCCGAAATCCTGGAGCAGACAGGGCAGGACAGGGTTGCCATCTTCTCCCTGGGAGCGATGCTGCCGATGGCGCGCGAGATTGCCGGGACGCTGGCGATGGAAGGCGTAGGGGCTGCCGTGATCAACGCGCGCTTTGCCAAACCGCTGGATACCGAGGTGATCGGGCAGTTCGGGCGCTCGGCTGAAATCCTGCTGACGCTGGAAGACCACGCCCTTGCCGGAGGCTTTGGCAGCGCCGTGCTGGAGGAACTGAGCCGGCAGGGACTGAGCACGCCGGTGCTGCGAATCGGCTGGCCCGACCAGTTTATTGAACACGGCAAGCCGGATGAGCTGCGCAAGAAATACGGGTTGACGGCAGAAGCCGCGCTGACAAAGCTGCGGCTGCATCTTGGGATTCCGGTATAGAGGCTGGGGTTGGTTGGGAAGTGACGCGACGCTGCCACGTTGGGCAGCGTCGTTTTTCAGATGTAGAAATTTCGGATGGAGCCAGAGAAGCTATATCCTGCGGCACGGCGAGGAGCTACGCTGCTGCGATGGTGCGTGGAGTTTCCGCTTTTCTGGTTTGCCTCTGGGTTTGGCCGGTGGCGCTGGCACAGGCTCCCGATGCGGCTTGGCGTGCGGCGTTCACCGGGCGCCTGGTGGCTGCCGCCATGGCACGCGCCCAGGTGCATGTCCGCTACGTTCCCGACTATGTGAAGATCGGCTATCCAGGGGGCGATGTGCCGGCCGATACGGGCGTTTGCAGCGATGAGATCATCCGAATCTACCGCGTGGTGGGGATTGATCTGCAGAAAGAAGTCCATGAGGACATGCTGCAGCACCTCGCTGAGTATCCGGTCCGCGAGCGCCAGGCGGACTCCAATATCGACCATCGGCGGGTGCCAAACTTGGGAAAGTTCTTTGCGCGCCACGGCAGCGCGCTGCCGGTTACCCGCAATGCGAGCGACTACAAGCCGGGCGACATTGTGACCTGGGACCTCGACGGCAAGCACACCCCATTGGAATGGTGGTGGACCGAACCAATTTCTGGGGACGCTACAAGATCCTGCATAACATTGGCCAGGGACCGCAGATTGAAGATGTGTTGTTCGACTGGAAGATCACGGGGCACTATCGTTACTACGGCCCCAGAGGTTGAAACGCGGTGGGTGCAGACGGGTCGTGAGTACAGTGACCGAAGGGAAAGATATTTGATCGCTACGGAATGAGTTTCGTGGGCGTTCCGGTGATCTAGCTTTCTTGCACAACGGGGTTGCGTGTTAGGATCCGCTTGGGCTCAAGTCTGGATTGGAAACATGTTGCGGAAGCCGTTTTTGCTCTCGGTTGTAATCTTTGCCACTCTCCTGCTTGCGGCATTTGCGATGATCGAAAAACTACCGAGGCCTGCCGGGGTCCTGAATCCAGGGACCGGCGCCGAGGCGCGCCGGTTGGCCGAGCTCCAGACGCGGCCGGCACCGGCGGCGCTGCGTAGCGACCTCACCCTGCCTGCTCAGAACAAGCTGCACCTGGTGGCCAAGGGTGAAAGTCTGGCCGGCATTGTGCATGATTACCTGCCGCTGACGAGCTTTATGACGGGCGGCGAGTTGGAGCGGGCGATTCGCTCGGCGAATCCGGGGATCAAGGGGAACTGGCCCAGGCCGGGAACCGGGATCGTAATCCCCTGCTACCGGGAGGATTGGACGGAGAAACCGGTGCGGATTGCGAGGGATTTTGAGGTGCGAGCTGTGTACCTTACGGGCGCGATGGCGGGCAGCTCCAAGGGACTTGCAATCATTCGCAACTGGCGCGAGGCGGGCGGCAACAGCGTGGTGTTCGACATGAAGGACTCCGACGGCTCGGTGAGCGTGGCGACCGGATTGCCGCTGGCGCCAGGGCAGAAAAGCTATCCGATCCGTAACCTGGCAAAGTTCATCGGATTTCTTCATTCCCAAGGGATGCACGTGATTGTGCGCATTGCCATATTCCGCGACGAAATGCTGGTGACGAGGCATCCGGAGCTGGCGGTGCAGTCACGCAAGAACGGGGGAGCGTGGCGGGAAAACGGGAAGCTGGTCTGGACGGACCCGTCGAATCCGAAAATCTGGGAGTACGACATCGGGTTGGCGAAGTTTGCGGCCGCACGTGGGGCGGACGAAATTCAGTTTGACTATGTGCGCTTCCCCGCCGAAGGCGAGCAGAAGGACGCGCGATTCCTGTTTGAGATCCGGCATCCGGATTGGACGCGCGCCGGCGTGATTACGAAGTTCCTCGAGCAGGCACAAGCCGAGCTGAAGCCTTCGGGAGTGCTGTTTTCGCTGGATGTGTTTGGCGTGATGGCCTGGGAGCGTCCGGTTGACCTGGCACATACCGGGCAGGATATTGCGCAGATGGCGAAATACTGCGACGTGATGTCGCCGATGATCTATCCCTCGCACTTCTTCGGCATGGACGGGTACAGCTCTCCCGGGGACGCGCCGGAACACTTTATTGCGGAGTCGATGAAGCGCTTCCAGAAAGTGACCGCGGAAAGCGGGGTGGTGTTGCGTCCATGGTTGCAGGCCTTTGGCTGGAAGACCCGGAGCTATTCCGCGGAGTACATACGCATCCAGGTTGCGGTAGCGCGCGCCAACGGCGGCGACGGTTTTTTGTTCTGGAACGCGAATAACGATTACAGCAAGCCGTATGCGGCGATGGCGCAGATGCGCGAGGACAAGACGAAGTACTTCCGTGGCGACGAGGTGGCCAGCTTCGCGAAAAAGACGCAAGCGGCCGAGGACAAGAGCGCGGCTGCCAATTAGGCGCAGTCCTCCCGGAGGGCGCAGCCGGACGCCATTGAGATACTGGCTTGCACTTTGGGTGGCGGCGCATATAATGCTAGTTTGCCATGTTTTGCGACGATTGCCGTCCTGACCAATACGCGCTGGTCGCCTACGTAAAAAGCGAGCTTGGTGAGTTTGTGGAGGGTTTACGGCGTGAACTGCACCCGGTGCATGCCCACCTGCCGACTCATCTGACGGTGCTGCCGCCGCGACCGCTGCAGGGATCGGAAGAGGAAGCGGTAGCAATGCTGCGGGGGCTGAGTGCGCGGGTGGCTCCCTTCCAAGTGGAACTGGGCGACGTGGAAAGCTTTCTGCCGATCACACCAACAGTGTTCATCCGGGTCAGTTACGCCGGTTACCGGATGCGGGAGTTGCACGACCTGCTGAACCGCGCCCCGCTGGCCTACGACGAGCCACTTCCCTACATGCCGCACGTGACGGTGGCGAAGCTGGGCAACAATTATCGCGCCGCCGAAGTGCTGGAAATGAGCAAAATGCGCTGGGAAAGCTATCCTGGGTCGCATCGCGTATTTGTGGAACGGCTCACCTTTGTGCGCGGCAATGATCACATCTGGACCGACCTGGCCGAGATCGCCTTGTCGGCTCAGCCGCGGTAATCTGCCTGCGGCCGAGGCCTGGCGCCGGGCGCACGAGTGGACAATGGCCGTCTTTCACCTTGCAAATCCAATCGGTTCAACGCTAAATGATCTGAGCGCGGCGTGATCCGGAATGCGCCGAAACCTCCCCGCCCGCTTGCGCAGGATGGCATGGGTGTCAGGAGAGGGGTCGCAACGAGGATACAATGCAGATTGCCGTTTATGGCGCTGGATACTTGGGGACGGTTCTTTCGGCCTGCCTGGCGGATTTTGGAACGCCCGTGGTGTGCTGCGATTGCGCAGAAGGGAAGATTCTGAATCTGCGGGAAGGGCGCATCGACTTCTACGAAAAAAACCTGGAAGAGATTATCCGGCGCAACGTGCGTGCGGGCAGACTGACGTTCTCGACCGAGATCGAGGCGCAGATGGCGCGCGCGCAGGTAATCTACCTGGCGCAGGACAATCCCGACGAGAGCGAAGCACTGGCGGTAAAACTGGCGAAATCGGCGCCACCCGACGCCCTGTTGCTGATATGCACTCCGACGCCGGTGGGCACGGTGACGCGAATTGCGCGGAAGTTCCGCGCGCTGAGTTACGAGCAGGTGGTGGTGTCACATCCGATCTCGCTGACCGAGGGCTGTGCGGTGGAAGACTTTAACTGGCCGGACCGGCTGCTGTTTGGCACCAGCAGCCCCCAGACCATCGCGTTGTTGAAGATCATCTACCGCCCGCTGGTGATGCGCGGTACTCCGCTGATTGTGACCAACTCAGAGACGGCGGAACTGGTGCGCGAGGCCGCGACCGCGTTTCTGGCAACCAAGATCTCATTCATCAACGAGATGGCGGCGCTTTGCGAACAGGTGAACGCCGATGCGCTGGATCTGTCACTGGCGCTGGGGTTGGACAAGCGGATTGCACCACGCTGCCTGCAGGCAGGCGTGGGCCTGGGCGGCAGTTTTGTGGAAAGCGACATTGCCAGCCTGACCGCGCTGGCATCGCGTAAGGGAGTGGAATTGAAGATGTTGGCGGCGGCACGGGCGGTGAGCCAGCAACATGCCGAGCGTACCATGCGCCGGATCGCCGAAGTGATGCCGACACTGCGTGACAAGCGGGTGGGAATGCTGGGATTGGCGGTGAAGCCACACACCAGTTCGGTGGCGGGATCGGCTTCGGTGGCACTGGCGCGGCAACTGGTGGAGAGTGGCGCCGTGGTGCGAGCCTACGATCCTTTTGCGATGATGCAAGCGGACCGGGAGCTGGCGCAGGTTGTGTCCATGTGCGACTCGGCTTACACGGCCGCCGAGGGAGTGGACGCGCTGATCCTGGCGACGGGATGGCCGGAATTCCGCAGCCTGGACTTTGTAAGGATGAAGACCCTGCTGCGCCGTCCGCTGATTGTGGATACGAAAAACCTGCTGGATCGCGAGCGGCTTCGCGGCCTGGGCTTTGAGTACATGGGAGTGGGGCGGATGCAGTCATGAGGGCACGGTGGGAAAGATGAGCGAAATTGCAGCAAGGCCTGGAGCGATCCGGGCCTTTGTTGCGCCTATTGCCGGCGGCGGGTATTCAGCTTGCGCCCTGGGGCCAGGAGACAGAAGAGATAGCGCCGGTCTGCTATAATCGATTTCGGTTCCATGGTGGGTATAGTTCAATGGTGGAACGCCGGTCTGTGGCACCGGATGGTGTGGGTTCGAGTCCCACTACCCACCCCAACAAACTTTTTATAACCAATAGCTTAAAGGTTATTTTGGGCGTGTGCCCGACACGTACCGAATTAAGTATTCAGCCCGAGTTTAGAGTGGGTTGAAGCGCGTTGGCACCAGAATTCGAGTTCCTCCTCCCCCATAAAATCCATTTAATCAATTATTTAGCAAAACAGAAATGCTCTCTTGTACCAACTGCTGTGCCCGCAATCTTTCGAGTGGGTACCCAAGTTAATAACAGGCTCTAAGCAACCGGGTGAGGACAATAAGGCTGCGTGGGCCAAAATTCGCAAGGCGCTCCGGGTAAGCCAGGGCTGGATAAAGCCGACAACCGACAAATCCATATCGAACCGCCATGGAGAGATGGCAGCATTGTCCGGAAACGAGCGCGTTTTCCTGATGGCGCGTTCCTCGACGCTCGTCTATCGCTTGGTACGTTTAAGGTCATTTAATCCAACACAGCTACCGGATTCCGATTTTCCGTTATTGGACGCGGGAAGCGAACCGACCCACCAACACCCGGTAGAGGGTTATACAGCTGACGCGCAGAAGGACGGCGGCCACAGGAGACGCACCCTGTTCAATCAGCTTGCGGGCGTGGCCGATCTGCTGCGCCGTCAGTTTTGGTTTCGGCCAAACTTCACGCCACGATGGCGAAACAGCCTAGTGGGTCGGGCCTGCGTGGAATCGCGGCGCTCCCACCGCGGCGGCGATTGCGGGCGAGCGACGGGCAACCCGGAAGCCAATCTTTGGACGATTGTTGGCGCAAACCGGACTTTGCGTAAACCGGTCCGCCTGCGGCCGACTGCCTCATGCACCCCACGCGCAAGACTTTCTTGGCGATGGGCTCCCCAAAAGAGTGAGGCGCCGGCCGGGAATTGCTGAAGCTGTCCATTCGATTTTCCCCGGAAGCCGATGGCTCGTCGCAAGCAGCGGCATTGACTGGGATCGAATGGACAGCCGGGGCAACTCCCGGGCTAGTTCACGCTCTCCAGACGAGCGCGGATATTGCTGGCAAGCTGGCAGACCGAGGCCAGCTTCTCAACCGCGTCGGTGGGCATCTCCGGCGACTGCATCGCCAGTTGGGTAGAAAGCAGAATCCCGGTCACGGCGTCTCGAATCTCGCTGCGCAACTGCTGTTCGGCGGCGCGAATGGCGATGATCCGCGATTCGCGGTTGCGGCGCATCGCCAGCCGCAACTCGCGCGCGATGCGCTCGGCGTTGCTGATGGCAAGGTTGACATAGACGGGCACGGCCAGGCCGAGATTGTTCAGCAGAGACTCCAGGGCCTCACCCTCCACCTCCACCATCGGATCGTCCAGAATCACCGACGAGTACTCATTGTTGCGCAGCATCGAAGCCGCTTTGCGAACCGTTTCGCAAACCTCAACCGACTCGCCAATGGACTGTTCCAGGGCGTTGCCGCACTCCAGGCGGCGATTGCTCGATGTCACTAGTAGAATCATGATCTCCTCACTGGGCCCGGGCAGCATCCGTCCGGGGCACGGGCGCAGAAATGCATTCACGTGGGATTCCGGATGGCCGCCAGCCTACTGCAGCGCGCCGTACTCTTTGAGTTTGCGATACAAGGTGGTCTTGCCAATGCCGAGCAGCCGCGCGGCTTCCAATTTGTCGCCGTGCAGCAGCTCGATTGCGCCCAGAATCGCCTGCCGTTCCATCTCGGCAATCGGCAGGATGCCGCGCCGCGGCACCGCGAATTCAGCGGCCGGCTCGCTTTGCTCCCGCCAGTTCTGAATCGCCGTGGGAAGGTCGGCGATGTGAACCGTGGGGCCACTGGTCAGGGCGCAGGCGCGCTCGATGCAGTTCTCCAGTTCACGAATGTTGCCCGGCCAATCGTAGCTGAGCATCAGCTTCAAGGCGTCGTCGCTCACATTGCGCTGCAACCCGGTGGAACGCGAAAGCCGCTCCAGAAAGTGGCCGACCAGCAACGGAATGTCCTGTTTGCGCTGCCGCAGTTGAGGAATCCGCAGACTGAGCACGTTCAGGCGGAAGTAGAGATCCTTGCGGAATGTGCCCTGGGAAACCGCCTGCTCCAGATCACGATTGGTCGCCGCCAGCACCCGCACGTCAATGGCGATGGGCTTGGTGCCGCCCACCGGCCGCACTTCTTTTTCCTGCAGGGCGCGCAGCAGTTTGGATTGCAGGTCGATGGGCAGCTCGCCAATCTCATCGAGGAAGATCGTGCCGCCGTCGGCGGCCTGCAACAGTCCATCCTTGTTCTTGTTGGCGCCGGTAAAAGCGCCCTTGACGTATCCGAACAGCTCGCTTTCGATCAGCGACGGCACCAGCGAGCCGCAATCGATGGCCACAAACGGCTTGTCGCGATAGGGCCCGGAGTAGTGAATCGAGCGCGCCACCAACTCCTTGCCGGTGCCGCTTTCACCCAGAATCAACACCGGGTGCGAGCTGTGCGCCGCCTTGCTGATGATGCGATAGAGCTTTTCCATCTCCGGGGAACGGCCCACGATCGCCCCGAAGCCTTCCTTGCTCTTCACCTGCTGACGCAGGATGCGATTTTCGCTCGACAACTGCAGATGACCCAGCACCCGGTCCAGGATCAGGCGCAGTTCTTCCAGGTTGAAGGGCTTGGTCACGTAGTCGTAGGCGCCCTGCTTCATTGCCTGCACCGCCGACTGCACGCTGGCGTAGCCGGTCATTACAATCACTACCGTCTCCGGGCGACGCCGCTTGACCTCTTTCAGAACTTCCAGCCCGCCCAGCCCCGGCAGACGCAGATCCAGCAGCACCACGTCGATGCTGGTGGTGTCCAGAATCCGGAACGCATGTTCGGCGTTGTCTGCGATGTAGGTGGAATAGCCGATGCCCTGGGCCACGTCGCGGCAACCTTCGCGAATGGAGCGTTCATCGTCCACGATCAGCAGATTCAAAAGATTCGCTTCCGCTTTTTCGCGACTGGGTTCCATGGCTAATGCACCCAAGATTGTACTGATCGCCACCTCTGAACTTGAAGTACCCGCGTCACCCATTCGTGTGCCGTGGGACACGCCCGAACTGTGACTGGGTATCGGCGCCTGCCCGCTTCCCCTGCCTGTATCCATCATCTTCCTTGCCTCCATGCCTGACTGTTTCCTCATAAAATCCCCGGCTCTACCCGTGCCGGATCGATTGCGCTCCGGCTTACGGCGGCTTCCAGCTCGCTGCTGGCGGCCAGCAACTGGCTGCGAAGCTCCCGCACCAGGACACAGCCGCGGTCACTGCCCTCACAGATGTCGGTGGCGTAATGCTGCAAGGATCCACCTTCCAGATACTGGGAGAGCAGTCCAGCCGCAATCATGACCCCGGTAAAAACATTCGCCAGTTCATGCAGACGATGACGCATTGTCTGCACCTCGCCGGTCTCCAGGATGACGCTCTGCGGCGTTCCCATCACCGGAGAACCACTCGCCTCGTTCGTGTTCATTTCGGAGTTCATGCCCTGCTATAAGGCAAGACGAGTGCCAAATCGGGCTCCTGGTTGCAACCCATTACAAATGAAGGATTTTCATCAGGCTGAAGACAAACACAGACGGCGGCTTTGTCCCGGATGAATTCCCATAACGGAACAAAACCGCTCGTATTGTCGATCAACTTTATTGTTTTTAAAGGTTTACCGAGTTGGGACCAATTCCGGAAAAGGGAGAAGAAAAGGCGGAGGGGTAACCCTCCGCCTGGGACCTGCACAATCTCTACATTATTCTTATTGTCCGCCGGGTCGTGTGGCCGTCGCTAGCGCGCTGCCTTCCAGCAACAGCACCCCGTGGTGCCGGGTGGTGACGTAGAGCGCCTCACCCTGCAGCATCGCCCCGGTCACTTCAACGCCTGCGGCGGGCTCGGCCTTCCAGCTCCGTCCCTCGTCGCGGCTCACATACACGGTCTTGGAGCCAGCGGCCCCGGCCACCAACCGGCTGCCCTCGGCCCGGATCGAGAGGACCTCGCGCGGCGGCAGCCCGTTCAACACGTGCTCCCACTCCGCAGTACCCTTCGCCTTGCGCGCCCACCGCAGCGCTCCCTCGCTGGTTGCAATCCACAGCGTCTCGTCGCCTGTGACCGTTACCGCATAGACCCGCGTCACCCATTCCGGCAGTGGCAGACGCGACCAGTGTGCTGCCGCATCGCTGCTCTGCCAGACTCCGTGCAGGGTCGCCGCCGCCACGGTCCCCCCATTGGCGGAAACCGAGAAGAATTCTTTTTCTCCGTCCACCGCGCCACCGCTCCAGGATTCGCCCTCGTTCGCGCTCACCAGGACCCCGGCTTCGGTGGCCGCATACCACTGCTGGCCACTCAGCGCCACGGCGGTTGCCCTGCCCTCAAAGGTGGATCGGGTAACGGCCGGCTTCGGAGCTTTCCGGGCAGTGCGTCCCCGGCCAACGGCGGCCACCGGCTTGCCGGGTACCGCGGGCGTTGCTTTCACCAGGTTCTTGCTTCCCTCCCAGCGTTGGCTTTTCGAACTCAAAACGTAGAGGCCGTGGTTGGTCGCCGCCACCAGTTTTCCCTTCGAAGACTCAGCCAGATCGAAGACATCGCTTCCCGCCAGACCCTCGCTGAGTTGGCTCCATCGTCCATCGTGCGAGCGGAAAACTCCGCCGAATTCCTTGTCGTTCAATACGCCGGCGTAGAGATCGCCGGGATGTTCCGAGTCGGCCACCAGGGCCGTGATCTGGCGCTGGCTGAAGCCCTCGTTGGAGGGATAAAAGCTCTGCCCGGCGTCGTCGGAGGCAAAAACTCCGCCGCGATCGGTGGCAATGAGCACCCGCCTGGCGTTGCGCGGATCCACCAGCACGTCATTGAGAATGTAATTCGGCGGTGAAATCAGCTTGAAAACCTTGCCGCCGTCGGTGGTTTTCCATAGCCCCTCGGTGGTCCCGGCGTACACCGTGTTAATGTCCTCTGGATCCTGCTGCAGAACCAGAGTCCGGCGGGCGCTGCTCGGGATTCCCTGCACCTTGTGAAAGAGTTCGCCCCCGTTTTCGCTCTTATAGATTCCAGAGCAGGCGCTGGCATAAACCGTGCGCGGATTCGAGTGGCCGAGAATGATGGAAAAAACGTCGGAGTCGTCGATCAGGCCTTGCTTGATGTTGCGCCAGGTAGCTCCGCCGTCGGTTGTCTTCCAGGGCAAATGCCAGGTTCCGGCATAGATGATCTTGGGATCGTGCGGATCAATGGTGACCGACTCGAAGTTCTTCAGATCAGGGTGACCAGCGGGTGTGATCCGCTCCCAGCGTTCGCCCCGGTCCGTGCTGCGGTAGAGTCCGTCCAGCGACGCGGCGACCAGGATCCGCGGATCGGACTCGGCCAGGGCCAGAGCCTGAATGCTCTTGCCGCGCAGTTCCGCCGGCTCGCTCCAGATGTGTCCGCCATCGCGGCTCACGAAAAATCCCCCTCCAGTGCCTGTGAGACTCCAGCCAACCACATAGATGGTCGCCGGATGAGAGGGATCGAAGGCAATATTTTTCAGCATGAGCTCGTGGCCGGAGCCAAGTTGCGCGAAGTGTTTCCAGTGGCGTCCGCCATCGATGGAATCAAACAGCGCTCCCGCTCCCGAACCCAGCAGCAGGTGGTCCCGGTTGGACGGATCGGCGGCCAGGGCGCGGGCATTGCCGCCAAACGGCCCCACGGCCTGCCACTGTGAGAACGCGGGAATGGAGATCGCAACTATCAGCACTATCAACAGAAAGGCGCAACGTTTTAGCATGGCAATCCTCATTTCATCTGGGCCGCTGGCCTCTGCCCTCGCCTATTGGGTTGGCTCGCCTGCCGGCTTGCAAAACCCAATGGCCCCACGAGAAGACTACTCCCCCTCGTTTGACGAAAACAGAAACCCCGGCTGGATGCTATGAACATGAACGCATCCAGCCGGGGAGATTGTCAACGGGCAAAGCGCGTTGGCGACCCACGCCCGCCGATCTTAAGGTTTAGCTCTTTAGTTCGATGCCTCCGGCAT
>Ga0181520_10002207_pt1 | contig 36912 bp, 23 predicted proteins | sample PEATcosm2014_Bin_29_FD_132451 | JGI IMG/M metagenome (GOLD analysis project Ga0181520, IMG submission 132451) | Peatland microbial communities from MTU Mesocosm Facility, Houghton, MI, USA - PEATcosm2014_Bin02_30_metaG | ecosystem: Environmental > Terrestrial > Soil > Wetlands > Peat | place... | reverse complement strand
GTAGCCGGAGATGGATAGCTCGGGCCGCTCCGGCCGCTGTGCGGCGAGAGACGGCCCCAGAATCAGGATGCCGGACAGGCAGGACAGATAGAACAAGCAGGACAAACAAGACAAATAGAACAAGCTGCCTGGCAACGACGCCAATCTCGTCTTTATACGCATCGCAGCCATTATCGCAGCCGTCGCTATGGCATTTCACCTTGCTTTATGCCGAAGCGACGCGGGACGGCTGGTTGCGTTTACTGCTTGACGATTTCCAGCTCAATGGTTAGTTTGACATCATCGCCCACCATGGCAGATGGAAACTTGCTGCCGATCCCGAAGGCTGTGCGGCTGATGGTGGTGGTGGCCGTGATGCCAGAGTGCTGTTTCTGGTCTCTGCCCTGAACCGGCGCGCTGGGACCTTCCGCGTCCAGAACGACGGGCTTGGTGACACCGTGCAGTGTGAGGTTGCCGTTCACCGTCAGCCGGCTGCCGTTCTTTACTACGCCGGAACTGGTGAAGGTTGCCGTGGGAAACTGGGCTACATCGAAGAAATCCGGGCTCTTCAGGTGAGTGTCGCGCTGGGCCACGCCGGTATCAATCGTGCTTACGTCGATGGTGGCCGTGACTGTGGACTTGGTGATGTCGGCGTCGTTGAGAACAATCGTAGCCGCCACATTGCCGATGCGCCCATGAACATTGGAGACGCTCATGTGCTTGATGCTGAAATCGACCTCGCTGTGGGCTGGGTCGCTGGTCCAGGTCGAGGTTTGTGCCAGAGCCAGAGGAGCCGCCAGCGCCAAAATGCCAGAGATAATTGCCAAACGCTTCATCGTAATGTCCTTTCAGTGCAGGGCCGATGGGCCGCTGTGGGGATTTGCCGGCTGAGCCAGTTGGGGGAGCGCTCACCGGGTGTTTACGGAACATCGAAAACGGCAGGGAATTCCTTAGGGAAGATTCCTGTATTCATAAGATGTTCAGGGCGAAATAATCGTCGCAACAAAAAACATGAGCGCTGAAAAGATGAGCAGAAGTTTGGCGAGGGTCTGCTATTCTCGCGTAGATGCCCGTTCTGAACGACTTCCGGCGACTTACCCCGGCCCAGCGGCACACCTTTCTGGCCGCCTTTCTGGGCTGGACGATGGATTCGCTCGACTTTTTTCTGCTGGTCTTCTGCGTCAAAGCCATCGCCGCGGAGTTCCACACCCAGCCCTCTGAGGTAATGGGCGCGGTATTTTTGACTCAGGCCTTCAGGCCGGTGGGCGCGGTGCTGTTTGGCGTTCTGGCCGACCGCTATGGCCGGCGGCCGGTGCTGATGGTGAACATTCTGAGCTTCTCGGTGATTGAGTTGGCCTGCGGCTTTGCTCCCTCGCTCGCTGTGCTGCTGGGACTGCGGGCCTTGTTTGGGCTGGCCATGGGCGGCGAGTGGGGCGTGGGCGCGGCGCTGACCTTTGAGACACTGCCTACAGAGGGCCGCGGCGTCTTCTCGGGAATTTTGCAGGAGGGATACGCGGTGGGCTCCATTTTGGCCGCGGGCGCGTTCGCTCTCTTCTTCAACGGCTTTACATTGCTGGGACTGCACTTCCATGGCCTCGTTTTGCCGGGGCTGCACGTGCCGGGAATTGGCTGGCGGGGGCTGTTTATCCTGGGCGCCATGCCGGGCCTGCTGGTGCTCTTTTTGCTGGCGCGGGTGGAGGAGTCGCCTGTGTGGCTGGAAGGGAAGAAGCTGCGGATGGCGCGCTCTGCCGGAGCTGCGCGGATAGTCAGGGCCGGGGATGTGACGCGCGTGTTGGCCTTCTTGCCGACGTTTCTTTTTTTGATCCTGCTGATGACCGCCTTCATGAGTTTTTCGCATGGCACACAGGATGTGTATCCGACTTTTCTGCAAACCTATGTTGGCCTCTCGCCGCAGATCGCCGGCATGATCGGCGTGTTGTACGGAGTGGGGTCGATTGCGGGCGGCATTGCTTTTGGAGCGCTCTCGGAGAGGTGGGGACGCAAGCGGGCCATTGTGGTCGCGGCGCTGATGTCGATTCCGGTGATTCCGCTTTACGCCTATGGCCACTCGGCTGTTACGCTGGGCATCGGCGCGGTGCTGATGCAGTTCATGGTGCAGGGAGCGTGGGGCGTGGTTCCGGCTTATCTCACGGAGTTGTCACCGGCTCCAGTGCGGGCCACGGCTCCGGGGCTGGCCTACCAGTTGGGCGGCCTCATCACCTCGTGGAACGGTAAGGCGCAGGCGCTGATCGCCGAGCGCACTGGAAACTATCCGCTGGTGCTGGCGATGACGGTGATCATTGTGGCGCTGACGCTGGCCGGTTTGGCGCTTGCGGGGCGCGAAGCTAAAGGGCAAGAGATGACGGCGGCGTGAGGGGGAGGGTATTACCGACTACCGCTGAAACAAGCCAACCAGCCTGCACTTTGCCAGAATGTGTCCTTGCATGGCGGCTTCTACCTGCGCTCGTTTATCTCCTGCCGGCAGATGCAACTTTACGTCCAGCGCATAGAGGGTGAAGATGTAGTGGTGCGGGGAACCTGGGGGAGGACAGGGGGCTCCATAGCCGATATTGCCGAAATCGTTGCGGCCTTGAAGCGCGCCGTCCCAAAGCTGGGCCACATCTGGCACTCCCTCGGTAAGCGAACGCGTATTGGTGGGCAGGTCATAGAGCACCCAATGGGTGAAGACCCCGCGAGGCGCGTCCGGGTCGGTAACGATTAGCGCAAGGCTCGCCGTCCTGGCCGGTGGAGGGCTCCAGGAAAGTTGCGGAGATAGGCCTTCTCCGCTGCACGCATAGCGCGCCGGAATCTGGCTTCCGTCCTCGAAACTAGTGCTTGTAAGATTCATCGTCTGCCCCCACGCAAAAGAATTGCGGCACCCCGGCAACGACACAAGAGCGAACAGAAGCATCGTCGCAACGCCCCACGCCGCCTGATGTAATTTTACGCCTAGACGCTGCCGATTCTCATGTGCCGATTTGCACATATGCCGCCCCTTTGCTCGCAAGATTGATCCCTTATGTTGGCCGGATAAGTTCGAAGCGGTCCCGCGTCCGGACCCAAGTGTTGCCGGCCATTCGGCCAACGGCGTCCAGGCCCGCGGGATCGACGCGAAAGTCTTCAATCAAATCCTCGCGCAGGTGAAAGCGGAGCACCTCGCCCAGCACGATGACGCCGCTGCCGTGCGCGTGACCGGTGTAGACGATCTGAAGGAGCTTGCACTCCATTTGCGCGGGGGACTCGGCGACGCGCGGTGGGCGGACGGCTACGCTAGGAATCGGAGTTAGTCTGGAGAGCACGAACTCATCCACCTGAGGCGGAACCTCGGCTGAGGAGGCGTTGGCGGCGGAGGCGATGGCATCGCTGACCACATTGATGACGAACTCGCCCGTCTGTTCGACGTTGCGCAGGGTGTCCTTTGGTTCTACGGCGCCGTCCGTAGCGCCAGCGCGCAGCGAGGGGCAAAAAAGCACGGTGGGCGGATTTGAGCCGACGCCGCAGAAAAAGCTGAAGGGCGCGAGGTTGGCTATGCCTTGTTTGTCTATCGTCGAGACCAGCGCTATCGGGCGCGGCACGATCATGCCGATCATCAGCTTGTAAATCTGCCGTTGATGGCACTCGGCGGGGTTAATGCAGAGCATCGAGTTTGGGGAAGAGCGCGTGATGTCCATGCAGATAGCGTAGAACATTGCGCCGCAGTGCGACAGTCAGAGTCGTGCGTCTTACTTTTCTGACTGCTCGGAGAGCCCAACCTCGGCCGGCGGCGGCAGGGTGTGCGTCTGCCACCACTGCTCCATCACTTGATTCCAGCGGTCGTCGCGGCCGATCCAGAGTTGCGCAGCGCGGTCGTAGCGGGCTTGGTTATTGTCCAGCCAATAGGGCCGATTGTCGCGCAGCCAGGCCTGGCGGTAAAGCCCGCCGAGAAGCGCGTAGCCGTCGCGAATGTCTTCCAGCAGCCCGTTGTTGGAGCCGATGGCCGACAGCTTCGCCTGGACATCGTCCCTACGGCTTTTGTCGGCGGTCATGGCACGCGCCTGCTTGTAGAGCGCGATAGATTCGTCAGCCGCCTGAAATTTGAGGCCGACAAAATCAATGCGGCGCGCGCCCAGTTCCATCGCATCTAGCGCCTCAGTATTTTCGAGCGTGCGATTCTCTTGTTTAGCTGCGGCGCGAGCTTCGGCGATCAACGTAATGGCGCGCTCGGCGTGCAGCCGAAACTCGCTCAAGAAGGGCCGCAGCTTGACAGCCACGCGCTCACCCTCTGGCGAGAAGGGATCGACCCAGAAGTAAGCGTCTCTGGCATCGTGCAGGCCTGCGTCTTTGAACGAGTCGTGGGCGGCCATCAACTCGCGCTGCGCCAGATCGATCTTGCCTGTGGGATCGCCATGAAAAGCCTGGCCAAACGAAGACGAAAAAACATCTTCCGAGCTTTCGCCCGGTTGCCATCCGGCGGCTGCGCCAAAGAGTACGCCAAACCAGTTCTGGTCGAAGATGCTTTCGCCATCGTCGTTCCACACGGTGTTGAGCACGCCGGTCGCGCCCAGCGCCTGGCCGTCGCGCACAAAGACGCGAATGTTGGCCAGCGCCGCGTTGTTGTTGGGATAGAGGCGGCTCCAGTTACTGACGCCCGGCGAGACCCAGGTTTCCAGGCCTGCCTTGGTAAACGGCTCGATGATGGGCTTGAAGTCGGGACGTGCGCGGTACTCCCAAGGCACGGCGATCATGTCTTTGGGCAAAGTGGCCACCAGCTCCGGCGATTTGACCGCGATGTCGCCCCAGAAGAGCAGCCGCTTGTGGTTGGGCGCGAGCGTGGCGTGAATTTGCTTGAGGAAGTCGATGTAGACCGCGTCAATTCCCTGCTTCTCCACTTGCTCGCGCGTCTTGCCCAGGCCGAGGTCAACAGTTTCGTCGGCTCCGATGTGCGCGTAAGGAGCAGGAAAGACTTTGGCCAGCTCACCGAACCAACTGCTGATCAACGGCAGCGTAACGGCCTCGCCGGGAGCAAGCACGGAGCCGTGCGGCGTTTCGCTCAGCGAAGAGAACTGCTCGAACTTTAGCAGATGATGCAGATGGCCGAAGGACTCCTGCTCTGGAATGACGGTGATGTGGTATTGAGCGGCATAGGCCACCAGTTCGCGCGCTTCGTCGGGGGTCATTGCGCCGCCGGGAAAGGCCGCGACAGGAGAGGCTTCGTAGGCGAAGGTGTGCTCAAAATAGGGCGAGAAGATGTTGATCTTGTAGGCCGCCAGAGTGCGCATCTCACGCTTCAAAAAATCCATGTTGGGCATAGGGCCGCGCGACCAGTCGTCGGAGAGGCCGCGATGGGCCATTGCAGGCCAGTCGCGCAGCGTGGGCACGAGCAGCACCGCATCCTTGCCGCTGCCGCGAATTAATTGCTTCACCGTTTGCGCGCCGTAGAAGATGCCTGCGGAGGTTTCGGCGATCACTGCCAGGCCGCCCTGCCCGTCGGGGACGATAATGTAGCCTTCGTCGTGCATCGCCGGGTCGAAGCTGAGGTGGTTCGCTGTCAGCAACGCCTGGGCTGCATCGCCCTGGGCTCGCTCCAGACGAATAAAGGGAGCATCACTGCGCACCGTTCTTTTCCCCAGGCGATCCTCGATAAGATCCTCGACGGCAAACTGATCCTCCGCATTTTTCTCTGAGGCGACAAAGAAACCGATGCCGCCGATGGGAATCGCCTGAACGGCGGTGCACTCGCGGGGGGCGGGCACCAAGTGAAGATCAGCGCAGGAGGGCGCGGCTTGGGCGAACGCGCCGGCTGCGGCGCACGATAGAAAGAAGGTGAAGAAGGCAAACAAACGGCGCATGAGGAGAGCCTCGACGATGGGGTTTCGTCTACAAGGCTAACGCATTACCGCGCCCAATGTGAAACGGTGACGGAAACGCACCCGCGCCCGTGCGTCGCGAGCGTGTGCTCTCACTGCTTGCGAAATACCCAATCTCCTGTAACTTGATTATGTTTACCGGCAGTAACAACTATTGCCATTGTCCTATTCTTATCGCTACTTTGAAATGATTGCGCAGTGTGCCACCTATCCGTGAATCTCTGGAGCAAATAACTATCCACATCTGTTGAGATAGTCTCCCAGGATAGTTCCCCTGAATCAAGAATCGTTCCTTTAATGGATACCTCTTCAGACTCGATGCCATCCTTGATGAAGCGTCCTTCGATAACTAAACCAGACCTGGAAAATACACATCCCACATCGCCAGACCTCCCGTCGGGAAAGTAACTTCCGTCGCCCATTGATTTATCAGGAGGCCAAGAGTAATGCAAGCTCCAGTTTCCTAAAACCCAGTCGTATTTCATTTGTTTTGCTTCATCTTCAGCCGTTATTTCCGCCGCTTCCGCACTTTGCTTGTTCAGCCATCCTTTGTTCCTAAGCTGCCCCAGCAACTGCTGCATAGCCGGGTCATTGCTATCCGCTGCTCCTGTGTCGAGCAGTTTCTGTCCTGCTTCGTATCCAGCCATCGGCTTATTCAGGCTGATAGCCGAAGCGGCGCGAAGCTGCCAGAGAAAGATCTGCTCCGGATGCTTCCGCAAGAAGGATATGCTCTGATCCATAAACTGTTTCAGTAGACGTTTCTGTTCTTCCAGGTCTGTGGTTTGCTGCGCCTGCCGCGCCAGTACGATCAGGGAGTTGTAATCCACCTTATCCATGCCTGTCAGTTGCGGGCTATTCGCAATCGCTGCGGGTTGAGCAGACTGACTATTGACGGGAACCGCGCTGGTTGAGCCTACGGATGCAAGCAACTGGTCGATAAGCGCCTTGGCCTTGATGAGCCGCCGATCATCTGGATAGGCAATCAGCAAGCCAGCCGTCAGCTGCTGCGCTTCCGTGTATTTTCCCGCGCGCACCAGCTCGCTGATCTTGCTGGTCATCTCCTGCGGCGCCTGGCCGACGGACGCTATAGTGGATGCCATTGTGTTGCTATAAGCGGGTGGTGGGCTAGCGGGGATCGTATCTGTGTAGACCGTAGATGGACGCGCAGGAGCCGCATCCGCGTCGTTGGTTTCCATGGGAGGCGGTTGTACTGGCCGCGGCGGTGACTGCTGCGAGTGGCAAACGGAGACAGTCAGTGCAAACAATCCGACAATCATAACGCTGAAGAACTTTTTCATGGGCTTTCCTTACGATCAAAGCTGAGGTTTTACGCCATCCTGGTTTGAAAACAGGTCGATGATCTGCTGCTCCGTTTGATGCACTCTTTTGGCAGGATTCGAAACGTTGGGCGTTGGTTGTGGTTGAAAAAGATTGTCAATCTGCTGAGCAACCGGTGCTGCTGCCGGAGCCTGATTCGCAGGCGCAAGTATCGTTGTTGTTTTGGCGTAAGCGTTGTTCGCAAGGCAGCTTGTAGGGTTGGCGGGATCATCCGCATTGGCAGGAGGAATGCCCAATATGTTACCCAGGGTGCCGCTGTTTTGTACGGTCACGGTGGAGTCTTTCATTTTTTGTTTTGCCAATGCCAGATAGGCGCTTATGTTTGCATCATTGGGAGTATAGGCAAGAGCTTGCTGAAATTCGTTGATCGCGCCCACACAGTTTTTTTGCTTGAGCAGATAAATGCCACTATTTTTGAGTTGCTGGGCGGCAAGCGCCCGTTGCTGAGCTGCCGCGTCCAGCGGTGCCGTAGGCTGTTGAGGCTGGCCGAAGAGCCAGTTGTGAAGTCCTTGCCCCAGCGAATATGCGCCTTGCTGTAAAACCGCGGCGCCAATTTGCTGCTGCGGAGTCAGTCCGCCGGCAGCGCTCCCCGGCGTGGCCCCGGAGTTGCATTTTGAGCCTGCCGCCACCCAACTGTTGTAGTCCAGGCTTGATGAAAGTCCGCAGCTTTGCTTAATGGCGATCCATTCCTGGTTGGATTGTCCTGCCGCCGTGTGGGCTGCAAACGCTAACAACAGTCCGGCGCCTGTCGTGCACAATCTGAAATGGCAATTCATAGCCTGCCTCTATTTCCGCAACGTGATCGGAGGCGTACTATCGGCGCGGATTGTGGCGTCGAGGTACAACCCAATATCTGCGAAGCTCATCGGACTAAAGCGAATCTTCCGTTAATACTATTTAGTAACAATCAGAAACGAAGGGAATCGGTCATCCGTTTAGTTCTTTGGACATGGCAGTCTGCTGGCCATGATCTGCGAACCCGGCTATGGAATCTGCCGGTCTATTACCAGCGCTTGTATCGATTGCCAGCTTTTGTACTGGATCAGGACGGGTCGAGCGGAACCGGGGCAGGCGTTTCACTATGCGGTACACTGCCCCGTTTTGTGACCTTAGGCACAGTCACTTTCTCCCACGCTGGCCGACAATCAATACTTGAGGCTTGCCAGCCATCCGCTGGGCGGGCCGGGAGACGATTCTGATGAGCGATCTTGCCCCTCTGGCAGAATCCGTTGCGGTTGACCCGTTGGTCGGCCATCCCGCCGATTACCACGTTTTTGACAAGTTTATCGAGCGCTGCAAGAATCTGCCGGCCATCTCCACGGCGGTTTGCTGGCCGATGTCTGACGTAGCGCTTCGAGGCACGGTGGAAGCGGCGGAAGCGGGGCTGATCAAGCCTACGTTGATAGGCGACGCGGTGGAGATGAAGGCACTGGCCGCACAGATCGGCCTGGATATCTCCGCCTACCCCATCGTCGATGCAGATACGGAGACCAAGGCGGCCGAGTTGAGCGTGGCCATGTGCCGCAGCGGCAATGCTCAGGCCATGATGAAGGGCAGCCTGCACACCGATGAGCTGATGAAGGTGGCCATGGCCCGCGACACGGGGTTGCGCACCTCGCGCCGTATCAGCCATGTTTTCGTGATGGACACGCCGGCTTATCCGCGCACCCTGCTGATAACCGACGCGGCGATCAACATCGAGCCGGAGCTGGAGGACAAGATCCACATCGTACAGAACGCCATCGACCTGGCACATGCGTTGGGCATTGCCGAGCCCAAGGTAGCGCTGCTGTCGGCCATCGAGACGGTGAACACCAAGATCAAGTCGACACTGGACGCGGCGGCGTTGTGCAAGATGGCCGATCGAGGCCAGATCACGGGCGGCATCCTCGACGGGCCGCTGGCATTTGATACCGCGGTCAGCGTCAAGGCGGCTTCGATCAAGGGGCTGGTTTCACCGGTGACCGGGCAGGCAGACATTCTGGTAGTACCGGACCTGGAGAGCGGCAATATGCTGGCCAAGCAACTGGAATACCTGGGCGGAGCGCAGTTGGCCGGCATCGTGGTTGGCGCGCGCGTGCCCGCCATTCTAACCAGCCGGGCAGATTCGGCGGAGACGCGACTCACCAGTTGTGCGGTGGCGGTGCTGATGCACTATGCCGAACATCCTATGGTCAAGGCATAGTTTTTCATTCATTAACTAAATCTAATGGGCACCAACTCCGCAAGGAGGGGCGGCCATTTACGTTTTGCCCAGTTTTGCTCACAAAACGATTTTCCTAAGTTTTTTGCCAGCATCTTAAAGATAATGCTGATAATTTCCGATAAAAGGCGTATACGGATTGAAGGGGGAAACTGCGTTCTGAGGGATTCCGGCAAGCAGATACGTTTGGCGAATGCCTATACCCTCAAGAAACACGTTTTCTATCGATGAATCGGGAGATCGCCGGGATCGGGAAAGGCTGAAATGCTTAAATTCGCTGAAGCCAATCTCTCCGCCCTGATTGAAAGCACACAAGATCTGATCTGGTCGGTGGACCTCAATTATCGCTTGATTTCATTCAATTCTGCATTCCAGCAAAATATTCTTAACACCTATGGCGTTCGGCTTGCGGAAGGGATGCGCTTTCACGAGGTGCTTCCTCCGGAGCGGGCGGCGCTGTGGCTTGGGTATTACTCGCGGGTGTTTGCGGAAGGCCCGTTTCGAGCCGAGTATACCCGGATCGATGGCGGCATCATGGAGTTAGCTTTCAATCCCATCGTAGTCGACGGCAAAACTACGGGCATCTCGATCTTCGGAAAGGAAATCACGGAGCAAAAGGCGGCCGAGGAGTCGCGCCGTTTTCTTGCTCAGGTGGTGGAGAGCTGCGAGGAAGCCATCATCACCAACGCGCCATCCGGCGAGATTCTCACCTGGAACCATGCCGCGGAAGCCATCTACGGCTATACCGCCGGCGAGATGATTGGAAAACCCTTATCCATGATTATTGCGCCGGAACTCAGGGAGCTTGCTGATCGACAACTCAAGGAACTCCTAAAGGGGGCGCCGCTGCTCGAAACTAAGGGAGTGGCTTTACGCAAGGATGGGAGCAGGGTTCACATTTCCGTGACCACCTGGCCTATGCGGAGTTCCGCCGGCGAAGTTACGGCCATCTGCACTATTATTCGCGATGTTTCAGTACAATATGAGGCCGAAAAGGCCAAGGCTTTGCTAGTCTCGGTTGTCGAATCCTCCAACGATGCGGTTCATGCCGTCAATCTGGATGGGACTGTCGCCAGTTGGAACCGGGGGGCCGAGGCGCTGTTCGGTTATACGAACGAGGAAATCATTGGAAGAAGCATTGCCATCCTTGCTCCGCCCGGCCGCGGCCATGAAGTACCTTCTTTCATGAGGATAGTCGCGCGGGGAGAACACGTTGCTCCATTCGATACCTATCTTCGCAATAAGGACGGACGCAACATTGATGTTTCGCTCTCTATATCCCCAATCCGGAACTCGGCCGGAGAGGTAGTGGGCGCCTCAGCCATCGCCCGCGACATCACGCAGCGTAAACAGATCGAGAGAGAACTTGAGGAAGCCGAAAAAAACCGATCATTGCTGGCTTCGGTGGTTGAATCCTCCGGCGACCTGATTAACACGATCAATCTGGATGGAACCATCACGAGTTGGAATCCAGGCGCCGAACGGCTTACAGGCTACACCAGCGAGGAGGTCGTGGGAAAAAACGCGGCAACTCTTGTTCCTCCTGGTCATGAATACGATGTGCATCAGAACCTCAAAACCATCCAGGGTGGGTCTTCCATCGACTCAGTCGATGCAGTTTTCCAGAGGAAGGATGGAAGCGGGATTGATGTTTCGCTAAACCTGTCCCCGATCCGGAATTCGGCTGGAGAGGTCGTGGGTGCCTCAGCTATCGCCCGCGACATCAGCCAGCGTAAGCAGATCGAGATGCAGCTGCGTGACAGCCTGGATTCTCTTCAGGAGTCGCAGGCGATTGGAGGGCTGGGCAGCTACGTTCTGGATATTGGAAGCGGCGTATGGACTAGTTCGAATGTCCTGGATGAAGTCTTCGGAATCGGCAAAGAATACGAACATACAGTGGCAGGGTGGACGGCCCTGATCCATCCCGATGATCGCGCCATGATGGCCGTCTATTTCGCGGAAGAAGTTGCCGGAAAGGGACTGAATTTCAACAAAGAATACCGTATTGTTCGCCTTGCAGATCAGGATGTGCGCTGGGTTCATGGGCTGGGCAGGCTGGAGTTCGATGGCAAGGGCCACCCGGTGAAGATGCGCGGCGTCATCAAAGACATCACCGAGAGCAAGCTGTCGGAGAAGCAACTACGCGACAGCGAGGAGCGCTACCGTGCAACCTTCGATCAAGCCGCCGTGGGCATAGTCCACGCCTCGTTTGAGGGGATTATTCTGCGCGGTAACGAACGATTCGCGGCGATTGCCGGATACTCCCCGGAGGAAATCCCCGGCCTCTCAGTCCGTCAGATCACTGCGCCGGAGGATAGGGCTGCGACCGCTACGGTGATGCAACGAGTTGCGCGCGGCTTCGGCGCGGAAGCTGTTGAGAAGCGTTATATCCGCAAGGACGGAAGCTTATTCTGGGCAAGGACGACCGTATCAGTACAACGCGATGGCCAGGGGAGGCCGATACACTTCATCGTCTTTATCGAAGACATCAGCCAACGCAAGAAAGCGGAGACGCAACTGCGTGACAGCGAGGAGCGCTACCGTGCCACCTTCGAGCAGGCCGCAGTGGGCATCGTTCACGCCTCGCTCGAGGGCCGGTACCTGCGTTGCAACGCGCGCTTCGCGGAGATCATCGGCTACCCGCTAGAGGAGATTCCCAGCCTTAGCTTTCAGCAGATCACGGTCCCCGGAGATCTGGAATCCAGCCTGGGGCTGCACCGTCAATTGCTGGAAGGCGCCGCGGAGATCCCCAGCTTGGAGAAGCGCTATATGCGCAAGGACGGCAGCCTGGTCTGGGCCCGGGTGACGTTTTCGTCGCAACGCGATGGTGAAGGCCATATCCTCTACTTCATCGCCATTGTCGAGGAGATTCAGGCGCGCAAGGAGGCCGAGGAGCGGCTGAGGGTAACCACGGACGCGCTGCGGAACAGCGAAGAACGCTATCGCACCGCATTCCAGATGAATCACGATTCAATAGATATCTGCCGGTTGGAGGATGGCCGGTTCCTTGAGGTTAACGAGGCCTTCGTCCGATGCTCCGGCTTCACGCGCGAGGAAGTGATTGGACATACGGCGCAGGAGATCGGCATTTGGGCCAATCCCTTCGACCGGCAGAAGATGCTCGATGATCTGCGACGGAATCAAGGCAGATGCAACTTCGAAACGCAGTATCGAACCAAAAACGGCGACTTACGCTGGGGGTTGCTTTCCGTGGTGGCCATCGAGTTGGATGGCGTGCCCTGCATTCTGTCCATCACGCACGATATTACCGAGGCCAAGGCAGCCGAGGAATGCCTGACCATGGCCGCGAATGAACTGCGGTTGAGCGAGGAACGCTATCGCACCGCCTTCCAGACCAGTCTCGACGCCATCGCCATCAGCCGGATAGAAGGAGGATATATCGACTGCAATCAGTCGTTTCTCGACACATTGGGCTATAAGCGCGAAGAGGTTCTGGGACGAAACACACTGGAACTGGGGATCTGGGCGGATGTCCGCGACCGCAAGGCCGTGTTGGAAATGGTGCGCGAAGGCATGAGTTGCCGTGGTTTGGAGGTCCAGTTCAGAAAGAAAAACGGGGAACTTTTCTGGGGGGAGATGTCGTTGTCTGTGATGGTGATTGAAGGCGTGCCCTGCATCCTATCCATTACGCGCGATCTCACCGCCGCCAAGGCAGCGGAGAAGACCATCCGGAGCCTCGCCTTCTATGATCCATTGACCGGCCTGCCCAACCGCCGTCACCTGATGGAGCGGTTGCGTCAGCCCCTTGACGCCGGCGCCCAAAACGATCGTTCGCAAGCACTGCTGCTGATTGATCTGGACCACTTCAAGACCCTGAACGACACCCTCGGTCATCAGACCGGCGATCTTATGCTTCAGGAAGCCGCGCGGCGCATCGTAGCCTGCACCCACGAAGCCGACACCGTGTGCCGGCTGGGCGGAGATGAGTTTGTGGTGCTGCTCGAAGCGCGAGGTAAAGTTGCCGAGGAAGCCGCGGCCATGGCCAAGGACGTAGGCGAAACCATGTTGGCTGCGATAGACGAGCCCTGCCTGCTCGGGGAGCATGAATGTCTATCCACGGCCAGTATCGGAATCGCCGTCTTCGGGGACCGGCAAGACAGCACAGATGAGATTCTTCAACAGGCTGAAATTGCCCTGTATCAGGCCAAGGCCGCGGGCCGCAACACCTTGCGCTTTTTCTCACCGGCCTTGCAGGCTGCCGTCACCGCCCGCGCCACGATGGAGGAGGATCTGCGCCAGGGGATCAAGGCAAAACAATTCCAGCTCTACTATCAGCCGCAGATGGAGCGGGGCCACTTGACGGGTGCCGAGGCTCTCATCCGCTGGGAGCACCCCAGGAGCGGCATGGTAATGCCCAACGACTTCATTCCTCTGGCTGAGGAATCGAGGCTGATTCTGCCGCTGGGAGATTGGGTTCTGGAAGCCGCCTGCGAGCAGATCGCGATGTGGGCAAGCCGGAAGGAAACAGCCCATCTATCTGTGGCAGTCAACATCAGCGCGCTGCAGTTCCGCCAGCCAGAGTTTGTCGAGCATGTGCTAACAACCCTCAGCCGCACTGGCGCCAACCCTGGAAACCTTCGGCTGGAACTCACCGAGAGCATGCTGGTGGACAATCTGGAGGACATAATTGCCAAGATGACTGAACTCAAGTCGCATGGCCTGAGATTCTCGCTGGATGACTTCGGCACCGGCTATTCGTCCTTGACTTACCTCAAACGCCTGCCCCTGGACCGCTTGAAGATCGATCGCTCGTTCGTGCATGACATGATGGTGGATGCCACCAGCGGGGCCATTGCGCAAACCATTCTTTCGCTGGGCCGGGCCATGGGCATATCGGTTATTGCCGAGGGCGTGGAAACGGAAGAACAGCGAGGCTATCTGGCAGCTCTTGGCTGCCACTCCTTCCAGGGATACCTGTTCAGCCGCCCGCTGCCGCTGGACAAGTTCGAGGCCTTTCTGCGGGGTTTCGCAGAAAATGGCAGCCCGGGTTGAGCCGGTTGCGCCTGGGTCTCCTGTATATTCTAGAGTGTTCTGAATAACTGCTGCTTCTGTTGGAGAAGCCATGAAGAAAGCACTGCATGCGCTTGTTTTATTTTTCTTATTTATAATTTACGGCCTTCCGGCCACGGGCCAGGGCAGCCTGAGCGTGCAGCTTTACCGCGCGGCCAGGGAAGGCCGAGTGGAGGAGATTCAACTGCTTTTGAAACGGGGCGCCAATATAGAGGCCAGGTTCGCCGACGGAGAAATCTGGCCCTATGTTGTGGACGATATCAAGCGGACTCCGCTGATTGCGGCTGCTGTAAGCGGCAATATCGAGGTGCTGCAGTTGCTGCTGAAAAATGGTGCCAACATCGAGGCCGTGGATGACAACAACAACACTGCGCTGATTGCCGCCTCCATCGCGGGTCAGACCGAGGCTGTTAGGCAATTGTTAAAAAACGGCGGCAACGTGAACGCCATAGGCGCTAAGGGCGAAACGGCGCTTGCTTGTGCTGCCGAAGAGGGCAAGACCGATGTGGTGCAAGTGCTGCTGGACAACAGCGCGGACATGGAAGCCACGGGAAACATGGCGAATGGGACGGCGTTGATTCTGGCCGCCAAGAACGGCCATGCGGACATTGTGCATTTGCTGCTCTACAGAGGCGCCAAGATTGAGCCCGGAGGCTCGTCAGGCTACGAGACAGCGCTGACCGTGGCCGCCAGTAATGGGTATACAGAAATAGCGCGAATACTGCTGGGAAACGACACCAACATCGAGGCCAGAAACAGCTTGGGGCAGACGGCGCTGATGGAAGCTGCCGCTTCCGGCCAGACCACCGCTGCGCTGTTGTTACTGGAGAAAGGCGCCAATATCGAGTCCAGGAGCAACGATGGGCGGACGGCCTTGCTATGGGCTGCCTTTGGTCACCACACCTCCGTTGCGCGGTTGTTGCTTGAGAAAGGCGCCAATCTTGAGGCCGCTGCCGAAGACGGCGATACGGCGCTAATTGCTGCAGCCTGCGGGGAGAGTGAAAACGATAGGGATGGAAGAGAAAAAGCCGGCCTGGTGCAGTTGCTGCTGAACAAGGGCGCCAATTTCGGCGCTCAAAACAAGGCCGGCCTGACGCCCATGACCTGTCCCAATCGGATGCATCCGCCAGCGGTGGCCGCACTGCTGGAACAGGCAAGCCGAGTGAAGAAGATGGCTGCCGGAAAACCGCAATAAACAAAATCAAAGCCCGTGGAAACCGAGACGATTTCCACGGGCCTCTACTGCTGATTCATTGCTTGGCTAGTTCAGCGTCAACTCCGCATTGAGCGGAGTGTTTTCGCTAGAGTCGCCGACGCGAATGACAAATTTGCCGGGATCGATGGTCCACTTGTGGGTCGTGGCGTTCCAGTAGCTGAAGGCGCGGGCGTCGAGGTTGATGGTCACGTGCTTTGTTTCGCCGGGAGCGAGGCGCACTTTTTCAAAGCCCTTGAGTTCGCGCTCCGGACGCTTGACCGTTGAGGAGGGATCAGAGATGTAGAGCTGGGCCACTTCCGCTCCGGCCACGCTGCCGGTGTTGGTTACGTCGAAGCTGACTGAAACAGTCGAGCCTGAGGCAGCGGTTGCGGGAGCTTGCAAATTAGCGAAGCTGAAGGTGGTGTAGCTCAGCCCGAAGCCGAAGGGGTAAAGCGGATGCTTGCCCGTGGTGGTCCAGTAGCGATAACCGACCAGCAGGCCGTCATCGTAATTCACATGTGGAATGACGTAATCCACCGGCGCACGGCCCTCTTCGACTACGTGCAGCGAGGTGTCCGCGCCCTTGATGGGATAGTAGTAGGCGTAAGAGGGATTCTCCTCCCAACTGCGATCAAAGCTGACTGGCAGCTTGCCTTCGGGATTGTGTTTGCCGAAGAGCACCTCGGCGACGGCCGTTCCGCCCTCCTGGCCGGGATAGTAGTTGTGCAGCAGCGCCGGAACCTTGTTGAGCCAGCTGCGCGTGTCCAGAGCGCCGCCGGCGGTGAGGGTAACGATGGTGTGCGGGTTAGCCGCGGCGATGGTCTCGATCAACGTGTCCTGTCCCCAGGGAAGCGCGAAGGTACGGTCATGGCCCTCGCCCTCGGATTGCTGATTGAAGCCAGCGGCGACGACCACGACATCGGCCATGGCGGCCATCTTACGTGCATCGGCTGAGATCAGCTCAGGCAAATAGGCAATGCCCAGGCCAAAGCGGGGAGTATCGCCGCGAGGTTGAAGCTCGGCGATCACGGTGGCGGTCTCTCCGGCAGCCAGCTCAACGATGGCCGACTGTGGAACCTGGCCTTCAGCGCGTACTTGAAGGAGCAACTCTTTGCCGTTCACCAGCACCTTGAATCCATTTCCGCCCCAGCCCGACGCGCCGGCCAGGATCATATACTTGCCGGCTTTCTCCGCCTTGTAGTGAGCGGTGTAACGGATGCTGTGCGGTGTTGCGGCCTCAGGCTCCCAGCCGCTATCGCGCCAACTATTGATGTCCCGCACGGTGCCGCTCTTTGGCGTACCGGTGAAGTCATTACTGGGATAATCATCGACCTTGACGGCGCCCTCCCAGCGGGTTGTGTGAAATAACTCGCCCTCATCGGGCAGGCCGCGTGCATAGAGCACGCTGACATTGGGTCCGGCAAGATTGGCGATGCCGGTGAGGATGCTGACCGGTTCAAAGGCCGTGGCCTCCGAGGAGCCTCCACCGCCGACAATTGCAGGCCATGCGTCAGGCCCGATCACAGCGATGGTTTTGATCTTGCTCGCATCGAGAGGCAAAATGTGGCTGTCGTTCTTCAGCAAGGTAAGGCTCTCGCGTGCGCCGTCAAGGGCGATGGCGCGGTCGGCCACCGAGTAAGTCGAGTCGGCCGGATCAAATTGCGGGCGGTCCAGGAAGCCGTAGCGCAGCACGGTTCTCAGCAGCCGCAGCACCTTGTCGTCGATAGTGGATTCCTTCACAGTGCCGGCTTTGACCGCTGCCAGCAGGACTTTGGCGGTCATGAAGCGCGCGTTGGGCATCTCCAGGTCCAGGCCGTTGTTGGCCGCCGCGACGCCGTCATAGGTCGAGTCCCAGTCCGACATGAGAATACTTTGAAAGCCCCACTCGCCCTTGAGTACCTTTAGATTCAGAAACTCGTTTTGCGTGGCGTGGACGCCGTTGACCAGGTTGTAGGAGTTCATCACCGCATCTACATGGGCCTGGGTGACGGCGGCTTCGAAGGCCGGCAGATAAATCTCGCGCATGGTTCGCTCGTCGATATCTACGCTCGTGTTGTGCCGGTTGTACTCCTGATTGTTCAGTGCGAAGTGCTTGACGGTGGCGATGACGCCCTGGGACTGGACGCCCTCAATATAAGGAACGACTACGGCGGCGTTGAGGAAGGGATCTTCCGAGAGATATTCAAAATTGCGCCCGGCGAGTGGAGAGCGTGCGATATTAACGCCAGGGCCGAGCAGAAAATTGACACTGCGAGCGCGGGCATCGCGTCCCAATCCCTCGCCCAGTCTGCGAGCGAAGTCCTTATCCCAGGTGGCGGCCAGCGCCACGCCTCCCGCGTAGGCAGTAGTCGGTCCCCAGGTGCGCACACCCACGGAAGCGTCGGACATTTTGAAGCGGGGCAGGTCGATGGCCGGGACAGCCTGCGTGAACATACTATCCACGCCGCCTAGCAGCATGATCTTATCTTCGAGGGTGAGTTTGGCCAGCAGGGCATGGGCCCTGGCCTCAATGGCGGGCGAATCCGGCGCGGGCGCCTGTGCGGCGGCGATCAGGCCGCAGCAGAGGAACATGGTGAGAAAGAGTGTGATTTTCAGGGAGAAAGCCGGTTGCGAGGAGTAATTCTGTGTGTTTTTCATACCGCAAGAAGGCTAACGCATTTGTCATATGGATGTAAACCTTACTTCGTGGTTGTGACGATATATCAGCCGCTACATTGACCTTGGCTCGTAGAGTATCGGCGGCAAACTCAAAGATCGGAAAAAACTTCCCTAAGGAAGAGTTTTTTGCTGGAGGAGATTTACTGTTCTCGCGCCGTCAATATGGCCTCTGAGCATCTGTCATTCCGGGCCAGGTGTCTGTCCTGAAAGGCGCGGCGGGCAGGCCGGCTCCATTAAAGAGGGTCGCTGCCGGGTTGGATTGCCAGGCATAACGAACTTCTTTGGGATCAGGCACTGCGGGCGAGTAGACAATAATTGTTTTGCCCTTGATGTGTGCATCGGCCCAATACCACTTATGGTTCTCTCCGGCGATGGCGAACTCTTCCAGCTTTGTACCCTTAACCACGAGGCCGCCATCGGCGTGCGCAAAGTGCAAGCGGATTGAGCCCGAACGCCGGTCGACCGACTTCAGGGTTGGTCCCGAATAAACGATCTTCTCGCCGTAGTAGTTTGCCAACGCGCAGAGGGCGAGACGGTCTCCGACTGGTTGTTTGTCCTGCGAATGAATGTTGTCAGCGTCGCCGGTGTCGATGGTGACAGCCAGGCAGGAGTGGGGAACGCCGGCAGCCGCAACAGCCTGCGACTCGCGCGTTTCGGCCCATTCGTCGCCATCGACAGGTGTCGAGCTGCGATGTTTGAAGGCCGGCAGGCTGACGATGTAGAAAGGAAAGTCTCCCTGGCCGAAGAGCTTGCGCCAGTCAGCGATCATCACGGGAAGAATCTTGCGGTACTGGTAGCCGCGCGGCGAGTTCTGCTCGCCCTGATACCAGAGTGCACCGGCGATGGAGAGCGGCGCGACGGGCTTCAACATTCCTTCGTATAGGACCGACGGCATGACGGGCCAGTTCTCGTAGCCGATGGGCAGCGAATGCGGCGGACGTGCGTCAACGCTGAGCTGACCCTTCCAATTGCCGGCCAGCGGAATAATCGACTTGTCGCCCAGCATGAGGTGTAGATCTTCAGGCTTGCCCAGGAATCCGCCAGCAGGCTTGGTCTTCAGCACGCGAATTGCAATGATGTTCTTTCCGGGCTTCAGCACGCCCTCGGGAAGGAAATAAACGCGAGGGTTCTCGACCCATGCGCTGGCGCCGGCGAAGGCGCCATTCACATAGGCCGTGTCCATGCGCTCAATCGAGCCCAGGAAGAGCATCGCGCGACCGGCCGGAAGCGGATCAGGCAGAACAATTTCCTTTCGAAACCAGGACACGGCGGCCGTCTCGGGCACGCCCAGCTCGGCAAATCCACTGGGAAGGCTGACAGATTTCCAGCTTGAATCATCGAAATCGGGAGAGGCCCATTTGCCTTTGAGACCGGTGTCGTATTGGTCGTACCAGTGCATCACGTAGTTTCCATATTCAGGCGCGCCCTCTGCTGTCAGCCGCTGCAACTCCGCTAGCGGTACATCAAAATCGTGAAGCGGACGCAAAGCTTCGGCGCTTGTCCAGGCCTCGGCCGGAGTTCCGCCCATCGCGTCGACGACCAGGCCGATGGGAACGTTGAGCTCACTCTGGAGCTTGCGCGCAAAGTAGTAGCCGACCGCGGAGACCCATTCGGCCGACTGCGGCGTGACCTCGCTCCACTTGCCTTCGATCGAATCCGTGTGCCGATAGGCGGGGTGTCCCGCAACGGTGAAGAAGCGAATCTGCGGAAAGTTAGCCGCCTTCACTTCGTCTGCGCCATTGCGCGTAAAGCGGAGCGGCAGGCCCATGTTCGATTGTCCACCGCAGAGCCAGACATCGCCGACCAGCACGTTATGAAGTTCGACCTTCTCGTGGCCGGTGATCTTGATGGTGTATGGACCGCCCGCGGGAGGCGGCTGAATCGTCACCTGCCAGCGGCGGTCGGGGCCAGCCACGCCGGATGCCGATGTGTCTCCAATCTCAACCTTGACCTTGTCGCCAGGTTCAGACCATCCCCAGATGGTGTTGGCCTTGCCGCGCTGCATAACCATGCTGTCCGCAAAGATGGGGCTGACGAAGGGAAGCGGCTTGACGGCCTGCGCCGCGGCGGGAGACGCAACAGAGGGCGTTGGTTGAGCTGGCGCAATGCCCATGGGCGCAACGAGCAAAAAAGATGCCGCAAGCCAGGCAAGTTTTAATCTGGAGATCATGTGTTCAAGCCTCTTTAAGGAAGACGCGACTTACAGTATAAAAGACTTGGGCTTGGAGTAACTCCTCCAAGCCCAAGTCATTACCACACTATTTTCAACTTATTGGAAGAGTCGCGGCGCAAAGTCCTTCAGATCGCGACGCCACGTTTGCCACTCGTGCGAGGTGCCGGGCGATTCGTAGAAGATGTGTTTGATCTTGGCATCATCCAGTGTAGTGTGCAGTTTTGCAATGCCGGCGTGCATCATGGCAGGTTCCTCGGTGCCAACGCCAATCCACAGCAGGTGCACGCGCTTGGCGAAGGCATCCGGATCAGCCATAGCGCCGTTGAAGGCTGTCTTCAGATCGAACTTCTGATCGCCGCGCATCATCTGCATCCCGCCTGCGCCGCTGAAACCGCCAATGTAAGAGAAGAGGTCGAGATGGTCAAAGGTGACCTGGAAGGTTTGCATGCCGCCCATCGAGAGGCCGGCCATGGCGCGATGATCACGGTCTGCCAACGTCCTGAAATGAGAATCGATGTAGGGAATCAGCGCCTGCGTCATGTCGTCTTCAAAGGTCTGCGACATCTCCTGCATGGCCTTCATCATCTCTGGCGAGCCGAAGGGTTTCCCGGTCAGGTCAGGTTCAACGTAGCCGGCACGCCGCGCGTAGCCGTAGGCCATGACGACGATCATGGGCTTCGAGCTCTTGCTGGCGATCAGGTTGTCGAGGATAAAGTTTGCATGGGCCTGCCTGATCCAGCCGGTCTCATCTTCGCCGCCGCCGTGCTGCAGATAAAGCACGGGATACCGCGTCTTCGTCTGTGTGTCGTAATCCGGCGGTGTATAGACGAGGGCATGACGCCAGCTTCCGGTGACCTTGGAGAAGTACCAGACTTCACGGACAACGCCGTGCGGTACATCCTGCGGCAGATAGTAGGTTGCCCCCGGCTCCGGAATCTCGATTCCGCTGGCGTCTTTGCCACCGCCGAAATACGAATGGCTTCCAGGATCGCTGAACTCCGCGTCATCAATCGACAGGGTGTAATAGTGGAAGCCGGGGACCATAGGCGCGGAGGTCGCGGTCCAGAATCCATCAGGCTGCTTCACCATCTCCAGCTTTGGCTGGCTCCAGAAGTTCACCACAACCTTGGTGGCATTTGGGGCCTTCACGCGGAATTCGGCTCGGCCACTGGCGTCGACACGGGGATACGCCGCTCCCCACACATTGGTGGATGCGGGCTCGAAGCCGCCGGTGTTCTGTGCACAGCAGTAGCTCGCCGCAATCAGGAAGGTAATCATCACGTACTTCATCTCTTCAATCCTCCGTATAAAAAAGTTTTTTAGACGTTCCTGCCTTCTCCAGCATGATCAATCCCTGGCGATGTCAGGCCAATCGGATGTTATCATGCCCCATTTATCCGTGTCTGGACACATATCGATACATTCGATCATAATTAAGTGATTTATTTGTCTTGCCGCGTCTTATCTCTCTTCCATATCGTCAAGATCAGCGGAAACAGAGTACAAAAAACGGATTTCTGAACTCTCGACTGGGGTGTGTCGAGCATTCTTTTTCCCGTTCAATCAACCGCCGGCATCATTTTCACGGAGGAACTAGCAATGCGTAAGCTTCTGCTCGGTTTGGGCCTCATGGCTGCAATTCTGCCCGCATCATTCGCAACTGCTCAAAGTACTCATCTCGCCATCGACGCATCCAAGCCTGGAGCGAAGATCGATCGCAACATCTTTGGCCAGTTCGCGGAGAATCTCGGGCACGGTCTTTACGAGGGCATCTGGGTTGGCCCGGACTCCTCGATTCCCAACACGCGCGGAATTCGCAAGGACGTTGTGACCGCCCTTCAAGCGTTGAAGGTGCCCAACGTGCGCTGGCCGGGCGGCTGCTTTGCAGACCAGTACCATTGGCGCAAGGGCATCGGCCCAGCCGCGCAGCGGCCGGCAACGCTCAACTCCGCATGGGGCGGCGTGGTCGATAGCAACGCATTCGGCACCGACGAATTCATGGATTTCATCCAGCAGATAGGCAGTCAGGCCTATGTCTCGGTCAACGTCGGAAGCGGAACTCCGCAGGAAGCGGCTGAGTGGCTGGAGTACATGACTACCGCGCAGCCTACGGCACTTGAGAAAGAGCGCGCCGCCAACGGCCATCCCGACGCCTATAAGGTTGGCTTCCTGGGGATCGGCAATGAGAGTTGGAGCTGCGGCGGAGATATGACGGCCGATTACTACGTGAGTCAGCTCAAGATCTACAGCCGTTTCGTCGACAACGTCAATCCTTCTCAGCAGAGCAAAAACCAGATGCTCAAGATCGCCGTCGGCCCCGGCTTTCCCGAGACCGATTGGACCGAGGCCGTGATGAAGGCCTGGAAGCAGCACGACTGGAGCTGGAACATCGACGGACTTTCAGTGCACTGGTATACGATAGCCAACGGATGGCCGCCCACGACGCCTTCGACCGGCTTCGGCGTAGAGGATTACGGCAAGACGTTGAAGTCCACGTTGTTTATGGATGAGTTCCTGCACAAGCAGGAGGCCGTCATGGACAAGTACGATCCCGAGAAGAAGATCGCGCTGGTAGTGGACGAATGGGGCGCATGGCATGCGCCGCTGCCCGGCACCAACGAGCACTTTCTTGTCCAACAGAACAGCTTGAGAGACGCGATTCTGGCCTCTCTGAATCTGAATATCTTCTCCCGCCACGCCGACCGCGTGCGCATGGCGAACATCGCGCAGATGATCAACGTAATTCAGGCGATGATTCTGACTGATAAAGAGAAGATGGTCGTCACGCCCACCTATTACGTCTTCAAGATGTATGTGCCCTTCCAGGATGCGACGTTTGTTCCGGTTGATTTCGATCCCGGCTCTTTCCACCGTGACGGCATCACGCTGCCGCGCGTGGATGCATTGGCTGCCAGGGACGCTGCTGGAAAGATTTGGATCGAAATCACGAACCTCGATCCCGACAAACCGGTTGATATCGATGCGGAGATTACTGGCATGACGGCCAAGTCGGCAAAGGGAGAAACGCTGACCGCGCCTGCCGTTGACAGCGTTAACACATTCACAGCGCCTAACACTGTTGTGCCGGAGCCCATTTCCGTAAGCGTGAAAGGCGGCAGGCTGACGTTGACGGTTGAACCGAAGTCGGTGACGGTCATTTCGCTGGAGCCATAACAACAGATCACATGCCGCTTCCGCGGCGGGAGATATTGGACCATGCAATCGGCAATACGAATATCCGTTATGAAGATGCCGGCGTTGTTGCTGGCTGCGCTTTTTCTCTCGCTCGTGTCTGCGGCGCAAACGCCCGCGGTACATGTAGCGATCGACGCGACGAAGACCGGCGCGCCAATCTCGAAGTATGTCTACGGACAATTTCTGGAGCACGGCGGCGACATCGTCAACACGGGCGTATGGGCTGAACTGCTGGCGGATCGCAAGTTCTTTTATCCGGTCGCGGCAACTGCGCCTACACCGCCTCCGATGATGGGAAACGCAGCGGGGAATCCAAGGTTCCGCCGTCCCATTACGCGGTGGTGGGCGCCCATTGGCGGCGACGGCGTGGTTACGATGGACACCAAGAATCCATATACCGGCGATCACACTCCGCTGGTGAAGCTCGACGCCAAGACGCCGCATGGAATCGGAGAGTCGGGAGTTGTGGTGCGCAACGGTAAAACGTACGCGGGCCGCATCGTGCTGGCCGGCACACCTGGGACAGTCGTCAAGGTCGCGTTGATTTGGGGCAAGGAGGCAGGCGACCGGCAGACGGTGACGGTCCACATTCTGGGGACTTCCTATAGCAAGATTCCGCTCAAGTTTGAAGCCAAGGCCGACAGCGACGATGCGCGCCTGGAGATCACGGGAACGGGGACGGGGTCGTTTCATGTGGGCACAGTTTCGCTGATGCCTGCCGACAATATTGAGGGCTTCCGCAAAGAGATCGTTGACGCGCTCAAGCAAATGCGCTTTGGCGTTCTTCGCTTTCCCGGCGGCAACTTTGTTTCCGCGTACGAGTGGCGTTATGGCGTTGGCGACATCGATAAACGGCCGCCGATCTTCGATCCGGTCTGGCACGCTGTGCAGCCCAACGATGTGGGCACGGACGAGTTCCTCACGCTCTGCCGATTGCTTGGCGTCGATCCTTACATCACCGTCAATGCCGGCTTCGGTGATGCATGGTCAGCACGCGAACTCGTCGAGTACACCAACGGCGCGGTCACTACGCCGATGGGAAAATGGCGTGCCGCGAATGGGCATGCGAAACCGTACAACGTGAAGCTGTGGGGCGTCGGCAACGAGCCTTGGGGCGATTATCAGATGGGCGCAATCTCTCCCGAACAGTTCGCGCTCAAACACAATCTCTTCGCCAAGGCTATGAAGCAGGTTGACCCGTCGATCAAGCTCATCGCGGGCGGCGCCATGCCCGACGTGATGGAGGGCGCCGATCAGTCCAAGCGCCTCAGCGGCAAGTACGTTCCCGACTATCTGACGCCGGCTGACTGGAGCGGCTATATGCTGGCGCACGACCTGGACAACATCGACATGCTCAGCGAGCACTACTATGCCTCCGGCACAGAGCACACGGATATGAAGCTCGGCAAAAAGATGCCGATCAACCCGCCGCTGTCACAGATCGAGTGGATGCGCGCCCCGGCCGTTCAGGTCCGTGCCAAGTATGAGCACTACCAGAAATATCTGGAACTGATTCCCGGCCTCAAGGATAAACCGGTGCCGATTGCCATTGACGAGTGGGCGTACTTCGGCGGTGGGCCCGGTTCCTACAAGACGGTTCCAGCCTATGCCTGGGCCTTCCACGAGATGTTCCGCCACTCGGATATCTTCCAAATGGGCTGCTTCACCTTTGCGACGGCGATGATGAGCTCGAACCGCACAGAAGCGATTTTGAATCCCACGGGAATGCTCTTCAAGATGTATCGCGATCACTTCGGCGTAATTCCGGTGGAGGTAACAGGCGACTCGCCGCAGCCCAAGGTCACTTTCCCGGTTGGCGGCGACCAGCCCGCGGTCAATCCGGGCAGTGATACCTATCCGTTGGATGTGAGTGCGGCGCTCAGCGAGGATCGCAAGACGCTGACCATCGCTGTGCTGAACCCATCGGATAGCAAACAGAGTTTGAAGCTGGCTATCAATGGAGTGAAGCTGGCTGAGAAGGGTACGCTCTGGCAGATGGCGCCCGCGAAGTTGGATGCTGTTGTCGCGGTCGGCAAGCCACCGGAGGTTGCGGTGGAGGAGCATGCGCTCGGCGTGCTGCCCGAAACAATTGAGACGCCTCCCTTCAGCGTCAGCATTTATTCGTATGCGGTGCGGTAACTTATGTGGATTCTGGATACGGCCTGAAAGGAATGTCAAGTGATTCCTACCCATTTCGCAAAAGACATGAAATGGATGGGGCACAACATCGCAATTGAATCAGGCTGGATCAATTAAGAATTTTGAAAGGAAATCGAAGATGAGAACGGTTTTGCTGGCAATCGCTATCGCGGCCGCGCCGCTGATGAGTGCGGCCAATGGCCCCACGGCAAAGGTTGAGCAGGGTGTCTTGCAGGGCACACAAGAAAATGGACTCACCGTCTACCGGGGCATTCCGTTCGCGGCGCCGCCTGTGGGCGAGTTGCGCTGGCGCGCTCCGCAACCCGCGGCCAAGTGGGAGGGCGTACGCCCCGCGAATAAGTTCGCTCCGCAGTGTGTGCAGAGCATTCCTGGGATAACGACGAGCGAAGACTGCCTCTATCTGAATGTCTGGAGCCCGGCGAAGTCTGCTTCCGCGAAAGTCCCGGTGTTGGTGTGGATCTATGGCGGCGGCTTCAGTGTCGGAGGCACCTCCGTTCCAACTTACAGCGGAGAAAAGCTAGCCCAAAAGGGAGTGGTGCTGGTCAGCATCGCATACCGCCTGGGGCCGCTCGGCTTTCTGGCGCATCCTGAACTGAGCGCGGAATCGCCCGAGCATGTCTCGGGCAACTACGGCCTGCTCGACATGATCGCCGCATTGGGTTGGATCAAGAAAAATATTGCGGCCTTCGGCGGCGATCCCAACAAGGTCACCATCTTCGGCGAGTCGGCCGGAGGCATCGCTGTGAGTCAGCTTTGCGCTTCACCGCTGGCAAAGGGCCTGATCCAGGGGGCAATTTCGGAGAGCGGTGGCTCCTTCGGCCCGCCGCGCGCCGGCGGAATGCCGGGCGAGAACATGCGGCCTCTGGCCATTGCCGAGAAGGACGGCCTGGCATTTCAGGTCAACGCGGGAGCCACATCTCTCGCCGAGCTTCGTAAAATACCGGCGGAGAAACTACTGGCCGCACAGCACGGCATGGCATGGCCGAATATCGATGGCTGGGTGATTCCCGGCGATCAGTACTCGCTCTACAACGACAAAAAATTTAACGACATTCCCGTCCTCATCGGATACAACTCGGATGAAGGCGCGAGCTTTTCCCATGAAAGCTCGCCGAAGGCATTCATCGACGGCGTACACAAGCGTTACGGCAACTACGCCGACAGTCTGCTCAAGGCCTATCCTGTGGGTGAAACGAGCGTACCCAAGACAGCGCGCGACCTATCCCGCGATGCGGCCTTCGGCTGGCACACCTGGACTTGGGCGCGGTTGCAGACACAGCAGGGAACATCCAAGGTTTTCTATTACTACTTCGATCAGCACCCGGATTATCCGGCTGATTCACCGCAGGCCGGCTTCGGCTCGCCGCACGGCATGGAAGTTGAGTATGTCTTCGAGCATGTGACCGGCGGACCTACGGGTAAGCCTAGCGCAACCGATCTGGCGATCTCCGACGCGATGGGAACCTACTGGACGAATTTCGCCAAGTACGGTGATCCGAACGGTGAGGGAATGCCCAGGTGGCCGGCTTTCAGCGCTGCGCATCCAGAACTGATGTACTTTGCCGGAACGCCGCACACCGGGCCTCTTCCCAACGAGGAGGGACTCAAGACGCTGGATGCCTATTTTGCCTGGCGACGTTCGCCGGAGGGCGTGCGCGCTTCGTCGGTGGAAGATGCCAAGCCCGCTGTGACAAATGTGTTGGGAGCGCAGTATCCACGTGTTCTGCCGGACCATAGCGTATCCTTCCAGTTCAAGGCGCCCTCGGCTCAGTCGGTGGATGTTGATATTACCGGAAAGAAGTTTCCCATGACGCGCGGCAACGACGGCATGTGGAGCGTGACCACGCCGCCGCTGGTTGAGGGCTTCCACTACTACGCGCTCGATGCCGATGGGGTGCGCATGAACGATCCGGGCAGCCATACTTACTTCGGCATGGGAATGGACGCGAGCGGCATCGACATTCCCGAAGATGGCGTGAGCTACTATCTGGCAAAGGATGTGCCGCACGGGGATGTGCGCATCCGCATCTATCACTCGAAGATCACCGGCCAGTTACGGCGTTGCTTCGTCTACACGCCGCCGGAGTACGATTCCAACCTCAGCGCTCGCTATCCTGTGCTTTATTTACAGCACGGCATGGGCGAGGATGAAACGGGATGGATCTTCCAGGGACACGCCAATCTGATTTTGGATAATCTGATCGCGGAGAAGAAGGCTGTGCCCATGATTATCGTGATGGATAACGGCTACGCCTCCGTGCCCTCAGGGCCATTTGGACCGCCCACTTCAGGGCGTACTGGAGAAATAGGCGCCTTCGAGGATGTGATGATCAAAGAAGTTATTTCCATGATCGACTCCAGCTTCCGGACGATTCCGGACCGCGATCATCGCGCGATGGCTGGCCTGTCGATGGGAGCCAACCAGGCGTTGCATCTGGCGACGGGCCATCTGGACACCTTCGCCTATATGGCCGGATTCAGCGGCACAATGAACGGCTTGAGCACCGATGCGCTCGATTCCGCGACGGCATTCAACGGGGTGTTCAAGGACGGAGCGGCATTCAATGCGAAAGTGAAGCTGCTCTGGCTCGGTATGGGCACCGAGGAACCTATGCCATTCCCGAAATCGATCGGCGCGTTTCGAGCGATGCTGGACAAGGCTGGCGTTAAGTACGTCTATTTTTCTTCTCCCGGCACGGCGCACGAGTGGCTGACGTGGCGTCGCGATCTGAACGACTTTGCGCCGAGGCTCTTTCAATAAGCGATCACGAATCAGGCAAAGACAAGCCAGTGCAATAGCAACCGGTTTACAAGTGAGGACAACGATGAAAACTACGAAGTTGTGTTATGCACTAATGCTGGGGTTGGCAGTTGCATCGGGCGCAATGCTTTCCGCGCAGGTTCAAACGATCGTGCCGCCGGTGGTTCCGGGTGCGAAACCGGTTTCGGTGGAGCACATCAAGATTCATGGCACCGCTCTGGAAGGCAACCTGGAAGGCGACGCCGTTGATCGTGACGTGATTGTCTTCCTTCCGCCCAGCTATGAGAAGGAGAATCATCGCCGCTACCCGGTGGTGTATGCGCTGCACGGCTTCTTCATTGGAGCCGAGCAGTGGACACATGAGATCCATGTGCCACAGACCATCGAAGGCGCATTTGCTCAGGGCGCGCGAGAAATGATCGTCGTTTTGCCGGACTCGAAGACCATCTACAACGGTTCGATGTATTCAAGCTCGGTGACTACCGGGGATTTCGAGAAGTTCATCGCCCACGACGTGGTCGCATATATCGATGCGCACTACCGTACAATTCCAGAGCGCGCGAGCCGCGGTCTTGTTGGCCACTCTATGGGGGGCTACGGCGCCAGCCGCATCGGCATGAAACATTCCGATATTTTTGGCAGCCTGTACATCATGAGTCCTTGCTGCCTGTCGCCGATGACGGGAGGAGGGCCGGGCCCAGCGGACAAGATGAAAGAGATGGCGATTGAAAACGAGAAGAAAATCGCTGGATTAAAATCACCCTCCGATGCCGCGGCCGCTCTGCCGGGCTTTGGCATTGCACAACTTGCCACCGCCGCCGCCTGGGCGCCCGATCCGAAGAACCCGCCGCTGTATCTCGATCTGCCGACCAAGGACGGCGATCCAGTACCGGAGATACAGGCCAAGTTCGCGGCCAATGCGCCGCTGGTTTTCGTGGATCAGTACATTGGAAATCTCAAGCAGTATCGCGCTATCGCCATGGATGTCGGCGACCAGGACGGCTTGCGCTTCGACGCTGGAAAGCTGCATGATGTTTTAGACAAGTACGGCATCGCGAACAGCTTTGAAATCTATTCCGGCACACACACCAGCGCCGTGGCGGACCGCTTTCAGAATCACGTGCTGCCGTTCTTCAGCAAGAATCTCTGTTTTCAGGCAGACTGTCAGTAGGCATATCGAGCAGGAGAATCGCCATGATGGACCGTTCGCGCCGCAACTTCCTTAAAACATCTGCCTGTGCCGCAGGACTCTGTTTCGCTGGATCATCGGCAATCGCTGAGGCCTTGTCTGTCGATGAGCCCGTGCATCCTTGGGGCAGGCTTGTGCCTTTCCCGCTGGCTTCAGTTCGTCTCGGCTCCGGCATTTTTAAGGAGCAAGAGGAGATCAACGCGCGCTACCTCGATTCGCTTACGGTCGATAGGCTGCTGCATAACTTCCACCTCACGGCGGGCATTCCATCCAGCGCCACGCCATATAAAGGTTGGGAAGAACCCACCTGCGAGCTGCGCGGTCACTTCGCCGGCGGCCACTTTCTATCTGCCGTTGCGCTTGCCTCGGCTGCCTCGGGAAACAATGTCCTCAAGAGCCGTGGCGATGAGCTTGTCGCCGGCCTCGACGCATGCCAGAAAAAGATAGGCACCCGTTACTTGAGCGCCTATCCCACGGAACTCTTTGAACACCTGGCGCAAGGCAAGCCAGTCTGGGCGCCCTTCTATACCTATCACAAGATCATGGCCGGCCTGCTCGATATGTATTTACTGGCCGGCAACGCCGATGCTCTGCGGATTGCCGAAGGCATGGGCCAATGGGCGCATGAATATTTCTGGGGCATCAGCGCCGATCAGCGCCAGAGGATGCTGCGCACCGAGTACGGCGGCATGAATGAAGTGCTCGTCAATCTGGCGGCCGTCACCAAGAAGGAACGCTATCTCGACGCCGCTCACTTTTTCGAGCAGCCCAGTTTTCTTGATCCGCTGGCCGGACGCCGCGATGAATTGCAGGGCTTGCACGCCAACACGCATGTGCCCAAGATCATCGGCGCGGCCCGCATGTATGAGGTCACCGGCGATCGCCGCTACCGAGAGATTGCCGAGTACTTCCTTGCCGAGGTTCTCGCCGCGCGCAACTACGTCATCGGCAACACCAGCCAGGATGAACACTGGGAATCCCCCGCTGGACACCTTGAAGGAACGCTCGCCTGGACCAATGCCGAGTGCTGCGTGGCCTATAACCTGATGAAGCTTGAGCGGCTGGTCTTCGGATGGACTGGAGATGCGCGCTGGATGGATGCCTACGAGCGCGCGCTCTTCAATTGCAGGCTGGGCACGCAGAATGCGCAGGGGCTCAAGCAGTACTTTTTCCCGCTGGCCGCGGGCTACTGGCGCGCATACAACTCGCCCGAAGAATCCTTCTGGTGCTGCACGGGGAGCGGCGTGGAGGAATTCGCCAAATTTGCGGACACTATCTATTTCCGCCGCGGCAGCGAAATCTTTGTCAACCAGTTCATTTCATCCACGCTCGATTGGAAGGATGAAGGCTTTGTGCTTGAGCAGGTCACGCAATTCCCGCGCGAGCAAGGCACGACACTCAAAATCAAATCTTCGCGCCCCGCTGCCCGCACCATACACGTGCGCATTCCGCATTGGACGACAGAAGAAGCGCAGGTGAAGATCAACGGACTCCCGCTGGATGCAATGGCCGATCCGGGATCGTATCTTGCGATTCGAAAGACCTGGCAGGAGGGCGACACCATCAGCGCCAGCCTTCCGATGCAGCTACGCCAGGAGCCGCTTCCCGGCGACGACTCCGTCACTGCCGCTCTCTATGGACCGCTGGTGCTGGCCGCCGATCTTGGCCCTGGCCCCACCGACGAAGCCAACAGAGTGATCCACAGCGGCGATACAGTGCCCAAGAATCTGCCTGCTGCATCCCCCTTGCCCAGTGTAGCGGCTTCTTCGGATGCAAAGACAGAACAATGGGTTCAGGCCGAATCTCTTTCGGATCTGCGCTTCACTTCGGCAGAAGTAAGCACGAAATACAAACTGATGCCCATGTATCAGATCAGCAATCAGCGCTACTCCGTTTACTGGCAGATGCAAAGCCCGAAGAAACAGAGCTAACCTGCGGCAGATCCACCAACCGAATTATGGCGTGATGGATTAAACCAACGAATAATAATGGGACGATCTCGCGGTTTTTCGCTGTGACTCTCAAATGTCGCTTGTGACCATAGTCACAGTGCGGGGTGAATGGTGTCACTGCTCATGCCGCTGTCCGAAGAGCAGACTTAAAGTCCAATAGGCAGAAACCAGGCAATTCCCAGGGGGCATTCATGAGCTTGGCAAGCGGCTTGAGAAGCATTGTTGTTGACACCGGCCTGAGCGGCCGGCTGGAAGCCGCTTTCAGCGTGCCACCGGAGTTGTACCTCGTCGTAGCCAAAGCAGAGGCTTGCGCATACGCAGAGATTCGATAGCCAGGGCCGCGTTTTTTGTAAATTAATCGGCGTCCTAAGTATTTATGACCGCCGAATCTCAATCTTCTGTTTTTAGGCATTGGTTGCATTTGGAGCGATTTGCCTTCTATGAAATCAGGCTTGCAAGCTCGCACTTCCAAACGCGCTCGTCCACAAGAGACCGGCAGGCCGGCTGCAGCATCGACTCGCCGTGGGGCCGGAGCTGGGGCGGAGACAGGGGGAGAGGCTAACTTGCAACGTGCGACTAGCCACAGCCGTTTGGAAGCTGTCCGGGCACATCCCGTGGCAGAGCTGCTGGAGTGCCCACCGGAGATCGTGCTTTTGCTGAACCGCGCGGCCCAGTGCCTTAGTTTTGAGGCCGGGGAGGTTGTCTTCCAGCAGTCGGGGATTTGCCGGGGACTCTATTTGGTAATCACGGGCCAATTTCAGCGCCGCGCTGAACGGCTGGAGACGCAACTGACGCTGGGACTTGCTCGTGCTGGGGAACTGGTGGAGTTGGCTGCCACCCTGGGCGACAGGCATCACACCTTTACGCTGGCCGCGCAGACCGCTGGATCGGTCCTCATGCTGCCTATCGAAGCGCTTAGCCAGGCGTTTCAAAGTTATCCACCCTTGCGGATGCGGTTGTTGGAGGAACTGGCCCGCGAGGTTTCACGCGCCTATAACACCTGCTGTTTCAGTCGTATAGCGAGACCCAGAAGGGTCAGCCCCGCAGTCTGAAGGGCTAGGGACGAAAATTCGATTATGACCTGCCTTCGTGCCGATTTTCCCATAGCCGGAGGTAGAAGGAAAATCCCTGTTCTGCCCCCCTACGACATGCCAAAATAGGCTATACTTCATATTGCACAGCAGCGGAGCTATGGCATCCTATCATCCCCACCACCCTCCGGAAGATTGCATTAACTGTGAGCATCGCCATTTGCGAATGTTCTGCAATCTCACCCCCGAGGCGCTCACCGATTACGACAGCATCGGCATCATGATGAGCCATGCCCACGGAGCCAAGCTATTTTCAGAAGGTGACCCGGCGCGCAATGTCTTTGTAATCTGCTATGGACAGGTAAAAATCTCTTCCACTTCCCGCGACGGCAAGACCATGATCCTCAAAATCGCCGGTCCTGGCGATGTGATGGGCCTGAGCGCGGTGCTGGCCAATGTTCCCCATGAGGTTACTGCCGAGGCCATAGAGCCTTGCCAGGTGAAAACCGTTCGCAAGCAGGAATTTGTTGACTTTCTCTCGCGCCACGGCATTGCATCCATGCACGCCGCGCAATCGCTCTCCGGCGAATATCTGACGGTATTTCACGACGCCAAGCGGTTGGCGCTCTCCGGCTCGGCGGCGGGACGGCTGGCGCGCCTCTTGCTGGACTGGGGCCGCGTCTCAGGCAACGGCAAGCATGAAATGCGCTTTACCATGGCCCTGACCCACGAGGAGATTGCCAATATGGCCGGCACTTCGCGCGAGACCGTCACCCGGCTGCTTAACCAGTTCCGCCGCGACCAGTGGATCACCATCAAGGGCTCTAGCCTTACCATTACCAAACCCGATGAGCTGGAACGGCTTACCGCGTAGACCTTCTTCTATAAATTCCCGCGAAAACCCATTTCCAATGGCCTTTTGATGAAGTGTTGTGCCTAGTCGCGGCACAATGTGTTTTGAATCAACGAGTTCCGCGAGGCCGAGGCGGCAATATGCTTTCTGGGCCGTTTCCAATGACCACAGAGCCATTACTACGCGCTGAACCTTAACGCATTCTGAGAATTGCCCGATAAGATGAGTAGGATTTAAGGATTTCCGGCGATTGTACTCATGGGAGAGCGGCGGATGCGGGCCCAGCTCGATGAAAAAAGCGTAATCAAGGCTAATGCCCAGTTCTGGGAGCAGATGCTGTCTATGACTCTGGATCCACTGGCGGAGCCGGGGGAGTTTTGCGTGGGCGCTGGGCATCTGCATGGCTGCGTCACCTTGTTCGGCGTGTGGAAGGGGCGTATCGAGGTGCGGATGGCCGAGGGATTGGCATACCAGGCGACGGCAGCGATGATGATGCAGCCGTTGGAGACCGTGGGTGAGGCCGATGCTCTGGACGCCGCCAAGGAGATCGCCAACATGATCGCCGGGGTCATCAAGTCCTCATTGCCGCGGCCCTGCACCATGACCGTGCCCGAGTCTACGGTTGAGGCTGCCGGATTCTGCTCTGTGCCGCAAACCGAGGACTCGCTGGTGGTGGCCTTTCGCCATGCAAGCGGCGACCTGATGGTGCGCATCTGGGAGCAGGAGTGTCCGTGACCGGGCGGTTAAGAATTGCAAAAAGGTGCGTTCTACGTTACCGGTTTTTGCAAAATGGTGCGCTATAGCTGACTGGTTTTAGAAAACTGATGAGTTTCAGTTCGCCGCGGCTCAGCACCATGGATGTAAATCCATTCCCCCGCTAACTACACTACGGAGTCTCTACCGGCTCCAAGGTCAGTCGCGCCGTGAGCACCACCAGGGCCGCCCAGAGGGTATCGGCGGCCAGCAGATGCGCCACCTGCACCCATAGTGGGGCTAGCAGCAGCACGTCCAGCAATCCCAGCGCGTAGACGGCGGCCAGCAGCAGGAGCACCAGTGCTGAGAGGCTGCGATTGTCCCATTGAATCTTGCGTTGCGCGGCGCGAACCAGCAGCCAGATGAGAAAGAAACTGGCCGCGAAGGCGATGCCGGGATGCACCCATCGCCAGCGCAGCAGCCAGCCGCTTGCCGGAGAAAAATCCTGGGCCAGCGCCAGCCCCAATGAACTCGCGGGAAAGAGCGTATCGCCAAGGGCGGCCAGCGAGCCGGTGACGCCGACGATCATCACCACAAAGATGCCTGCGATGGATGCCAAGGGCGCTCTGAGGCGGATGCTGCCGCGCAGATAGCCGCGACTGCGGCTGAGCATGTGCGCGGTGAGGGTGAGCGCGGCCACCAGTAGCAACGTATTGGCCAGGTGCAGCGCAAGAAAGGCCGGCCTGAGCGGCGACTGGCTCTGCGCCGTGTATCCCAGTTTGACCAGCAGCGCGCCCAGCGCCGCTTCAATCAGCGTGAAGATGACGGAAGCCATAGCCGCCCAGCGCGCCAGATGGCCGCGGATGGTTCCTGCGAAGGTCCAGGCGAGCAATCCCACGACAGCAAAGAAGGAGAGGCCGCTGGTGATGCGATGGGTGAATTCGATCATTGTGTTGACGCTGGCCGAGCGCTGAATAACCGTGCCGTTACACAGCGGCCAGTGGTTGCCGCAGCCGGCGCCGGAGCCGGTGGCGCGAACCAGAGTGCCCCACAGAATGACGGCGATGAAGTAAACCAGCACGCACCAGGCAAAGCGGCGCAGGGCAGGCGAGGGGAGGCGTTGGGAAACGACGGAAGTTGGCATAAATAAAGCTCCGGATGGAACCCACCAGTGTAGAACAAGTAACCCCCATTGTCGCCGTCAGGCAGAAACTCAGTTTTCGGCCTGCCGGTAATAGCCCCGGAGCACGTAATTTGCCGCGAAGCACATTTATGACGGACACGGATTTGGCTGCATATTCGCTAGGGTGTATGCTGGTAGAATTAATCTTCAAATTGGCCTTCATTTCATTTAATAGAGGTGATGTGATGCGGATTTATAGTGCGTCGATTGTCTTTTGTTTTTGCGCTATGCTTTGCCATGCTCAAACGGCAAAGATAGACCCGGACTTTCTCACTCAGATCCGCGAGAAGTACGATGCCCCATTCAACAGGAATTTACAGTCCTTCGACTGCGCTGTCGATTTCAGCTGGAAGGAGCACTTCACTGAGACCACGCGCGTAGGAGACGAGGGGACGGACGAAGAACTCGAAAAAATCTTTCAGCCGATCAGAAACCGCGTTGTGGTGACGCGACAGAATGCTACCGTCTCCTCCGGATACACCGACGACGCAATAAGTAAACTTCCTCACGGAGGAATGGCCGAGTTTTTGCTGGAGCACGCCGTACAGAAGGCTCTTTCCAGTTGGTTACGCTCAAGTACGAACTCGATGCTTCCGTCCCCCGATACGACAGCAACTATGAAGCAGTCCAAGTCGGGCTATGAACTTTCGGTCAAGCTGGGGCCCATTGATATCGGGATGGTTCTTACTCCTGATATGCGTCTTCGAAGTTCAAGCTTAAAAGCGGGCGCTCAGTCCAACCACTTCGAGACATCATTCGAGACTGGCCCGCAGGGTTTTCTTTTGACCTCATTGACCACGAGCGAAGACGGGAATTGGGGACGGGGCCACCATCTGATCTACACCTATACCTATCAGACTGTAGAAGGTGTGCAGTTGCCTGAGCAGGTTGCAGTAATCAGAGAAAGTCACCATGAGGTGTGGCGATTCAGATTGAGCGACTGTAGCTTGAAGATCATTAAGTGAGCGAATGACTCTGTATGAACTCGCGTTCCGGTCGTATCTTCGACTACCCGGAAGTTAGACTCGACTGTCTTTCTTCAGCCTGCTTGTGCGAAGTTATAGCTGGCATACGCCCCATCGAAAATACCAGTAAGGAAGGTGGCAGCAGGCGGATTCGAAATAATTCGTGCCGCCCCTACGGGGCTAATGCGTCTTTTGGGTTGCTCACCCAGGACTGCCCCTCCCCTTTCGCTTTGCTCAGGGTCAGGGTTGTCCTGGGCTATTATCGGCTCCCCCTCCGGGGGAAGCGAAATCCGCCGATGCAACCCGGGACAAACGACGGTAGTGGGTCAATTTGGACAAGCTTATCATCAGGGGCTAAAGCCCTCATCTTATTCGTTGCATTTACGGCACGACTGAACAGCTTGCGGAAAAAAGGCTGGGGAACCAGGTCCAGCACGATGGTTTCCACAGGACGATAGGGTATGTATTAATCATGCGTGGAGATGACCAACAACAGGAAGTGATGTT
>Ga0181520_10002206_pt1 | contig 36917 bp, 35 predicted proteins | sample PEATcosm2014_Bin_29_FD_132451 | JGI IMG/M metagenome (GOLD analysis project Ga0181520, IMG submission 132451) | Peatland microbial communities from MTU Mesocosm Facility, Houghton, MI, USA - PEATcosm2014_Bin02_30_metaG | ecosystem: Environmental > Terrestrial > Soil > Wetlands > Peat | place... | reverse complement strand
CCCGGCCCACACCACCGACTCGTTGACCGTCGAGCCGGGCTCGATCTCCTTGTGCGGCCAGATCCGGATGCCGGCCTGGATCCGGGAGCCCTGACCGATGACGCAGTCGTCACCGATGACGGCCCCCTCCTCCACCACCGTGTTGTTCTTGATGGTGACGCCGCGCCCGACAACCGCCTGGCGAAGCTGGCACCCCTCACCGACGTAGGCGTGGGGCCAGACCACCGAGTTGACGATCCGCGCGTTCTCGTCGATGACCGAGTACTTGTCGATGATCACCGGCCCGGTGAGGTGGGTGCCCGGCTTGAGCTTGACCTCGTCACCGAGGAACGCCGCACCCTCGATGACCGCCCCCATCCCGATCTCCACGTCCTGGCCGACCCAGACGTCTCCCTCGCGATGCCCGGGGATGTGGCAGCGAACCCTGCCGGCCAGGGCGTCCCAGTTGGCCTGGAGGAAGGAGGGGATGTTGCCGATGTCGCACCAGTAGCCGTCGGAGATGAATCCGAAGAGAGGCTCCTGCCGCTCCAGCATCCGCGGGAAGACGTCCTGCGACCAGTCGGCGTTGGCACCCGGCTCGATCCGCTCCAGCACCTCCGGTTCGATCACGTACATCCCGGTGTTGACGTGGTCGGAGAACACCTCGCCCCACGAGGGTTTCTCGAGGAACCGCTCGATCCTCGAGTCGGCACCGGTGATCACCACTCCGTACTCGAGCGGGTTGGGGACCGAGGTGAGGACGATGGAGGCGAGCGCCCCCCGGTCACGATGCTGGGTGATCACCCAGGAGAGGTCGATGTCGGTCAGGCAGTCGCCGCTCATGATCAGGAAGGTGTCCTCGAGAAGATGGGCGGCGTTGCGGACACTGCCCGCCGTCCCCAGCGGGCGCTCCTCGACCACGTAGTCGATGGTCATGTCGAGGTCCGAGCCGTCGCCGAGCCGGTTGCGGATGTCGGCTCCAAGGTGGTGCAGGGTGATCACGACCTCGGTGATGCCGTGGTCTCGGAGCAGCCTGAGGTTGTGCTCGATCACCGGGGTACCCACCACCGGCACCATCGGTTTGGGGGACTGGCTGCTGAGCGGCCGGAGCCGCGTACCCTCGCCCCCGGCCATGACGACGGCTTTCACGATCTCAGCCTAGTGCCTGGGGACGGTGTCAGCACCTGTTGGTGAAAGGACATGTACCGGAGGCGCTCGAGCAGGCCCTCGATAACCGCCGGCCAGGTGAAATCCCGAGCGTCGTGCCGGGCCTCGCGGCGCAGCCGGCGGGCGAGGGCGGGGCGGTCCACCAGCCCCCGGAGGGCCGCGGCCACCTCGGCACCGTCCTCGGTCTCGATGACGATCGCGTTGCCGTAGGGGCGGGCATACTCCTCGCCGGTCGCCCCGACCACGGCAACGCCGCCCGCGGCCATCGCCTCCAGGCCGACCAGCCCGAAGGGCTCATGTCCCGAGTTGGCGAGCACGGCAGTCGCCGCCAGGTCGATCTCCGGGATCACGGCCTCGGGGAGGAAGCGGCAGAGGTTGACGACCGCGGCCCCCCGGCTCTCGGAGAGGGCACGGACCACGCCACCGGCGTCGTCGACCGGCTCGAACCAATCGCAGACGGAGAGCCCCTGGTGGCGAGCCCGCCCCAGCACCTCGGCGCCGTAGGGCTCGATGCCACCTCGCATCAGCAGACGGGCGGGCAGGCCCTCGGCCCTCAGCTCGGCGAGGGCGTCGACCGCCTGGGTCCAGCCCTTGTCAGGGGTGAAGCGCCCGATCTTGAAGGCCAGGCAGGGCGTCTGCGCGGCGCTCCGGATCGCGGCGACCGCCGCGGTGTCGGGGGGCTCCAGGGCACTCTCCGGGATGCCGTTGGGGATCACCACCGGGTTGACCCCGCAGCCGAGCATGAGCCGCTTCATGTAGCGGCTCACCGTCGTCGTCGAGGCCACGTAGCCCAGGGCCCGCCAGTCGATCTCGTCCCACCCGAAGCGGTTGTTGGCATTCCAGAGCAGGATGGCGTGGCGGCGCAGCCCCATGGCGTGGAGCCGGTCGCTCAGCCTCCGGCAGAAGGCCGCGGTGTGCCACTCCTCGCAGAGGACGGCGACCACCCGGTTGCGCCCGACGGCGGGGGCGATCACGCGCTCGATGAGGGCGTCGGGCAGGGTGCGCACGAGCACCTCCAGCTTGGCCCGCTCCCCCTCGTAGACACCGGTGGGACAGCCCGCGCTCACCTCCTGGCACCAGCGGATGAGCCGGACACCCGCGCTGGTCTCCTCGGGGGTCCGGCCGGGATCGCCCACGAAGACCAGGGTGGTGACGAACCCAGCGGCGGCGAGGGCGCGGGTCAGCTCGCGAGCCCGCACGCCCAGCCCGCCGGCGAGGCTGTACTGGTCCGGCCCCTCGAAGGAGACCATCACAACCTCGAGGTTCTCAGGGGTGAACATGCGACCTCCGTGTCCTGTCATCGGTCTGCATGCGGCCTCCGCGTGGTTGCCGGGTGAGGAGTCTGTGGGCCGTGCCGAGGGTCCCAATCCTGAACTGATTGTCAGGGTCATGAACGACGGCCGGGATCATGACCATTCCACGTCCAGGGGTTAACACTCAGAGCATGACAACGAGGGGGCATCGGCGTACCGTGGGAGGGCGTCGAGGGACACCACGAGACTCGGCTGGGCTCTTCGTGGCGAGGCGGTAGCATGAGCGGTGCGAAGCTGATCTCCACCCGGTTGACGGTGTGTGTCGCCTGCGGGCATGAATCCCGGCTGGTGGCCTCGACCTCCGAAGAGGTGATCAGCCGCTGCTATGCGTGTGGAGACGTGACCCACACCCCCCACTCGATCACTCCTCCGGCGTGGTCGGCGGAGGCCGGCATCGTCGGCCACCGCCAGCTGACCGGGCAGACCGGGCCGGCGGATCCTCGGCACCCCGTCGCGCCGCATCGGGTGGCCGCCGGCTGACCTCGGCGGAGCGGTGCCAGGGCAGCGTCCCGGAGTGGGATCCGAGCACGGCCGCCCATCGGCTCCGGGACAGCGCGCCCACCCCTGAGGTGCCGCCCCGCAGGGGGCGACGTGATGGTGACCGCCACCGCTACCATCACTGGCGATGACCGAAGCTTCCGATCGGACGGGGCCGGCTCCGGTGCGGCTCGCCGTGCCCCGTGAGCGCCAGCCCGGCGAGCGGCGCGTGGCACTGGTCCCGGCGACACTTCGGACACTGCTCGCCGCAGGCCTCCAGGTCGCGGTGGAGGCCGGCGCGGGTGCGGAAGCCGGGCACCCCGACGCCGCCTACACGGAGGCCGGCGCCAGCGTGGTCCCCGACCTGAAGCAGCTCCTCGCGGACGCGGATGTGGTCCTCCACGTGAGCCTCCCCTCGGACGAGGAGGTCACGCAGCTCGCCAGGGGCACCACCCTGGTGGGCCTGCTCCGGGCGACCTCCAATCTCGCCCTCCTCGAGCGCCTCGCCAAGCGGGGGGTCGACGTCCACAGCCTGGAGCTCCTGCCCCGGATCAGCCGGGCCCAGGAGATGGACGTGCTCTCCTCCATGGCGAGCGCGGCCGGCTACCACGGGGTGCTGATGGCGGCCGTCCGGCTGCCCCGCTTCATGCCGCTCCTGATGACCGCGGCCGGCACGGTGCGCCCGGCGCGCGTGCTGGTGGTGGGTGCGGGGGTGGCCGGCCTGCAGGCCATCGCCACCGCCCGCCGCCTGGGCGCGGTGGTCGAGGCATTCGACGTCCGTCCGGTGGTGCGCGAGCAGGTGGAGAGCCTCGGCGCCCGCTTCGTCGACGTCGGGGTGGAGGCGGCGGAGACCGGCACCGGCTACGCCGCCCAGCTGAGCGGCGAAGCCGAGGAACGCGAGCGCGAGATCCTCAGCCGTCATGTCGCCGACGCCGACTGCGTGATCACCACGGCCCTGATCGCCGGACGTGACGCCCCGCGGCTGATCAGCGCCGCGATGGTGGCGGCGATGCGGCCGGGATCTGTGATCGTGGACCTCGCCGCCGAGGGTGGCGGCAACTGCGAGCTGACCAAGCCGGGCGAGGAGGTGGAGGTCTCGGGGGTGAGGATCTGCGGCCAGACCGACCTCGCCAGCCGGATGGCCACCGACACCAGCCAGCTCTACGCCGGCAACATGGCGAAGTTCCTCCTCCACCTGGTCCACGCAGGGGAGGTGCGCCGCGACCTCGACGATGAGATCCTGGGGGCCACCTGCGTGGTCACGGGTGGAGAGCTGCGCGGCGCCGCCGCGCCCAAACCGGCGGCAGCGCCCGCCCCGGCGGGGCAGTAGATGACCAACGTCAACGTGGGGCAGTAGATGACCAACGTCAACGTCGTCGTCATCGGCCTGTTCGTCTTCGTGCTGGCCGTCTTCCTGGGGCTGGAGCTGATCAGCAAGGTGCCGTCGCTGCTCCACACCCCGCTGATGTCGGGCACCAACTTCATCCACGGCATCGTCCTGGTCGGCGCCCTGACCATCGCGGCCAGCGTCCACGGCGCCCTCGGGGCGGTGATCGCGGTGGCCGCCGTCTTCCTCGGCACCCTCAACGTGGTGGGCGGCTGGGTGGTCACCGACCGGATGCTCGGCATGTTCCGGGGCAAGAGTGCCGCGACCCCCGCCCGGCCGGCGGCGGCGGAGTCCCAGGCGCCAGCGCCACCGCCGGGGGAGCAGCGATGACGATCCCGAACTGGGCCACCCTCGGCTACCTCGTCGCCATCGCCCTCTTCATCCTGGGCATCAAGCAGCTCACCTCGGCGAGGACCGCTCTGCGCGGCAACCGGGTCGCGGGGGTGGGGATGCTGGTCGCCATCGGGGTCACCCTCGGGATGCTCCACAGTGGCTGGCAGTACCTCGTCCCCGCGGCTGCCGCCGGCACCGTGGTCGGGGTGGTGGTGGCCCGGCGCGTGGCGATGACCGCCATGCCCCAGCTGGTCGCGCTCTTCAACGGGATGGGGGCGGGCGCCGCCGCCCTGATCGCACTCGGCGACTTCCACCGGGTCACCTCGTCGGCCCACCCGTCGCTCGACACCATCGGGGCCGTGACGATCCTGCTCAGCTGCCTCATCGGCGGGATCAGCTTCAGCGGCAGCCTGATCGCCTTCGCCAAGCTCCAGGAGTGGATGCGGGGCACCCCGATCACCTGGCCGCTCCAGCACGAGATCAACGGGGTGCTGCTGGGCGCGCTGGTCGGCGTCGGGCTGGCGATCACCCTGCTGCACGGGGGAGCGGTGCTGATCATCATCTTCGCCCTCGGCGCGCTGACCCTCGGGGTGCTCTCGGTCCTGCCGGTGGGCGGCGCCGACATGCCCGTGATCATCGCCCTGCTGAACTCCTTCACGGGCATCGCGGCCGCGGTCACCGGCTTCGTCCTCGGCAACGACGCCCTGGTCGTGGCCGGGGCGCTGGTCGGGGCATCCGGCTCGATCCTCACCATGCTGATGAGCAGGGCGATGAACCGGCCCATCACCAACGTCCTCTTCGGAGCCTTCGGCCAGCTGGCCGAGGGCGACGACGGGACGGGGAGCGCAGTCCACGGCAACATCCGCCAGACCAATGCCGAGGACCTGGCGGTGCTCCTCTCCTACGCTCAGCAGGTGATCTTCGTGCCCGGTTACGGGCTGGCCGTGGCCCGTGCCCAGCACGAGGTGAAGGAGCTGGCGACCCAGCTCGAGGAGCGCGGGGTCCGCGTCCTCTACGCGATCCACCCGGTCGCGGGCCGGATGCCCGGGCACATGAACGTCCTGCTCGCCGAGGCCGACGTCCCCTACTCCCAGCTCAAGGAGATGGACGACGTGAACCCCGAGTTTCCCCGCACCGACGTCGCCCTGGTGATCGGGGCCAACGACGTGGTCAACCCGGCGGCGCGCAGCCAGCCCGGCAGCCCCATCTACGGCATGCCGATCCTCAACGTCGATCAGGCCAAGACCGTGGTGGTGCTGAAGCGGAGCATGCGCCCCGGCTTCGCGGGCATCGAGAACGAGCTCTTCTACCGCGCCAACACCATGATGCTGTTCGGGGACGCCAAGGACTCGCTGGCCAAGCTGACCGCCGAAGTCAAGCTGCAGGCGGCAGCGTAAGCGCTCGGCAGCTCAGCCGATGGACCGCGGCGTCTGCGTCATCACCGGAGGCGGCCGCGGGATCGGTGCCGCCACCGCACGGCGGGTGGCAGGCGCGGGATGGCAGGTCTGCCTCTCCTGGCACGCGGACCGGGCCGCGGCCGAGGCGCTCGCCCAGGAGGTCGGCGGGCGAGCCGTGCGGGCCGACGTCGCCGTCGAACCGGACGTGGCGGCGCTCTTCGCCGCCGCCGACGAGATGGGGCGGCTCACCGCCACCGTCGCCAATGCCGGCATCGTCGCGGTCCGCGCCCGCCTGGACGAGATGAGTGCCGACCGGATGCGGCGCATGCTGGAGGTCAACGTGCTGGGGGTCCTGCTCACGGCACGCGAGGCGGTGCGACGGATGTCCACGCGCCACGGGGGGAGCGGGGGCGCGATCGTGAACGTCTCCTCCGCCGCCAGCCGTCTCGGCTCTCCGGGTGAGTACGTCGACTACGCGGCGAGCAAGGGAGCGGTGGACACCTTCACCCTCGGCCTGGCCCGCGAGGTCGCCGCCGAACGGATCCGGGTCAACGCCGTCCGGCCCGGCATCGTCGACACCGAGATTCATGCCAGCGGTGGCCAGCCGGACCGGGCGGCGCGCCTCGCGTCGACGATCCCGGTGCAGCGGGCCGGCCGTGCCGAGGAGGTGGCCGCGGCCATCGTCTGGCTCCTCGGTGACGAGTCCCCCTACACCACCGGAGCCATCCTCGACGTCAGCGGCGCCCGCTGACCGCTCACCAGCGCCAGACCGCGGCGGCGCTGCCTCCCATGATGAGCCGGCGCTCCGTCTCGTCGAGCCCGGCCTCGTCCAGGGCGTTGCGATAGCGCGCCAGCCGGAGCAGGGGGAAGTCGGTGCCGAGCAGGAGCCGCTCCGCGCCCACCAGGGTGGCCACGGCGCGCAGCGCGCTGGGGCGGTAGAGATGGGGCAGGGCCGCGGTATCGAACCAGACCCGGGTGCACAGCTCCCTGACCTCGGGCATGTGGGCGTAGAGGGGCAGCCCGCCACCGAGGTGGGCGGCAACCACCCGCAGACCGCCGGCGCGCTCGAGGAAGCGGACCAGCCGGTCCGGGGTCGACGTCCCCTTGCCGGGGTAGGCGTGCCCGACCGGCTCGCTGCAGTGGAGCGTCCAGGGGAGGTCGAGCTCGGCGGAGGCGGTGGCGAGCCGCGCCAGCTCGTCCCCGTCGAGGGCGAATCCCTGGGCGTCGGCGTTGAGCTCCCCGACGCCACGAAGCCCGAGCCCGGCGCAGCGGCGCAGCTCCAGGGCGGCGCCCGGGTCGGCGGGCTGGACCACGCCGCAGCCGGCGATCCGGCCGGGGTGGCGGCGCTGCAGGGCGGCCACCCAGTCGTTGGCCTCGGCACAGAGCCGGGGATCGGCGAAGGGCCAGGTGAAGACCACGGCACGGTCGATCCGCTCCTCGTCCAGGTGACGGAGCAGGTCGTCCTCGCCGGCCAGCCTCCGGTCCCCCGCGTGGCAGGCGGCGAACCAGGGGTCGGCGGCGGCGAGCGCCGCCGGGTCGCGCCGCACCCGGTCGGGCATGAGATGGACGTGGGCATCCACGACGCTGAGTGGCACGGGGGGGGCGCTCACCGCTGGAGAGGGGTTCATGCGACCCCGCGGACGTCGTAGACGGTGATGCCCGGAGCCGACGCGGTGACCGGGAGCCGCTGCGCCGACCACCACCTGATGCCGGCCGCTGAGAAGGTCTGGTTGACCTCGACGTAGCTGACGTCGTAGCGGTGAAGGATCTGCAGGATGGACGCGCAGTCGCCCAGCGACGTGGCTCCACACCCTGAGGTGGCGGTCGAGACGTCGGCCAGGCGCTGCCCGTAGTCCAGCCCATAGCTCCACAGCCACGGGTAGTAGCCCATCACCACCGGCCGTCCGGTGAGCACGGGGATGGGGTCGAAGAAGTCCTCGGTGCTCCCCGATACCAGGAAGACGGCCTGGGGGGCGGTGTCCGCGTCGACCCTCGCCACCATCTTCATCTCCGCCTCCGGCACCACCACGTAGGGGCCCGTCACCGACGCCGAGGGCGCCTCGTAGGGCAGGACCCGCAGCAGCGCGAGGGTCCCGGTCGCCAGCACGCTGCCGGCCAGCAGGACGGCGAGGATGCGCCGCCACCACCCCACCCAGAGCCAGACGGTGAGCGCGGAGACCGCCAGGGCGACCCCCAGGTACCAGTAGACCAGCAGCTTGGTGTTGTCCCAGTCCCAGGTCTGGAAGACGACGATGTTGCAGAGGACGAAGATGGGGATGCAGGCGAGGAGGAGGCGCAGCAGGGCAGGCGGCAGGACCCCCAACACGCGCCCCGCCGCCATGCGGAGCCGGCCTCCTCCGAGCTTGCGGGCGAGGGCCAGCAGAACCACCGCCACGGAGAGCGGCGCGGCCACCCCGAGGTTGATCCACCAGAACCCCCACCAGGTGGCGCTGAAGGGAAGGCGGAGGGTGTCGCCGATCACGCTGCCGACGGCGGACAGAGTGATCGTGTGGCCGAGAGAAGCGCTGGTGACCGCACCCGACATCCAGCCCGGCTCAAACCACGGGTACTGGTTGCCGAGGCTGGCGGACCCGTGGGGCGCGAGCAGCAGCTGGATCACCCGGGGGGCGGCGACCACGGCCGCCACGCCCCCGAAGACGAGCCAGGCGCGCCGCCAGTGGATCGCGGCCAGCCCGACGGCGATGACCGCGACGGCGAAGAGGCTCTGGACGTGGATGAGGGGGAGGAGACCGACCAGGAAGCCGGCCACCCCGACGTCGAAGAGCCGCGCCCGGGCTCGCTCGAAGACCGCGAGGAGGAGCACCAGTGACGCCACCACGACGTCGAAGCCCTCCATGAGGGTCCGCTGGGGCAGCCACCAGGCGAAGAGCGGCGTGTACCACTCCTGGTCGGAGTAGACGGGGGTCCCGGAGTTGGGCGTCGAGGTCATGCCGTCGAAGCTGGTGGGCTGGTCAGCGACCAGCCCGGGGAGCGCGCGAAGGGTCCCCGCGGTGATGGCCAGGCCGTCACCGGGGTGGGTGACGACGTAGCCGGCGTTGCACTCCGCAGCCGCCGAGCCGGCGTCGGTGCAGGCGTCGTGGAGGGCGCCCACGAAACCGAGACCGCCGCCCAGGAAGCAGATGATGATCGCGAGCACGCCGACCGACATGCGGGCGCCCAACCGCTCGGCGAAGCTCACCACCAGGAGCACCAGCACCACGGCGAGGATCACCTGGGGCATCCAGAGCGACGGGCCCGCAGCGAGGCCGAGGCGCATCAGCATCCCTGACGTGAAGTCGGGGAGGAAGGGGTAGAAGAGCGGGGTGCCGCTCATGATCGGGTTCTGGGGCAGGAAGTTCTGGGCCGTGCTGAAGCTCGACGCGGTGATGAGGTGCTGTCCCCAGTCGGGGATCCAGTACCCGGTGACCAGGTCGCCGGCGGCGTCCTGGAACATCGCCCGGGAGAAGAGAAGGGCGAATGCGACCGCGGCGACCGCCGCCACCGCCGCCAGCGCCAGGGTGCCGCGGGATCGCCCCCGTGCATCCACGAGGGAGGCCTGCCAGGTGCCGAGCACATCGACGCCAAGGCGTCTGGCCAGCAGCAGCGCCGCTCCCCCGACCAGGACCGGCGCGAGCAGGATCGAGGGCGCGCCGAGGCCGAGGCCGAGGCTGAGCAGGAAGCAGACCGTGGCATCGAGCGCAAAGGCGGCGATGATCGCGATGGCGATCCGCTCGCCGAGCCGGAGCGGTGTCGCCACGGTGCCGAGCACGGCAAACCCGGAGGCGGCGCCGAGGACGGCGAAGAGCAGGAGGAGCGCAGCGCTCCCCAGCCCGGTCACCCGGTGGGCCCAAGAGGCGGCTGGAGCGGAGTGCTCCGCGCACCCGTCATGGCCCTACCAGGCATCCACCCACAGCCGCATCTGCTGGTCGGGAGTGGTGAGCGGGATGGCGGTCCAGACCGGGTAGAAGAAGATGAAGGCGGCCACCACCACCGCGATGCCCGCGTAGGCGACCGGAGCCAGGGTCCACCATCTGCCGGCGGCGAAGAAGCGCACATGGCGGAGCGCGGTGAGGGCGTAGGCGAGCGCCAGGGCGAGGAAGAGCAGCATGCCCAGGGCGTGGTAGAAGAAGAGGACGCGCGCCTTGTTGCCGGGCACCCACATCAGCCACGACACGACATAGCCGAGGACGATGAAGGCGGGCACGAAGCGGCGCGAGACGACCGCGAAGAGGCCCGCGCAGACGCAGAAGACCGCGACGCCCAGGAATGCCACCCAGAAGAGCGGGCCCACCGGGCCGAGCGGCCCGGGCTGGGTGCCGGTGACGGGGTCGATGCCCGGCTCGGCGGCGTGGAAGGTGAGGATCAGGGTGGTCAGTGACGCCACCATGAGACCGCCGACGCAGACGCGGAACCACTTGGCGCCGGACATCATCTGCCAGACGCAGAAGAGAAGAGCGAGGATGCCGAGCCACCAGATCGCCGGGTTGCCCATGTTGGTGATGACCCCGGTGCCGGTGTAGCCGGACGCGTCGAGGAGCGGGGCGCTCTGGTAGTACATCAGCACCGGGTGCTCCATGATCGGCCACGTATACCAGCGGGATGCGTAGGGATGGCCGTGACACTCGAGCTCCTGGTAACGGAGACTGGCCTCGTTGATGGCGATGATGTTGGAGATCGCCTCCACGGGATTGGGCACGGTGACGCCGTCCACCGTCATCTCCGGGACCTGGAGGATCTTGACGTCATTGGGATATGGCGCAGTGGTGAGGCCCGCGACGCTGGGATTGCAGGAGACGAACTGGTAGACGTCGTCGTGATAGATGGTGAGATAGCGCGACCAGCTGGCGCAGAAGATCACCACCACCAGGACGAGGGCGGCGCCATAGTGGAGCCACGCCCGCGACCCCGCCGCCTCTCTCCAGAGCACCGTCTCGTGACGGCGCGGCCCGGTCAGCCGGCGGAGCGCGGGGACGATCCCGGCGGCGTAGGGAGCCACCCAGCGGAGGAACACCAGTCCGGTGATCACGATGAGTGGAGCGACGGCGGTCAGCTTGGCGGCAAAGGCGAGCCCCAGACCGGCCGCCAGGATGTAGAGGGTGATCCGCCATTGCCGGCGTGTCCGCGCCTGCCAGTGGAGGAGGAACAAGTACCAGGCGAGCGCGGTGAAGAAGATCGCGGGGATGTCGAGGAGGCCCAGCCGGGACTCGACGAAGGCCAGCCCGTCGAGGCAGACGAGCAGCGAGGCGACGATGGCGAAGAAACGATCGCGGCGGAGGCGCAGCGCGATCAGGTACATCAGTCCGCACAGCAGGCTGCCGGTCACCACCGCCGTCATCCGCCAGCCCCAGGTGTTGAAGCCCAGGATGGCGATCGAGGGGGTCATCAGCAGCTTGACCAGCGGGGGTTCCGGATCGAAGTAGCTGATCGCCGGAGAGTGGAGATCGTCGGCGGCGTCGGTCGGAAAGTACACCTCGTCGAAGACCTGGCCGCACGCCTTGATGGTCTTGTGGCCGACGGGCACCTCCTGACAGGCGCTCTGGGCGCTGTTGTAGGCGCTGCCGGCACCGAGGATCTGGATGGCCGGCACCGACGTCGCGTTGCCGCCCAGGAAGTTGGGCAGGATCGGGCTGCCCCAGCGGAGCAGGAAGGCGAGCAGGGTGAGGCCGATGACCAGCGCGACGTCGACGCGGGTGAGGTCGAGGAACCCCCGCAGGCCGGCTCTCACCAAGGGGCGATCGTCGGTCCCCGTGAACGCGGGCGAGCCGGGCACCGGGACCCCCGCCGGCTCCTCGGCGGACGGTACCGGCAACGCGCTGTCACTGGTTGCGTCCGGGGGCGACCCGGGCGGGGGCTCCTCGGTCATCGCCTGCGGTTCCTCCGCCGCGAGCGGTTGGGGCGGCTCTCAGCGTCCTCGGTGTGCCGGCGCGGGGAGAGCGCCGCCTCGATCTGACGCTGGAGCACGGCGGCGTCGGCAAGCGGGATCACCACCTCCTCGTCGAAGACGCACCGGCGGGTGAGGAGGCGGCGCAGGCGGGCGGTGTCGGGATGGCGGAGCTGGAGGACGAGGGCGTCGACACCAGCCAGGCCCTTGGGCGTCCGGGCCCGTCCCCGGACCGCCGGGGCGAGCTTCGCGATCCGAGCCCGGCGAACCTCGACGAGATCGATGCGCACGGTGACCGTCAGATACCGGAAGAAGAGCTGCCCGTCGTCGAGCCGGGCGTAGCTGTAGCGCTGGCGCATCCAGAGCGTGACGGCGATCGCGAGGGTCAGCGCCGCAGAGATGAGCCAGACCTGCCCCGCCGCCTCGTCCTTGCGGGACTCGAAGACGGCGGCCACCACCACGCACACCACGCCGACGGCCGTCAGCGAGTAGCCATACCGGCGCCAGCGGTCGCGGTCGTAGAGGTTGGTGAAATGCTCCTGCATCGATCGGCGCCGAGCATAACCGGGTCGGGCCTCCCGTCACCGGGCGGGATCGGCCGCGCGCGCCCCACGCGGCTCGCCGCCCCTCGCCGGCACGGCCAGGCCGCGCTCGGCTCACCCCGCCAATGGAAACTGCGAGGTGATCGCCGCCACCCGGTCGAGGGTCCTCTGACGAACCATGGCCACGGCCCCCAGGATCTCCGCCCGCTCTCCCAGCTCGCCGGCGAGCACCCGAACGGAGTCGGCGACGGCCGGCGCCGCATGGCGGTCGATGGCCTCGCGGATGCCCGCCATGATCGGCTCCCCGGCCGCACCGAGGCTCCCATCCACCACCACCGCGGCCGGGTCGAGCATGGTGCAGAGGTCGGCCAGCGGACGGCCGACGGTGCGGCCCAGGTCGGCGAAGAGGCGGCGCGCCCCGGGGTCGCGGCCGGCCACGAGGGAGAGCACCTCGGGCACGCTGACCTGCTCGGTGTAGGCCCGTTCGACGAAGTCGCGCACCGAGGGGCCGGTGATCCGGGCCAGGCAGCCGCGCCCGCCACAGATGCAGAGCGCCCCGTCCTCCTGGTCGCGCACCTGCACGTGGGCCAGCTCACCCGCGAAGCCGGACGCGCCGCGGTGCAGCCGCCCCCCGAGGACCAGGCCGGCGCCGACCCCCTTGCCGAGCATGACGTAGACGAAGCTGTCCAGCCCCCGCCCCACCCCGAAGGCCGCCTCACCGAGGGCACCGAGGTTGGCGTCGTTCTCGACGACGAGCGGGACGCCCACCCGGGCGGCGAAGGCGGCGACGTTCTCCACTCCCGGACGCGGGCGGGCAACGCTCAGCACCGCCGCGGCCAGCCGCTCGCGGGGCATCGCGGCGCTGCGCACCGCCTCCAGGACGGCTCCGGCGGCCGCCTCAGCCTCCGCGCCGAGCTCGGCGGGGGAGGCTGACGGGGGCCCCATCCACTCGGCGAGGACCTCCCCGCTCACGCCCGCCAGGGTGACGCGGGCGCCATCGCTCAGACTGACGAGGGCGACGACCCCGGGCGGGGCGCTCAGGGCGAGAACCCGGGGAGGCCGTCCGGCCCGTCCACCGCCCGGCCCCGCCTCCGCCTCGACGACCCGACCATCGCGGAGGAGCTCGGCCGCCACCCCGCTGATGGTGGTCGGCGGAAGCCCGGCGAGGCGGGCCAGCTCCCCCCGGGTGAGCGGCCCCGACACCTCCAGCAGGGCGAGAAGCCGGCTCTCGGTGGGGCGCAGGCGAGGGGTGGTTGGCATGGCGTGATTCTAGCAGATTAGGACGAATCAGTTGAAACATCACCACCGATTCCGGCAGTGATAAGCTCCAAGTGCCGACTACTCTCTCCCATATTATGACGAATCAGTATAAATCGTGAGATCCCGCCCACCGCTGCCCCAGGCCTTCACCTCGCTGCGCGCGCCGGCCTTCCGCTGGTGGTTCCTCAGCCAGGTCATCTCCGCCTCGGGGACGATGATGCAGGGGGTCGCCCAGTCCTGGCTGGTGCTCCGGCTGACCGGGAGCGGGCTCGACCTGGGGCTGCTCGGCTCGTGCTTCATGCTCCCCGTCCTCCTCGGCGGCCCGTGGGCGGGCGCGCTGGTGGACCGGGTCGACCGGCGGCGGCTGCTGATCGCGACCCAGAGCCTCTTCATCCTCTGCACGACCCTGCTGGCCGTCCTGACCTGGACCGGGGCGGTCCGGGTCTGGATGCTCTTCGTGATCGCTCTCGTCACCGGGGCGGTGAGCGCGCCCGACGGGGCGGCGCGCCAGGTCTACGTCCTCGACCTGGTGGGCGGCCGGCGGCTCGGCAGCGCCATCAGCCTCAACGAGGTCGTGCTCAACGTCTCCCGGGTACTCGGTCCGGCGCTGGGCGGGCTCTTCCTGGCGACCCTGGGCATCGCCGTCTGCTTCGTCGCCAACGCCGCCTCCTACATCCCGCCGCTCCTCGTCCTGCTGGTGCTGCACCGCGGCCTGGCGCGCAACGCCAGCAGCGCCGGCGTGGCGAGAAGCGCACCGGCCCGCTCGGTGCCCGGTCAGGTACGGGCGGGGCTCGGCTACGTCTGGAGGACGCCCGCGATCCGGGCGGTCGTGCTGATGGCCGCGGCGTCGGGGATGCTCTTCAACCTCGGGGTGGCCCTGCCCCTCCTGGCGACGCGCGTCTTCCACCTCGGCGGTGGCGGCTACGGGCTGATGATGGCCGCCTTCGGAGCGGGGGGCTTTGCCGGGGCCCTGCTGGCCGCGTCGTCGCGACCGGATCCGGGAGGCCACGAGGTCCGGCTGCTTGCGGTGCTCACCAGCCTCGCCATCGTCGCGACGGCGCTCGCGCCCGACACCCCGCTGGTCTTCGCCGGGCTGGTGGTGACCGGTGGCCTCTCGATCTGGTTCATCGCCCGGGCCAACACCCTCGCCCAGCTGCGCGCCGATCCCGCGATGCGGGGCCGGGTGATGGGGATCTGGACCATGGCCCTTCCCGGCGCCGCGCCGGTGACCAGCCCGGCGATCGGATACACGGCCCAGGTGGCCGGCGCGCGGGCCGGCTTCGGGCTGGCCGGCGTCGCCCTCCTGGTCACGGCGGCGACGGGCTGGCGGGCTCTCTCCACCTCCCCCATCGCCCAGCCCCAGCAGATCGGGGACGCGCTGCCGGCGGCCGGAGGGGGCTGAAACCCACCCTGCCATCAGCGGTCAGGGGGCGATGGCCACCATCCTGTCCAGGGCCCGGCGCGCCCGCGAGGCGACGGGTTCGGGCACGCTGACCCGCGGCTCCATCCGTTCCAGGCAGGCGGCGACCTTCTCCAGGGTGATCTTCTTCATGTAGGGGCAGACCGCGTCCTCGGACGCCGGCAGGAAGCGCTTGCCCGGCGCCAGCAGATTCATCCTGTGCAGGATCCCCACCTCGGTCGCGACGATGAAGGTGGTGGCGGGCGACTCGACCGCCCTGCGGACCATCCCCTCGGTGGAGGCGACCACGCAGCTCGACCCCTGGTAGTCGCCGTGGCCGAGGCGGTAGAGGGTCGCCGAGGTGCAGCCGCATTCCGGATGGAGGAGCAATTCGGCGTCGGGGTGCCGGCGCCGAGCCGCCTCCAGGTCGTCGGGATCGATCCCGGCGTGGACGTGGCACTCGCCCATCCAGACCTGCATCCGCCGCCCGGTCACCCTCTCCAGGTGAGCGCCCAGGAACATGTCCGGGCAGAAGAGGATCTCCCTCTCCTCCGGGATCGCCCGGATCACCGCCTCGGCGTTGGACGAGGTGCAGCTGTAGTCGGATTCGGCCTTGACCTCGGCGGAGGTGTTCACGTAGGAGACCACCACCGCGCCCGGATGCTGGGCCTTCCAGGCGCGCAGCTGATCCGCGGTGATGGTGTCGGCCAGCGAGCAACCCGCCTCGAGGTCGGGCAGGAGGACCGTCTTCCGGGGGGAGAGGATGGCCGCCGTCTCGGCCATGAAGTGGACCCCGCAGAAGACGATCACCTCGGCATCCGTCGCGGCGGCCTGGCGCGAGAGATTGAGCGAATCCCCCACGAAGTCGGCGATGTCCTGCACCTCGGGGAGCTGGTAGTTGTGGGCGAGGATCACGGCCTTGCGCTGGCGGCGCAGCCGGTCGATCCTGGCGGTCAGCTCGCCGATCGAGGCGGGAGCGGCGGGGCCGGCGGCGGCGAGGGCCACGGGGCGGACCTCCAGTGAGCCTCCCCGATGGGGGGCACCCGGCAGAGCGATGTGCCTACCGAGTTTAGGTCAGAATTACCTTATTAGTATAGCGCATCGCCCTCACGGGGGTGCAACCGGCTGCACTCGATGGTGAGGAGGGCGGCCAGGGGCACGCGAGGCGTCGGGAAACAGACCTGGTGGTGCCAGCCACACCTGGCTTCAGCCGCAGTCGGGATAGAGATCCGCGTCGACCACCGTCCCCGCCTTCACGGTCACGTTGGCGGGTAGATTGAGGGGGCCGGCGGTCAGCCGATAGGTCCCCGGCGGGATCTGTACCCGAAAGGAATACGGCGAGCCAACGCTCAGTGTTTCCACTCGACTGTTCCCTCGCCAGATCTGGACCGACACGACGACGCCGGGAAGGACATGCCCGCTGGGTCCCGGACAGGGAGGGACCACCCCTTTGACCGTACCCGTCGGAGCCGGCCCGCAGCCCGCGCTCAACGCCGCTGAGGCCACCAACCATCCCAGTAAGCCCCATCTGAGCCTCATAGGCATTCCACGCCCGGCATCACCAGTGGCTCCTCCGTGCCCCCACGGGCATAGGCCCACATCCTGGCGCGTTGCTCAGCCCCCTGCTAAAGGCCAGGGGCGCCCAGGCGAGATGGAGTCACGGCATGCGAGGGTGCGCAATCCCACGCAGAAGCCTGAGGACGGTGGCCGGGGGACAAATCAGTGCGCTGGGTCACCCCTATGATGGCCCGGACCTGACGGGTCGTTTGGAGGTGGGCCGTGAAGCGGCAGCTGATCAAGTGGTCGGTCCTTGTGGTCGTCATTGGCGCCGTCGCGGTGGGCGACTACGTGCTCGGCACCCTGCATCCGGCAGTGCACGTGTCGACCGGTACCGCCTACTCAAACGGGGGGAATCAGAGCGTGGGCGGCAGCGTCATTCCTGGCTTTGCCAGCGTGAAGGTGGATGGGTGGTGGTACGGGATCGAGGGGGGGGTCAGCGAATGGGAAGATGCCGACGGTAGCTGGCACGATGGCAGCACCTGGCCCACCTGTCTGAGCCCACTCGGGGACCATCAGATCCGTTTCGGCTGGGTCTCCGTCTCCACCCCGAGCAGTCTTGGATGGCGTGAGGTGGTCTGGGTCGAGTGTCCCTGAGCGCGATCTCCTGCAACTGCGGGCTCGGTCGAGGGCGGCCGGCTACCTGAGCCCTTCCCCGCCTGGAGAGACAGGAGGCTCACGCAGCGTGCCGGGACCTCGATCGGGACGCCGCGGGATCGGGACGCGCTCGGGTGAGAGCGGCCCGAAGCCGGGGCGGCGTCAGTACCCGTCGATGGTGATGCGGCTGGCCCCGCCCTCGACCGAGAGCTCGTAGCGATCGACTGCCGCCTCGTATCCGGGGGTGTCGCGGACGGTGCCGGCCCCGCTCGACGCCAGCCGCCGGCTGTCAAGGGTGAGCCGGGAGAGCCCACCGGTCACCCGCACCCGCACCGGCACCCCAGCGGGACGGCGGATGGTCACCCGGCTGGCACCGCCGCGGATGCGCAGGGGCACGGTGCCCACCGGACGGGAGAGCCGGAAATCGACCTTGCTGGCGCCCCCGGTCATGGTCATCTCGGTGAGAGCCAGGGAGGAGAGCTCCAGGTCCATCTCCGCCGCACCTCCCCGGATGTCCAGCGCCCAGGGGATGGCTCCGCTGAGGGTGACCTGCCCGCGGCCCGTCCCCGGGTGCCAGAGCCCGGGGAAGGCGAGGTTGACCGTCCCGGCGTTGACACGGATCCGCGGAGCGCGCCGCTCGAAGCTCGCCCGGTAGAGGTCGGGCATCTCGCGGTTCGAGTCGATCCGCATCCGGACCACGCTGGCGACGATCTCCAGGCGGCCGGCGGTCACGTCGCCGAGAGGCGCCGAGAGGCGGCCCTCGGAGGGGGCGGCGCTGCCCCGGTCGTGGATGCGCATCTCGGTGGTGATCCGGCGGGTCAGCTCCGCGTTGCGCTCGGCGTACTCCACGAGGAAGGCGAGCTGGGCGTCGTCGTAGCCGGCGTAGACCTCGTCAACGCCGGAGCCCACCGCCGCGTACGCGCTCCGCACCCGCTCCATCCCCTCGGGAACGAGCCGGGCGACGACCCGTCGCCGGTCGGCCGGGTCGGCCTCCCGGCGCACCGCGCCGGCGCGCTCCAGGCGGTCGAGGACCCCGGTCACCGCGCCGGTGGTCAGACCCATCAGCTCGGCCAGCCGGCCGGCGGTCATCGGCCCCTCGATGTCGAGGAGGTTGACGCAATGGAGGTCGGTCACCCCCATCCCCAGACGGTCGGCGATGGTCTGGTTGTGGAGGACGGTCCAGGCCACCTGGCGGCGGACGGCGCTGACCAGGCGCCGGAGCAGATCGGCGCGGGCGGGGCTTGACATTGGTTCGGGCATTTGCTTAGTATACAGTTTGCTTAGCTACTAAGATATCATCCACAGAGGTTCGATCCCGCGACCAGTATGGCAGCCGCGGATCGGTCCTCTCCGCAGCGCAGGGAGACCCGCCATGAGTGACGACCACCGCGACCAGGACCGCTACGGATTGCCGGACGAGCTGTTCACCCGCTGGTACGGGTTCGGCTCGCCGGTGGGGCTCGCCGTCCTGCTGGTCGGGCTGGGTGCCTTCTTCGCCCTGCTCGGCGAGGGGATCGCCATTCCGCTCGGCCTCTTCCGATGAGCGTCAAGACGCGCAAGCGCTTTCAGGTCCCGGAGATGGAGGGACGGCAGGCTCGCTGGTACGCGCGCACCCGCGGTTCGGCAACCCAGATGGCGGAGTACCGCCGCCAGGCGACTCGCCTCACCGCGGAGCTGCCGAGCGGCGGCGCGGTGCTCGAGGTCGCCCCCGGCCCCGGCTACCAGGCCATCGAGCTGGCGCGGACAGGGACGCTCCGGGTCACCGGGCTGGACATCAGTCACACCATGGTGGAGATCGCCCGGGAGGGCGCTCGCGCCGCGGGGGTGTCCGTCGACTTCCGCCAGGGCGATGTCACCGCCATGCCCTTCGAGAGCGGCGTCTTCGACCTGATCGTCTGCCAGGCTGCGTTCAAGAACTTCAAGCAGCCGGTCAAGGCCCTCGACGAGATGCATCGCGTGCTCCGTCCGGGCGGGCTGGCGGTGATCGAGGACATGAACCGGGAGGCTCCCGACGCGGCCGTCGCCGCCGAGGTGCGCGCCATGAAGCTGAGCCGACTCAACAGCTTCATGACCCGGCTCATCCTGGCCAAGTTCCTGCGCCGCCGCGCCTACTCGCCGGCCCGCTTCCGGTCCCTGGTGGCGCTCAGCGCGTTCCCGGGATGCGAGATCTCGACCCGGGGGATGGCGCTGGAGGTCCGGCTGCGCAAGCCGGGGCCGGCGTGACCGGCGGCGCGGCTGCGCTGACGGCCCACCGCGCTGAATCCCCGGGTGAGGCCGCCGTCTGCGTGACCGGGCTGCGCAAGTCGTTCCCCGGCAAGGGCGGGCGCGTCGAGGCCCTCCGTGGGATCGACCTCCGCGTGGCGGCCGGCGAGATCTACGGCTTCCTCGGGCCCAACGGGGCGGGCAAGACCACGGCGCTGCGCATCCTCACCACCCTGCTCCGGGCCGACGCGGGCGAGGTCGTCGTCGCAGGGCTCGACGTCGGCAGCCGTCCCGCGGCGGTGCGCCGGCGCATCGGCTATGTCGGCCAGCGGGGCGGCGCCGACATCGAGGCGACGGGGCGGGAGAACCTCGTCCTCCAGGGCCGGCTGTATGGGATGGGAGGCCACGAGACGGAGCGCCGCGCCGACGAGCTGATCGAGCTGCTCGACCTCGCCCCATTCTGCCGGCGGATCGTCCGCACCTACTCGGGCGGTCAGCGGCGCCGGCTCGAGGTGGCGCTCGGCATCGTACACCGCCCCGAGGTGCTCTTCCTCGACGAGCCCACCCTCGGGCTCGACCCGCAGAACCGCGCCAACCTCTGGGACCAGCTCCGCCGGCTCCGCGACACGGGGACGACGGTCCTGCTCACCACCCACTACCTGGACGAGGCGGATCAGCTGAGCGATCGGGTGGCCATCATCGACAACGGTCTGGTGGTCGCCGAGGGGACGCCGGAGGAGCTCCGGGGGCGGTATCCGGCCGGGGTGACCATCACGCCGCGGCCCGGGTTCGCCGACCTGCCCGCCATCGCCGTGGAGCTGGAGCGCGAGCCGCGCGTTCGCGGGGCCCGGCTCGACGGCGGCACCATCCGTGTCGAGCTCGACAGCGCCACCACCGGGATGGCGGCGATCTTCGACCTGCTGCGAGCCCGCGGGGTGGATGTCCTCGGGGTCTCCCTGCGCGAGCCCTCGCTGGACGACGTCTTCCTCCACGAGACCGGGCGTTCCCTGCGCGACGCCGCCGACCCGCCGTCCATGGAGGCGATCGCATCATGAACTTCCTGCTGCAGACGGCTCTGCTCGCCCGCCGGCGCATCCTGGAGACGCTCCGCCAGCCGATCTGGGTGTTCATGGGGATGAGCGTCCCGCTCCTCTACCTGGCCCTCTTCGCCCCCCTGCTCAAGCCGCTCGCCGGCGGTCCCGGCTTCCCCGGAGGCAGCGTCCTCGACGTCTTCGTACCCGGCATCCTCGCCCTGATGGCCTTCGGGTCCGGGATGGGCGCCGGCTGGATCGTGATCGGCGAGCTGGAGTCAGGCGTCATCGAGCGCCTGCGGGTCACGCCGGCGAGCCGGCTCGCCCTGGTGCTCGGGACCGTGGTCCGCGACGTGCTGATGTTCGTCGTGCCCGCGGCCGTCGTCCTGGTCGTCGCCACCTTCTTCGGCTTCCACGCCCACTGGGACGGTCTGCTCGTCCTGCTCGGTCTCCTGGCCCTGCTCACCGCGGCGTGCTCGGCCGGCTCGGCGGCCCTCGGCATCACCCTCAAGCAGATCGGAAGCCTGGCCGCGGTGGTCACCGGGCTCCAGCTTCCCCTCACCCTGCTCGCCGGCGTGCTCCTCCCCCTCTCCCTCGGCCCCGGCTGGCTGCAGGGGCTGGCCCACGTCAACCCGATGTACTACGCGGTCAACGCGGCGCGCGAGCTGGCCTCTGGGACCCTGGCCTCGGCGACCGTCGCCGCGGGGTTCGGGGTCATGGGAGCGGCGGCACTGCTCGCCGTCTGGTGGAGCACCCACGCATACCGCCGGGCGATGGAGTGAGGAGGGGACCCGCAAGGATTCCCGCCGAGCGAAAGACCGCGGCGGTACCGCCCCGAGTACCGGCAGGCCATGGCCTGAGTTCGGCCACCAGGCGGCTGTCGAAGCGCACGCGAACAGCCCCGCGGCAACAAACTCGCGCAGCCCAGCGCACCGGCTGTCCGGCGGCCGAACCCGATCCGCAGCAAGGGGTATCCGGGGTGCCTCTGGACTGACGCAGGGTTCAGCGATACATTGTCGCGGGGAGCGCGCGCACGGCGCGCTCAGTTGTGAGGAGAGCCGCCCATGACTAGCACGCCCATGACCACCGCGGAACCGAGGCCGGCCGCCGCGAGACCCACGGAGGTGGCGATCGCCGATCCTGCCCCGCTCGGGTTGGCCGGATTCGGTCTCACCACCCTCATCCTTTCCGTCGTCAACGCCGGCTGGTTCGGCAACGCCGCGATCGTGCCGCTCACCGGGTCGACGCTGTCGATGGCCGTCGCATTCGGGGGGCTGGGCCAGTTCGTGGCCGGCCTCTGGGCCTTCCGCCGGGGCAACACCTTCGCGGGTACCGCGTTCTGCAGTTACGGCGCCTTCTGGCTCAGCTTCTACCTGCTGGTCCAGGTCTATCTGGGCGGCATCATCACCGGGGCGCCCAACGCCTGGCTGGGTTGGGTCGGGCTGTACCTGCTCGCCTGGGGCATCTTCACCGCGTACATGACCATCGCGTCGCTGGGGGCGGCCAAGGCGGTCACCAGCGTCTTCGTGCTGCTGACGCTGACCTTCGTGGTCCTCGCCATCGGCTGGTTCACCGGCAACGTCAAGACCTTCGGCGCGAGCGCCGACGGCCTGATCAACCTCGGTGGATACCTCGGCATCCTGACGGCGATCGCTGCCCTCTACACCTCCTTCGCCGACGTCCTCAACGCGACGTGGCACAAGGTCGTGCTTCCGACCGGGGCGCCCTTCGTCAGCTGACGGGACTCAACCCTCGCCGGGGGACCGGGCAGGCCCGGTCCCCCGTGCGGTGGGCGCGTGCGGCTGGGGCCCGGTCAGTCGACCTTGCCGAAGGCCTCGATCTCCTTCTGCTCCTCGGCGCTCAGCTCCCGGGGCAGCTGGCCACGTGAGAGCTTCTGGCTCTGCACGTGGTGCTTGATCTGCTCCACCACCTCGGGGTTGGCCAGGGTGCTGATGTCACCGACCGCGGTGAAGTTGGAGATCCCCGCGATCACCCGGCGCATGATCTTCCCGGAGCGGGTCTTGGGCATGTCGGAGACGATCCAGACGTTGGTGGGACGGGCGATCTTGCCGATCTCCACCTCGATGGCCTTGACCACCTTCGCCTCCAGCTCCGCCGACGGCTTGAAGCCGGGCTTGAGCGAGATGTACATCTCGACCGCCTTGCCTCGCATCGCGTCGATGACCGGCACCGCGGCCGCCTCGGCCACCTCGTTGACGGTGATGGCCGCCGACTCCAGCTCCTTGGTCCCCAGCCGGTGGCCGGCGACGTTGATGACGTCGTCGACCCGTCCGAGGATCCGGAAGTAGCCGTCGGCGGCCTGGAGCGCGCCGTCCCCGGCGAAGTACGGCCAGTCGTGCCAGTCCTTGCTCTTCGGGTCGGCGCAGTACTTGCGGTAATAGACCTCGACGAAGCGTTCGGGCTGGCCCCAGATGGTCTGCATGATCCCCGGCCAGGGGTTGCGGATGCAGATGTTGCCGGCCTTGCCGCTGCCGGGCTCGACCACCACCCGCTCCTCGTCGAAGATCACCGGGTAGATGCCCAGCGCGGCCGGTCCGCAGCTCCCCGGCTTCATCCCCTGGAGACCCGGGAGAGTGGAGCCCAGGAAACCGCCCGTCTCGGTCTGCCACCAGGTGTCGACGATCACCGCCTCGCCCTTGCCCACGGAGGTGTGATACCAGCGCCAGACGTCGGGCTCTATCGGCTCACCGACCGTGGTCATGTGCTTGAAGCGGTAGCCGTACTTGGCCGGCTCGTCCGGCCCCAGCTTGCGCAGCATCCGGATCGAGGTCGGAGCGGTGTGGAAGATGGTGACCCCGAGACGCTCGGCGATCCGCCACGGCCGTCCCGGGTCGGGGTAGGTCGGCACCCCCTCGTAGAGGACGGTGGTGGTGCCGAGCGCCAGCGGGCCGTAGACGATGTACGAGTGGCCGGTGATCCAGCCGATGTCGGCCATGCACCAGTAGGTGTCGTCGGGGTGGATGTCCTGGTAGAACTTGGAGGTGCCCGCCACGTAGGAGAGGTACCCGCCCGTGGAGTGCTGGGCACCCTTGGGCCGGCCGGTGGTCCCGCTCGTGTACATGAGGAAGAGGGGGGCCTCAGCGGGCATCGAGGTGGGCGGCACCACGGCCCGCCGGAACTTCCCGATGATGTCGTCGACGAAGACGTCGCGGCCCTCGACCATCGGGGTGGCGGACCCGTACGCGCCGGCGTGGCGCCGGAAGACCAGCACCTTGTCGACCTCCTGGCCCAGGGATGCGGCACGGGTCACCGCCTCGTCGGCCTTGACCTTGTGGTCGACCAGGTCGCCATTGCGGTAGTAGCTGTCGATGGTGATCAGGAAGCGGCTCTGGGAGTCGGCGATCCGCTCCCCGCAGGCGGCGCCGCTGAAACCGCCGAAGACCTCGGAGTGGACGATGCCGAGACGGGCGCAGGCCAGCATCACCACCGGAAGCTCCGGGACCATGGGCATGTGCAGGGTGATCCGGTCGCCCGCCTTGAGGCCGCAGTAGTCGCGGAGCAGGGCGGCGAACTCGTTGACCCGGCGGTGCAGCTCACGGTAGGTGATCGTCTGGGTGAGCTCGGCCTCGGGCTCCGGCACCCAGATCAGGGCCGCCTGGTTGGCCCTCGTCTCCAGGTGGCGGTCGACGCAGTTGTAACAGGCGTTGAGCCGGCCGCCGACAAACCATTTCCAGAAGGGCGGATTGCTGCTGTCCAGGGTGGTGTGCCAGTACTGGTCCCAGGTCAGCAGATCGGCGTACTCACGAAAGCACTCCGGGAAGTTCTCCTCCCGGAAGCGTTCCAGGATCGCCGGGTCGTGCGCATTGGCCTGGCCGACAAAGCGCGGCGGCGGCTGGATGTACTCCTCCTCCCGCCAGTGCACCGCGATCTGGGCTTCCGATACCTCGAGCTCTTCCGCAATGGCCATGAGTGACCCTCCGCTCCTGCGGTGATCGGCGAAACGCCGCCGTGCCGGACCCGTCCAGGGTCGTGACTCATCTTCGGACGGGGTCGGCCCGAGGTCAAGGTCCGGTCTGGCGAGGCACGGCAAGGGAAATCCCGGGCCGATGCCGCGGCGCCGCCCGCCCGCTGCGGGCGCGGGAAGCGGCTCAGACGTGCCGCAGCGCGGTCGTGATCGTCGACACCGTGCCGGAGGGGTCGTCGACCCCGATGACCAGCTTGGCGTAGTGCTCGTCATGGAGCCGGATGGCGATCGCCTTCGCGGGATCGTGGACGTCCCAGAACGCCCACTCGCCGTGCTCCAGGAACCGTCCCGCGGTGACCACCCCGGGCAGGTTGCTGCCGGCCACCTTCATGCCGTGGTAGATGCCATGGGCCTCGGGCGGCGCGGTCTCGACCCCGGCGATGTGCTGGAGGGGCACCTCGAGCTGGCTCTTGAGGGCGAGGAACTTGTCCGCGCCCCGGATGTGGACGATCAGGTGGTCGGGGGTGATCTCGATGTCTGCCATGGGATGAGCATAGCCGCGGCGCGGGGGCAGGTCACGACTCGGCGCCGAGGCGGGCAGATCGTCATGTATAGTTGACATCATGATGGTGGCGCCACCTCCCCCCTACCGCGCCTCGACTGCCCGAGCCGACGGCGCCGTGCGCGTCGTGATGGAGGCGATCGACACCCTGCCGATCGGGGACCGGCTGCTGGCCCTGAGATCCATCGCCGGTCTGGTGGGGACCCGGCGGGCGGGGGCCGTGCTCGCGGCGCGGACGGCGGGGATGAGCTGGGCCGAGATCGCGGACCGCCTCGGCACCTCGCGCCAGGCGGTCTGGAAGCGGTTCGGCCCGGAGGAGACCGATGCTCAGCCGCCCGCGGCCGGTCAGTCTGCTTCCCCCCGCAACGCGCTGCGCACGTACTCCAGCTGCGCCTCCTACAAGGCCGTCACCACCCGCCCGCCTTTGGAGATCGCCTCATGATCGCCACCGTCACCGACGCCAGCTTCGCCCGCGATGTGGTGGCCTCGACAACCCCCGTCCTGGTCGAGCTCGGAGCATCCTGGTGCCCACCCTGCCGGGCGATGGCGCCCGTGCTCGCGGAGATCGCGAGGGAGCGCGAGGGCAGCCTCCGGGTGGTCACCGTCGACTCGGACGCCAATCCGCAGATCGTCGAGCGCTTCGGGGTGATGTCGGTCCCGACGCTCCTCCTCTTCGCGGGAGGCGAGCAGCTCCACCGGGTGGTGGGCTACACCGCCAAGCCCAAGCTGCTCCGCATCGTGGACGAGGCGCTCGCCGAGCACGTCTCGCCCGGCTGAGGGGAGGGCGCTGCGGCAGCCACGGCTGTCCTCGGGCGCTGCGGTAAGTTCTCTCACACCTGAGCCGGCACCCTGCTGGAGATCGCCGATGACCCTGCCACCCAGCCCTGAGGATCACCTCCGTGAGGACCATTACCGGCGCTTCCTGAAACCGTACGAGCATCTCGCCCGGCCGTTCGGGGCGGACGGCTTCGGCCGGCGGGCGGAGGGATTTGCCCGCTTCTTCGGGACACCCACGTTCCTCGTCGGTCAGACGGTGCTGGTGGCCTGCTGGATCGCCGTCAACGTCGTGGCGGTGTTCCGGTGGGACCCCTACCCCTTCATCCTCCTGAACCTCATGTTCAGCCTCCAGGCCGCCTATGCGGCCCCGCTCATCCTGCTGGCCCAGACGCGCCAAGCCGACCGTGACAAAGCCCAGGCCGATGCCGACGCCCGCCACCGCGAGACGGTCGCGGCGACGACGCTGAAGGGACAGCAGACCGCGCAGGAGAGTATCGAGCTGCTCCGCCGCCTCATCAATGAGAACACCCGGCTCACCCAGCAGGTCGAGGGCCTGACCGAGCAGATCCATGGCAAGCTGATCGTCGAACCTGGGTGAGGGCTGCACCGCTTCGATCGCGGCCGGAAGCGTGCGTGCGGCGGCCGCTCTATCCTTCGCACCGATGGATCGACCGGTGCGCGCCCGGCTCCGAGCCCGGCTCGATGCCGAGCCCGACTCCGTGACACGCCCCGCGCCCCAGCTCTCGGTGGTCATCCCGACCCGCAACGAGGCCGAGAACCTCGGGGCGCTCTGGGAGCGACTGGTAACTGCGCTGGCCGGCATCGACGCCGAGGTCTGCTTCGTCGATGACAGCGACGACGAGACACAGGACCGGCTGACCGCCCTCCAGGCCGCGCACCCGGAGATCCGCTGCTTCCTGCGCCGAGGGGCCGAGCGGGCCGGCGGGCTGAGCACCGCAGTGGTCGCCGGTCTCCACATGGCTCACGGCGATCTGGTCTGCGTCATGGATGCCGACCTCCAGCACCCCCCGGAGCTGATCCCTGAGATGGTCGCCGCGGCGCAGGCGGGCGCCGACCTGGTGGTCGCCAGCCGCTACGTCTCCGGCGGCAGCTCCCGTGGCCTGGCCGGGCTGGCCCGTCACCTGGTCAGCCGTGGTTCCGGTCTGGTGGCCCGGATCCTCTTCCACGAGGCCCGTCAGAGCACCGATCCGCTCTCGGGATACTTCCTCTGCCGCCGCCGCCTCATCGATGGCATCGAGTTCCGCCCGGTCGGCTTCAAGATCCTCCTGGAGCTGCTGGTCTGCGTCCCCGGGCTGCGGGTGGTGGACGTGCCACTCCGCTTCGAGGCGCGAGCGGCGGGGTCGAGCAAGGCCAGCGCCCGCCAGGGGGTCCTCTTCCTCCGCCACCTGGCCTCCCTCTTCTTCCGGGTCGACGGGTCGGCGCGGCTGTGGAAGTTTGCCCTGGTGGGCATCTCGGGCCTGGGGCTCTTCCTGCCCGCCCTCTGGGCGCTGGCGGTACCGGGCAAGCTGCCCCCGCTGCTCGCATTCCTGCCCGCCTTCGCCCTCAGCTTCGCGTGGAACACGATCTGGAACCGGACCTGGACCTTCGCCGATCAGCGCCGGCGGCGCCGGCCGGGCGGCGTCCGCGGCTTCTTCACCCGGGCCCTCCTCGCCAACCTGCTGGTGATGTACCCCGTCTTTGCCCTGCTCTGCCTCACCAGCCTGCCGGTCGTCGCCTCGGGGGCCGTGGCCGCGGCCGCGGGGATGGCCGCCAACGGGTTGACCAACCGGCGGAGCACGCGCCTCGCGCCGACGATCTGGGGCCAGGTCGCCGTCGATAGCGCGGTGCGGCTCGGCCTGGCCCGGCTGGCCCAGGCGGTCTCGGCCGACCGTGCCGTGGCCCTCCCCCCGGATGCCACGGCGACCAGCTCGACCGTCCCCGCTGAGCTGCTCGCCCGGATACGCAGAAGCCGTCGCGGCGCCATCTGGACCGAGAGCGCATCGCACCGCCCGCAGCGCCGCCGCGGCATCGACCTCACCTCGCATCTCCTGCTCCCAGTGGTCGACGCCGGACGGCTGGCCGGCATCGTGGTCTGCGAGAGGAGGGCCACACGAGCCTTCGACGCCGCCGACCTGGAGACCGGACTGCACGCGGTCGACGAGCTGGCGGAGGCCCTCATCGGAGCGGGCCTGGCCGTCTCCATCCCGCGAGAGGATGCCGCCGGCGCCACCGCCGGCCAGGAGCCGGCGCTCGGTGGGGCCGCGGGGTCACCCGGGGCCAGGTGAGGTCAGCCTCGCACACGTCACGATTCTGTTACTCGCGGGACCAAACCGTTAGGGAGGAGGCCAGCGGCCCGAGCCCCGCGGTCCGGCGCTGGAGCTCCACCGCGGGTCGCAGGCTCAGCCTCAGCCTCAGCCTCGTCCCGGGCCGGATACCGTCCTCCGCTCAGTCGGACGAGACGGATCGAGCGGCGCGGCGATCACGGCATTGCGAGCGTTCGGGGCCAGCAACCCGAGGAGAGCTGCCAAGGGCACCAGGCTGATGAAGACGGGAGCCGGTAACGTCGCAGACAGGGCGCTCGAGAGCGACGGCCAGTAGTAGGTGGAGACCAGGGCCAACGCTCCGTTTGGGCCCCATATAGCTTGCTCGACATCGACGCAGCCCAGGAGCAAGAGCGCTGCCTGCAGCGCCACTGCCACCCAGTACGCCCAGGGGTGGAAGCACGCGGCGACGGCCAGGCCGATCCAGAGAACCATCACCACGATCACGGCGAGGGCGAGAAGGATGAGCTGAGTCGAGCTCAGGGCCGGACCGGTTCCCAAGATGCTCGCCACGACGGGCACCAACCCCAGCAGGGGTGGACCGAAGAGACCCTCCAGCAGCATGACGGCGCGTGCCACGGCGAGCGTCCACGGATCGGACCCACGGATCCATCTCGCCACCGAACGCCCGAGCCATTGGTGAGGCAACTCGCTCTGCACTGTGCCCCGTAGTCAACCGCCACGCGCCGGATGGCGGGTCACTTTCGTCACGCGGTTACCGGACTGCGTCAGCCGCGCGAAGCGGCGCTTCCTTTCCCCTCCGAAGCAGCTGACCCGGCCTCCGCCTCAAGTGTGATTCCGGGATACTCGGCCAGCGGACTGTCCGCTTACTCACGCTGGACCTACCGCGTGAATGAACTCGACGCCACCGACCCGGTCGGTCGTCAGTGAGGCCGGGGTAGCTCCGCCCCGGCTTCCGCTCCGGTGGCCTGCGGGGGAGGCGCGCCATGCAACAGCCTTGTGACCGTGCTGTGGTACCCGCTCCTCCCGCCTCGGCTAGTCTCCCGAATCGATGCGCGCCGCACAGCAGCCGAGCGATTGGAACGCGCAAGCCCAGTCCCTGTCGCGCCGGCAACTCAGCACGGAGCTCGAGGCCCTCGCCCGTAGCGTTGTCGACAGTGGGTCGCACCGTGCCCGGGCGCTGCGCTGGCTGGGGTCGGCGCTCACCCAGCAGGGGCGAGACGAGGAGGCGCTGGCTGTCTACGCCGAGACCGCGGTGCTCGAGCCCTGCGCCAAGGCGCTGGCCGGTCTCGCGCTCAGCCTATTGAGGCTCGACCGCCTCGATGAGGCGGAGATCAAGGTCCGGGCGGCGCTCGCGGAGCCCACTGTGGACGCGCTGACGCGGTTCCAGGCCCAGATGGTCCTCAGCTCGGTGCTGGGGCGGCAGCGGAGGTATGGGGAGGGCAACGCCGCCCTTGTGCGAGCGGTCCGCTACTCGCTCGCCGTCCCAGAGGCAAGGGCGCTCGGGTCGGCACGGGCTCTGGCCGGGGCGCTGCGCACTCCGGCGATGTACGCGCTTCTCGGGGCCGTCGTCCTCAAGGAGCGGGCCGCGCCCCGACCGTCCATGGGTCTGGCCGCGACCGGCCCTCCCGGGCGTGCGCCCCGCAGCCTAGCGGAGCTAAACCGCACTACCTTTCGGTTCCTTCATCGCGCCCTTGGACAGCGCGACCGTGGAGCACGGCTGGTCGCCGCCGATACTCCGGGACGAGAGTGGGGCGGGCCAGCGGTGGGGCACCACCGACCACTGTCGGCGAGCGCGGCGACGGCGATGAGCGAGGCCAAACCCGGGAGTGCGCTCGCCATGCGGCTCCGCGCCATCTGGGCCCTCATCCACCCTGGTGGGCAGGTCGTGATCGCTCCGCCACAGCACGCCAGCCTCGCCCAACTCGTGACCGCCGGCGCCGGATGTGACGGCGGGGCGGAGCGGGCCCGCGAGGCGCTGGCGGTCCTGCTCCACGAGCACATCCATGCCACCAATCCGGGTCCGACCCCGCGTATCGCCGAGCTGAGAGCGACGCTGGGGGAACCGTGGGAGTGCATGGTCGAGGGAGTGACCGATTTGGTTGCGGCGCTGCTGTGGAAGCGCTACCTCCAGGTGACGGGGGCGGGGTTGCTCCTGCCGGCTGGCGCCCAGGAGTTTGTCACCCACTACCGGCCGGAATCGGAGATGATTCGCACCCTGCTCTCTGAGGTGGAGGCGCGGACGGGCGTCCGCTTCTCCACTTCGGCGCTGCGCATGGGTCGCTGGGGCGGGAGGCGCACGGCGCTCACCCTGTGGCTGGCGGAGACCATGGTGAAGGACGGCCTGATGCGCAAGAGCGAACTGGACTCGCTCAGGCTGATCTGGGAGGCAATCGGGATGCGCCCGCTGCGGACACCGCTTGCAGAGCGGCTGAGCGCCGTGGTGGAGCCGCTCTTCGGGTACGCGAGGTGGCGGCGGAGCCCTGAGACGTGCTCGAATTACGCCGCCCATCGCCTGGAGGCGGTGGGAAGAGCGCACTGCGCTGGATGGCTTGCGGCCACAGCGCTCGCGGGGGTCTCGAAGCGGCAGCGGGAGGCCCTCTCGCCCCCGTAGTGATCGACTGGCTGGGATGCTTCCGCCCGGCTCCGGTGTGATTGCCAGATACTCCGCCAGCGGAGCGTGCTGGGGCCTGTCACTCGAGGTCGGCGGCGGCTGAACCCGGGGAGGGGCGACCGGGGTCAGACGGGCGCCGCTCGGCCCCGGCACCGCCGCCACAGCAGCACCGCGATGACGGCGATGACGATGACCACGAGTGGCACCAGCCAGACGACGATGTCGGCGTAGCCGAGGCGACCGACCTAACATACGCCGATGACTGATCTGTCGCCGGAAGACCGTGAGATCGTCGCCGAATCTCTTGGGCTGCTAGCAGAGTTCTATCGCGCCAACCCGAAGCGTGGTTACGTCTCGCCCACCGTCTACAACCAACTCAGGAAGCATGGGACCGATCGCTTCGGATCCTCAGAAAAGGCGGCTGACGGATTCGCGCAGTTGGCCGAGAAGGTTCGGACGTCTTAGGCCGCATAGGCCGCTGCGAGAGATTAGACACGTTTGCTCCGCATTGGAGCCCAGCTAGAGCCTCGCTATGCAGGTGTGTTTCTGACCCACATCCGTTGACCATCAGGCAGGTGCCCTAATGTGCTACAAATAGCACTATGGTCACAGTCGGCGTGCGGGAGCTGCGGCAGCGGGCGAGCGAGCTTCTTCGCCGGGTGGAGGCCGGCGAAACGGTCGAGGTCACCGATCGCGGGCGCCCTGTGGCCCTGCTGACCCCAGTACCCGACGGCGGACCGCTGGCCCGGCTGAGGTCTCAGGGAGAGGTGATCCCCGCCCGAGGCCGACCGGGCGAGCTACCCGAACCGCTCCCCCTCGATGCGAGCCGCGAGGCTCCATCGGCCATCCTCGCCCGACTCAGACGCGATGAGCGCTGAGCGCGCCACCTATCTCGACTCCTCGGCCATCGTCAAGCTGGCGGTGGCAGAGCGGGAATCAGCGGCACTCCGGCGCTACCTCCGGCGCCGTCCCACTCTGGTGAGCAGCGCGTTGTCCCGCACCGAGGTGACACGGGCTCTGCTTCCCCTAGGTAGGACAGCGGTCGAGCGAGGTGAGGAGGTCCTGACCAGCATCGACCTGATCAGGATCAGCGACCGCATCCTGCGCGACGCGGGCCGCCTGGGGCCCGAATCGCTGCGGTCCCTGGATGCCATCCACCTGGCCACCGCCAGGCTGCTGCGCGCCGATCTGGATCGGCTGGTCACCTACGACCTGCGGATGTCGGTGGCAGCTGCCGAGGCCGGGCTGCCGGTCACTGCCCCGGCCTGAGCCAGGAAGGGGAGGCTTCGGGACGCCCGATGGGATGCACTGACGGCAAGGGCGGTGTCCGGTTGCTCTGCCGCGGCTGAGACCTCCCACTGGATCGCCGCTGCAACTGCGCCACGGGCGCCGATGATCACGGTCGCTTCGAACTGCCAACCCCACCACGGGCCGGCTTCGGCGCGGCTCATGGTGTGCGAGCATTGGACCACCAGATGCCGCACCCACGGACGACGCGAATCAGCCGGCAGGTCGATCCGTACGTGCGATACAGCCTCGCCTGCGCCGCGGTGTGGGCAGTGATCCTCGCGGTCGCGCAGCGCCGCTTGGACGTCGATCGTCGCAAGGGGCTGCAGCTGTGGTGTCTGGCCTGGTGGAGCGGATGGACGTCGGCCACCATCGCCCGCCACATCTACCCGCCGCCCACGAAGCTGGGGCCCCAGGCGGAGACGCGGCTCGGCGTCGGGTCGGTCGTGCTGATCGCGGTCGGCATCATCAGCGTCATCCGCCAGCTCGCCGGTGCCCGTCGACCGGCGGCGCCCACCGGCGGTTAGGTCTCTTTCCCTCGACGGCCCGCGCCATGATGGTCAGTGGTGGATGCCTCGACCCGGCGACGATGGCTGGCGGCGGATCTGCGCGCCCCGGCGATGGTGCTCGCCGTCCTGGGGGCGGCGGGTGCCGGTGCCCTCGACTGGGGCTATCGCTCCCTCATCGCCTCTCAGGGCATGCCCGCCCTGCCGGCCAGCTACTGGAGCCGGGTGGACTTCGTCACCCTCTTCATAGCCGGCATCGGAGTGGCGGCGCTCGGTGGGGCCGTCCTCATCGGGCTCCGAAGCTACAGGAGGGCAAGCCTGGTTCTCGACGCCGCCCTCGCGGGCTCAGTGGCGCTTGGTCTGCTCGCCATCTTCAGCATCGGTCTCGCCTTCTTGGTGGTCGCGACCCTGCTGGGGCTGGCGAGGGCCCGGTGCCCGATGGACGAGGGCTGGCGGTGGCTGGTGGCCCAAATGGTGCCGGTCGCGGTGAGCGTCGTCGTCCTGGTCGCGGGCATCAGCCTGACCGGGGGCTGGTGAGCGCGACGGATTCCTCCGACGCGACGGATTCCTCCGATCAGAGGGTGGCGCGCGGCGCCCGGAGCCAGCCCTCGATCTCGGCGATCCAGCGCACCCCCGGCGGTCCCATCCCGGCCCCTGGCATCCCGAGCCGCTGGAGCACGGTCCGGCGCGGGCCCATCCGGACGATCCGCCGGTGGGGCAGGCCGGCCAGCCGCTGGGCTTCCCGGAGCGCCCCCTCCTCGTCCTCGCAGACGCGATCGACCAGGCCGAGGGTCAACGCCTCGGCGCCGAGCCACACCTCGCCGGTGGTCACCTGGGCGAGGTGCGCCTCATCCAGGCCACGAGCGTCGGCGACCGCTCCCGTGAAGCGGTGGAAGATGGCATCGACCAGCGCCCGCTCCTTGCCCTGATCCTCCTGGGTCGGTTCGCGCCAGGGAGCTCCCAGGTCCTTGAACGGCCCCGTCTTGGTGACCTGCACGGAGGCGCCGAGCCGGCGCAGCGCCTCGACGGCCACGGGCCGAACCGAGATCACCCCGATGGAGCCGACGATGGCGGACGGAAACGCCAGGATGCGGCTGGCGCCGCAGGCGGCGAAGTAGGCGCCGGAAGCCCCGGTGCTGCGAATCCAGGCGACCACCGGCTTCTCGCGGGCCAGCCGTCGCACGCCCAGGTACAGGGCCTCGGACTCGGTGGCGCTGCCTCCGGGGGAGTCGATCTCGAGGAGGACGGCCCGGACGCGCTGATTGCGGCGGGCCTCGCCGAGGGTCCGCAGGGTCTCGTCGGTCCTGACCGCTCCACCGATGACGCCGCGCAGGCCGATCACCGCTATCCGCCGGCGATCTGCGGAGGCCGCCAGCCGGCTCACGCCGCGCGGTTGCTCGGACATGCCTCGATCCTACTGGATGGGCGGCCGCTCACTGAGGGCGTGCCGGCGGCGTGCGGGACCCGAGCTCCGGGGTCTACCGGCTCTTGAGGTAGAGGAAGGCGCCGGCGGCGACGAGGACGACGAAGACGAGCAGGACGAAGACCCGGAGGACGGCGCGGTACCGCCCCACCCGCGGGGCGAGCGCGGCGGGCTCGGCCGTGTGGCCGTATCCGGTGTGCAGCCCGATGCCGGCGTAGGCACCGCCGGCGGAGGGCCCCCCACCCGAGCCGGAGCGTCCGGCGACGGGTGCCCACGCCGGGTACAGCGACGGCTTCTGCTCGCGGACGCCCCAGCCGCGGCCTCCACCGTCAGGGGCTGCGAGCGAGGCGGTGCTGGATGAGGTCGAGACGACGGTCGCCGCAGCCGGGGGCCGCGGCGGACTGGAGGGAGCGGGCATGCTCGGGGGCGCCGGGGCGTGCGGGGCGGCGGCCAGCGCGGACCCCGCTCCGACGTCGAGGTGGAAGGCCATCGGCGCCCGAGGGGCCGGTGGCGGAACCGCAGGGGGGAGGGCCGGGACGGTGGGCGCCAGCGCGGCGGGTGGCGGAGTGGCGGAGCGGCCGTCCGAGCGCGTGGGTCCGGGCGCCGGGGGTGGGCCCCACACTGGGGAGACGGGCGGGCGGGGGTTCCGGGGCTGCTCGCGCGGGACACCCGTCCATCCGTTGGAGGCCCACACCTGGTGGCTGCTCACCGACAGGCGCTCCGCCGGCCAGCCCCCCTCCTCGGCGGGCGCGGACCGCGGGCTCGCCTCGTAGGTGTGGGGCGGTGAGGCCGGTGCCACCGTGGGGGTGGGGACGGAAGGGCCGCTCTGTCCGTAGCTGACGTACGCGCCAAAGCCAGGCGGTGCCTCACTCGCCAGGGGCCGAGGAGGCAGAGGTGCAGAACAGCTCCTGCACACCGACGCGAATGTCGAGTTGGCGGTCGCGCACGACTGACAGATCTGCTGTGACACCACGGTCCTGCTCCTCCCGGGCACGGGTGGAATGTGGTTGCCAGGCTACTGACGTGGGTACGCGTGAACCGCTCCCATCGGAGCAATGAGGCCACTGCGTTACCCCCGTGAGACAACGCTCCTTACGCTTCAGAACAGGCGGTTGCGTTAGTCGAATCGACCGCTTACGACCCACGCACAGCAGGTCCGCCGTCAGTGGAAGTCATGCGACGCGGAGGGCCACTCGGGCACCTCGACCCGGGAGGTGGCAGCGCTCGGATGGCCGTCGCCATCCAGGGCGGTGACCGAGGCGACGACCAGGTTGCGGCGTCCCGCGCTCACCTCCAGGACCCCCTGGGCGAGCAACAGAGGGCTGGCGTTGGCGACGGCACGGGTGCGCCGGGCGACCTCCGGCCGGAAGATGAGATCGAGGTGAGCGCCCTCGTCGGCGAGCGTGAAGAAGCGGAAGCCCTTCGCCGAGACCGGTGCCTGCCGGGCGATGACCAGCCCGGCGACCGTGATCCGTGACCCGTCGGGGAGCTCGGCGACCCTCGCCAGCGGGACGCAGCCCAGGGCGTCCAGGGAGGCTCGCAGCAGGCTGACCAGGTGCGGCCCGGTGCTCACCCCGAGGACCGCGTAATCGGCCGCCACCCGGTCTCGTTCGCTCATCGGCGGCAGCTCCGGGGCCGGGGCGGGCAGGTCGAGGAGCGGTCCGAGCGGGGGGATGACGGGCGCGGGCGCGGCGCTGACGTGGCCCCGTCCCCGCGGAGGTCCCGGGACCGCAGGTGGAGGGTCACCGGTTCGGGCTCGCCGGCGGGGCGGCAGCGAGCCCTCCACCCCGACCAGCTCCCAGAGCAGCTCACGGCGAGGCCGGCCGGGATGGACACGGTCGAAGGCCCCGCAGCGAACCAGCTGCTCCATCGCCGGCCGGGTGAGCCCGGCGTGCCGCCAGAACTCCCCGACCGATCCGGTGGCGCCGGCGTCGACGGCGGCCTCGCAGGCGGCGCGCCCGGCCGGGCCGAGCCGGGCGACGTAGTTGAAGCCAAGGCGCACGCCCCACCCAGCACCCAGCCCAGCGGGCAGGCCCGCCGGGCAACCCCGGGCAGGCTGGGTGAGGTCCCCTTCGATGCGCTCCACGCTGCACCTGGCGCGACTCCGGGTGACGTCGACGGGAAGGGTGCGGATGCCGTGGCGCTTGCCGTCGTCGACCAGCACCGAGGGGTGGTAGAAGCCCATCGGCTGGGCGTTGAGCAGGGCGCAGAGCCAGTGGGCGGGATACTCCAGGCGCAGCCACGCGGTCTCGTAGACGGTCCGGGCGAAGGCGGCGGCGTGCGATTTGCAGAAGCCGAACTCGGCGAAGCCGGCGACGCTCCGGAAGAGCTTCTCGGCGACACCGGCATCCAGACCCCCGTGCTCCGCGCAGCGGCGGACGAAGTCGTCGTGCAGCGACTGCATCTCGAGCCGCGAGCGGTGCCGGTTCATCGCCCGCCGGAAGCGGTCGGCCTCACCCGCGCTGTAGCCGGCGAGATCCATGACGATGCGCAGGATCTGCTCCTGGTAGAGGATGACCCCTTTTGTTTCCGACAGAATTGGCTCTAAGCTGGGATGGAGGTAGCTGACCGGCTCCAGCCCCTGGCGGCGGCGCAGGTAGGGGTTCACGGCGTCCCCCTGGATGGGACCGGGCCGGATGATCGCGACCTGGACCACCAGGTCGTTGAATTCCCGTGGCTGGGACTGGTACAGCGCCTGCTGCTGGGCTCTCGACTCGATCTGGAAGAGGCCGATGGTGTCGACCGCGCAGATCATGTCGTAGACGCGCGCATCGTCGAGGGCGAGACTGTCGAGGTCGGGACGGACGCCATGGGTCCGCTCGATCATCTCCAGGCACTCGGCGACCGCGGAGAGGGTGCGCAGCCCGAGCAGGTCCATCTTGATGAGACCGAGGTCCTCGACGTCGTCCTTGTTGAATTGGACCACCACCCGGCCCTCCATGCTGGCGCGCTCCACCGGGACCACGTCGATGAGCGGCTCGCCGGTGACCAGCATGCCGCCGACATGGATGGAGAGATG